>OIWM01000622.1_pt1 | contig 41830 bp, 34 predicted proteins | sample 1587451 | NCBI WGS metagenome assembly OIWM01 (sample SAMEA3888907, study PRJEB22519) | human gut metagenome | biome: human gut; feature: human-associated habitat; material: faeces | place: Denmark | collected 2011 | reverse complement strand
GTTATCCCAACGGCACCTTCCAGCCCTCCGGTAAGGTCACGGGCTATGAGGTCCTCGCGATGATCCTGCGTGCCATCGGCTACGACCAGAACAATGAGTTCACCGGCGCTGACTGGGCTCTGCATGTTGCGCAGACCGCGCAGCAGGCTGGCGTTCTGAAGAACGTCAAGGGTGTTGACCTCAACGCTCCTGCCAGCCGTGAGCTCGTTGCCGAACTGCTGTTCCGCGCCATCGCCGATGCCCCGATGGTCACCTACACCGCTGCTTTCGGCTACCAGAGCGTGAGCTTCAACGGCAAGAAGGACAGCAACAAGACCTTCTCCGAGAACGACACCCTCGGCTACAAGAGCTTCAAGCTCAAGCCCGATGACAAGACCGCTGACGAGTTCGGCCGTCCCACCGTCACCTGGACCTACAATGTTGGTGACAAGGAGACCGTCATTGCCGTTGAGCCCCTCGCCACCTACACCGAGGCCGCCAAGAACTGCGACATCTATGCCGACTCCGGCCTCAAGAAGGACACCAAGCTCGATGTCTACACCAACAGCAAGACCAGCGATGGCACCTACACTGTCGCTGACAACAAGGACGATTCCAAGCAGGCCGATCAGGGCCGTCTGACCCTCGTCTATGACAAGCGCCTCGTCAACATCGACACCTACCTCGCTGAGGTCACCAAGTTTGTTGCTGAGAAGACCGACTCCAAGGGTCACACCACTTCCGCTTACGCTATCGTTGACAAGGATGTCCACGGTTACAAAGGCAAGCTCGACACCAAGTTCGAGACTAAGGACGAGTTCAAGGCTGACGATATGGTTCTGGTCACCATCGCCAACGGCGAGATCCAGTCCATGGTCAAGGCTGAGTCCAAGAACGCTGTTCTGACCGACGTTTCCGGCAACAGCAAGAGCATCAGCGACATCCAGAAGGTCAAGGGCCTCGATAAGGCTGACGCTACTGTCAACTGCACTGCTACGTTCGCTCCCAAGACCATGACTCTGGGCAAGACCTACAACTTCTACTTCGACACCTATGGCAATGTCATCGGCGTTGATGAGCTCGCCAGCAACTATGCTGTCCTCGATACCCTGTACATGGAGCACAGCAAGGGTGTTGACACCGCTTACGGCGATCTGTACTTCTTCGATGCCGACAGCAAGACCGATGCTACCATCAACAAAGTTGAGGGTGATGATGTTGCTGATTTCGAAGTCTCTGCTTCCAAGAACAAAGACTATTACTACACCGTCTATGCTTACAGCATCGATAAGGACGGCGCTTACACGCTCGATGATTCCAAGTTCAGCAATGCTTATTTTGCCTCCTACAATAGCGGTGACAAGTACCTGACTGTTAATGCTACCAGCAGCAGTGCAGATACCCGTCTCCAGCTCAGCAAGGATACCAAGATCCTGCTTCAGACCAAGGAATCCCCGAAGGGCACTTTCACCGCCTACACCGGCTACGAAAAGCTGCCCAGCTTCAAGGGCTATGACGTTCAGTATACGACCGTCAATGGCTACGTTGACATGATCTATGTCTACGCATACGAAGTCACCACCCGTACCGTGTTCATCTATGACACCAAGGACTACACCTCCCACTGGAATGACGGCAAGCCCTATGCCACCTTCAAGGCCTATGAGCTGGTGGATGGCAAGCTGACCGACACCACCATCGACCTCTACTATGCAGAGGGTCAGGGCACTGCCAGCCACGGTGTTGATAAGATTGGCCTGTATAAGGTCACCATGGATTCCGACTACGTCTGGACCGCGATTGCCAAGTACAACGCTTATACCATCGACCAGCTTACCACGGATGGCAAGCGCGTTAAGGTGAACAACACTTGGTTCGATCTTGACGACGCTCTGGTTGCCAAGTACGAAGGCACCATTACCAAGGGCAAGATTGATGAAGAGTGGACTGCCAAGGATCTGGCTGAAAAGAGCCTTATCTTCGTCCAGTACGACGACAGCAAGGTCGGTGACACGCACGATGCACTTGTTGTTTACGATCTTCTCATCAAGGCTCTCGTGAACGACGAAGAACTCGGCGAGTACTATGGTCATCAGTTTGCTACCATTAAGGTCGACCTTAAGGAGTACGAAAAAATTTCTGTGGCTCTCATGGAGAAGTACAACTCCGATGGTACTGTTGGTTCCACTGACCTGATGTCTGGTGTTAAGTACTTCGACAAGGACGGCAAGGAAGTTACCATGGACGCCGACAAGGGCACCAAGGTCGCTTATGCCGAGATTAGCTACTCCGGCGTTGTTACCGGTGATATCACTTATACCACCGCAAATCAGGCTGCCTATGCCGACGCTAAGCTGGTTGATAAGGATTCCTACTTCTTCACCAACCAGGATCAGTCTGCTAAGGTTGAGAACGACGATTCCGTCACTGGCATCGCCGGTACAATTACTGTCAATCTGAAGAACGCCACCGTCAGCGCTGGCGATCTGGTCACGCTCCTCAACAAGGAAGCTAAGGCCAACGAGAACCAGACCATCGCGGGTGTGTACAACACTCAGGATGTCGAAAGCTCCAAGGTTGCTGCTGATGCCAACCTCGCTGGCGACATGCTCGTTAAGGTTGTTGCTTGGGACAACAAGACGGTTGCTTACTACCGCATCGCTGTTACCAATGCCCCCACTGTCTAATCTCTGATTAGTGCAAAAAAAGAAGACCCCCTCGGGGGTCTTCTTTTTTTGTTCATTTTCACGCTTTCAATCCATACAGCACACAGCTTGCGCCTTTCAAACCCGTAAACTTGAATGTCATGCTCTGCATGGTGTTCCAATCAGCATCAAGATTCTGAATCGCACCACTCAAGCCATGAAAGCTGTCGTTTCGGTTCTGCGTCGGCGTGTGGTAGCCCGCCGCCACGCCGTACATCGCGGGAAAAATCCACGCGACGGTCGCCGCGTGGCCGCCCATCGCGTCGGCCAGCAGTCCGATGCTCTTGCTGTCGCACAGCAGCTCCACCCTGCCCTTGTCGCTCACGCCCGAGCCCGCCGCGTCCACCGTCGCAAACACCAGAAACGCGCGGTAGTCGGCCATGTTCAGCGCCGACAGGTCGTAGACGATGCTGCCGTTCGCCGCCGTCGTCGTGCGCGGTTCTCCGAGCGACACGAGCTTGATCTCCTGCTCCACCGCCACGATCTGCTCCTGCACCGCCGTGATCTGCGTGCCCACGCTCTCCGCGCTCGCCGCCGCGTTTGCCGCGTCGGCGTTTTTCTTCATCTGCGCGTCGATCTTGCCGAACGCATCGTTGAAGTCGTCCATCTTGATCTGGTCGGATTTGACCCATTGCGGAAGTTTGTAATTTGTTGTCGTCTCCATGCTCTTTCCCCCAAATTTTGATAATGTTGGAAAAGGCACCTCACACCCCCCTGAAAATGGGGGGACACTGCTGCATGATTTGCCTTTTCATGATACGCCGTATCATGAAGAGACGTTGTACACAACGGCGCAAAAAGTTGTACCGCCTCCAATATTAGAATTCACGATACCACAAATTGCCACGTTTTGTGCAACGATCGCCGTTGTGCGCGGGAACTTTTTCGACTATCATGCGTCTATAGAAGTATCCGAAAGAAACGAGGACCGAACGATGAAAAAGCTCCTTTCCCTCCTGCTCCCGCTCGCGCTGGCCCTTTCCCTCGCCGCCTGCGGCGAAAAAAGCGCAGACGAGGCCGCGTGCCAAACCCCGCCAACACTGACGGTGACAAGTGCAAACGCTTGCAGCGTCACCCTCAAAAGCAGTAGCTACGACTGGACCTACACCCAGGGCCTACAGAGCATGACCGCCATCGCCTGCGGCGCGCACCCGCTGGACGAAACCTCCCGTGACATCACGCCTGTACTGGAAATGCCCTTTACAGTGTCGGCCGCCTATTTCTACACCGTGACCCTCGATTTCGGCGATAATTCGCCTGATTCCGTCAGTCTCCGTTGCTGGCCGTCCGATGCTTGGGGCAGCACCGGCATGCCGTCCGAGACCGTGACCGCCCAGCGGCAGGATAACGGCACATTCCGCGCAGAACTGCCGCAAAGCGACGGCATTTTCGCCGTCGACGCCCTCTGGGACGGCAGCAGCGCGACCTACACCTTCTGCACGCAGGCGGAGGGGAGCGAAGAGCTCCACCCGGGCGCGGTACTCAGCATCGGCGAGAGCGAAGACATCCGCAAGATCGACATCTCGTGGCGCAGCGGCAGCGTGAACATCTATACCGCCGAGCAGAGCGCGCAGATCAGCGTGAAGGAGGAATCCACCGCGCCGCTCGCCGAGAGCGAGAAGATGGTCTGCGCGATTGACGGCGACACGCTGCGCATCCACTTCCTCGGCGACGCTTACCGCGGCAGCTACGACGGGGAAAAGCACCTCGACGTGGGACTTCCGAGGGAACTGGTCAGCGCCGGTCACTTTGAGGAGATAAAAGTCGAAACAACGGACGCCTACGCCTACGTGAGCGCCGATGCGCAGAAGATCGAGCTTTCGACGCTCAGCGGCGATGCGCGCGTGATGTGCGCGAACTGCCCGGAGGTGGAGATCGAGACCACAAGCGGCAATGCCGGTGTGGTGGACGGCACGTGGGCAAGGGTCGATATTTCGACGCTCTCCGGCGCGATCGAGCTGGCGGGCGAAGTGGAAAATGCCGAGATCGAAACCGCGAGCGGCAAGGTGGAGATCGCCGGCGCGCTCGGCGCGCTGGACTTCGAAAGCGTCAGCGGTGACCTGATTTTGGCTACCGAGCGTGCGCTGCGCCTTGATGCCGAAACGGAGAGCGGCAGCATCTATCTGACCCTTCCCGCGCAGGACGGCTTTACTCTCGACTATGAAACGAAAAGCGGCGCGTTCCGCTCCGCGCTCACCGAGCGCGAAGGAGCGCTCATCACCTGTCTCGACGACCACGCGACGCACTACTCTGTGCCCGCGCTCGACGGCGGCGCGGTGAGCGAGCTTACGATCGAAACGATGAGCGGCGAGGTGACGATTGGAGCCTCTTCCTCTGGAAGCAACTGAAGCGAACGAAAAAAGAGAGCGGCAACGCCGCTCTCTTTTTTCGTTATTTCTCATCGATTGCAAGCCACGTCTGGTCGAAGCCGTAGGGGAGCAGCTCCTTGATGTGCAGGCGCTTTTCTTCGTTGTCCTTGTTCAGGCAGATGACCTCCATGTCGGGGCCGAACTCGTAGAGCACCTGACGGCACGCGCCGCAGGGGTAGCAGTAGTCGTCGCTGCGCCCCGCGATGACGATGCGCTTGAAGCGCCGGTGCCCCTCGCTCACGGCCTTAAACGCCGCGGTGCGCTCGGCGCAGTTCGTCAGGCCGTAGCTCGAATTTTCGATGTTGCAGCCGGTGAAGACCGCGCCGTCCTCACATTCGAGCGCCGCGCCCACGGGGAAGTGGGAGTACGGCACATACGCCATGTCCAGCATGGCGACGGCCTTTGATTTGAGTTCTTCTAACGATGCCATAAAAACGCCTCCTCACCAGTCTACGCCGAGATCAGGACGGACTTGCGTATCCATGATGTCCTCGGCGTTATAGAATTGCAGATAGCGGCTGCGCGCGTGGCGCAGCGTCGTGCCGTCCGGGTGCAGACGGTCGCAGATGACAGCAGAGATGTCGTCTTTCACGTAGCTGAACGAACTCGTGCCGACGCTCGCGAAGATGCGGAAGCCCTGGCTTTGCAGGTACTTGAAGCGCTCGCCGGTCTGGTGCCAGTCGTCACCGTCGGGACGGCCGCCGTGGGGGTAGAACAGAATTTGCGTCGGACCGACGAGCGAGCCGACCTCGTCCGCCCAGCGCTCGGTGTCGTTGATGACGGTCTGGAGCGGCTTCGTGTCGAGGCGGATGTGGCCCCAGGTGTGGCTGCCGAACGTCCAGCCGGTCTCCTTCAAACGCTGGATGACGGGCTTGACGGCCTCGATCTCGCTCGCGCGGTAGGCATCGAACGCGGGGCGGTCGGGCGAATCTGCCGCGATGTCGCGGTCATCCTGCGTGCGGTAGCCGAGTATCCCCTGATAGCCCGTCAGCGAGAAGATGGCCTTCGCGCCGTTGAGTGAAAAGTCGGGGTGCTCGTAGACAAACTGGTCGAGAATGGGCGTCGCGTCGAGTTCCTTGGTCAAAAAGGTCTCATTTGTGTACGGATCGGTGCACTGCGCCCAGATCTCGCCGTCCTCGCCGACGACGAGCTTGCTCGTGAAGCCCTCATCGAGCATATACGGGTAGTAGTTCACGTCGTCAAAGCTGATGACGAGCGGCTTTTTGCCCTCTGGCAGCATCAAGGTGTTTCGCACCATATGCGTGCCGGACTCGTCCGTCACCTCGCTCCAGACGTCTTCCATCGCGACTAAGATGTAGCCCTTGTCGTACACGGACTGCAAGATCTTCTTGTACTCGTCCGCCGTGACCATCCAGTCGTCGAGGCCGTAGCGCTGGTCCTGACTGGCATTGCAGTCGTGGAAGGCCCACTGCGGATAGGCGATGATCGGGTGGAAAAAGAGGTGCTCCACCACCTGATCCGGCCCCCAGGCCTGCGTGAGCTGGTCCTCCGACCAGTAGTTGCGCACGGCGTCGTAGGGGTCGGCCGTGTCGCCAGTGTTGTTGTCGGTATCGCCGCCATTCTCGTCCGTGACGGTCTGATCGTCGCCGTCGGACGGCGTCGTATTGTCGCCGCAGGCGGTCAGCAGCGACAGTACCATCAGCGCGCTGAGCAGCAGCGCAAAAAAGTGTTTCATGTCAAAATCTCCTCTCTCAAAACTGCGCGGTCATTATAGCAGACTTCACTTCTTTTGACTACGCCTTTCGCGCTTTTGTTCCCATTTGTAACTATTTACCACAAATAATTAAAGCGTCACAGCTTTTCGCGTCCGCAGACGCGAAATGATTTCGAATCGTTTTTTGGCGCGACATGCGCGTGCCAAAAAACTCTTCTCGCTCCGCGTGTATCGGAGCCGCCCTTTGGGCGGCAAGGCACGAAGCGGAGTGTAATTCTCAAAAAACAAGGGACACGGTTTCCGTGTCCCTTGTTTTTTGAAGAATTAGAAGTCTGCGTTGCCCACGGTGCGGGGATGCAGCTCCACGTCGCGGATGTTGCCGATGCCCGTTAAATACATCACCATGCGTTCGAAGCCGAGGCCGAAGCCCGCGTGACGGCAGGAGCCGTAGCGGCGCAGGTCGCAGTACCACCAGTAGTCCTCGGGATTCATGCCGAGCTCGCGGATGCGCTTTTCGAGCAGCTCGATGCGCTCCTCGCGCTGGCTGCCGCCGATGATCTCACCGATGCCCGGAACGAGGCAGTCCGCCGCGGCGACGGTCTTGCCGTCGTCGTTGAGGCGCATATAGAACGCCTTGATCTCCTGCGGATAGTCCGTGACGAACACGGGGCGCTTGAAGATCTGCTCGGTGAGGTAACGCTCATGCTCAGTCTGCAGGTCAATGCCCCACTCGACGGGGTAGTCGAACTTCTGGCCGCTCTCCTTTAAGAGCTTGACCGCCTCGGTGTACGTCACGCGGCCAAAGTCAGACTCGGCAACGTGCTGGAGTCTCTCGATGAGCCCCTTGTCGACAAAGCTGTTGAAAAACGCAAGATCATCCGGGCAGCGCTCCATCACGCGGCGGATGATATGCTTGACCATCGCCTCCATGACCTCAAGGTCGCCGTCGAGGTCGCAGAACGCCATCTCCGGCTCGATCATCCAGAACTCGGCGGCGTGGCGCGCGGTGTTGGAATTCTCGGCGCGGAACGTGGGGCCGAAGGTGTAAACGTCACCGAACGCCATGGCGAAGTTCTCGGCGTTGAGCTGGCCGGAGACGGTCAGGCTCGTCTTCTTGCCGAAGAAATCCTTGCTGTAATCGACCTTGCCGTCCTCGGTACGGGGCGGGTTTTCAAGGTCGAGCGTCGTCACCTGGAACATCTCGCCCGCGCCCTCGCAGTCGGAGCCGGTGATGATGGGGGTGTTGACGTAGACGAAGCCGCGGCTCTGGAAGAACTCGTGCACGGCGTAGGCCGCCGCACTTCTCACGCGGAAGGCCGCGGAGAAGAGGTTCGTGCGCGGACGAAGATGCTGGATGGTGCGCAGATATTCGACGCTGTGGCGCTTTTTCTGTAAGGGATAGTCGGGGGAGGACACGCCCTCGACCTCGATCGCCGTCGCCTTGACCTCGAGCGGCTGCTTGGCCTCGGGCGTCAGCACGACGGTGCCGCGCACGATGAGGGCGGCGCCCACGTTCTGCGCGGCGATCTCCTTATAATTAGAAAGAGAATTCGCATCCATCACGACCTGCAAATTGCGGAAGCACGAGCCGTCGTTCAGCTCGATGAATCCGAAGGTCTTCATATCGCGGATGGTCTTCGCCCAGCCGCATACGGTGACGCTTGCGCCGCCGTACTGCTCTTTGTCGGCGAAGAGCGCGGCAATTCTCACTCGTTCCATAATAATTTTCCTTCCTTTTGTGGGATTTCACGGGATAATAGAGGTATTATATGCCACTTCCCGTGCAAATTCAAGCCCCGCTTTGTATTGACTTTTGACAAGTTGTATGTTATGATGCAATCTTACCTCAAAAGGTAAACGTGAAACTTTCACCTATTACTTTACAGGAGGATTTTTAACTATGAACAAGTATCTGGATATCGCCCCCGAGGTTGCCGAGGCCCTTGCCGCCGGTAAGCCCGTCGTGGCGCTCGAATCCACCATCATTTCCCACGGCATGCCCTACCCGCAGAACGTCGAAACCGCGCTCAAGGTCGAGCAGATCATCCGTGAGGCGGGCGCGGTCCCCGCGACCATCGCCATCATCGGCGGCCGCTTGAAGGCGGGCCTTTCCAAGGAAGAGATCGACTACCTCGGCCGCACCGGTGCGGGCATTCCGAAGGCCTCCCGCCGCGACCTGCCTGTGCTCGTCGCGCAGGGCAAGGACGGCGCGTGCACCGTCACCACCACGATGGTGATCGCCGACATGGCGGGCATCCGCGTCTTCGCCACCGGCGGCATCGGCGGCGTGCACCGCGGCGCGCAGGAGACGTTCGACATCTCCGCCGACCTTGAGGAGCTGGCCAACACCTCCGTCATGGTCGTTTGCGCGGGCGCGAAGTCCATCCTCGACCTCGGCCTCACGCTCGAATACCTCGAGACCCACGGCGTGACCGTCATCGGCTACGGCACGAGCGAGCTGCCCGCGTTCTACACGCGCAAGTCCGGCTTTGGCGTCGACTACGAGCTCGACACGCCGGAGCAGCTGGCGAAGGCGTTCCACGTCAAGCGCGAGCTGGGTCTGCGCGGCGGTCTGCTGGTCACGAACCCGATTCCCGAAGAGTACTCCATGGACAAGGAAGTCATCGACAAGGCCATTGCCGAGGCCGTCGAGGACGCGAAGAAGGACGGCATTCACGGCAAGGCCACGACGCCGTATCTGCTTGCCAAGATCAAGGACCTGACCGGCGGCGACAGCCTGGATTCCAACATCCAGCTCGTGTTCAACAACGCGCGCCTCGGCGCGGCGGCGGCTGTGGAGCTCAGCAAGCTCGAAAAGTGAGATACTTTGTCATCTATCTCGCCGCGATCAATATTCTGACTTTCTGCGTCTACGGCGCAGACAAGCGCCGCGCCAAAATACAGGGCGCGCGGCGCGTGCCCGAAAAGACCTTATTTGCACTCGCGCTGCTGCTCGGCAGCGCGGGTGCTCTTTTCGCAATGAGGGTCTTTCACCACAAGACGCGGCACTGGTACTTCCGGTTCGGCATTCCGGCGATCTTACTCTGTCAGATCGCGGCGGGGGTATATGTGTACGCGCGATTTTTCGGGGCATAAAAAATTTTGAAAAATTTGAGATTTTGTGAAACAAAATCGACGCTTTTTGCGTCTAATCAGTGAGACAAGGGAAGACGGGCGAACGGGAAGATGAAGAATTTATGAATTTTGCATTTTCCTGTTCCCTTATTCCCCGCGGCATGGTAAAATGCTGATGTATGAGAAAGGCTCTGTGCGCGCGGGGCCAAGATCACAAAAACAAGAAAGGATGAAGAAAATTATGAAGAAATTTCTCTCATCGCTGCTGGCGTTGACTATGATTTTAAGTCTGGTCATCGTTCCGGCGAACGCGACTGACAATGGCGCGTATACAGTCACGGGCAGTCTTAGCATCAGTCCCAGTACGACGACTGTTGTAAGCGGCACCAATTCGACTACACTCACAGCAAGCCAGAACTTTACTGTGGTGAAGAATGCTACCTCGAATCTCGTAACTGAGGCTACCACTCTTGAAAACCCGACTATTCTTTATTCGTGGTCTGGTACTGGTGTTACTGACAGTAAGACGAGTACGCTTACTCTTACCAACTTGACCACCACAAGTGCCAGTGAAACAAAGACCTACACCTGCACTGTAACCATTAAGGATGGAGACACACTGGTTGCTACACGCGAGGCTACGGCCACTATCACTGTGACGAATGGCCAGAAGGCTTTTGAAGATGCTACCAATAAGACCGTTACTTATCAGGGCAGAACTTATACTGTTCCTGCTGGCGCCAATCCGTCGGTTAAGATCGACACTTTTGGTGAAGAGACTACTATTGAAAGCTTGACCGCGAAGGTCGGCAGCACTGATACTACTATCACCAAGACCGCCAATAACACTTTCACCCTCAAATCCGTTGATGGTAAGTACTCTGTTGCCCTCACGGTCGCTCCACAGAAAGTAAATCCTACTCCCACTGTTAGTATCACGAACAATCTTCCTACTAACACCAACGCACTCAGCGGCCAGAAAGTTAGCCTTACGGCTGATTATAGCCGCAAGGACAGCGGTAAGAACATCACCTATACTTGGAGCGCTTCTAATGGTGCAGAGATTAGCGGCAATGGTGCAAGTGCAACATGGACGCCTAAGAGTGCTGGTACAAACCAGACTGTTACCGTCGTCGTTAAAGAAGGCGAGAATGAAGCCGCAAGATATGTAGCGACTTACACTGTCGCCCCCGACAACAACAAAATCAAGGCTATCGATAACAAGACCTCTTACACGGTTTCGAGCACTACTCCTATCACGATTCCTGCTCCTGCACTTTACGACAAGACCACTGGCAACCGCGTAACTGACGCATCGATTTCCGTTTCCTGGGAAGACTATAACAGCCGCTATATTTCTACCAGACAGAGCGGCAACGACCTCGTCGTTACGGGCTTACGCACCAACGACAGCGGTGTGAAAGTCACCGCAACCATCACCTATAAGACTAAGACTTATAGCATTGATTACACCGTTTATGTTTCTGCACTCGATGGCAAGCTCGACGAAGTAGTCAATGGCAGCTCTTTGAACTTCGATCTCGGTGATCTTGAAAAGCTGGCTGAGAATGCCGTCTATAAGGTCGATAAGACTGACGTTACCATCAAGAGCGTTCGCATTCTGACCCTGCCGACCAGCAGCGACGGCGTTGTTTATAGCAACTCTCGTCTGTCCAGCAAGGTTTCTGTTCCTTATACCGTTGGCTCCAGCGACGAGCTTTACTTCGACGCGGCTGACGGCTTCCTCGGTACTGCTTCTATGACCATCGAAGCGACCGACTCCCGCAATAACAGATACAATGTCACGGTCAACATCCCCGTTGTCGGCGATAAGACCATCAAGGACACTGTGACCGGCACTTCTGCTGGCAAGTCTGTCACGTTCACCAACAGCGACTATAAGTATCTCTACTACACCACTTCCAAGGTCACCGATTATACGGGCCACTTTGATGGTACTTCCGAGAGCGGCTATACGCTCGTCAAGGAAGACAAGGACATCACCATCACTGCTTCTCAGTTCGACAAGAACGGTAAGGTGACCCTGTACGTTGTCGGCGTCGACAAGGATGGTGTTGCTTCCACCGGTACGATCACCGTTTCCCAGAAGTCCTATGACATCAACTACAATGTTGTCGCGGGCAAGAGCGTGACCTTCAACCAGAAGGACTTCGAGAGCTTCCTCGAGGATTATGCCGACGATAACGGCGATTACAATTCCCGCAAGGATGAGATTTCCTTCGATCACGCCGTCCTGACCTCTTCCATCCCCAGCGCCAAGAGCGAGGGCACGCTGTATTACGGCAGCACCGAGATCACCTCTTCCAACAAGAGCAAGACTGACATGACCGACATGGACAAGGTCAGCTTCGACTCCGTCTCCAAGCCCAGCAAGGACACCGTCACCCTGACCTTCCGCGTCTATGGCGAGATCGAAAAGCCCAACAGCAGAAAGCCCGACAAGGTCAACTATGACGTCAACGTCGTGATCTCCGTCGTCAAGGAAGACATCACCTACACCGTCGGCATCGACGATACCGTCCAGCTGACCGCGCGCGACTTCGTCAACTTCCTGCAGGACGCCAAGACCTCTTACCGCAAGGCTGAGCTCGACTATGTCAAGTTCGACGTGAGCGGCAAGAACGTCTCCTCCTACGCTTACGGCGGTCTGTACCGCTCTTACAGCAGCTACTCCACCGGCAAGCTGGCCGACAGCACCGACAAGTTCTACTATGAGCCCTCCCGCACGCAGTATGACCTTGCGGACGTCGCCTACCACACCACCAGATGGGCCGAGGCCGGCAAGACCGTCTACATCCCCTTCACCGTTTACGGCACCAAGAACGAAGAGGCCTCCGGTACGATGGCCATCACCATCGCCCAGACGATGAACTTCATCGACGTCAAGGCGAGCGACTTCTTCTATGAGCCGGTCAAGTGGGCGGTGAACAACAAGATCACCAACGGCACGTCCAGCACGACCTTCTCCCCGTACAAGAACTGCAACCGTGCCGAGATCGTGACCTTCCTGTGGCGCGCCGCCGGTTCTCCGGAGCCGACCGTCACCCGCAACCCGTTCACCGATGTGAACTCCGTCAGAGACGCCAGCTATTACAAGGCCATCCTGTGGGCCAGCCAGAAGGGTATCACCGCCGGTAGCACCGCGACGACCTTCTCCCCGTATCAGGAGTGCACGCGCTCTCAGATCGTGACGTTCCTGTACCGCTACGCGGGCAAGCCCAGCGGCTACTACTCCAACCCGTTCAAGGATGTCAGCTCCGTGAACGAGGCGAGCTACTATAACGCCATCCTGTGGGCTGTCGGCAAGGGCATCACCCAGGGCACCAGCACGACCACCTTCTCCCCCTACGCTTCCTGCACGCGCGGCGAGGCCGTGACGTTCCTGTATCGTTACGTCAACGGAGTAAAGTAACTTAAAAAATGCCGTCCCGAAAGGGACGGCATTTTTTATTTCTTGCGCTCCGCTGCAGCGCACGCGCCGTAGGCGCGCACGTTTGCGGAGCGAGAGGTGTTTTTTCTGACGCGCTTGTCGTCAGAAAAAACAATTTGAATTTATTTCGCCGCGGGAGCGGCGAAACTCTGCGAGGCGGTTGGGGTGGTGGGCCCCCCTTGCCCCCCTGTAAGGCGACTGACGAAGTCGGGCGGTTTGCGTTTACTCTTTTCTATTCTGTAAACTTTTGTTCAAACGCCTTTACGGGGGTTGAAAAAGTGTGTAGAATGGCAGCATCAAGATTTTAGGAGTGTTTTTTGTGAATAAATTCCGCGATGCCCTTTACCGCTTTATGTATGGCCGCAACGGCGTGGACGCGCTGAACTGGGCGCTCGTGATCCTTGAGCTGGCCGTGAGCATTCTGAGCTCGATCATCCGCGTGCAGGGCGTTTCCCAAGCCCTGTACTTTGTGTCGATGGTGCTGATGTTCATTGTGCTCATCCGCATCTTTTCGCGCAATCTCGCGCGCCGTCAGGCCGAAAACGCGAAGTTTCTGACCTGGTGGACGCCGAAGGCGAACGCCATCCGCGGCGCGAAGGCACGCCGCGCCGACAAGGCGCACAAGTACGTCCGCTGCTCCTGCGGCGCGTACTGCCGCGTGCCGAGAAACATCGGCAAGGTCGAGCTCACGTGCCCGAAGTGCGGCAAGAAAAAGGTCGTCAAAACGTGAAAGAAAAAATCCGTCCCGCGGGACGGATTTTTTTGTAAGAAAACCGGTTTTCCGCCGTCCTATAGACAGAAAGGGGGTGAGGGCGCTGACGAAGTTTGAAGAGGTGTACGCCGTGTACTTCGACGACGTATATCGGTATCTGCTTTCGCTGTCCGGGAGCGAGAGCGTCGCCGAGGAGCTGACGAGCGAGACGTTTTTCCGCGCGATGGACGCCCTCGACCGCTTTCGGGGCGAGTGCAGCGTGCGCGTCTGGCTGTGCCAGATCGCGAAGAATCTCTATTATTCGCAGCTGCGGCGCGAGAAGCGGCTTGCCCCGCTCGAAGACTGCCGGATCGCCGAGGAGAGCCACGAGGAGGAGTTAGAAGATCACAGCGAGGCCGCGCGCATCCAGGAATTGCTGCACGGGCTCAGAGAGCCGTACAAGGAGGTCTTCATGTGGCGTGTGTACGGCGAGAAGAGCTTCCGCGACATCGGCGCGCTCTTCGGCAAGACGGAAAACTGGGCATGCGTGACGTATCACCGCGCCAAGCGCATGATCCGCGAGGGATTGGAGGACGACTGAAATGGACAAAACTTGCAGCATCGTGCAGGATCTTCTGCCGCTCTACGAGGAGGATATGCTGCGCGAGGAGACGAAGGAATTTGTGGACGGGCATTTAGCGCAGTGCGCGGCCTGCCGCGCCGAGCTCGACGCGCTGAAGGCGGATGTGAAGCCCGCGCCCGTCAGCGCGCAGCCGCTACGCGACTTGAAGCGGCAGCTTCGACGCAAGAAGCTGACCGCCGTGCTGCTGGCCGTCACGCTCGCGCTGACGCTGGCGACGGCGGGATTCGCGTATCTCACCGCGCCGCAGTATTTGCCGTACAGCGAGACAGAGTGGGCGATCTCGCGCTCGCCCCGAGCGCTCGCGGACGGCTCGGCAGCGGATGGGCTTTCTGATCTCAGCGGCGCGGAGAGCATCTCCGTCAGCCTGCTCGTGCCGGTCTCAGGCGCAGAGGTCACGAACACGCAGGACCCCAACAGCGGCAAAACCATCTACTTCATCACCGCATGGCGCACGCCGCTCGACACATGGCGCGGCGCATTCGACAAAACCGGGGGCGCCCCGAACACACACAGCGCAAATGATCGCACACAGCGCGAGGCGGACACACTGCAAGGCGTGCTCGCCAAGGCGGAGTCCGCGCGCACGCTCTTCACGCTCGACGCTGCGAACTGCGCGGCAGTCTGCTATTCTCAGAACAACGGGCAGGACGATGTGCTGCTCTGCGGCAGCATGAACGGCGGCATCATTTCTCTGCCGCGGCTGGCGTTGGGCTATTACGTTTTGCTATCGTTAGCACTCCTTATTACGCTGGGTATTGCATTTTTCGCCTGCCGCAGGAAGAAAACGGGCAAAGCGCTCGGCTATCTCGCGCTGATTCCCACGAGCTATCTTGCCGGTCATCTACTCGTCAAGGGTTTCACGACGACGAGCTACCAGATGCAGCGCGACTTCTCGCTCATTATCCTCGCCGCCGCGCTGATCTACGCCGCGGTCATGCTGGCGATCAACCTCTGGCGGCAGAAGCGGGAGAAGGTGTAAAAGAGGAAGAGACGCATTCGCGTCTCTTCCTCTTTTGCAATCAAATTCGAATGCTCAAGGCCCTTTGAGCAAAGCCGTGATAGTCCGCAAATGCGCTTTGCAGGCCGTCGATTCCCTGCGTTTCCCATCGGTCTGCCAGATACAGCATACCGCACATACAGGCAAACTTTTCATAGTATGATCCGCAGACCGCCTCTTCAAGAAACTGCTTTTGCCTGTCTGGGTCCGTCTCCGTAAGCGCGAGGCGCAGTTTGGCACGGCTTGCTGCTGCGACCTCGGTAAGCTGCGGTGTATGCCAGTCCACACAGTCGATTTCTGTCGCCTGATAGGAGAGAAGATGGGCGAATCCCTCATGAAATGTGTAAGCATCCAATCTTCTCAAATAGTCTGTACTTTCCAATGCGGCATCTGCCGCCGGATAGCGGTGTCCAATCAAGAGATGCGTAATCTCATGGGTCAGCAGATTCCGAATGATGCTGTCGAGCTGGTCGAGCTCCGCATAATTGCACCAACGGATGAGGTCAAAGATGAGATGTGCCTGCCCGTCGGGCGAGTGTGCCGCAACGGCGTCGTAAGGCTCGGGATAACCGACGATCAAATCAAGTGTCGGCTGTACCGCTTCCCAATCGGGGAAAAGCGCGTCCCAAATCGGGCGGTTGACGGGGACAAAGTGCGCAGCCGCTTCACAGATACGGCGTTCGAGCTTGCGCACAGTCTCTCGGAGAGCAAGATCCTCAGGCGGCGGAGTAAATGCATTCCTGCCAAGATCTGACGAAACCGAGGTGTGTTCAAAGAGCCATGAAGCACGAAAAGCGTCGACGCAGCTGCTCTCGATATATGCCTGTGCGATCGAACTGTCAATCAGCATTTTCAGTCCCTCTCTTTACGAAAAACCTCTTTTGCCGTAACAGACAAAAGAGGTTTTTCCTTGGCGCAGCGGGAGGGATTCGAACCCTCGTGAGGTTTCCCTCAAACTGATTTCGAGTAATTTCGAAACTGTTCCACTTAGGCGTCACATCGAAGCAGTACACGGTAGTTACTATGCCTTGAACCCATTGAAAAATCAGGACTTTTTGAGTATTTGATACAAGAAAAACAGGGGTGGCAGGCGCTTTCGCATTTTCCGAAAAATGCGAGCAAAAATGGACAAAGGATAGAAAATAGGATAGACCACATTTCTGAGAATCATTGGTTTTCTCTGCTGTCGGCAATCACCAGAAGGGAGAACTGAAATGGATCTGCTGACCTATTATTCGGATCTTGCAGTAGCATATCCGGAGTATATTACACAAAAGCAGTTTTGTGAAGTGTGCGGGATATGCCACAAGACTGCATATAATTTAACCCGGCGCGGAGAAATCTCATATGAGATAGTAGATACCCCTACCGGGCGTATTCATCACATTAAGCTCACAGATGCACTTGCCTATCTTTACAAAAAGGATACGCTTTATGGAAATGATGAAAATGTAAATTGGCAAATATATGAGGTGCTGCAGGCACATTTTTCATACCTGCCCGATCTCCTTCGGACACAGCAAATCAGGGAACTGACAGGGTTCTCAATGACCGCTATTCAACGCTGGGTACTCGAAAAGCGTATTACTGCCATACTCGGAAGAAAAGGGTGGAATATTACAAGGGATTCGCTTGTAACCTTTCTTTCGTCGTCCTATTGCCTACGCGGAAATAGAAAACCCAAAAAATTTCAAGCTCTGTTGCAAAAGTGTACCGAGCAATTAAAAATTTGAAATCTCAGGGCAGGGAGTCCCCTGCCCTTTTATATCCCATAGAATGTGAGGTGAACGCTATGGCCTTATCCCTGCCCTATTACTATGGACATTCTGGTGAACAATACGCTTTCTTTCGCATTCCAAAACTGCTAATCACCGATAGCCGGTTTGATGGCGTTTCCTCTGATGCAAAGCTATTGTATGGACTGCTACTTGATCGCATGGAGTTGTCCTATCGAAACGGTTGGGTAGACGATCAAAATCGTGTCTTTATCATTTTTACGGTAGAAGAAGTCATGGAAACCCTGCGCTGTCGCTCTGAAAAGGCGGTGCGCCTATTCGCAGAATTGGACAGCAAAAAAGGTATTGGTTTGATTGAACGAAAGCGGCAAGGACTTGGAAAACCGGCTATCATTTATGTGAAAAACTTTGCCGGCGATATATCCTAAATAAATCGAAAGTCCAGACTTTCGATTTTCGAAAATCATAGATGTGGCCGGAGTCTGCGCTTCTGTGACTTTCGATTTTCGAAAGTCTTGATTTTCGGTTTTCGAATTTCTTGACTTTCGAAAATCGAAATCTAATAAGACTGAGATATAGCAAGACTGAGAATAGAAAGAATACTACCCGAAAAAAGAATAACCGTAAGAAGCAACAGCTTTGTTAGAACAGGGGCCGCAAGGCTCCTTTTTTGTTGGAGGAGGTGTCCCATTGAAAACAATCGCACTGGCAAATCAGAAGGGCGGCGTGGGTAAGACCACCACAGCCGCCAGCCTCGGCATTGGTCTTTCTCGGCAAGGTAAAAAAGTCCTGCTGATCGACGCCGATGCACAGGGCAATCTCACGCAGATGTTGGGCTGGCCGCAGCCTGACGAATTATCCCCCACACTCTCCACGCTGATGGAGAAGATCATCGCAGAGCAGCCCATCGCCCCCGGTGAGGGCATTCTGCACCACCAATCCGGCGTCCACCTTGTCCCCGCCAATATCGAGCTGTCGGCGTTGGAGGTCACGCTGGTCAACACAATGAGCCGTGAAACGGTGTTGCGGCAATATCTGTCCACCGTGGCAGACTGCTACGATTACGCGCTCATCGACTGTATGCCGTCCCTCGGTATGCTGACCATCAACGCCCTGACTGCGGCGGACAGCGTGATCATCCCCGTGCAGGCGCAATATCTCCCCGCAAAGGGACTGGAGCAGCTTTTGCGAACCATCACCCGCGTGAAACGGCAGCTCAACCCGAAGCTGGAGGTGGACGGCATTGTGCTGACGATGGTGGACAGCCGTACCACACTGGCGCGGGAGATCAACGCGCTTGTCCGCAAGACCTACGGCGGTCATGTGTTCGCAAGCGAAATTCCCCGTTCCATCAAGGCAGCGGAGATCAGCGTAGAAAACAAAAGCATTTACGACCATGACCGCAGCGGCAAGGCGGCGCTGGCGTATGAAAATCTGACGAGGGAGGTGTTGAGCCTTGGCAAGCAAATTAAGCGGCATCGAACTGACCCGGTACGATGACCTGTTCAAAACGGACGCGGAGCGTGAAGCCGACCGGCAGGAGCGTATCCAACTCGTTCCCGCAGCAGAGGTTTTCCCGTATTCCCGCCAGCCGTACACCATCGACCGTCCCACACCCGATTTGGTGCGGCTCATGGACAGCATCGAGCACATCGGGATTGCCGAGCCGCTGATCGTCCGCCCCCGCGAGAGTGGTGGCTATGAGATCATCTCCGGCCACCGGCGCGATTACTGTGCGAAGGCCGTGGGGCTGGATACCCGCCCTGTTATCGTCCGCAATTACAGCGATGAGGAAGCGGACATTTTGGTTGTGGATTACAACATCAACCGCGAGGACCTGTTGCCCAGCGAGAAAGCCAAAGCCTACAAACTGAAGCTGGATGCCATGAAACGGCAGGCTGGACGGCCTTCTAAAAATTCTGCCCAAGTTGGGCAGAATTTTCAAGGGCGCTTTTCTGTCGAACTTTTGGCAGAGCAGGTCAACGAAAGCCGTATGCAAATTCAGCGTTATGTGCGCCTGAATAAGCTGATCCCGCCGCTGCTGGACGCGGTGGACGCGGGAACGCTCAAGTTCGTTCCCGCGGCGGATTTCCTCTCCCACCTGTCCGAAAAAGAACAGACCTACCTTCTGCTGGTCATGGAGCGCGATGAGGTATCCCCGTCGTTGGGACAGGCCCAACGGCTCAAGCAGCTCAGCGGCGAAGGAAAATTGGAAAATAACATCATCGACCTCATCATGCGGGAGGAAAAGCCGTTGGAGCGCAAGGTCACCATCCGCAACGACCGCCTGCAAAAATACTTTCCCGCCAGCTACACCCCGAAGCAGATGGAGGATGTCATTATCAAGCTGTTGGAAGGCTGGCACCGCAAGCGCCAGCAGGAACAGAGCCGATGAGGAGGTGCAGCTATGCGACGAAATGAATTACCCGATGCCTGCTTTTCCATTTTGCCCTCCACAGGGCAGCTTATTATCATCAAAAAAGGCGAGAGTGGTTACTATCCCTCCGAATGGGATACCGGAAACCGCGAGGAAAACCGTGACATTGCCAGTAGTCACAACGAGAGCCGTGGTATTTCAGATATGCAGGAATCCGCTATGCTGGCCGGATCAATGTTCGGCTGGAATACACCGGGTGCGAACCCGCAATGGTATCTGGACACCGCAAAGTATGTGAATTCTAATATTCTGCAAGGCCATATCAAAGACCCAATCATGAGCGTCTACTATCCTGTCAGCAGTTTCCTGCTGTGCTATGAGATCATGGGCAAGCAGCATTTTTACCTGCCGATGGACAAACTCCCCAATGAACTGATGGGCATGAACACACAGTTTATCATGCAGCCGGATTTAGTGTGCGGCGTTCCGGTTATGCCGGTAAAAGTAACCTTTGCGAAAAACGGAAGCTGTACGATGGAGTTGGAGCATGGCAGCTATGTGGTGGGCAAGATCATCAACGCCGACTATCAAATTACGGCGCGTGTCCGTGTGGGTAATGCCGAGTTTGCCATAGGTGAATGTAATAAAGCCCCTGATCCGTTTGTGACATGGGTGCGCAACTGCAAAAATGATGGAGATGGCCCACCCAATTACTTTTGGGGACATTACAGAAGCTATCGTGCCGCCGCTATTGAAGATTTCTGCAAACGAGCAGGTGATGAATACAAAAAGCAACAAGATCACATGGCACAGCAAGAACACCAGCACACCGCCCTGAAGAAAGGACAAGGTGAGGCCAGATGACGAACTATCAGAAGCGTAAAGAAAAGAATGACGAATATCGCAGCAAAATCATGAGATTTACTTTCCAGCTTTCCCTTGGTGACGGAGAAGTCCGCGATTGGTTTGAACAGCAACCCGAAAAGGGTGCCTATCTCAAAGACCTAATCTTACGGGATAAAGCGGAGCGGCTTGGGTACAGGGAGCAGAAAAGCGCAGAACCCGACAAAGCCGGTGACTACGAGATCATACAGTCCATTCGTATGGGTGGGCGCGTTCTGCTTATGGGGTTCAATCCAAAGGACGAAACCTATATGACCTGCTATCAGCAGTACAATTTTCTCGGAGAAACAATGTATCCCGAAGCACTTGCCTGTAAGAGTTATCTGGAAATTGCAGAAACCTTTTTGAATCGCTTGCAGGCACAGGTCGAAAAAGTCAAAGCATTCCGTGCGGCCCGAAATGTCCCCTATGCCGTTTTAGGCGCGGAGGCTTGCCTTCCTCCATCAGAGGAATCTCTGCAAGGCAAGCTGATCGTTCTCCGCCCCACCAGCCTTGCACCGGAATACCGCACGGCAGACTGTCAACTCGGCTTCGCGCTGAGTGGATTTGGCTGCACCCCCGGCGCACGCGGGCGTGCGGTTTACTTCGAGGAATTGTATTCCGGTGAACGATGCCGGTGGGATGCTTCCGACATTCTTGGCGTAGCCAATCCAGAAAAGATACCGGATTGGGCGAAAGAAAAGCTGAGAGAATATGAACAAAAGCGTACTGAGCCGAAAAAAGAACGAGGTGAAGCCAGATGAGTGACCGTGAGCCGGTAGACATCATGGGCGTTATCGCCTTTCCAAATCCCGACAAAGACAAGCGTGATATTCGCTTTATTGACAGCGCGTATCGCACGCTCTTTACTATCAAAGATGGGGAAAGCATCGTCATTACCCGCTTTGACGGTGAAAAGATGGTTTTGCCCTGTAAGTACATTGACGATTGCCATGTCTGCGTCGGCAACTCCGCCTATCATATTTGCGAGTTTGCAGAAATGCAGGAACGTAACGGCAACACCTATGTTCCCAGAACGCTGAAAATCAGCGACGAGATCGGCACCTATGAAATCTACCAGATCCCCGCAATCGCTGATGTAGACTACTGTTTCCGATCTTACGCGGAGGCAAAGGGAAAACTCCAGAGCGCTGATTATCAGCGCTCTTACGCCGGTATGTACGCAAAGGAAAACTCGCTGGAGCATCTGTGGACAAAGCACAACAGCGACCACCGCCCCTTTGCCCATCGGATGCGTTCCATGTCCGTAAGCGACATCGTGGTACTGACGCAAGGCGGAAAGAAAACTGCCTACTACGCAGATACCTTCGGCTTCCAAGAGGTGCCGGAGTTTTTAGCACAACAGAGAGTGCAAAAGAAACACAAAGAACGAGGTGAAGCCAGATGAGCTATGACGCGCAGAAGGTAACCTATCAGGAGGTCACGATTTTTGACAGACCGGCCTTGTTTACGGAATGCCGCATTGACCGGGCCACTGTGCCGGAGGGGGTATATCGCTACGAGCTGCGCCACGGGGATGAGGATTGGGGTGAACCCATCGAACTGGCCAGGGGCATTTTCGCCAACTACTACGGCACCGTCCTCACCCGCGAGCCGTTCCAGCTTCCCATTGATGGGTGGATTCCACTGGAGAGCGACAGCCTTTCCTTTCAGGATGGCGGATGCCGTACCCTTGCGGAATTTCAGGAGAAATATCCCGCCAGTGATAAGGATGTCATTGACTTTTACAGCGTCAATGAGCCTGCGCTGCACGCTCTCTATTTCTCTCGTAGCGAGGAGCAGGACAAGTCTGCGGGCTGCGTGGGACATCTCCGGGGTGATTTTGGCAGCGGCAAGCAGTTTTATACAACATGGTGGCCCCACCAGCATGACGCGCTAAACACGCCGGATTTTAAGGCCGATATTGACCGTACCATAAACTGGCTGCGGGAGCAGCCGGACTCCCCGCTGCGGGACTTCGACAGCATGAACCGCTACTGCAACCGGTACGAGCGGATCTGCGCCATCAAGGGCGCATTGCTTCCCTCCTGCGGCTTCATGGTGAAAACCAAACAGTATGTGTATATGCTCCGCTGTACGCCGATCAAAGGTGATTATCAGTTTTACTGTTATTGCTACCGGCGCGAAAATTTTGAAAAGGTATGTGCTGAACAGAGGAAAAATGACCGGTCACACAACAAAAAGAAATCGGAGCCGGAGCGATAAGGAGGTGCCAACTTGCCTACTAAATTTCAGCTTATTACGGAGCTATATGACCGGACTGTGCAGAGCGTCACCGGCAGCTATCAAAGCTGGACGGGCTTTCTCCGCGCGGCCTGCTACAATTACAAATGTCCCTTTGATGATCAAATTCTGATCTACGCCCAGCGCCCGGACGCCACGGCGGTCCTTGAGATGGAGCGCTGGAATCGTCAGTTTGGCCGCTGGGTGAATCGCGGGGCCAAGAGCATTGCCGTATTTGGTGATGACGGCCAAAACTGTCTGAAGCTCTACTTCGACGTGTCGGATACCCATGCGTCCCGCTTTGCCCGTCCACTGCCCATCTGGACGATGCACCCGGCCTTTGAGCCGGAAGTCATCGAAACGCTGGAGGCCACCTTCGGCAACCTTGCCGAAAAAGAAAATCTGGCGGACGCGGTGCGCTCCGCCTGCCACAACGCCGTGGCGGACAACTTCACGGACTACCTGCAAGACCTGCGGGAGTGCCGCGAGGACAGCCTGCTGGAGGAACTGGACGACCTCAATTTAGAGGTGTTCTACCGGGATGCGCTGGAGGTCAGCGTGGCCTATATGCTACTCACGCGCCTCGGCCTGCCGGCAGACGATTATTTTTCTCCCGATGAGTTCGCCCATGTTTACGAATTCAACACGCCGCCCACCATCAACGCCCTTGGCATCGCCACCAGCGACATCGCGGAGATGGGCCTGCGGGAGATCAGCCGAACGGTCATGCAGGCACAGCGGGATCAGTTTTTTGCAAACCGTGAAAAAAGCAGATATGATGACCACACAGAACAACACGAAACACCCCATGAAAGGAGCAAACAGCATGGAGGTCACTTACAGGATGCAGAACGGCTATCAGGTGCCGAATTTGATGATGCCGCAGGCACCGGAGGTGCATCTGGGCAAGTACGCGGAGCTGCGGAGGGAGTACCTGAAGAAGCGCCGCAGAGTGCTTTACACCAACCTCAAGACCAGCGGCAAGTTGACGGAGCATCTGGCAGAGATCGAGCAGACCGCGCGGAATATGGTGGAGCAGACCGTGGCGCAGATGGCACAGAACGAGGGCGTGACGGAGGAGCTGAAAGCGACCGATCCCCTGCGCTGGACGGGCCTGATGAACAATCTCCGGCACAGCGCGGAGGAGCTGGTGCTGACCGACCTGATCTACGCCTGACAACCGAAGAACCCACAGAGGCAGGAAGTGATGAACTTCCTGCCTCTGCTGTTATAGATGCGGCACAACCAACCATAAAAGAACTGTTCGAGCAGTACAAGCAAACGGTTGCTGCTGCATTGGTAAAAGACACAGCATTTGTCAATGCCTGCCGCAATTCAGATCGTGAAAATGCCATTATGGAAGGGGCAGACGCAATCCGGCGCATTGTCAACGAAAGCGGCGATTTGCAGCTTGCAAAGCTCTACTTTGATATGCCAGCCTTCCATAACCGGCTGCATCAGGAGCTTTTAGAGGAAACTTATCCGAAGCTGGTAAACGCAGCAGACCATAGCCCGTTCAAGCCCTATCAGGTCGCTGCCTATCACCATTTTGAAAACGGCTTTGACGATAAGCTGGACTATCAAACGCTGGAAGAAGCGGAGGCTGCGGCACAGGGTTATGTTGCCGGCACGATGGAGGAAGATGGCTTTGCTTACGACGGTGCTGCTGTCTATGGCGCCGAAACGCGCCAATGCCTGCGCGTTTACGGAAACTATCCCGACAAAATGGCACAGCAACAGGCAGCGGCCTTTGTACTGGAGCATGGCACCATACCCCCCAACGGCACGGAGCTTCCCGCTTTTCTGGATATGCACCTCATTGAAGCGAATCTGCTGGATGACGGCGGGCGCAAGCACAAGCGGCAGGAGATCTTTGAATACTTTCAGGCGCACAAGAGCCTTGCGGAACGCACGAAGTTCTTGAAAAACAACTACAACGATATATGGGTGGAAGTCCTGACTGACGGTGTTCGGACAGGCTACCATGCCGAGAAAGACGGACTTTTGATGTGGGAGGGCAGCTACCTCTCCCGCACCTCAGAGTCCGTTTTTTCATGGTCGGTCATCACCGAAATGACCGAGGGCCTGATCGAGCGCGGCGAGTACAAGATTAAGCTGGGCCTGCAAAACGCCCCAATCGTCGCAGAGCAGCTTGCCCTATTCGACATGGGCGGCGACGCCCCGGTGTACGAAGCTCCGGCAGACGCGCCCTCCGGCATTCTGGCCCCGGCCCGCACGGTGCCGCAGGAGGTCATCGACCAGGCGCTTTACACAGCCGGAAACGAACCCGGCAGCGCCGAACGCATTGCGATGTTCTATATGCGGGAGCATTCTGAACAGGAAAATATAGCGTTTCTGCGTCGGGAGTTTGGCACAGAAAATGGGCGCGGCATCGAGTACGAAGGCCGCAAATATGCCGTTTGGTTTCTGGAGGACGGCATCCACCTCGCCCAAGGCGACAGCGTCCGCACCGGATACAGCAAAACCGTGGTCTCATGGGGACTGGCGGCGGGCCGCATTTTGGGGCTGCTACGGGCCGGGATCTATCTCTCCGCCGCCGAACTGACACAGGCCCCTGACAAGGTGCTGCACGAAGCAATGGACGCCCTCCTGATGACAGCCCGTGACCTGACCAAGGAAGGCCGGGACATGGGGCTGCTCCCGCAGACTTTGGCCATCCACGACCAGCACAAGGGCTACCCGGAACTGGACGAGGACATGGTCGCGTTCGCAAAGACGGATGGTGGCCTACAAATGCTGGCGCAGGAATACCACGCTTTTCTCGACGCTTATTATGATGATCCATCCATTCTGCGTTACCGTCTTTCAGCGTATAACACCCACCGCATCGGCATCATCCTCAACGACCTGCCATACGAGGAACGACACTTTGATGCTCAGCCCAGCTTCCTGCGGCAATGCAAAATGTTCATCACACAAGACGAGATCGACCATTATTTTTTGCGGGAGGGCGTCGAAAGTCGGCTGGCGATCTATTCCCACTTCTGCTATCCCCACACGCCGGAGGAACGTCAGAAGTTCATCAAGGGCAGCTTTGGCGAGTACAGCGGCGGAGCCCGCGCCGGGTATGGATACACCAAGACTTACAAGGGGCTGGACTACGAACGGGACTACAATTCCAAGAAATATGATACCGTCCATCTGACGATCCCCAATGTGGTCAAGGAGTATGAGCGCCTGATCGCGCAGAAACGATTCCCCGGCGAGGATGCCATCGCAAAGATCCCAGAGTATGAGCGGAGACAGGTGGCGCGGGCCATTTACTCCAGTCTGTACAATGCACCGGACAATGTGCCGCGTCCCTATTACATGGGCATGGATTATTATCAGGCGGTACCGCTGATTGAAGAAGAATTGCAGGATAGGTCCACTGCAATGTGGCTCATGGACGCATTGAATGCCCGGTTGGGTGAAATGCAAAAAGATGACCGCTACTATGAATTTGTCCATGAAACTCATTTTCAACTTTATGCCTATGTAAACGGTGAGTTCAGCCTGTTCAATCACCGGCATGATGCTCCTCAGCAGGAACGCAGCTTTGTGGAGCAGGTCGCAGAGGATGCAGCACGGCTTGCCGCAGAGCAGCCGCCCGCCTATGAGCGGTTCAGCGTGATCGAAACGGACGACGGCTACGCCGTCTGGGACGATATTCGGGACGAAATTTATGTTGACAGCGAGGGCGTCCGTGAGACCTTCCCCAGCGAGTGGCAGGCTGAGGATTATCTGGAGCAGGTCAGAAAGGCGGTCAGCGAAAAGGAAGCGGCGGAATGGCTCTATGTGGAGCAGTCCAGGAACACCGCAGCGAAGCCGGAGCAGCCGCAGTCCGAACCTGTTTCAACTGCCGATCCCGTTATCGTTGGCACACGCCTGACCATAGATGGGCGGCAGTTTGAAGTGGACAGCGTAGACGATCATACACAAAATGTATCCCTGCGGGATGTGACCTTTGAAGGCGGGACGGGATTTCCCATCTTCCGAAAGGAATCCATCGACTATGTCCGCGCACACATGGAGCAGCCGGACATAGCGCGGGAAACCGCGGCACCGCAGACGGACGAGCCGCCTGCGGTACTCACCCCGCCGAAAAAGAAAAAGCAAAACGCGCTTGCCTATCCGCTGGACGCGGATGGCCGGAACTACCGCATCACCGATGACCACATCGGAGAGGGCGCGCCGCTGGAGCGTTTTCAGCGCAATCTGGACGCGATCCGCACCCTGAAGGCCATAGAAGCGGAGAACCGCACCGCCACAGCGGAGGAACAGGCGGTGCTGGCGCAGTATGTGGGTTGGGGCGGTCTGGCGGACTTCTTCGATGAAAAGAACCCACGATACAGCGAGCTGAAAGACCTGCTGACGGATGCCGAATACGCCGCCGCCCGCGAATCCACGCTGACGGCGTTCTACACGCCGCCTGTGGTCATCCGCGGCATCTATGCCGCCTTGGGGCAGATGGGCTTCACGCAGGGCAACATTCTGGAGCCGTCCTGCGGTATCGGCAATTTTCTCGGTATGCTGCCGGAAAGCATGAGCGGCAGCAAGCTCTACGGCGTGGAGCTGGACGATCTCTCTGGCCGCATCGCCCGCCAGCTTTATCAGAAAAGCAGTATCGCGGTGCAGGGCTATGAGAAAACCGCTTTCCCGGATAACTTTTTTGATGTTGCCATCGGAAATGTCCCCTTCGGTCAGTTCCATGTAGCGGATAAACGCTATGACCGGCTGAATTTCCCCATCCATGAGTATTTCATCGCCAAAGCACTGGATCAGGTCAGACCGGGCGGCGTCATCGCCGTTGTGACCTCCAGCTACACCATGGACAAGCGCACCGCCAGCGCGCGAAAGTACCTCGCGCAGCGAGCGGAACTGCTGGGGGCGATCCGCCTGCCCAACGATGCGTTCAAGGCCGCGGCGGGCACCGAGGTGGTTTCAGACATTCTGTTCCTCCAAAAGCGCGAGCGCATGGTGGACATCGAACCGGAGTGGGTGCATCTTGCCACCGATGAAAACGGCATCCAGATGAACAGCTACTTCATCGACCACCCGGATATGATCTTGGGCGAGATGAAGATGGTGTCCGGGCCGTTCGGCCCCACGCCCACCTGCGAGCCGTACCCGGAGCAGCCGTTGGATGCACTGCTGGCGGAGGCCGTTCAAAATATCCACGGCGAGATCACCGCCTATGACCGGGAGGAAGAACTGGAGGGTGAGGATCATTCCATTGAGGCTGACCCCGCTGTCCACAATTTTTCCTATACGCTGGTGGACGGCCAGATCTATTACCGTGAAAACAGCCGCATGAACCCGGTGGAGGTATCCAAGACGGCAGAGAGTAGAATCCGCGGCATGATCGAGCTGCGGGACTGTGTGCGGACGCTGTTGGAATACCAGACCGAGGACTATCCCGATGAGGAGATCAAGGCGCAGCAAGCCAAGCTGAACGCCCTCTACGATGCCTTCACCAGAAAATACGGACTCATCAACTCCCGCGGTAACGCCATCGCCTTTGATCAGGACAGTTCCTACTTCCTGCTGTGTTCACTGGAAATTCTGGACGAGGACCGGAACCTGAAACGCAAGGCGGACCTGTTCACCAAGCGCACCATCCGCAGCCACAAGCCCGCTGAAAAGGTAGACACAGCGGTGGAGGCGCTGGCACTGTCCATCGGAGAAAAGGCCCATGTGGATATGGACTATATGGGCAGGCTCACCGGCAAGGACGAGGAAACGCTGTTTTCTGACCTCAAGGGCGTGATTTTTTTGAACCCCGCTTACACCGGCGAGAGCGATGGGTATGAGAAATACCTGCCCGCGGACGAGTATCTTTCCGGCAATGTGCGTCAGAAATGGGCGGTTGCCCAAGGTAAGGCGGAGCAGGACCCGCAGTATCAGATCAACGCCGAGGCATTGGCGCGGGTGCAGCCCACCGACCTCACTGCCAGCGAGATCTCCGTCCGGCTGGGCGCTACATGGCTGGACACTGAATATGTCCGCCGATTTATTTTTGAAACGCTGGGTACACCCCACAGCGCACAATGGGGCATGAAGGTCCACTATTCTAAAATCACCGGTGAATGGCGCATCGAGGACAAAAACAAGGATCGCGGCAATGTCAAGGCCATCAGCACCTACGGCACCAAGCGCATCAACGCCTATGAGATCATCGAAACGACACTTAACCTGAAGGATGTCCGCATTTTTGATTACCAATACGATGAGGAAGGGCGCAGAATTGCCGTTCTGAACAAGAAAGAGACGGCCATCGCCCAGAGTAAGCAGGAACTCATTAAAGACGCTTTTGCCGAGTGGATCTGGAAAGACCCGGACCGACGTGAAGCTATCTGCAAGACCTATAATATTCTGTTCAACAGCAACCGCCCCCGTGAGTATGATGGCAGCCATATCAATTTCAGCGGCATGAACCCGGAGATCACGCTCCGCAAGCACCAGGTCAACGCCATCGCACACATTCTCTACGGTGGAAATACGCTGTTGGCACACGTTGTCGGTGCCGGCAAGACATTTGAAATGGTCGCGGCGGCGATGGAGTCAAAGCGGCTGGGCCTGTGTCAAAAATCTCTCTTTGTGGTGCCCAACCACCTGACAGAGCAGTGGGCCACTGAGTTTTTGCAGCTCTATCCGGCAGCGAACATCCTTGTCGCTACCCGTAAGGATTTTGAAACCAAAAACCGCAAGAAATTTTGTGGGCGCATCGCCACCGGCGACTACGACGCCGTCATCATCGGCCATAGCCAGTTTGAGAAGATCCCCATGAGCGTAGAGCGTCAGAGGGCCATTCTGGAACAGCAGATCGACGAGATCATGGTGGGCATTTTCGAAGCCAAGCGAGAAAAAGCTGAAAACTTCACCATCAAGCAGATGGAGAAAACCAAGAAAGGACTGCAAGCCAAGATCGACAAGCTGAACGACCAGAGCCGCAAGGACGATGTGGTCACCTTTGAAGAATTGGGCGTTGACCGCATCTTCATTGATGAGTCACATTATTTCAAAAACCTCTTTCTCTACACGAAAATGCGGAATGTAGGCGGTATTGCCCAGACCGAGGCGCAGAAAAGCTCAGACCTCTTTATGAAGTGCCGTTATTTGGACGAGATCACCGGAGGGCGCGGTATTGTCTTTGCCACCGGCACCCCCATTTCCAACAGTATGGTGGAGCTTTACACCATCCAGCGTTACTTGCAGATGTCGGCATTGGAGGAACAGGGCTTGCAGCACTTTGACGCATGGGCGGCGAACTACGGCGAGACCGTCACCGCCATTGAGTTGTCCCCGGAGGGTACCGGCTACCGCGCCAAAACACGGTTTGCCAAGTTTTATAACCTGCCGGAGTTGATGTCCGTTTTCAAAAATGTGGCGGACATCCAGACGGCGGATATGCTCAAGCTCCCCGTGCCGGAGGCGCATTACCACAACATCGCCCTGAAACCCTCCGAGTATCAGAAAGAGATCGTGGCGTCGCTGGCGGAGCGCGCTGAGAAAGTCCGCAACCGCGAGGTGGACAGCAGCGTGGACAATATGCTGATGATTACCAACGATGGCCGCAAGCTGGCGCTGGATCAGCGACTGGTCAACCCCATGCTTCCCAGCGATCCCAACAGCAAAGCCGCCAAGTGCGCGGAAAATGTGTTTGAGATCTGGCAGCGCACCGCTGGCCAACGCTCCACCCAAATGATTTTTTGCGACCTGTCCACCCCAAAGGATGACGGCACTTTCAGCGTTTATGATGATATTCATGCAAAATTGCTGGAATTAGGCATTCCCGAAAACGAGATCGCCTTCATCCACAACGCCAAAAGCGAGGTACAGAAGAAAGACCTGTTCGGCAAGGTGCGGAGCGGCCAGGTGCGTATCCTGCTGGGCAGCACCCAGCGCATGGGCGCTGGCACCAACTGTCAGCAAAAACTCATCGCCCTGCACCATCTGGATTGCCCGTGGCGTCCGTCTGATCTCCAGCAGCGCGAAGGGCGCATCATTCGTCAGGGCAATGAAAATAAGGAAGTGGACATTTACAGCTACGTCACCGAAGGCACCTTCGACGCCTATCTTTACCAGCTTGTGGAGAGCAAGCAGAAATTTATCAGCCAAATCATGACCAGCAAATCGCCTGTCCGCTCCGCCGAAGATGTAGACGAGCAGGCGCTTTCTTATGCCGAGATCAAGGCACTGGCCAGCGGCAACCCCATGATCAAGGAAAAGATGGATCTTGACATTGAGGTGTCCAAGCTGAAGCTGCTGAAAGCCAACCATCTTTCACAGAAATACGCGCTGGAGGACGCCATCAGCAAGGGGTTTCCCAAGCAAATCGCGGAAACGCAGGCACGGATCGCCGGGTATGGCGCGGATATTGCAACAGTCAAGGAAAACACCCACCCAAACGCAGACGGCTTCTCTCCGCTTACACTGGCGGATGTCACCCATGCCGACAAGAAGGAGGCGGGCGCGGCGCTGCTGACCATGTGCCAAACGATGCTCTCCCCGGAGGCGACACAGGTCGGCAGCTATCGCGGCCTGACGCTGGAGCTGGCGTTCGATACCTTTGCGCGGGAATACCGCCTGACCATGATCGGGCAGCTCCGCCACACGGTCACGCTGGGAACCGATGTGTTTGGCAATTTGCAGCGCATGGACAATGCGCTGGAGGGACTGCCCATCAAGGAGCAGGCTTGCCGGGAGCAGCTTTCCAACCTGCAAACGCAGTTGGAAACCGCAAAGGCAGAGGTACAAAAGCCGTTTCCCCGCGAGGCAGAGCTGAACACCAAAACGGCACGGCTGGAGGAATTGAACACCCTGCTGAATTTAGACCACAAGGAGCCGGAGATCGTAGACGCCGAGCCGGACGAGGATCAAAGACCGCCGGAGCGCCGCAGACCGCAGTTGGAGCGGTAAAACCAATAGAAATTGGAGGAAATTATGGGTTATCAGGAAAGCTGGCTCTACATCGAGCCGCAGCACAAATTCAAGAAATTGATCCAGGCATACGAAAAGGCGGAGCAGTCCGGCTACTATGAGGTGGCCGGTGCGGAACCCCATTCCGTTATTGTTTTGAAGCAACCTTTTGGCGATATTCCCGCAGGAAAGAAACTGCTTTGGGTGTGCGGTGACCGTGGCTTTCACTGTGCCGCAGGGGTATTCGGCGGCGAGCTGAAATGCTCCGGCAGGCTTCGCGTGATCCCGGTGGAGGCGGTGCTGAACGGCACCGACGATCCCCGTATGAAGGGGCTGGACTTTGACAGTCCGGCCCCCAGCGAAAACGCCTACATGAAGCGATACAGCGTCGCTAATTACGCCCACCGGATGCGGGCGGGGCTGGCGAGATGAAGGGAGGTTTACCATGACAAAGGAACAGTTGGAAAATAAACTCTATGAGCGTATGTCCGCGGAAAACGAGACGTTTCTGACCGATCTGAAAGCAAAGCCTGTGGATGAGATCATTTCTCATGCCTATGAAATTGCCTGCCGGGACAACCTGCTGATACTTTTTGAGGATGAAACAAGCCTCTCCGAGCGGCAGCTTACGGTGCTGAACGAGTTTGAGCATCCCCTGTCACAGCTTTATACAGACTGGCTCTCCCGCGATACGGATGAGATGGATGCCTTTCGAGACAGCATTGCGTGCTGTGCGGATGATATTCTGCGGAAAAGAGTCGAAGAAAAATATCGAGATCCCGCGCAGCCCATATACCCTAACACCCGTTCGGAAGCCATGGCTCGCGGAGAGGTCTTTGAGTGGATGGCCAGCCGGGATCGGACGCTGACCTGTGCGGGAACCTTTGAGAAGGACGCGACCAACGCCTACAACGATGGAAAGCTGCCTGCTTTTTTGAAGGAGTGGACAAACACCTACGGCAAGGGCCGCTGTATGTTCGTGCTGGCCTGCACCATGCGGCAGCGCACGGGAGATGAGCGATTCTACCCACCGGCGCGTCAGGCCGCAGGCCGCTTTGCGGCGCTCCAGAAGCAGATGGGCGGGCATACGGACATTTACGCTGTGGACAATCACTCGTGCGTGATCAATGCGGCAATGGAAGAACTGGCTAAGCCGGAGCGCAGTGTGGAGCAAAAGACAGTGAAAAAGAACACGCCGGAGCGGTAATCGCGCTTATGAATATTCCGTAGGACATCTGGGAACGCTGTTGACTGGTACACTCAATGGGTGTATAATGCAGGTGGAAGGAGGATGAACATGAACATTCGTGAAATGAGAGCACAGCTTGGAGATACCCAAAGCGAATTTTCCGCGAGGTATCATATCCCCTTTCGCACTGTGCAAAATTGGGAGACAGGGATGCGTAAGCCTCCCGAATATGTCGCTAATCTGTTGGAGCAGCGTATCAAGGAGGACCTGACCAATCGTAAGACCTTGTCCCTGCCAAAGTATGACCCTCAAAAGAAGGATCTTCCGTCTCGGAGCAGCTATGTGGGCGCGCTCTCCTGGCTGCAAGCTGTCCGTGACTGCATTGGAGAACCCGTTGTCTTTGCGTTAGACAATGCGCTTATGTGTCAAGGAAACTTCGGAGGCCGCAGCGATGAATATATCGTGTGGGTCTATGGGGATGACTCCGTTATGAAGTTTAACGGCGTGGTCGTGCTTGGAAACCGTATCGGCGCACAAAATATCAAGAATCGGAACGGCTTGTTATATACGGATTTTAACAGAACGGTATATGATGCCCTTGCAAATGAAAATATTTTAGATATGCAGGGCATTACCGAAGCGGTCAGCAGATACTTCTATTCCAATGGAGACAGCTTTGACGGGCTCTTTGTCGCGCCGGAACATCAGGATCGGTTTGAGCGTTTGGCCAGCGATGCAATCGAATATTACGAAAACTGAGGTGCTTGCTTTGAATATAACAGCGGAAGAAAGAATTATGTACTCAGTCATGAAAGCTGTGTACGATAGCGGCATCCCTATCAGCTTTAAGGGCTCCATGGTGTTGAAAGCCTGTTTGTTTGAGGCTGGGTTTTTAGATGAGACCCGTCATACAGTAGATATTGATGCAAATTGGAACACAGACACACCTCCCACCGCAGAGCAAATGGTGGAATCCTTACAGCGAGCAATCAATAGAGGCGGCATGGACTATGAAGTTCGCCTTTATCGAATGTATGGCGAAAAGCGATCCGCTGGCTTTGAATTAGTAGACCGCAACACCGATGAAATCCTGTTCACAATGGATGTGGATGTAAACAGACCGATTACACCGACGCAAATCTATGAGGTTGACGGGATCTGTTTTCGCGGCGTTTCACCGTTGCAGATGATAGCCGATAAGGTCGCGGTTGTATCAACAGATAAGGTGTTCCGAAGAATCAAGGATGTGGTGGATCTCTATTATATTTCAAAAGTATTTGAATTTGATGTTCAGAAGATATACAGCACCTTAAAATGCAGCGAAAGGACCATGGGAGATTTTCAAGGATTCCTGCAAAGGAAAGAAGATTTGCGGCATTCTTACGATAAGTTTCGTTTTGCAGGCGGCGTCAACAAGCCGCCATTCGATGCAGTCTATCGTGAGGTAAAGATCTACCTTAAGGATGTCCTTCCTAAAGAGGCGTCTAAGGAGGATGCGGATGGGAGCCAGCAATAAAGCCTGCCCAAACTGCGGCAGGAAAATGAAGCAGCAGTTTCCGGGCCTGCAACATTGCAGATGTGGGATGAGCTGGAAAAAGGACATCGGCTATTTTGAACGAACGCCTGATATGGTTTTCGCGCTGGAACGCCGAACCGTCGGCAAAAAAGTCAAGCAGTTTCCCGTCATTCGCACCGGCTCTGCTCCGAAGTAACTGAATAATTTTATGGAAAGCGCAAGCAAAATGCTTGCGCTTTTCTCATGCCCCAAGGAGGTGAGCATCACGCCCTACCTATCTAAGGAACAGATCGCTGCCGCCCGCGAGATGGATCTTCTGACCTACCTGCGCCGTTTTGAGCCGCAGGAGCTGGTGCATATCGGCGGAGACACCTATGCCACCCGCACCCACGACAGCCTAAAAATCTCCAATGGAAAATGGTGCTGGTGGTCACGGAATATCGGCGGCACAACTGCGCTGGACTATCTGACAACAGTGGAGGGTGTTTCCTTTTTGGATGCCGTTCAGCGCATCCTCGGAGAATTGCCCCGTGTGCCGACCAAATCAGAGCCAACCGCACCGCTCCCGAAAACTGAATTTTCCCTCCCACCCAAACACGCCGACAACCGGCGTGTTTTTGCATATCTGCGGGGCCGCGGCATTGACGCGGAGATCATCAATCACTGCATCAAGCATGGGCAGCTCTATGAGGACGCCGAGCGTCATAACTGCGTATTTGTGGGCTACAAATATGGAACCCCTGCCTACGGCGCACTGCGCGGAACACTTTCGGATACCACCTTTGCCGGTGAAGTCCCCGGCAGCGATAAGCGTTTTTCCTTTGCCGTTCCCCTTTGCGCCGGTGGCAAAACCCTCTGCGTGTTTGAATCTGCCATCGACGCCCTTTCTTACCTGACGCTGCTGAAGCTGCGCGGGCAGGATTGGCGCACCGCCAATACGCTGTCCCTCTCTGGCATCTACCGGCCAAGAAAGGATGGCTCCATCCGATTCCCCGCGGCACTGGAGCAATACCTGAAGGACAATCCCGGCGTGGCACGGATCGTGCTGTGCCTGGACAACGATGAACCGGGACGGGCGGCATCCGCAGCCATTCAAAAGAGCCTTTCCGAGTATGAGGTCATCGACAACCCACCTCGCAGCGGAAAGGACTACAACGACCAGCTCCAGATGGTGAAAGGGATCAGCGGCAGGGTAAAGACCCGTGGCGGCGAGGCGCGCTGATTATCTTTTTCGGCTGGTTTAGGACTGCAAGCGGCCTGCGGCTGCTTTGCAGTCGCAAGCATAGCATTTGGCTATCCAAATGCGCTTGTTAGGGGAGCAAGCCCCCTAAGACCCCATCCTATTTCAAGGAGGAATCTATTATCAGAAAACGATCTATCTCTATTCTTCTCCGTTTGAACGAAACGGAACACCGGCATCTGAAGGAGCAGGTGGCAATTTCCGGTTTCCCCATGGAGGTCTATCTTCGCACATTGATCGCCGGTGAAAAAATGCGGCCAAGGCCACCCAACGAATACGCTGAAATACGCCGCCAACTCGCCGCCATCGGCAATAACATCAATCAGATCGCCCGCACGGTCAACGCCCGCGGCTTTGCCAGCGGTGAGGACATTGCCGCAATCACGGCGGCGCAGGAAACGATCTGGAACATCGCGGAGCGGCTGTGACATGGCATACACCAAGGTATTCGCCATCCGCGCAAGGCTGGACGACCGCGTGAAGTACGCCGTCAATGGGGAAAAGACCGAGCTGGACGAGCGGATCGTCTACACCGCTGCCCCGGAGAAAACCGATACCGTGCGCTTTGTAACCACGCTGAACTGCCGGTCTGCCGAAACCGCCTTTGCTGCCATGCAGAAAACGAAAAAGAAATACAAAAAGACGGGCGGCGTTCTCGGCTACCACTTTATCCAGTCCTTTGCCCCCGGCGAAGTCACACCGGAGCAGGCACACGAGATCGGGTGCGAGTTTGCACGGCGATTATTCGGTGAGGATTTTGAAGCCGTCATCGGGACCCATTTAGACAAGGCCCATCCCCATAATCACATCGTGGTCAATTCTGTTTCCCGCACGGACGGCCACAAGTATCATTCCAGCCCGGAGAGCTATTACAACGATGTGCGCGGCACTTCGGACGCGCTGTGCCGGGAGAATGATCTATCCGTCATCACCCCGCAGGGCAAGGGCAAGCATTACGCCGAGTGGAAGGCGGAGCAGAGCGGCAAGCCCACCGTGCGCGGCGTGATCCGCGCCGACATCGACGCCATCATCCACCAAGCCTATACCTATGATTCCTTTCTCATGCTCCTGCGACGAAACGGCTATGAGGTGCGGCGCAGCCCCAACCGGAAATACACCACCGTTAAGCCACTCGACGCAAAGCGGGCGATTCGCCTGGACAGTTTGGGCGAGGGCTATACCGAAGCGGATATTATGATGCGGCTCTCCCGCCAGCGGCATGGCGGCATGGCCCCGCCGACCGTCACTCATGCCGTCAAGCGTTACCGCGTGAAGGGCAAACTGGCGACCGTCCGAAAAAAGAAGATCACCGGCTTTCATGCGCTCTATCTCCGCTACCTCTATCTGCTGCGTGGGGGCAGGCGGAAAAAGCTGCCGCCCAAGCTGCCCTTTTCCGTCAAGCGGGAGGTCATTCATTTGGAGCGGTATGAGCAGCAATTCAAATACCTTTTATCAAGCGGAATCACCACGGCAGCAGAGCTGGAGCATCGCATCCGTGTGCTGGAGTGGGACATCCGCTTGCTGGAGGAACAGAGAAAACCACTTTATCAGGAAAGGAGGAACACCAGCGATGAAGAAGCACAAGCCAAGTACAGCGCGGAGATCCAACAGCAGACTGCCGCCCTGCGGGAAAAGCGCGGGGAGCTGCGTCTGTGCCGCAGGATACAGGCAGACATTCCGAGGGTATCCCAGCAGTGCCAGCAGGCGCAGGCTGAACGGCAGGAAAATCTAAAGAAGAAGGAGGAACACGAGCATGAGTACCAACGGTGAAACCGCTGACCTGATGGTGCGTGAGGGCATCCAGATCACCGAGAGCGCCCTCAAACTGGCAGGGCTGGGGGCGAAAAATCTTGCCGCCCTTCTGATTGCCCTTGCCAATGACAATCAGAAGCTCGCCGGTAAAACCAACCTCAAGCGCCTGATCCACGACGGCGAGGAGCTGACGATTTTTTCCGTCAAGCAGGAGGACTTGAAGGGCTTTCAGATGGAGGCCAAACGCTATGGCGTCCTGTTTTACCCCATCGTCAATAAGGTGGAAAAGACCGGGACGGTAGAAATTATGGCAAAAGCCAAGGACGCCAAGCAGATCAACCGCATTTTTGAACGCATGGGCTATCCCGCCCCGGTGAAGGAGGATACTGCCGCAAAAAAAGAGAACGCCCGCGCTCCGTCCGAGAACAGCTCCAAGGAGCGCGGGACTGGTGCGAGAGTGTCTACGGAACCGGCTGCGGAGAAAGCTGACGCCCGCCCCTCTGTCCGCAGCCGCCTGATGGCGTTGCAAGCTGCGGCGGAGCGGGACGGCACAGCTCCCACCAAGGACACCGTGCGGGAAGCCATTCAAAAGGCTATGCCTACGCGGGAATAAATTGATTTTGAGAAGGAGAAACGAACATGGCAAAGTTAGACGATTTGATCCAGCAGAAGCAGCAGAGGGACGAGGACTGGAAGGCAAAGAAAACAGCGGAGCGCGAGGAATTGGGGCAGCTTTCCGACGATGCGGTCATGCACGTCACCAGCGAACCCGGCGCATACCTCCACTATCTGGATACGCAGGCCATCAACCCGCGATACAGCGCATCCAATGTGATGCTGGCGATGGCGCAGAACCCGGAGATTACCTACATCAACAGTCTGGAGGTGTGGAACCGGCTGGGACGCAGCGTCAACCGTGATGAGAACGGCATGAAGATCCGCGTGTCGGACACCTATATGAAGGACGGAAGAGAGTATCACGGCTATAAGATCGGGCGTGTGTTCGATATTTCCCAGACCCACGGCAAGGCCGGTGTTCCGGCGCTGAGTCTGAAAGACAATACGCCGGAAATGGACGCCGCCCTGCGCCGATTGCTGGACAGTTCCCCCGTTCCTGTGGTCACCAGCAGCACCATGTACCAGGACGCCGTTTATGATCCTAAGACGCAGAGCATTACGGTATCCAGCCGCCTGATCGACAGTAAGATCTTCGCGGCGCTCTCCCGCGAGATCGTCCACGCCGGTATCCATGACCACGGGCGCTATCCCTACTATACCCGTGAGGACTGCGCCATGGACGCCGAGAGCGTCAGCTATATGCTCTGCCGCAATTTCGGCGTGGAGACCCCGCAGCCTGATGTGAGCCGCGTGGGGCAGGTCTTTGACGGTATGGAGGTGCAGGATCGCCGCGGCGTGGTGGACAGCTTGCAAAAGTATTTCCGTAAGCTGCAAAATGATATTCAGCGTGAGATCTCTCCGCAGGAGCGCAAGCAGTCGGAGCAGAACCGGCCTGTCCGTTGAAGGGGGTGAAATCTGTGAAAAAGAAACTTCCGCTTTTGCTGTGCATGGCAGTGACATTGTGCGCTATGAGCAGCACGGCTCTGGCCGTTTCCGCTGAACCCATCAAGGAGGCTGATCCGGTAACTGCCATGATTACTGCCGCAGATACACTCCCCGGCATTTCCGCCTATCCCGCCGAGGTCAGAGCCAGCGAGGAAAACGGTGTCTACCGTCTGGAAAAGGTCTACTACCTGACCGCAAAGGACGATCCCGCTGCGATCCCCACCGCTGACTTTGAGCGCGAGGGCCGCACCTATACGCTCCTTGATTTGCTGAAAAATGACCAGACAGAAACGGACACGCGGGAACATATCGAGGTGGTCACGCTGGAGAGCAAGACCAAAGATATGGAGGAAATTCTGAAAATGCTGGAGCCGAAGTTGGAGGTCAAGACCGAGGACGGCTATGAGGGTATCCTTTCCCTTGACCACACTACCATTCAGGTGGAGGCAGCGGGCTACGGGACCAGCAGCCGCACGGTGACGGCGGAGCGCACCTATCCCAACCTCTCAGACGCGGATGTGTCCCTTGTTCCCAAGTCCGTGAATGAAAATGGCCGCACCCTGACCCTTGCCGATGTAAGCTGGCAGGAGGCGGCGGTCGATCCCACGGACGGCTATGACATTCCCATTCGCTATACCGCTGTGGCAAGCTACACCGGCACCGCCACCAGCAAATATGCCACCGGCTACACCGTCACGGCGGACTATAAGGGTGACGTTACCCGCACAAGCTGTGATACAGTGGTCTATACCGCCGTTTTTTCCAGCGTTGGGAATGCAGCGGCGAAAACCGGACGCAGTAGTTTTAACTGGCTGTGGCTGCTGATCCCCGTGGGAGCGGCGGCGCTGGGCGGCTGCGGTTACGCTGGTTATAAGGGCTATCGCCACTACATCAATAAGAAAAGAGGGTACGCCGCATGAAAAAATATCTGACCACGCTGCTGGCCGCCTGCTGTATGCTGGCGGCTTTTTCCATGCCTGCATCGGCATTGGAGTACCACTTTGACGGCCCGGACGCAGGGCTGTTCGGACGCCCCACCTCGGACGATACCATTTATGTCACGATGGATAAGCCTGCAAACACCGACCGCAGCAAAAACGCCGCCTACATCCCGCCTGCTTTTGGCTCGCCTACCTCTTATACGCTGAATGCCGGGGAACTGCTGACACCAAACCTTGTGAGCGGTTCAGTCGCGGGAACAATCAGCGGCACAGGCGGTGTGACCGTCCTGCCGCCTACGACTTCGGGCAGTAGCAGCGGAAATACCGGTTCTTACACGCCGGTGAAGTACACCGCGGTCACGAAAGACCTCTATTACAGCGGCGGCTACCTCGCTACACTGAAAATCCCTACCCTCGGCCTGTCCGTCAAGGTGTATCAGGGGACGGACGCGGACGCGCTCCGCAAGGGCGCGGGCCATTTTGCCAGCACCTCCATTTGGGAAGGCAATGTGGCGATTGCGGGCCACAATCGCGGCGTGAATAATCACTTTGGCAAAATTCACACCCTTGACATTGGGGACACCATCAAGCTGACCACCCAGCTCGGCACACGCAGCTATGAAGTGTACTCTGTCAGTAAGATCGGCGTGGACGATACCAGCGTCCTAAACGACAGCACAGAGAACATCATCACCCTTGTCACCTGCGTGATGAATCAGCCGGATTACCGCTGGTGCGTGCAGGCTCGAGAAAAACGATGAGATACTATGATGGTCATTGGTGTAAAAACTTTTACTGAGCTCCAACGCCTCTATATTTTTTGACACCCACCAACTTTTACGATACCATGAACCCATCAAAAGACTTTGGAGGTACACACCATGAAGCGAGGAAGTTTTGCAGCCGGTTTTCTTACCTGCCTGCTGTTGGCTGGCGTCACCACCACGGCGTATGCTGCCGGAATCGTGGCGGAGCGCAGTCACCATCGCATTGTCGTAGATGGAAAAGAAGCGCAGATGGAAGCCTATGTCATCAACGGCAGTAACTATGTGCGGCTTCGGGACATCGGCAAGGCTGTTGGTTTCGAGGTTTATTGGGACGGCGATGCCAAATGTGTGCAGGTAGAGAGCGGAAAACCTTATACCGGCGAAGAACCGGCAAAGGACGGAGCCATTAAACCCACTCCGCAGCCAGAACCCACAGTCCCCACCAATGATGCCGATGTGGATGCCATGAAACAAGACATCATTGACCGCACCAATGCCCTGCGTAAAGAAAATGGCGTTGCTGTGCTGCGCGTCAATGACAAGCTCATGCAGGCGGCGCAGGTCCGCGCCGATGAGATGGCTGCGCATACCGTCTATTCTCACACAAGACCGAATGGTGGAAAATTCAATACCGTCACGGATTGTCCCTACATGGCCGAAAATATCCATCGCATCGCAGATTGGGTGCTATCTGACCAGACACTTGCCGAACGAGCAGTTGCGGATTGGTATGCCTCAACGGTTCATCATAAGAACATGGTCAACCCAAAGCTATCTGAGATTGGCGTTGGGCTGGCAAGAGGTGTCAATGACACTGGTGACCCGTGCTGGTACTGTGTCCAGCTTTTCCTCTACGATGGCTATTCCATCACTCGGGTGGATACCCCCGCGAACAAATAAATCATCAACTCTCACGCAAGAGCAGGTCGTCAAGATCTGCTCTTTTTATTGCGCTTTTTGGAAAGGAGAAAGACATGAAGTCAATTAAACATCGCTTGTTGTCACTGCTTTTGACGCTGGTGACAGTCTTGAGCCTGCTGCCGACTGCGGCTTTTGCCGCGTCGAACACGGGTTCCGGCCTCAAAATTACCACCAACCAGGCATATTGGAGCACGC
>OIWM01000616.1_pt1 | contig 41964 bp, 42 predicted proteins | sample 1587451 | NCBI WGS metagenome assembly OIWM01 (sample SAMEA3888907, study PRJEB22519) | human gut metagenome | biome: human gut; feature: human-associated habitat; material: faeces | place: Denmark | collected 2011 | reverse complement strand
ATTTTTCAGACGCCGCACATCTGATATCTTATGCCGGCATGGAGCCTCTCGTACACCAGTCTGGGAAGTACGATGCTGCACATATGCCAATATCCAAGCACGGATCTCGGTACTTGCGCAAAGCATTGTATCAAGCGGTTTTTACCGTCTGTAAATATTGTCCAACCTTCAATGCTTATTATACTAAGAAACGTAATCAGGGTAAAACATATCGTTGTGCACAAGGTCATTGTGTACGTAAGCTGTTACGTGTCATTTACAAGCTTTTAGCGAACAATACTGTATTCGATGAAAATCTAGTCAGATAATTGACAGATACTTACAGAATAATCAATCACATAGTCAAAGCTACAACTGTAGTTGTTTTAATAGTACTTTATTCACAATTTCAAAGATCTATTTGGGGATCTGCTGGATTTGTTAACATTCCCCAATTTCTTTCATTTATCCCTTGACTTCCTTATAGTTAAATCCTCTCTTTCATACTTAGAATAAATTTTTTCGCTAGGTCAAGACATCGAACAAACTTATATATTCCTTACATTATTGTAAGGTGAAAAAGAGATAATTACTTGCGTGCCAGAATTAACTTTAGAAGTAATATGAATTGAATAAGAAAGTTTCTCTAAAATAAGTTTACATAGATATAATCCCATACCGCTTGAAGAGGAGTTCTTATGACCGTTTTCGCCAGTATAATTCTTTTCAAATATACGTGGTAGATCACTTTCATTTATACCAATACCAGTATCTTCAATGATTAAATCATTTTGTTTCATATAAATAGAAATAGAACCTTTTTCTGTATATTTGAGAGCATTTGATAAGATTTGTCCAATCACAAAAGATAACCACTTTTCATCAGTCACAATTTCATAGTGAAAAGGCTTGAAAGTGAGAGACAATTTCTTACGTATGAATAGTGGTGAATAGTGACGTACGCAAGCTTTACATATATCTTCTACATTATACTTTTTAATCACAAAGTCATTAGATACAGAATCAGCTCTTATATATCCCATTGCCATTGACACATATTCTTCTAAATGAAATAACTGCTCTTTTAAATCTTTGAAGTCTGTATCATCCAACAATAAATGCATAGCTGCAATAGGAGTCTTAATCTCGTGAGCCCATAAATCAAAGTAATCATTTCTTTCAGATGTTTTGCTGTCTATATTATTTTGATACTCAATAAATTGTTGATTTAAAAGCGTGAGTAGATTTTGATATTCTTTCTCTATTTCATTTGTACTTTCGACTAAATAAGAAGAAATAGTAGAAGGGGTTTCTTCAAGTTTCTTTAAATGTTTATATTTCTTTTGAAATGCATAATAATCAAGAAATAAAATGACAATACCAATACCACTTAGAATTTGACTTGCATAAAGTATTGGATCATTCTCATAAGGATATAAAAAGGAAATACATAGATAAGTCAGTATAACAAAGAAATATAGTAAAATAACTTTCCATCTTGAATGAAAATATTTTGCAATCATACCATGTACCCACTGCCTTTTTTGGTGATGATGTAATTTTCTAAACCTAGAGATTCTATCTTCTTTCTTAAACGCGTCATATTAACAGTTAAAGTGTTATCGTCAATGAAAACATCAGTATTCCATAGTTTCTGCATCAAGAAATCACGACTGATAATTTTACCTTTATTTTGCATCAAAGTTAAAAGAATACGAAATTCATTTTTGGTTAAGTCCTGTGTTTTATATTCATAGGCTATTTTGTAATTGTCGGTATTTAAGAATAAACCTTTATGTTCGATATAATGAGATTCACTTGTTGCATAAGTGCGTCTTAATATTGCCTGTAGCTTAGCGATAAGTAACTCCATAGAGAAAGGTTTTGCGATAAAATCATCAGCTCCTAAATGCATAGCCATAACTTGATTCATATTGTCACTGGCACTGGATAAAAAGACAATCGGAACATCAGATGTTTTACGTATTTCACTGCACCAGTAATAACCGTCATAAAAAGGTAATTTAATATCTAATAAAACAAGATTAGGTTTAAATTTTTCAAAATCTTTTAAAACATATTGAAAGTTAATGCAACAATATACTTCATAGTTCCACATTTCTAAATGTTTTGATAACTGTTCTCGAATGACATGATCATCCTCTACAACAAATATTTTTTGCATGTTTTAATCTTAGAATAAAATGATGATTTTTTAAAGAATGCAGTTATTAAACGATCACAATAATCTTGAATTTATATTACCTGTATAGAAGCTGTAAGATAGGTATAATTATAAAAAAAGGAGCTAATATCATGAATAAAATAGGAAGAAGTAAATGCGTTATTACACCAAAAGAATCTGTCAAACTTTGTGGACATGCAATGAGGAAAGATAAATCAACAGGAGTGCATGATGATTTGGAATTACATGTTTTATTGTGGAAAGTGGATGATAAACTGTTATGTTTTATTAATGCGGACATAATTGGTATTGACTGGGAGTTTGGTAGAAGAATTAAGAAAGCTGTTCATCATCAATATGATATAGATGAATCTTGTGTTATCTTCAGTGCAACACATACACATTCTGGACCATATACTTTTTCTATGGGAGACGATAAACCGCAAGATGGTTATATGGACTTTGTTTTTGATAAAACAATGGAAGCAATCAAAGATGCATATAATAACATGCAACAATATACAAATATTACCTATAGACAAGATACTGTAGAAGGATTTTATGGTAATCGTAATGGTAAAGATAAATTTGGGGATCAAATGGTCACAGTTATCGAATTCTTTAATAATAAAAATATAATAGCAGCGATAGTTAATATGTCGTGTCATTCTACAGTAAATAGTCCACTTGAATTACAAATTAGTGCTGATTTATTAGGTAATGTTAGAAGAGAATTAACGCCATATTTAATGGTAGAACCTTTTATGATGAATGGTAATGCTGGAGATATGAGTAATCGCTTATATAGACACAATAATGATTTTGGTGAACTAAAACGGGTATCTGTTGGTATTGCAAGTAGAATTGCAGGATTTAATCATGAAGAAAGTATAGAAGTAAGCAATGTACAAGCAAAAGATGTACCTTTTACGGTTGAATATGATGCGGATACAAAAGCATTATTAGAAAAGAAGAAAGAACTGGAAGAAAAATTACAAATAGTTACGGAATTCGATGATCGAAAATGGTTATTATCAGAAATTGCAGGTTGTGACAGAAAATTAAAACAGGAACATGTATTTATTGATTTAACAAGTACAATTATACGTATGAACGATTTGGAGCTTGTTATTATTCCTTGCGAACTTGCGGCTAGACTTGGAGTGCAAATTAAACAAAGCTCAAATGCAAAACTATGTCTTGTTTGGGGCTATGCAAATGGGCATAGTACATATGTTGTAGAGGCTAAAGGCTTCAATGGTGGTCATGATGGTATTTCAACACAACTGAAAAAAGGACAGGCGGAGGAATATGTAGGTAAATTAATAGAAAACCTATATTAATGATTTATGAAAAAATATGATGTAGTAGCTCTTGGAGAATTACTAATTGATTTTACGGAAAATGATATAAGTGCACAGGGTAATCCAATGTATGAAGCAAATCCTGGAGGAGCACCATGTAATGTTTTAGCAATGCTAACTAAACTGCATCATTCAGTTGCTTTTATTGGTAAAGTTGGTGAAGATGGGTTTGGAAAACAATTAACTAATGCGATAAAAAAGCAGGGGATTGATACGACAGGTTTATGTTATGACGATAAAGTACATACAACATTAGCTTTTGTTATCAAGAAAGAAGATGGTGATAGAGATTTTGCTTTCTATCGTAATCCTGGTGCAGATGTAAATCTAAGAAAAGATGAAGTAAATGATGAACTAATCAAGAATACAAAGATATTTCATTTAGGTTCTTTATCTTTTACAAGTGAACCAGCAAAATCAGCATCAATCCATGCTTTAGAAGTAGCGAAAGAGAATCACATCCTTATTTCTTTTGATCCAAACCTTCGTGAACCGCTATGGTCCTCACTAGAAAAAGCTCATGAAGAGATAGATTATGTATTACAAAGATGTGATATTTTAAAAATATCTGATAATGAAATACAGTGGTTTACAGGTAAAGAAGATTACGATGAAGGAATCACTTATATCAGAGACAAATATCCAAATATAAAGCTAATAGGCTTATCTTTGGGTAAGGAAGGATCACGTGCATATTATAAAGATATCAAAGTATGCAAGCCTGCATATTTACATGATGCTCCTTTAGAAACAACAGGTTGTGGTGATACATTCTGTGGATGTATGTTACATACAGTATTAGAAAAAGGATTAGATCAATTAACACAAGAAGATCTTGAGTATATGTTATCTTTTGCAAATGGCGCTGCTTCCATTGTGTCAAAACGAAAAGGAGCATTAGGCGTAATGCCAACAAAAGAAGAAATAATAGAAGTATTATAAAAAAGGATATGTACTACTCCAGGTACATATCCTTAAGCTTAACTATATCTTCTTTTGTGACATTCATACATACTTCTAAATAGTTTTCAATGCTACCGTAATCAAGTATTGTAGCGTCAATTGCGTTTCGCATATAATCAACATTTACACCACTTAATGAACGTACGACAGTTAATATTTCAGGATCTCTTGTGATACGAGATACTTGAGTTAATCTTTTTTGAATCCATTCGTTATAGGCAATATTAGATAAGTCAAAGTCTGTTAAAACAGTTTCTTTGTCGACGCCTAAAGCAAGTAATGTTAATGTGGCAGCACTTCCTGCTCTATCTTTTCCTGCAGCACAATGCCATAAAATGCTATGTTCACCATCGTTATTAAGTAGGATTTGGAAAAAGGAAGTCATACCTTTTTGGAAACGTTCACTCTTAAATAGCTTTACATACATATCACTTTTCCCATGACCTTGTTTTATGACATCAATAAAATAGGATAATGGATTCTGGTTGTTTACAGATCTTTTATGAACACCACCAACCATGGGTGATTTATCATCTACTAGAGGAAGGGTATAATATGTTACACCATCTATTTTCACATCAGGAGAATCAATTCTTTCACGAATAATTCTGAAATCTACAACAGCATTTAAATGATATAAATCTTTTAGAATATGTATATCTTCTTTAGAAGCGTTAGATAATCTTCCACTTCTAATCAGTAATCCAGTTTTAACAGTACGACCATCAGTTGTTTTATATCCACCTAAATCGCGAGCATTTTGTACGTCATATAATCCAATTGAATGCTCATTGTATAGTTCTTTTTTCTGTGTTTCTTCCATAAACTAATCCTTCCACTTTTAACAATGATACCTTACTTTTGTAAAATATGTGGAAATTAATAGTAAATAATGGATGATGTAGAAATAGACTTCATTGTAGCTATCCATAAAAATCATAAAAATATAGAGTTGTGAAGTGTATATATCTTTTAAAATGTATTTCTAATAAACGCCAGAATAACTTGTTTGCACAACTTGGACAAACAAGTTTAAGAGCTCAGGTGGGAATTCTCGGTTACTTGTATCCGAGATGAAAGCCTGTTTTTTTTCTGAATCTAGATGCTATATGTATTTAGCGTAATATCTTATAATGATAGATTATGGCGCTGTTATATGTTATACTATATGTATGGAAAATAATTATACTCATGCAAGAACTTGCGTATATAACATCAATTATCATTTTGTCTGGTGTGTCAAATACCGTAGAAAGGTACTTACACCTGAAATCAGTAACAGACTGTATGAATTGGTTCGATTTATTGCTGATGAAAAAGGTTTTACTGTAGTTGATTGTAAAGTGGATGAAAATGATCATGTGCATTGCTTTGTTTCTGCTCCACCAAAGATTTCAGTAACTCAAATAGTAAAGTATCTCAAAGGGATTAGTGGAAACTCTCTACTCAAAGAATTTCCTGAATTAAGAACGATTCTCTGGAAGGGACAGCTTTGGAATGGATCATATTTTTGTGAAACAATTGGTTCTACTTCTGAAGAAAACATTCTCAAGTATATAGAAAGGCAAAAGAACTGTCAGTTATGAATAAGGCGATTAAGTACAGAGTATATCCTTCAGATGAACAAGCTGTTATGTTTGCGAAAACTTTTGGCTGCTGTCGCAAGGTTTATAATCTAATGCTTAATGATAAACTTGAAAGCTATAAAACTACTGGAAAGTTTGTATTTGTAACGCCTGCTATATATAAAAAAGAATATCTCTATCTCAAAGAAGTAGACAGCCTCGCTCTTGCCAATGTGCAGTTAAATCTGCAGAAGGCATTTAGAAACTGTTTTGATAAATCCCGTAAAAAACAGAATGGTTTTCCAAAATTCAAATCAGCGAAGCATAGCAGAAAATCATATACTACCAATAATCAGAAAGGTACAGTAGCTATTATTGGTAATACAATAAAACTCCCTAAAATAGGTAAAGTGAAAGCTGTTATTCATAGAAAGCCGGAAACTGACTGGACAATCAAGTCTGCTACAGTATCTCAAGAGAGTGATGGAGCTTTCTATATTTCTGTATTGTTTGAATTTGAAAAAAATATTGTTCAAGTAGCCAAATCTGATAACGTAATAGGTTTAGATTACAAGTCTGATGGTTTATATATGGATTCTAATGGAAATATTGGAAGTAACCATAAATATTACAAAGAATCACATGAGAAACTAGCTAGAGAACAGCGCAGGCTGTCTCGTAAAACTGGTTCTAAAAAGAATCAGCCTAAATCCAAGAATTATCTTAAGCAGCTAAAGAAAGTAAATAAAATCCATAGACATATCACGAATCAGAGAATAGACAATCTACACAAACTATCTACTGAGACAGCCAATCAAGTAGACGCAGTATGTGTAGAAAGTCTTGATATGAGAGCTATGTCTAACAAAGGTTTTGGAAATGGGAAAGCAACTTTAGACAATGGATATGGAATATTTTTAAATATGCTAGAGTATAAACTTTCTGATAGAGGTAAATTCTTTATCAAGGTAGATAAATGGTATCCATCCTCACAACTGTGCAGTTGTTGTGGAAGTCAGAAAAAAATAACTCTTGCGGATAGAATATATAAATGTAGTTGTGGTCTAGAGATAGATAGAGACTACAATTCGGCAATTAACATAAAAAATGAAGGACTGAGACTACTAAAAGCAGCCTAGATCCTTCAAATAAATACTTACAGTAGGATAGGAACTATCCAAACTGATACGCTTGTGGACACTGTGTAAGACTTGCCAACACTTATGTGTTGTCTAGCAGTAGTGGTTGAAGCAAGAAGCTTGGTAACTTGTTGCCAGGTAGTTCACAGAAATCTGATTACCGTATAGTTTTTTTAAATTTTGAATTGTTTGATAGTAGTTCAGGTATTTTACATTTGTTATGGGTATTAAATGTGAACTTACAGCAACATTATTTTGGTAAATTAAATTATCAGGATCTTCCCAATCACTTTTTGCTTCATAATCAACATGGTCAGTAAAACAAATTTCATCTAATCCCATAGCAATAGCATCTTGTACTACTTTTTCCATAGGATAATCAGAATCATTGCTGAATTCTGTATGCACATGATAATCAATTTTCATTATAGCCTCCGCGTTATAATTTATATCTTACTCTTTTTGCATAATTATATCGCTAAACAAAAATTATAGGCATGTAAACTTAAGTTGCATAATTGTAAAGCGTATGTGGTGGTACAGAAAATCTTCTATAATTACAATGAAACTGTCAAATCTTAGGGAGGGAAGAAGAACATGAATCTAAGTGATAAGATAGTTGAATTAAGAAAAAAGAATGGTTTTTCACAAGAGGACTTAGCAGATGAGTTGCAGGTTTCTAGACAAGCTGTTTCACGCTGGGAACAGGGGACAGCAGATCCAAGTAGCAGTAATATATTAGAATTAAGCAAATTGTTTAATGTGACAACGGATTATTTATTAAATGATGATTATTATAGCGATGAAGATTTACCAAAGATAAAAGAAATAAGAAAAGATAATCTTCAGCAAATTTTGTTGTATTTTGTATTATTAGAAATAATCTGTTTCTTGTTACAGGTAGCATCAATAATCGTTTTGCAAAATGATTTTTATGGCATGCTTTGTATCATTTTGTTTATAGCAGTAATTATCATTTTTGAATATGCTTGTCATAAAAAAACAACGGAAATTTCGTTAGAAATTATAACGACTCGTAAAAAGTTTTATAAGATATCAACGTGGATTGGTTTATATTTTCCAACTAGATTAGTAGTTGCTGGGTTATCAGTATTTTATCCGCGTCCATATTCAGTTATTTCATTTGAGTTAATTATATTAGTGGTATATGTTATTTTAGCTTTATTTATTACTAAATTAATTGATGCTTTTGCAAAATGAAAGAAGTTCTTCTTTCTCATTGTGTAATTCATCTTTCATAACTTTTAACAAGCATGTTTCTAATGCTTGTTTTATTTTGGAACCTGTTAAACCGATTTGTTGTAAATCTAGACCGGTAATCGTTAATTGCTTAAGTGAGATGCAGTCATGATTTTGCTGTATTTGTTTAATCATTTCTTCTACAGCAGTTAAGTTAAATGAAGAATCTATTGTTTTTCTAAATGAAAGATAAATAGGATATTTATCCTTTAACTGATACAAAAGATAACGGACATCAAAAATACTATTACTTGGTAAACTAGCATGATTAATAAGTAGTTTAATATCAGAAATAGTATGATTTGGTAGTTTTAAAGTGACTAATGTATTTGTGTTGAGTTTAAGAAATAATACGGCATAACGCAAGACTAAATCATTTTTAGCAGTATCTAATAATAGAAAATCTTCTTTGTTTAAAACATTTATGTCTTTTATAAATACTTCTAAAACATCTCTGAATACATATAAAGTATTTCCTGGGTTATAAGAGACAAGTATCTTATTAAATTCTTCAGTAATTCGTTCAATAGCGATATATTTTAAATCATTTTTATGTTGATGAATCGCATGTGCAGTAGAAGAAGAAATATTAAAATTAAGTTCTGTAGCAAAACGCAACGCTCGTAGTATTCTTAAAGCATCTTCATTAAATCTTTCATCGGGGTTACCTACACAATTTATTTCTTTGTTATGCAGGTCTTCTAAACCATGAAAAAAATCTTGTACACCAAAATCAGGATGATAGGCAAAAGCGTTGATTGTTAAATCGCGTCTAGCACAGTCGTCTTGAATGTTTTTTGTAAAAGTAATCTTATCAGGATGTCTATGATCGGAATAATTTGATTCTTTACGATAAGTGGTAATTTCAATATGTATATGATTAATCACTACTGTTACAGTTCCATGTTGTATGCCTGTATCAAAAACAGGATAATCATGAAAAACTTGATGAACTTCATTTGGTGTGGCATTTGTAGATAAATCATAATCGTGTATATTTCTATGCAACAAAGCATCTCTAACAGCACCACCTACAACAAAGCATTCATAATGATTCTGATTCAATAATTTGATACATGTAGTTATTTCTTTAGGTAGACACATTTTTTCCATATCATAATTATAAATCATTAATCTTGAAATCTTGTTATCTCGTATTAGAATAGAAAATTATAATCGTAACAAGGGGGGGTAATATGTCAAAAGAATCAGGTTTAATGACGACAGGAAATATCTATAAGAAAATAGCGCTATTTGCACTACCACTACTACTTGGTAATTTTTTCCAGTTAATGTATAACACAATTGACTCAGTTGTTGTAGGAAACTATGTAGGTAAAGCAGCTTTAGCAGCAGTTGGTGCTAGTACACCAATTATCAACTTGTTGATTGCTTTCTTCCAGGGTTTAGCAACAGGTGCAGGGGTAGTTGTTTCTAGATATTTTGGGGCTAGAAAAGTAGATGAAGAATCTGCTGCAATACATACCTTCTTGTTATTTTCAATCTTATTTGGTATTGCTTTATTGTTATTTGGATATTTTATGAGTCCTATGATTTTAAAATGGATTGGCACTCAAAGTGATTACTACCATGATGCTGAAGCATATCTTTCTATTTATTTCCTTGGCTCAATATTCTTGACTGTATATAATGCGGGAACTGGTATTTTACAGGCTGTTGGTGATTCTAAAAGTCCATTATATTTCTTGATGGCGACATCAGTACTAAATATATTTTTAGATTTATTCTTTGTGCATAATTTAAATATGGGAGTAGCTGGAGCAGCGTGGGCAACTATTATCAGTGAAGCTGTTAGTATGTTTCTCGTACTATTTGTATTATTAGGAACTAAAAAAGAATATAAAGTATCTATATCTAAATTGAGAATGGATAAAGAAATATTAAAGAAAATCGTTGAAATTGGTGTGCCAGCAGGCGTGCAGGGTATGATTGTTTCTTTCTCTAACTTAATTGTTATGGCATATATTAACCGCTTTGGCTCTTCTGGAGTAGCAGGATATTCTTGTGCAAATAAGATTGATAACTTCTTAGGATTACCAGTTAACAGCTTGATGCTGGCGATTACAACATTCTGTGGACAAAACTTAGGCGCAAAAGAGTTTAAACGTGTAAAAGAAGGGGTAAGAGCTTCTTTAGTTATGTCAATTGGCATTGTCGTGTCATTAGGTGTTATTGTGTTTACTTTTTCAAACAGTATCATACAAATCTTCTCTCCAGATCCTGATGTCATCAAAAATGGAACAATCATTTTAAGAATTATGTGTCCATTCTATATATTCTTGTGTTTTCATCAGATGTATTCAGGTGCTTTACGTGCATCAGGCAGAAGCAGTATTCCAATGATTACATCTATTGCTTCATTTGTTATTGCTAGACAAATCTATTTGGCTATTATTATTCCAACTTCTACCGATATTTCCGTTATTGGCTGGGGATACAGCTGGACTTGGGTACTAGCTGCTTCACTTACTTCTATCTACTACTTTTCAAGTAATTGGCTTAAACTAGAAGAAAAGAAAGCTGGATATGAGGAAAAGAAATGAGAATAGGACAATCAACAGATATTCATCGTTTTGCAGAAAATCGCAAACTTGTACTTGGTGGTGTAGAAATACCTTATGAAAAAGGATTATTAGGTCATAGTGATGCGGATGCTTTAACACATGCAGTTGCCGAAGCAATTCTAGGAGCTTTAGCATTGGGAGATTTGGGACATCACTTCCCTGATACTGATCCTAAATGGGAAGGGGTTAACTCTTTAATCATCTTGAAAGAAGTTGGAAAAATGATGAGAGATTTAGGATATCGTATTGGTAATATTGATAGCTTAATTCTAATTGAAAAGCCTAAGATGGCACCACATATTGAGGAAATGCGTCATAATTTCGCAGAAGCTCTTGATTGTGATATTAGTAGAGTGAGTGTAAAAGCAACTCGTGGTGAAGGACTTGGTTTTGTTGGAAGACAAGAAGGAGTACTTGCTCAAGCAGTAGTATTACTTGTAGAAGCGTAAAAAGAAAGGTTTCCATGCTAAAATATAGGCAAAAGGAGACCTTTTTTATGTTTTTAAAAACGGATGAAACAAAGGTTTTAAGAGATCCAATTCATGGATATGTTCATGTTAATTATGATGTAGTGTGGAAATGTATCAATTCTGCGTGGTTTCAAAGGCTGCGTCGTATTCGTCAACTTGGTGGCAGTTATATGGTTTATCATACGGCTGATCATACAAGATTTGCACATTCTTTAGGTGTATATGAAATTGTCAGAAGAATGGTGAGTGAAGTACCTGATATTGCTGAAGCTTTAACAGAAGATGAGAAAGTAACTGTCATGTTAGCAGGCTTGTTGCATGATATAGGTCATGGTCCGTATTCTCATGCATTTGAACAGATTGGCGGTATGAGTCATGAAGAATATACATGTCGTATTATTGAAGAAAATACCGAAATTACCAAAATTCTTGAAGAAACAAAAGAAGGTTTAGCAAAAGAAGTAGCCGATGTAATTCGTCATGAATCTAAAAATCCACTATTAACACAATTAGTCAGTGCACAACTTGATGCTGACCGTATGGATTATCTTTTAAGAGATGCATATTTTACGGGTACAAAGTATGGAGAATTTGATTTAGAAAGAATTCTAAGAACATTACGTGTATCAGATCATTTGATAGTTGTTAAGGAAAGTGGTGTCTATGCTGTGGAAAACTATATTATGGCTAGATATCACATGTATTGGCAGGTATATTATCATCCAGTTGCCCGCAGCTTTGAAAATCTGTTAGTAAAAATGTTTGCAAGATTCAGATATCTAGCAAAAAATGGTAAAACACCATCTACAGTTATTGAATTATATCCACTAATTGATCAAAGACCACTTACTTTAGAAGAATATTATGCCCTTGATGAAAATGCATGTACTTATGGCTTTTATTTGTTATCCAAGTCAGATGATCCAATATTAAGTGATTTAGCAAGCAGATTATTGAATCGTAATTTATTTGATTACATGGATAATACAAGTGAAAGTGAAAAGCTGATAAAGAAGAAGTTAAAAGAGAATGGCTATGATCCTAAATATTATCTAGCTAAAGATGAAGTAGGACAAAAACCATATGTTCCTTACAGCAATGATGCAGGTAATGCTATATGGGTAAGAAAACATGGTGGTGAGATACAGGAAATATCTTCAGCCAGTGCCATTGTTAAAAGTTTAGTTAAGGGACAAATCTTAAAAGATGATAGAATTTACTATCCAAAAGAAATCAGGTGATAATATGAAAAAAATAAGCTATAACAGTCCTGTTGTTTTATCGTTTGCCTTTATTTCTTTTATTGTCTTAATTTTAAATATGGTAACAAAGGGTAAATCAAATACTTTGTTATTTTGTACGTATCGTACTTCATTAGCTGATCCTTTAATGTATGTTCGCTTGTTTACACATGTTTTAGGTCATGCAAATATACAGCATTATATAAATAATATGATGCTCTTACTATTATTAGGACCAATGCTTGAAGAAAAATACGGTTCAAAAAATCTACTTATCTGCATCATCATTACAGCATTAGTAACAGGGATATTAAATAATCTATTCTTTAAAACAGCACTACTTGGAGCTAGTGGAATCGTCTTTATGATGATTGTGATGAGTTCATTTACTTCTTTAAAAAGTGGGACAATACCTCTAACATTTATATTGATATTAATTTTATATTTAGGACAAGAAGTAAGTTCTGCAATTTTTGTTAAGGATAACATTTCACAATTTACACATATTATTGGGGGAATGTCTGGTGGCTTTTTAGGCTATACATTAAATAAAAAATAGAAATGTGGAAGAAATTTCCGCATTTTTTTACGGGATATGTTTATACTTTTACTATGCAAAATAAAAATATAGAAAAAGCGATGAAAGAGTTAGGGTTTTATTCCCTTAGACCAGTACAAGAAGTAGCAAACGAAAAATTTAAGGAAGGAAATTCATTTGCGATTCAGGCAGAAACTGGTTCTGGGAAAACTTTAGCTTTCTTATATCCATCATTACAGGAAATTGATGAAAATTGTGGAGAAACACAACTTTTAATTTTGTCACCAACACGTGAACTCTCCATTCAAACAAGCAACCTGGCAAAGAAACTTGCAACATATGCAAAAATTCAGGTCGTTTCATGTATTGGCGGTATACCAATTGATAAACAGATTAATTCTCTAAGACACAACCCGCAAGTTATAATTGGTACCCCAGGTAGATTGCTTGATTTATACAAGCAGGGATATTTACAGGTATCTAATATCAAAAGATTGATTCTTGATGAAGCAGATTTAATTATTTCTACAGGTCAATTTGATGAGACAAAAGAATTATTAGATAAGATTCATTCACCAGTCGCTTTATTTTCGGCGACAATTACTGATAAAGTAAAGAAGTTTTTACCGGAAGATAGTGAATTACTTTATTTGAATGATTCACAAATTAAAGAAGAAATAAAGACATATTATATACAGACAGAAGATAAAATAAACGCATTATTTCAATACTTTAAAACCAAAGAAATAACATCTTGTATTGTTTTTGTGAGTCACAAAGAAGTGGCGATGATTTTAGCCAAAAAGCTAAAAGAACGTAATATTTTGTGTTCTGCTTTTTCAAGTAACTATAATGAAAGAAAAAGATTATCAGTTTTGAAGAGTTTTAAAGAAGGCAAGATTCGCGTACTTGTCGCAACCGATGCGATGGCTAGAGGAATGGATATTCAAGATATATCCGATATTATTCATTATGAACTACCGGAAGATGAAGAAACACTTATTCATCGTAGTGGTAGAACAGCGCATAATACAAGTAGTGGTACCGTAGTTACATTATTAAATGCGAGTGATTTGGAGACGAAAGTTGGAAAATATTGTCTTAGTCATTTTGAACCTTATGAATTTTCAAATAAGAAGGTTGGCAATTTGACAAGTACGATAGAAAAAGAAAAAGAAAAAAAGTTACAGGTAACAGAACTTTTAATTCGCTCAGGTAGAAAAGATAAAATACGACCAAAAGATATTATTGGAGCTTTATGTACGGTATTTCCTTTTGAAAAGATTGGTACTTTAGAAATACAGGAAAATTATTCTACAGTGACGGTTTTTGAAAAAGAAGTGGCTATTAATGAATTATGTGTTAAAGGAAAGAAAAGAAAAGTAGAAATAAAGAAAGCGTGACAACATGAAAGAAGAACTGCTTGGATTTATCAGTAATCAAGACTCTGTTGCATTAAATGAGTATCTGGAAGAACATAGTCCGATGGATATTTGTGAAATATTAAGAGAAATGGATGATGTGGATTTATCTATCTTCTTTTCTCTATTGAATGATTATAACCTTGCAAAAATTATTGAAAACGCTGAAGAGGATCAACGCTTCTTATTTTGCAAATATCTAGACAATAAAACTATTTTAGATGCTTTTTCGTTTATGGAAAAAGATGATATTGTTGATATTCTAGGTGGTTTATCCATTGGTAGAAGAAAAGAATTAATTAATGCTATGAAATCGGATGAACAGCATCAGATATTAACGTTGTTGCAATATCCTGAAGACAGTGCTGGCGGTATTATGACAACTGCCTACATTGCTTTAAAAGAGAGTAGTACAGTAGAGCAGGCTCTAAATAAAATTAGAGAAATAGGCCCAAAAACAGAAGTTATTGAAATTTTATTTGTTGTGAATGAAGCAGGGCAACTTGTTGGTAAATGTGATTTGAGAGACTTACTTTCAAAAGAACATAATTTTACATTAGGTGAGATAATGAATACAAATGTCTATACGGTAACACCAGAACTGGACCAAGAGGAAGTTGCTAAAATCGTTGCAAAATATGACCTTAAGGCAATTCCTGTTATTTCCCAAAAAAGACAGATATTAGGTATTATCACACTGGATGATATTATTGATGTCATTATCGAAGAAGATAACGAAGATATGTTATCAATGGCTGGTGTTAACAGTGAAGAAAATATATATACTTCATTAACTCAATCAATCAAGATGAGATTACCTTGGCTGCTGGTTAATTTAGCTACTGCATTTTTAGCATCATTAACGGTAAAGTCATTTGAAAGTACAATAGCAAAAGTTGTGGCTTTATCTTCCATCATGACTATCGTTACTGGTATGGGTGGTAATGCTGGAACACAAACAACTTCCATTATGGTTAGACAACTCGCCGATTCAAATTTGACCTTTAAAAAATGTGTTAAACCATTTGTGAAAGAAATTTTCTTAGGTGTAATTGATGGGGCGGTAAATGGTTTAGTTACAGGTGTTATTGTCGCTGTTATTTATCATAATATTTATCTAGGATTAATAATCTTTCTTGCAATGATAGGTAATTTAATTATTGCAGGTGTATTTGGATTTATTATTCCTGTACTGTTGAAGAAATTTCATCAAGATCCAGCTGTTTCTTCAAGTATCTTTTTAACAACAGCTACGGATGTTCTTGGTTTCTTTATTTTCCTTACTTTAGCTAAAATTTTCATGCCTTTTTTGATAAAATAATCATTTTGTCAAGAAAAGCGTTTTTTTATGTTGACATGAAAAGTCTCTTCAGTATAATTCAGTGGTACAAATATGGAAATTTCGGTTCAATTGGTACAAGAAGACTTGTTGTCTCATAGAAAAACAATACTCGCGGATGGGAAAGGAAACTATTCCAATCGCATTTTAACGTATCAGGAAAAAGATAACCCGCATATTAAACATGAGATATCTTTTTGTGACGATTATGTTATATTAAAACGCCATGCGGAAATAAAAACAGAAACATATCTTAGACTCAATAAACGAGGAATTGCAAAAATATTAAGTCCTTATGGGGAAATGAAAATGGATACAAAACTTGAAGAATATAATCGTGATGTAGATAGCATTATGATTCGATATAGCATATATCAAGGTAATGAGGTAGTGACAAATCAAACACTTATTTGGAAGTTGAAAGGATTAGGGATATGAGTGAAATAGAAACAACTCTAAAACAAGCTTTTATAAAAGCAATTCAAGAAGCATATTCTGTAGCTATGGAAGAAAATGAAATTGAATTAAGTCTTCCTAAAGATAAAGCACATGGGGATTATGCAACAAACGTAGCAATGAAATCATCTAAGAAATTAGGTGGCAAACCAAGAGACATTGCCGAAGCAATTGAAAAATATTTTGATTTTGAAAGTGCAAATGTGGATCATTTAGAAATTGCTGGTCCAGGTTTTATTAACTTATTTATGAAGAATGATTCTTTACAGGCTGTTATCACTAAAGTATTAGAAAAGAAAGATACTTATGGTCAAAGTGATGCAGGACATGGAAAGAAAATCAATATTGAATATGTATCAGCTAATCCAACTGGAGACTTACATCCAGGACATGCACGTGGTGCAGCAGTAGGTGACTCTTTATCACGTATCATGAAAATGGCTGGATATGACGTTACTAGAGAATATTATGTAAATGATGCTGGTAACCAGATTAACAACATGGCTTTATCACTTCAAGCTAGATACTTACAAGCTTGTGGAAAAGAAGCAGAACTTCCAGAAGATGGATATCATGGTGAAGATTTAATCCATATCGCTGATAATATCGTCCGTGAATATGGTGATAAATATGCCGACATTGATCCTAAAGAAAGCTACAGTTTCTTTAGAACATATGGGTTAAAAGCAGAACTAGATAAATTAAAGAGTGACTTAAATGAATATCGTGTTGAATTTGATGTTTGGACAAGTGAACAGGATATTAGAAATAGAGGTCTAGTTGAAAAAGCTGTAGAAACATTAAAGGAAAAGGGCTATACATACGAAAATGATGGTGCTTTATATCTAAGAACCAGCGAATTAGGCGATGATAAAGATAGAGTTCTAATCAAGAGTGATGGCTCATATACATATTTCACACCAGATATTGCTTATCACTTAGACAAGCTAGATAGAGGATTTGATCAATTAGTTGATTTGTTTGGTGCTGATCACCATGGGTATATTCCTCGTCTAAAAGCAGCTATTCAAGCACTTGGTTATCCAAGTGAAAAACTGGATGTTGATATTATTCAAATGGTTCGCATGATTAAAGATGGCGAAGAATTCAAATTATCAAAACGTTCTGGTAAAGGTATTGCCTTAAGAGACTTGTTAGAAGAAGCAGGCGTAGATGCAGTACGTTATTTCTTTGTGTCTAGAGCTGGAGATACACAAATGGATTTTGACTTAGACTTAGCAACTAAAAAATCAAATGACAACCCAGTTTACTATGCTCAATACGCTCACGCTAGAATGTGTTCTGTATTAGAAAAGGGCAAACATATAGAGCTTGCAACTAAGTATGATTTAATCACTACTGAAAAAGAAATGACTTTATTAAAGGAAATGAATGAGTTTGAAAAAACTATCGCTGATGCGGCTAATACGCGTATGCCTCATAAAGTTGTTAACTATATTACAAAATTTGCTCAAAGTTTCCACAGCTATTACAACGACAGCAAGATTCTAGATGAAAACAATATGGAATTATCTGCTGAAAGATTAGCGTTAGTACAAGCTTGCGAAATCACACTGAAGAATGCTTTATGGAGTATTGGTGTTGAAGCAAAAGAACATATGTGAGGTGAAAGAAATGGCATTAGTTAAAAAAGAGAATATGACAGACATTGCGTATGCATGTCTTGTTAAACATAGTGGGGAAGTAGCGTTTAAAACTCTTTGGCAAGAAGTTGCTCAAATGATGGCTATTCCTGAAGAATTACAATCAAGAAAGAAATCTCAATTCTATTCAGAATTGATGCTTGATAATCGATTTGCTTCCTTAAAAGGTAATATGTGGGATATCAGAAATCGTCGTAAATATGAAGAAGTTCATAGCAGTCAAAGTATTATCGATGAATTTGAAAATGATACAGACGATATCGACGAGGAAGAAGAAACTTATGAAACAGTTAAAAACGAAGAAGAATATTAATCGTTAAAGTCTTCATTTTGAAGACTTTTTCTTTACCATCTTTGGTAAATGACAAAAGAACAGTTTTATCTAATTTTGAAGTTGTTCATCTTTAATTTTATGGTTAGATGTCGTAAAATAGGTATGACAATTAGGAGGTATTAATTACTTATGGTAATGGTTTCTGCAACAGAAATGATCAACAAAGCCCATGAGGGCCATTATGCAATTCCTGCATTCAACATCAACAACCTAGAATGGGTTAAAGCTGTTTTAGCTGGATGCGAGAAAGCAAAATCACCAGTAATCTTAGGTGTATCTGAAGGTGCTGGTAAATACATGGCAGGCTTCAAAACAGTAGCTGACATGGTTAAAGATATTCATGATTCAATGGGAATCACAGTTCCAGTAGCTCTTCACTTAGACCACGGTTCATTTGAAGGTGCTAAAGCTTGTATCGAAGCTGGTTTCACATCTGTAATGTTTGATGGTTCACACTATGATTTCGAAGAAAATCTAGAAAAATCAAAAGAAATTATCGAACTAGCTCATTCTAAAGGTGTATCTGTAGAATGTGAAGTTGGTGGTATCGGTGGTACAGAAGATGGTGTTACATCAGCTGGTGAATTAGCTGATCCAAAAGAATGTGCAACTATCGCTGGCTTAGGTGTTGATTTCTTAGCAGCTGGTATTGGTAACATTCATGGTGTATATCCTGCTGACTGGGCTGGATTGAACTTCACTCGTCTAGATGAAATTAACCATGCAGTTAATGGTAAACCACTAGTATTACACGGTGGTTCTGGTATTCCATTTGAACAAGTTCACAAAGCTATTACACTTGGTGTATCAAAAGTTAACGTTAACACTGAATTACAACTTGAATTTGCTAAAGCTACTCGTGAATATATCGAAGCTGGTAAAGATAAAGAAGGAAAAGGATATGATCCTCGTAAACTTCTAAAGCCAGGATGCGATGCAATCACAGCTAAAGTTGTTGAAATGTGCGGTGCTTTCGGTTCTGCTGACAAAGCTTAAGTAATTAAAAGCATATTTTAATAAAATGAAATGATGAAAATCCATGTATACAGTATGAGAAATAATATGGTGCTCCAAAATAATATGAGGAGAGCCAAAAACAATATCTAAAATAATATGAGGTTCAAGAAAAAATAACGACCTCAAACATTTGGAATCAAAAAGGATTCAAGATTTCTCAGTACAATGAGAATTCAAGAATCCTTTTTCTATTTAAAATTCGAAATCATCACCAAATATATTCATATATTCATCAAAATCAGCTACGTTCCGGCATAGGATTTTTACTGCACTTTCTATTCTGTCCAGTTTACGCTCTATTCGATACATATACTCAATACTTTCTTTATCAGACTCTTTAGAATATTCAATTAGCTTTATTACTTCATCTACATCCATAATTATTTATCTCCTTTTCTTTTAACGATTGGATACATAGAATAAGTTGAATTCTTGTCCAGCACATATAAGATTCTGTTCCTAAATCTGGTCCAGTTTGAATAACCGTTAGCGTTTTTCTTCAAACATTTAATGATAGAGTTTCTGTTTTCAATAATGGCATTGTTTATTTTTTTCTGGCGGGCTGCTACATAGCCTGTACCCGCATTCACTTTATATTCGTGTCCAACAATATAGAACGAATTAACGATTTTCTCTTTCCATTTGTTCAGTGTTTTACTGAAATCAACAATTTCAGCAACGGAAGATGATTTGAATCGTTTTATTATTTTGTTCAGTTCATCTTTGGCATTATCAGAAGTACATTCGTTATAGAAACGAACAACTTCATCTTTCAGCATCCAGGCTTCATTAAGCTCAGGGCTTATTTCCAGTATCTTTTCTCGTAAATCATAGAAATTCATATAGTGATTGAAATGGCGGTTGAATTTCTTTGGAGAATCAGGATTGAATTTTTCATCATCATTTGTATAAATCATCCAGTTGAAATTTTTAAGAAGATAGTATTTACTTTTATCTTTGGAATTTCTTGCCTGTTTCATTACACGAGTTCTGACAGAATCTACCCGTTTGTTCAAATCTGCAGATACATGATAATGATCGACAAGTGTAATACAGTTGGGGAAACATGCTTTAGCAATGGATCTGTAACAGTCATACATGTCAGAACATACAAATTGAACATTTTTTCTTTCCTTTAGAGGAATACTCATAAAGTAAGAAAGCAGATAATCGTATCTTTTTGAAGGAAGAACATCAACAGGAGTTTGTTTTTCAAAATCAAGAAGAACACATACATATTTGGATTCAGTAGATTTAAAGGCATATACTTCATCAAAATTGAGAATGGCAGGTAAAGGTTTTCTTTCCATATTGACATGGGAATCAAAAATAGAAGCTGCAGAAGTAGGAGAAACATGGTATCTTTTAGCGACAGAAGAAAATGTTTCATTATAGTTTTTTAAATCTTCCAGGATACTGTATACCGTTTTGGCAGATATCTTCATCGATTTGAAAACAAAAGGATTCTTTTCGTAATATGTTTTCTTACATACAGGGCATTCATATCTTCTGGCATGGTAGTGAAGCGTACATTTTCTGTCAGTCAGTATAGAATGATTGATTTTCTTTAAAACGTAATTCTTGACGACTGGCTTGTCGTAACCGCAGACATCACATGGTTCAGCAGAAGGAAGCAGTTTAATGTCAATTACAGTGTTATCTCCAGCAGGAATATATCTTACATCTTGAACATCCTCTTCTTCGAGGTTGAACAGCTGCAAGACAAATGATTTTTTATATTCTTCGTTATTCATTGGTCGAAACTCCTTTTCTATAAGAGGATTTTCACACAAGAACAGGAAAGTATCGATCAGGATAATGTTGGTAGAGATGAAAAGGAAAAAGAAGATAGACAAGCTCAGAAACAGAATGAGAAAAGATATCAATATTTTTAGAAATAGACCAGGAAGATACTCTGTTAATAAAAGAATTAATTCTTTGAGTTGAAAAACAAGGATTAAGAATAATAAAAGTATTTAATTCCTTATGATTCATATCAAAAATATTAACGGCATCATGTAGGAAAAGAGGAGCTCTAACAGTAACATCATCTGGTAACAGTGCATGAGTAACACGACAAGATTTACACATTAAACGATGAATATAGAAGTTTATAAAATCATGTTTAGCAAGAACAAATAATTTTCTGGAATAATAACCATAGAAGATAAGAGTACAAAGTCCACATACAGGACAAGGAACAGTAGATAAAACTAAAGCAGCAGTTTCTTTATAGTAGATGTCCTGTGTTAAATGGTTGCGGGAGTTTGAATGATAAGTTATCATGTATTTGTCGGGTAGACAGCAGAAGTGATAGGGTCGAAACTAATAAACTTCTGCTTTTTTTTGCCCATTTTGTCCTTTCAAAATAAGCATAACAAAAAGAGGTGCATATAAAACACACCTCAAGATACTGATATCAACTAAAATTTTAAAAACAAGATATTCCTCATGTAATTTTAAAAGAAGCTCAAACCTCAACAAATTTTAAATAGTCTTTTTTTCTTTTCTTTGTTAGCCGATAAGTTAACGATTTTTAAAAATGTAAGTAATTTCTTTTTCTGAAAAGAAAGTTTACAAATCTGACTTTAGGAGTTTCTGCATATAAAAAATAGCTCTAGACGGCATGAGCAGGCCATCTGGAGCTGTTTTTAGTTTTGTGGATGATTATCGTAATATTTATTTTTTATCTTTTGCAGATTTGATGATACTTCTCAATTTACTCTTTTTGACTGTTTACGTATTTTTTTGAATTCTACATTATCGAGCAGTGCATTAGTCAACACTGCTTATATGTATGATGGAATATATCCAAGCTTGCAAATATTTGCAGATTCATTTCAGATAAAGTGTTAATAATTTCAGTTACTTGATATTGACTGTTAAGCTCATTTCCAAGAATTCTAAATACAAGCAGAATAATAAAAAACGTATTGTTTAAGCTGTGATTTGAACTTTCAAAGCTTGACGAATCGGGGGTAATAGACTAATATCATAATCGAGTTGGGGAGGAAAAATCATTATGGCAAAACAAATAAAAAAAATAATGAGTACTTTTTTGATAAGTGTTTTACTAATTGGTGTGTTACCAATAGTTGCACTTGCTGAAGGAGAAGGTGCATCTTTTGTAGCACGAATTGGTAATACAGAATATGCAACATTAGAAGAAGCAGTAACGGCTGCTGTTAGTGGCGACACGATTGAACTGGGTGAAGGGAAGTTTACTCTTTATACAAAAGGTGCAAAAACAAAAGATAAAAATCTTACTTTTGTAGGTCAAGGCGTTGATAAAACAGCATGGGGTATTGGAGCAACTGTTCCAGATCCTGCTAATTTTGGAACAGAATACAATGGGGATTACAGCTTTGATGGAGCGGGTACAATTACTTTTAAAAATATGACTTTACAATCAGGCAGTGCAGATTATTTAGGGTTTATACGTGCAGATAAAACGGTTGTTGATAATTGTACGATTAAGGGTAAAACATTTTACTGGGGTTATTCATCAGCTGATTTTATCAATACAACATTTAATTGCCCTGCAGGCGATTATGCAATCTGGACATATAGTTCACCAGTGATGACTTTTGATCACTGTACATTTAATTCTTCAGGAAAGGTTATCAATGTTTACACAGATGCTGGTGCTGGAAGCCATGATATAATAGTAAATTTTTCTGACTGTACGGTTAATAATTCTGCTGGAAAAAAGAAGGCTGTTTTGAATATTAATGATAGTAATATGGGAAGCTACAAGTATAAAATTAATATTTCCGGAAATAATATCATTAACAATATTGTTGATGGAGTAGATATTTATCGTCATAAAGCAACCTGCAGTAGATGGTTCGGTTTTAGTGATGATAAGAATAATACAGGACGTAGTATAGTTACTATTGATGGTAAAGATGCTTTTAAAGATGGTAAGATAGTAGACCATGAGTTAAATGAGAAATATACAGATGGCTATGTAGATAATGCTTATACAATTACTAATGGTGATTGGGAAGAAATTAGTGCAGGCAATTTTAAACGTTTAGTGAAAAAGGTTTGTCAGTACTGTGGTGACAGTAAGGAATATGATGAAAAAGGATTTTCAGTAACATATACAGATGGTGTTGATGGAGAAGAAATCTTTGCCGATCAAACAACAATCGTACCAAGTGGCGAAGATACTCCAAGATTTGATGAAACAACAATTTCTAGACCAGATTATAAATTTGCTGGTTGGGATCAACCTGTAACAGATAAGGTGACTCAGCGTGTAGTATATACAGCATTATGGGAAAAAGTTGAAGCTCCTAAAAAACCTACACCTACTCCAGAAGGGCCTGGAGATGATGGTGGACCATTTACAAAAGATGAATGTGGAAATGTATTTGATAGATGGGGAAATAAAATATACGAAGCAAAGGGCTGTAATGTTAAAGGATATAAATTAGTCCAAACATCAGTTATTGATTAATATATATTTATAAATGAATAGGATTCTAATTTAGGTTGGAATCCTTTTTATTTTTATTATGTTCGTGTAAAATTATTCATGGAGATTGATATTGTGATTAAAGCAGTTTTATTTGATATGGATGGAATCCTTTTTGATAGTGAAAAATTCTATTATGATGGCAATTACAATCATCTCGTTGGACTAGGATATACAGGTGAAAAAGAAGCGTTATTAGATGGTGTTGGCCGAACACTTGATGGGATTGTTGACCTTTTCTATGAATTATTAAATCATACGGTTTCAAAAGAAGAAATTAGAAGAACAAACGATGCATATTATGATTCACATCCTATTTGTGTTAAGGATTTAATGTTTGACCATATACCAGAAATGGTTAAGAAATTACATGATGATGGCTATAAGTTAGCTTGTTGTTCATCATCTGCATTTAATGAAATTGAATACAGCCTAAAAGAAATGGGTATTAGAAAATACTTTGATTTTATTGAATCAAGTGAAGAAATAGCTCACCCTAAGCCTGCAGGAGATATATACGAATTAGCAAGTGCAGCATTAGGTGTTTCAAAAGATGAATGTATTGTTTATGAAGACAGCGATAAAGGTATAGCAGCAGGAAAAAATGCAGGAATGTTTGTGATTGCTAGAAGAGATAATCGTTTTAAGCAGACACAAAAAGAAGCGGATCTCATCGTTAATGATGTTGTAGAAATGGTAGAAGAAGTTGAAAGGATGAATGCAAAATGGAAGAAGTAATTAAAATACATGGTGGAAAAGAGTTAAATGGTGAAGTAATAATTTCTGGCTCAAAAAATGCTACTGTTGCACTTATTCCTGCAGCAATTTTAGCGAACGGCCCAGTGACAATTTTCGGAGTTCCTAAAATTGCGGATGTTAATGCATTATCAGAAATTCTAAATATTTTAAATGTTGACGTAAGAGAAGAAAGAGAACATTTGATTATTGATCCAATAAATATGAAAAATGTTGATCTTGATCAAGATATCGTAACAAAACTTAGAGCTTCATATTATTTTATGGGTGCACTACTTGGTAAATATGGTTATGTGCGCATGAAGATGCCAGGAGGATGTTATTTAGGTCCTAGACCAATTGATTTGCATTTAAAAGGCTTTGAAGCTCTTGGTGCAACGGTAGAGTATGAAAGAGGTTGTTATACTATTAAAGCAGAACACTTAACAGGTAATAAGATATTCTTAGATATTCCTTCCGTTGGAGCGACAATCAATATTATGATGGCTGCAGTTTACGCTAATGGTAGAACAACAATTGAAAATGCTGCTAAAGAACCAGAAATTATTGATGTTGCGACATTATTAAATAAAATGGGTGCCAATGTTAAAGGTGCTGGTACTAATGTGATTACTATTGATGGTGTAGACAGTTTAAGAGGATGTTTCCATGAAATTATTCCTGACCGTATTGAAGCAGGTACATTCTTAATCATGGCTGCTGCATGTGCTGGAAAAATGAAGATTACTAATGTTATTCCAAAACACATTGAAGCTTTAACAAGCAAACTTGAAGAAATGGGTGTAAAGATGGAAATCGGTATTGATACAATTACTGTCGAACATAACGATAACTTACTTCCAGTTGATATTACGACAAAACCATATCCTGGTTTTGCGACAGACTTGCAACAGCCTCTAACAGCTCTTTTAACACAAATTAAAGGTGAAAGTAGAGTTGTAGATACAATTTATACTGAAAGATTTAAACATTGCTTGGAATTACAAAGAATGGGTGCTGATATCGATATTGATAAAGGCTCAAGTATTATTAAAGGACCTTCTAAACTTTATGGTGATAAAGTATATGCAACGGATTTAAGATGTGGTGCATGTCTTGTTATTGCAGGTTTATTAGCAGAAGGAGAAACAGAAATACATGATATATACCATATTGATCGTGGATATTATGATATTGATGAAAAGATTAAGAAACTTGGTGGAGATATTTGCCGAGAAGTAGTTGAAAAGTAAATGTGCTCATGGTATCATTACTAGGCACTTTCTTTAAGTTCGCATGAGACTTAAGGCAGAAGGGAGAAAAAGAAATGAAAGAAAATATTCATCCAAATTACTACAAAACTAAAGTAGTGTGCACAAGCTGCGGTTCTGAATTTGAAACAGGTTCTACATTAAAAGAAATTAAAGTAGATACTTGCTCAAACTGCCATCCATTCTATACAGGACGTCAAAGATTCGCACAAGCACAGGGTCGTGTAGAACGTTTCAATAAAAAATACGGTCTTGGTAAGTAGTGAATTAAAAGTCTATGGAATTTTCTATAGACTTTTTTTAAACTTAAATGAGATTCTTTTGAGTCTCATCTTTTTGCGGTTGTATTTTTCGTGTAAAATAACTTAGTATGTAAGCATTATTATAGGAGGGCTCTACTCGTCAATACCCCACCACTAAAGTAGTGGGCTTGTAAAAAGCAAGCTTGTTGATTAGACTAAGCACTTCGAGTGCTACGTTATTTAGGAATATATAGTTACCTGTGGATGTTTAGCCAAGTCTGCAGCTCTAAGATATGTGATTAAACAGTTCTGATGGGCAGGAACAGTGTTGCATATATTAAAACCCTTTATAACATTGTCGATGGCTACATTACAGGCCTTGTGCCTGAGTTATCTATTAAATTAGATAGAAGAGAGTTTATGCAATTAGTGTATGTATTAAACAAAGATGGACTACCACTTATGCCAACGCATAAACTTGGTAAAGTAAGGCATCTTTTAAAAGATGGTAAAGCTGAAATTGTTAAGTACAGTCCATTTACTATTCAACTGGAGTATGAATGTGAAAACCATATTCAACCAGTTACATTGGGTGTTGATGCTGGTTCTAAACATATAGGACTAAGTGCATCCACAGAAAAAATAGAACTATATTGTTCAGATGTTGAAATACGTAATGATATTGTAGAACTGATATCAACACGTAGAGAAACAAGAAGGACAAGACGAAATCATTTGAGGTATAGACCTGCAAGATTCAACAATCGTAAGGCATCTAAACCAGAAGGATGGCTTGCACCATCCGTAAAACAGAAGGTAGAATCACACTTAAAAGTTGTAGAAGAAGTGTATAAAATTATTCCAATCAGCACAATCATAGTTGAAGTAGCAAGTTTTGATACTCAACTTTTAAAAGCTGAAGCAGAAGGTAAAACCATTAGTGGTAAAGATTATCAAAATGGCGAAATGTTAGGTTATAACACTCGTGAGTATGTTTTATTTAGAGATAACCATACATGTCAACATTGTCATGGCAAATCAAAAGATAAGGTATTAGAGGTTCATCATCTGGAATCACGAAAGACTGGTGGAAATGCACCAAGCAACTTGATTACTTTGTGTAAAACATGCCATGAAAATTATCATAAAGGCAAGATTAAACTAAAACAAACACGAGCAGAAAAGTATAACGATGCAACTTTTATGGGCATTATGAGATGGTCATTCTACAATGAGCTTAAAGAAATATATCCTGATGTTTCACTAACTTATGGATATATAACAAAAAACAATCGTATTAAATATAATCTTGCAAAAGAACATTACAATGATGCTTACTGCATAGCACAAAACTTTAAAGCTGAACCACTTGATAAAGTTATTTATCAAAAGAAGGTACGTTGTCATAACAGACAGATACATAAAGCAAACTTTTTAAAAGGTGGTAAAAAGAAACTCAATCAAGCACCTTATACAGTTAAAACCTTCAGATTATTTGATAAAGTGAAATGCCAAAATCAAGAATGCTTTATTTTCGGAAGAAGAAGTTCAGGTTACTTTGATATTAGGATGCTGGATGGAACTAAAGTAAACAATTCAGTAAGCTATAAAAAATTGGAATTGCTAGAAGCAAGGAAAAACTATTTAAAAGAAGAAAGGAGCAGGCAATTCCTCCCGCTAATAAAATAGTGGGTTTCCTTGCATGATTTTCAATGAATAATAAGAATCCAGATTTATCTAGAGAACAAATTTGCGACCTTTTACTTTCTATTAAGCAGGCAGGGAAAGATATTGATGAAAAAGAGCTATATGATTTAGCAACTAAGAATCATTTATCTGAAGAAGATATAGATGCATTATTTGACTGGGCTATTGAAAATAATATTGATGTAGAAGAAAATGATGCTGAATTAGAAGAAGATGAAGAACTTTTAGAAGATGAAGATTCTCTTGACAATGAAGATGATGAATCATCTGATGAAGAAGATGAAGATTATTCAAGTGATGAAACAAGTGATTTTCATTCTACTGATTCAGTTAAAGTTTATTTAAATGCAATTGGTAATTTTCCTCTTTTAACAGCAGAACAGGAAAGAGAAATAGCGAAAAGGGTCAGTAAAGGTGATGAAGAAGCGAAAGAGCTTCTTACTAACAGTAACTTGCGTTTAGTTGTTTCTATTGCAAAAAAATATGTTGGCCATGGTTTAAATCTTCAAGATTTAATTCAAGAAGGTAATATCGGTTTAATGCGTGCGGTAGAAAAATTCGATTATACAAAAGGCTTTCGCTTCAGTACATATGCGACATGGTGGATAAAACAAGCTATTGTTAGAGCCATCAACAATCAATCAAGAGATATTCGTATACCAGTTCATTTAAATGAACAGATTGTTAAAATTAATCGTGCTGAAAGAGAATTGTTACAAAAATTGGACCGTGAACCTACGGAAGAAGAAATTGCTTCAAAAGTAGGAAATATTACACCAGAAAGAGTTAGAGAAATTCGTTCTTTAAATGTGGATACTGTATCTCTTGAAACCCCGACTGGGGATGATGAAAATTCAACATTGAGTGATTTTGTACCAGATAATCGTACAATTGACCCTGTTGAATATACAAATAATCAGTATTTGAAAAAAGAAGTAAACGAAATATTAAAAGAACTTCCTGAAAGAGATCAGATGATATTGAAAATGAGATTTGGTTTAATAGATGGTACACCAAAAACACTTCAAGAAGTTGGTGATGTTTATAATGTCACAAGAGAAAGAGTAAGACAATTAGAGCAAAACGCTCTTCGTAAATTAAATCGCAGTTATGCACATAAGGAGGACTTCCAGCAGTGGAAGAAATAATATATGAGTGAGATGTACAAACAATATAGAAAAGGCTGGCTGGAAGTAATTTCCGGATGTATGTTTGCCGGGAAAACAGAAGAGTTAATTAGAAGAATAAAAGTGCTAGAATTTGCCAAACAAAAAATTCTTGTATTTAAGCCAAGAATTGACAATCGCTACAGTGAAACAAAAGTAGCAAGTCACGCAGGAAGTATGGTTGAAAGTATTTTGATTGATAAAGCAAGTGAAATCTTGGATTATGTTAAACCAGATACAGATGTAGTTGCAGTAGATGAAGTTCAATTCTTGGATGAAGAAATTGTAGAAGTAACAGAAGTTCTTGCAAAACATGGTATTAGAGTAATGTGTGCAGGATTAGATACAGATTTTAGAGGACAACCATTTGGGGTTATGCCAATATTATTGACAGAAGCTGAATTTGTAACAAAGTTAACAGCTGTATGTGTGGTATGTGGTGCTCCTGCAACAAGAACACAACGTATTGTAAATGGAGTAGCAGCTAAATGGGATGATCCAACAATTGTTGTTGGGGCTAAAGAAGCTTATGAAGCAAGATGCAGACATTGCCATGAAATTATTGGCATGCCTAGACGATTACAAGATCCTTTCAAGAAATAGGAGGTAAAGATGGACGCAGTAAGAGAAAAATTACTTGATTTAGAAAAACAATATAACGAAATTAATGAAAAATTAACGGATGAAGAAGTAGTAAGGAATCCTAAAGAATTAACAAGACTCTCAAAAGAAGAAGCTCGTTTATCTCAACCTGTAGAAGCTTTACATAAATTACAGGCTTTAGATAAACGTATTGAAGAAGCAGAAGAATTAGCTAAAGACGATGATGCAGAAATGAAAGAAATGGCTGCTTTAGAACTTGAAGAATGCCTTCCTGCTAGAGAAGAACTACTAGAGTATATCCAACATCTATTAATTCCTAGAGATCCAGATGATGACCATGATGTCATTATGGAAATTCGTGGTGGTGTAGGTGGAGATGAAGGAAATATCTTCGCTGGTGACCTTTTCCGTATGTATTCAAAATATGCTGAAAATATGGGATGGAAAGTTCAAGTCATGGAAGCCAGTCCCTGTGAAGCGGGTGGTTTTACCCAAATTATCTTCTCCATTAAAGGAACTGATGTTTATAAACACTTGAAGTTTGAATCTGGTGCACACCGTGTACAACGTGTTCCTAAGACAGAAGCTCAAGGTCGTATTCATACATCAACAGCTACTGTATTAGCTCAACCAGAAGCAGAAGATACAGATATTGAGATTGATCCAAAGGATTTAACAATTGAAACTCACCGTGCAAGTGGTGCTGGTGGACAGCATATCAATAAAACAGACTCTGCGGTAAGAATTGTTCATATTCCTACAGGTATTACAGTTAACTGTCAAGAAGGTAGAAGCCAGATTGAAAACCGGGAAACAGCTATGCGTTTAATTCGTGCACGTGTGTATGAAGAATTAAAACGTCGTAAAGAAGAAGCTGAAGGAAAAATCAGACGTGAAAAAATTGGTACAGGTGATAGAAGCGAAAAAATCCGTACTTATAACTATCCTCAAAACCGTGTAACAGATCACCGTATTGGTTTAACTATTACACAGCTTGATCGTATTATGGAAGGTAAACTTGATGATGTTGTAAATGGTTTACTTGCTGAAGAAGAAAAAAGAAAGTTAGAGGATACAGAATAGTGACAACTTTCTCAAAAAAAGTTCGTATATACGAATCAGAATGCAGTAAGAATAATATTCCTGAAGAAACTGTAATGGCATATCTTGTAGAGTTATCTAATCGTGAAAGATATAACTTATACATGAATTTTGATGAAGAAATGCCAGAAGAGCTGGAAAAAGAATTTGATGCAGGAATGGCAAGGATATTGAAGGATGAACCATTAGGCCACGTTCTTGGATATTCATGGTTCTATGGTTACAAGATGGTTGTTAATGGCGATGTATTAATACCACGCTATGAAACAGAAGAATTATGCGGCCATATATTATCTCGTATTGATACATATTTTCCTGATGCTGAAAAATTAAATGTAGCAGATGTTGGAACGGGTTCTGGAGCTATTGCGATTGCTTTATGCAAAGAAGAGCCAAAGATTGACATGTGTGCAACGGATATATCTGTAGAAGCATTAGAAACAGCTAAGTTGAATGCGAAAACAAATGAAGCAGATATTACTTTCTATGCTGGTGATATGCTAAAACCTCTTATTGAAAAGGGTATTAAATTAGATGTACTTGTGTCTAATCCACCATATATTCCTAGTGAAGAAAAAATGGAACATGCAGTAGTGGACTTTGAACCTCATGTTGCACTATTTGGTGGTGAAGATGGATTGAAATTCTATCGTGAAATCTTCAGAGATTGTCATCAGGTATTAAAAGATAAAGCATTTATGGCTTTTGAAATGGGGTATGATCAAAGAGAAAGAATGACAAATTTAGTGAAAGAAATGCTGCCAGAAGCTAGATTTGAGATTCTTAAAGACATGAATGGTAAAGATAGAATGCTATTTGTGTATTTTTCTTTATAATTTTTTGGGGAATTTGCCATTTTTACTCGAATAACATATATAAGGAGATGTTATTTATGAGTAGAAAAAAGAAACGATTAACAAAAATAGGACGAAGATTACTTTATCTTCTCCTTTTCTTTTCGTTATTTTTACTGGCAGGATCCTGGTACTATATTTATTCTTTTCGTCTGTCTTATAAAGAAGGTGAAGAAAGTTATCGCGAAATTAATATTGTACAGGAAAAAGAAGATGAAACTGGTGAAAATAAGCATGATGTATTAAAGAAAATCAATGATGATTATGTAGGATGGTTAAAACAGGAAGACAGTGTAATTGATTATCCTCTTGTACAAGGAAAAGATAATGATTACTATCTAGAACATTTATTTGATGGTAATAAAAATCATATGGGCTGTATTTTTATGGATTATGAAAATCAAAAAGATTTCAGTGATAAAAATACATTTATATATGGTCATCACACAAATACCGGGACAATGTTTTACAGTTTAGAAAGCTACAAAGACCAAAATTATTACAATAAACATAAAACTTTGTCTTTAGAGACAAAAGATGCAAACTATGTAATAAAACCATTTGCAGGATTACTAGTAAAAGGAACAGATTTCTTCATTCAGATTACTTTTAAAAACAATGAAGAATTTATGAATTATGTTAGAAGTATTCGAAAAGAGAGTGTTTTTGAAAGTCCAGTAACAGTTAAACCTAGTGATAAACTAGTTACTATGGTAACGTGTACTGATGATTTTTATGATGCAAGACTTGCTATTTTTTGCGTGCTGGAAGAAGCTTAGGTATTGTAAAAGAAGTTTATATCTTTTATCATTAATGATTAGAAAACTAGGAGGTATTTCTTAAATGTTAGAAGTATTAAATCATCCACTTATTACACATAAATTAACACAAATGCGTAAAACAAAAACAGGAACTAAGGACTTCCGTGAAAATTTAGATGAAATTGCGGAATTAATGGCTTATGAAGTTTGTAGAGACTTGCCTGTTCAACCAGTAGAAATTGAAACTCCGGTTGCACCATGTGTTGGTTATGAATTAAGTAAAGAAGTAATCATTGTACCAATTCTACGTGCTGGTATTGGCCTACTTGATGGTATTCGTCGTTTAGTACCAACAGCTAAAGTGGGTTTCATCGGTTTATATCGTGATGAAGAAACATTGGAACCACATGAATATTTTGCTAAATTCCCTAAGGGATTAGAAGATGCAGTAGTTATGGTTGTTGACCCAATGCTTGCAACAGGTGGTAGTGCTGTAGCAGCCTTAGACGCTATTAAAGCTCGTGGTGCTAAAAATATTAAACTTGTGTGCTTGGTTGGTGTACCAGAAGGTGTTAAAGCAGTTCAAACAGCTCATCCTGATGTAGATATTTATTTAGCTGCTATGGATGATCATTTAAATGAACGTGGCTATATTGTGCCAGGTTTAGGTGATGCTGGAGATAGAATTTTCGGTACAAAATAAGGAATGAATTCTTCATTGATATCATTTTTATGTAAAGCTTTAATAATGACGATTAGTTTGTTCTTGTCATTTTACGCAATGCAAAGTATTAACTTTGAAAAGCTGATTAAGAAAAATCATGTAATGCAGGCACAACTGTTATATGCTTTGCTTACACTAGCTATTGCGTATCTTGCCGGACAATTTATTATCAGCTTTCTATATTTCGTATAAAAAGGGTGGGGCTCCACCTTTTTTTAATGTATAATTAATTCCGTATGAATTTAGTTATAGGTGCATTTCCATATTTTGTATTACCTTTTGTGATTTCGCTGTGTTTAGTTCCTGTTTGCAAGAAAATTGGCTTTGCTTTAGGAATATATGCATTAGAAAACGCAAGAACCGTACATCATGGGAAAATAGTCAGAATGGGTGGCGTAGCAATTTATATTGCCTTTTTAGTGTCTCTTGCTTTACTTTGGAAAGCAGATGATTCTTTAAATGGTATTTTAATTGGTTCATCAGTAGTCTTTATTGGCGCATTACTTGATGATATTTATGATTTACCACCAAAAGTTAAGTTATTATTTCAGGTATCAGGCACAATTATTGCCATGGCTGTAGGTAATATTTATTTGACGGATTTCCACATTTTATCATTTGATATTTCAAATTCAATTATTACAAAGATTATCTCTTTCTTCTGGATTGTGGGTATTACCAATGCAATCAATTTAATTGATGGATTAGATGGTTTATCAAGTGGCATTACATCAATCGTGACATTAACAATTGGTTTACTTGGCTTTTTTATGGGTAGAAGAGATATCTGTATATTAGCATTATGTTTATCAGGTTCAATTCTTGGTTTCTTACCATATAACTTCCATCCAGCAAGTATATTTGTTGGAGATTGTGGTGCACAATTTATGGGCTTTACTGTTGCCTGCATGTCTTTACTAGGCTTTAAGACAACAGCTTTAATTACTCTTGGTTTACCAATTCTTGTATTATTTATTCCAATTAGCGATACTTTAATTGCAATTATTAGAAGAAAACTAAAAGGTCAAAGAATAATGGAAGCTGATAAAGGCCATTTGCATCATATCTTGATGATTAAATTGAAGCTAGGACATAAAAGAACGGTAGTTATCTTGTATATCGTATGTTTATTATTTGCATTAAGTGCTATTCTTACTTATTTTGATCCATTAGCAGGAATAAAAGTAATCTTAGTATTATTATTACTGGCAGATTTATTTATTGAATATACAGGCATGATTAATCCTAAGTGGCATCCAATACTTTCTATTGTAAATAAGTTAACAGGACACCCAAAAATGGATGATGGCGAAGATCCTGTAGATACCAAAGAGATTGAAGAAGAGAAAAAAGAAGAAAAAAATTAAAGCATCTTTCTGTTATCATTAATTTATGGAAGAAAATAATATAAGAAAAATTCCTTTGGTATGTGTAGCGTTACTGATAATTTATTATGTTATTTTTCATAATGTTCTATGGTTTCGAATAGGTCTTATTGTTAATTGTTTGATTTGTATAATTATTGATATTCTTTCTTTGAAAAATAGTTCAAATCAATTATCAGAAAAAACGAGAGTAAGAGAAACAATATTATTGTTTGTAGTGGTAATAATATGGACAATCATAAAGATAGTAAAATCGATAAATTATTAGATATTATTAGAATCTGTTACTTCATTTTTATTGTGCTCAGTTTTGAACTTTCAGCGATGAATATTGCATATGGATATATTATTTTAATAGTATATACAGTTTATGCGATAACTAATTTTGTGCTAATAAAAAAGCTAATGTCAGAAGAACTGAAATCAAAACATACAATTAATGTCTGGATATTCACTTTCTGTACAATTGGCTTTTTTGTGGCTTTAAATTCTTCAATATCAATAAATTAGTTATTTAGTGGAGATAAGACAATTGACTTTGTTTCGATTGTCTTTTTCATATCTATAATTCTCTGGTTTTCAGAACCTCTGAATTTTAGACATATGTTTTTCTTTTCTTCAATAAATGGTCCATCAACTAAAATATCAAGATAAGATAACATTTCATCAGTTACCTCAGTATGTTTTCTTTGCCCTGCTAACAAGTCTTTATCATAGACAAAGCCTGTATAGCTCCAGATATCTTTAGATGGGTATAGTTCTTTTACTTTTCTTAACAAGTTAATGAGTTCTCTTTGATTTTCTGGTTCAAATGGTTCACCGCCCAGTAATGTTAAACCCTGGATGAAATCACTGCCTAAAGCTTCAAGTATTTCTTTTTCAGTATCACTTGTATATTTTGTGCCATAACAAAAATCCCATGTTTCTTTTTGGAAACAACCTTTACAGTGATTTGTGCAGCCACTCACAAATAAGGTAACTCTAACACCTTCACCATCCGCAATGTCATATTTTTTTATATTTCCATAGTACATATTAATATCCTCTTTTAGAAAAGCTCTGTAAGAATACAGAGCTTAGTTTTTTATAAGTGTAGAACTCTTTCTTTAATTTCTTGTGTTCTTCCCTGGTTCCAGAATTGTGTTCCGATATAGCCACATGTTCTTCTAGCGACATTCATCTTTGTTTGATCAGTATTGCCGCAGTTTGGGCACTTCCAGAATAATTTATGGTTTTCATCTTCAACAATTTGAATTTCACCATCATATCCACAAACCTGGCAATAGTCGCTCTTTGTATTTAATTCAGCATACATAATTGTGTTATAGATATGTTTCATTAGAGCAAGTACTGCAGGGATGTTATTTTGCATGTTAGGTACTTCAACGTAGCTGATTGCTCCACCTGGTGATAACTGTTGGAATTTCGCTTCTTTTGTAAGCTTATCAAAAGCGTTAATTTCTTCAGATACATGAATATGATAACTGTTTGTAATGTAGTGTTTATCAGTTACACCTTTAATAAAACCAAAGCGTTCCTGTAAGCATTTTGCAAATTTATAAGTTGTTGATTCCATTGGTGTTCCATATACAGAGAAATCAATATTTGTTTCTGCTTTCCATTTACTGCAGGCATCATTCAAATGCTGCATTACTTCAAGAGCGAACTTTTCGCCTTCTTCAGTTGTATGAGATTTACCAGTCATATAACGAACACATTCACATAATCCACCATAACCAAGAGAAATAGTAGAATATCCGTTATATAAAAGTGGATCAATTGTTTCACCTTTTTTGAGTCTAGCAATAGCACCATATTGCCATAAGATAGGAGCTACATCACTTGGTGTACCCTTCAAACGATTGTGACGAATCATTAATGCTCTATAGCATAGTTCAAGTCTTTCATCGAAAATCTTCCAGAACTTGTCAAGATCTTTATTAGAAGAGCAGGCAATATCAACAAGGTTGATTGTAACTACACCCTGATTGAATCGACCGTAGTAACGACGTTTTCCTTCAACATAATCTTCAGCGTGAGGAATATTACCAACACCAGCTTCAGTAAAGCGGTCAGGCGTTAAGAATGAACGACATCCCATACATGGATATACATCACCTTTTAATTCTTTCATAATCTTAGCTGAGATATAGTCTGGAACCATTCTTTTGGCAGTACACTCTGCTGCAAGTTTTGTTAAATAGTAGTATTTAGAATCTGGTTCAATATTATCTTCATCCAGTGCATAAATTAACTTAGGGAATGCCGGAGTGATAAATACACCTTTTTCGTTTTTAACACCAAGCATACGTTGTTTTAATGTTTCTTCAATAATAAGTGCTAAGTCATCTCTTGTTTGACCTTCAGGTACTTCATCAAGATACATAAATACAGTTACAAATGGTGCTTGACCATTGGTAGTCATCAAAGTAATGATTTGATATTGAATTGTTTGTACGCCAGTAGAAATTTCTTTTCTTACTCTTTCTTCAGCGATTTGTTTAATAATGTCTTCGCTTAATGTTACACCAGCGTTTTTGATTTCTTGTTTAACAGCTTTAATTGCTTTTTGACGACTGATATCAACAAATGGTGCTAAGTGAGATAGAGTGATGGATTGACCACCATACTGGTTACTTGCGACTTGCGCAATGATTTGTGTAGCAATATTACATGCAGTAGCGAAGCTGTGTGGTTTTTCAATTTTAGTGCCAGAAATAACAGTGCCATTTTGTAACATATCATCAAGATTAACTAAACAGCAGTTATACATTGGTTGAGCAAAGTAGTCAGCGTCATGGAAATGAATGATTCCCTGTTCATGGGCATCTAAGATATCTTTAGGTAATAAAAATCTTCTTGTGATATCTTTTGATACTTCACCAGCCATATAGTCACGTTGTGTACTGTTTACAGTTGGATTTTTATTTGAATTTTCTTGTTTTACTTCTTCATTGTAGCGACCAATCAAACTTAAGATTTGCTTATCTGTTGTGTTTGCTTTACGTACAAGAGCTCTTTCATAACGATAAGTAATATAGTTATGAGCAACAGTAAAAGCATTGTCTCTCATCAAGGCGTTTTCAACCATATCTTGAATTTCTTCTACAGATACACTTCTTTTCAAAGCGTTGCATTGATCAACAACTGACTTAACGATTTCTTTGATTTCATCGAGAGAAATTCTCTTAGAAACGATAGTCGCTTCATTCGCTTTTGTTAGTGCAACTTCAATTTTGTCCGCATTAAATACAACTTCTTCACCACTTCTTTTAATTACATTCATGATTCTTTTTCTCCAATACTGAGATACTTAGTTGGATTTGCAACTATTTATCGCCACTTCAGTATCTCACAAAAAAATAGAAATACAAGACTTAATTTTTTGCGTTTTTTCACAATTTGATAACCATGCGGTTTTTGAAGATTAAATAATTTTTTAACAAAGAAAATTGTTGGAACATGCTATTATGTTTTCATGAATATCGAAAATAAAAAATGGTTGATAGGAGCTTCTGGGGGACCAGACTCTATGGCTTTAGTAAAAATATGTTTAGATAAAAAAATAAATTTTGCGATTGCACATGTAAATTATCATCATCGTAAAGAAGCAGAAGAGGAAGAAGAATATATTACTTCTTTTGCAAAAAAACATCATATTCCAATTTATGTTTTAAATGGACAATTTACATATAGTGGTAATTTTGAAGCGGAAGCTAGACATTATCGCTATAACTTCTTTAAAGAAATTATTGAAAAAGATAATTATGATGGGGTTTTAGTTGCTCATCATAAAGATGATCTACTTGAAACGTATTTAATGCAGAAAGAAAAACATCTGATACCAGAAACATATGGTTTAGCAGAAGAAATGAATTACGAAGGTATTAAAGTATGTCGACCACTACTTTCATATACTAAAAAAGATTTAGAAAATATATGTAAAGATGCAGATATTAAATACTATATTGATTGCACAAATAATGATATTACATTAGCTCGTAATTATATTCGTCATGAAATTCTTGCGAAAATGAGTGAAGAAGAAAAAGAAGATTTATTAAAGGAAATTCAAGATAAGAATAAACATATGGATATGATACGAGAAAAGGTAGAAAAGTTAATTGTTTATGACAAAGTATCATTACAAGAGTATCGTCTTTTAAATGATGAAGAAAGAATTACTTTAGTACACGTGTTTCTAAAACCATATTACCGTAAAGATCAAGGAATGAGTTATGCATATAAAAAGGAAATAGATTCTATATTATTAAAACAGGACGATTTTATTATTCCTTTTGGCATATATGAAGTAGTTCAAGATGAAGGATATTTCTTTGCGATAAAAAAACCAAAAGCTTATAGTTACATCATGAATTCTTCGGAAGATATAATTACCGGTAGCTATTTTAAAATAGCTGATATCGGTAAAAAAAGCGAAAGTATTACAGTAGATGAGAATGAATATCCACTTACTATTCGTAATGCTGAAGCAAAAGATGCAATTAAAATGCGTTTTGGCACAAAGAAAGTATCACGTTTCTTTATTGATCGGCATGTACCTTTATATAAAAGAGAAACTTATCCAGTTGTAGTAAATAATCGTGGAGAAGTGATTTTAGTGCCAGAACTTGGGCCAGATGTAAAGCATTACTCTATAAAGCCTGATTTTTATGTGATAGAATTAAAAGATATTAAGAAGGAGAAATGATATGTTGCAAAACGACATCAAAAAGGTTTTAGTTACACACGAAGAGATAGTTGAACGCTCAATAGAATTAGGAAAACAAATTACTGAAGATTATAAAAATAACCCACCGCTAGTTGTAGCGCTTCTAAAAGGCTCTGTTCCTTTTTTGGCTGAGTTAATACAACATATTGATTTAGATATTCAGTACGATTTTATGGATGTATCAAGTTATGATGGTACAGAATCTATTGGTGATATTAAGATTATCAAAGATTTAGATTCATCTATTAAAGGGGTAGATATTCTTTTAGTAGAAGATATTGTTGATACAGGAAGAACAATACATTCAGTATGCGAAATGCTTATGCATAAAGGTGCAAAAAGTGTTAAAGTTATTACACTATTAGATAAACCAAGTCGTAGAGTATGCCATTGCAAAGCTGATTATGTTGGTTTTGAAGTGGAAAACGAATTTGTCGTTGGCTACGGCATGGATTTCAACCAGAGATATCGTTGTTTACCATATATCGGTATTTTAAAGGATGAATTATACAAGTAGTTTATAGATTGGAGTAAACATGCAACAACAAAAAAATAAATTTTTAAATTATATTCCTTATTTGGTGATGATGGTAGCACTATTCAGCTTATTCAACATGAGTGGTGGATCAACATCGAAAAGTTTATCTTATACAGAACTTTTAACTACCGTTGAAAAAGAAAATGTTGATGAGACAGTGTTATCTATTGGATCAAATGTAATTACAGTAAAAGGCACTTACACAGAAAATGGTCAAGTTGTAGCCTTTACCTCTACTGTTCCTGTTGGGGAAGAAGAAAAGCTAATTGAAGCACTAGATGGAAGTGATATTTCCGTAGTTGATTCTGAAGCAAGCAACCTATTTGTGGATACATTAATTTCTATGATTCCATTCATCTTGCTTTTAGTTGGTGGAGCATGGATGATGAACAAAATGGGTGGTGCAGGAAGTGCCAATGCGAAAGCGTTTGATTTTGGTAAATCTAGAGCACAACTTGAAACAAAGTCAAAAGTACGTTTTGCGGATGTTGCAGGATGCGATGAAGAAAAACAAGAAATGGAAGAAATTATCGACTATTTGAAATATCCTAAGAAATTCCAAAAGATGGGTGCTCGTATTCCAAAGGGTATCTTACTATGCGGTCATCCTGGTACTGGTAAAACATTACTTGCAAAGGCAGTAGCTGGTGAAGCGAATGTTCCATTCTACAGTATTTCTGGTTCAGACTTTGTTGAAATGTTTGTCGGAGTAGGTGCAAGCAGAGTACGAGATATGTTCAAAAAAGCACAACAAACAGCTCCATGTATTATCTTTATTGATGAAATTGATGCTGTAGGTAGACAAAGAGGTGCTGGTTTTGGTGGCGGGCACGACGAAAGAGAACAAACATTAAACCAATTGTTAGTTGAAATGGATGGTATGGAAGATAACAAGGGTGTTGTTGTTATTGCGGCAACAAACCGTCCTGACGTACTAGATCCTGCTTTATTACGCGCCGGTCGTTTTGATAGACAAATTACAGTAGCTTTACCTGATCGTAAGGGTCGTAAGGCAATCTTAGAAGTACATGCTAGAAATAAAAATATCGCAAAAGATGTTGATTTAGACGGTTTAGCAAAAAGAACACCTGGTTTCTCTGGTGCTGATCTTGAAAACGTATTAAACGAAGCAGCTATTTTAGCAGTACGTGAGAATTTAACAGAAATCCATACAATGCAAGTTGATGAAGCTATTGACCGTGTAATGATGGGACCTGCTAAAAAATCTCGTACATATGATGAAAAGACAAAGAAACTTGTTGCATATCATGAATCAGGACATGCAATCATCGGTTTATATCTAGATAACGCTTCCGTAGTTCAAAAAGTTACAATTATCCCTAGAGGTCAAGCTGGCGGATATAACTTAATGACACCAAAAGAAGAAAAAATGATGAATACAAAGAACGATTTACTTGCAAAAATCACTTCTTATATGGGTGGTAGAACAGCAGAAGAAATGTTCTTTGAAGATGTTACAACTGGTGCTGTAAATGATATTGAACAAGCAACAAATATTGCTAGAGATATGGTTACTTTATATGGTATGAGTGATTTAGGTTTAATTAAATACGATTCGGGTAATGAAAATGTATTCTTAGGCAGAGATTACAATTCACCAAGCAATGTTTCTGGACAAGTTGCATTTGAAATTGACCAGGAAGTTCGTAAGATTGTTAACGAATGTCATGAAAAAGCAAAAGAAGTTATTGGTGAACATAAAGAAGAATTAATCAAAATTGCTACAGCGTTAATGGAATATGAAACATTAACATCAAGCCAGATTGAAAAAATTGTTAAAGGTGAATCTATTGAAGAAGAATTCACAGATCATAACACTCCTTCTACACCAGTAGAAACAGAAGTAGCAACTACTGAAGAAGTAACTGATACACATACAGAAGCTTAATTAAACAATTTAAATATTTGAAGAAGTTTTGGCTTTCAATCGCTGAGACTTCTTTTTTTTATCATTTTAGGCAAAACGGGGCAAAATGATACTTAAAATTTCAGAAAAACGGGGCATTTTTACTACTTAAAATATTGAAAACGAGGCAAAATCCAATAGGATAAAGAAAAAGAAGGTTTATTTGATGAAAAGAAAATATGAGAATAAAATACAAAATTGAATAGATTCAAGTG
>OIWM01000614.1_pt1 | contig 41993 bp, 44 predicted proteins | sample 1587451 | NCBI WGS metagenome assembly OIWM01 (sample SAMEA3888907, study PRJEB22519) | human gut metagenome | biome: human gut; feature: human-associated habitat; material: faeces | place: Denmark | collected 2011 | reverse complement strand
CAACTGCAATCCATTCAAAGCGGTCTTTCCCGTGTGTCAGCGCGGCAGGGTCGTTTAGAAGATTCTGAAGGGATGACGTTATAAAGCGTTCCTTCGTATTTGCACCTGTGCCGCGATATTCATCCCAGCCGTTTACAGCGCGGCCGACCAGCATCAGGCGGAAGTCTTTTCCGGCTATATCCTTGGAGCTTTTGTATTCGCAGCCTTCCATCGCAGTAAGCGAAACAGCATCCTGCGAATATGTGCTTTGGATTTGCGTAGCGCCGAATAGAAAAATGCCGGGGAGACGGTTTTAATCTCTCCGGCGTTTTTGCCATCGTATCAGGAAAGAAGCAGCAGCACCATACCCGCAAGGACAGCGCCCATGCTCCACAGACGGAGGCTCTCGCAGCGGCGCAGGCGAAGACCGAGGTCTTCGGGAAGCGGCGTTTTTTTCGTGACGCTGCGGTAGAGCGTTCTGCGGTTCAGGTGCAGCGTCATGGCCGCGCAGGCAGAAACAAGCAGCGCCGCGTCCAGAACCGGCATCGCGAAATTAAGTCCATCTGCCAGCATGAAAGGAACCGTCGCCACAAGGCCCAAAGCCGCCAGCAACACCCACGCGACACTCGAGCGGAGCGAGGCGTGATAGGCCCTGTAGGCGTTCTGAAAATCGGCAGCCTCGTCCTGCTCCAGAGGCTGGGCACGATCGTCGCACGTGTAAAAATACAGACGCCTGCGCATGGGAAGCAGGCTCTCATAATCGCCCACGCACAGAAGCTGCCAGCCCTTGCGCTTGGCGATGTCCAGATATTCCTGCACCTCGTCGTCATCCTCGACCCGCGGCTTGCTGCATGGAATCGAAATCACGCAAAGCCGCGCGTTTTGAAGCTGCCAGCGGCGAAAAAAGAAAAAGTTTCCCTTGCAGTGGTCGAGCACCAGACCGTTTTTCAATTGCTCCTTTAGAAAGTCCAGAAGCTCATCGTTGCTGTAGAGTCGGAAAAAGACATAGCGAAGACTTGTTTTTTCATGCTGCTGCATTTGTGTTCTCCTTATTACTGTAAGCCGTATTCCTTCAGCTTGTTCCAAAGCCCGCGCGGGCTGATGCCGAGCTCGGAGACCATCGCGCTGCGCTTTCCGGCGTTTGCGCGGTAAGAGGTCTCGATGGCAAGCCGTTCGAGCTCCTGCAATGTCTTTCCGGCAAGCACGCGCTCGACCTCGCCGAGTCCCGGACGCGCGTTTGTGAACTGATAGGGAAGGTCCTTCGGTCGAATCCATTCGCCGCTTGCGACGATGCCGGCATATTCGATTGTGTTGGCAAGCTCACGGACATTGCCGGGGAAGGTGTGGGCGCAGAGAATTTCCAGCGCTTCGTCCGTCACGCCGCGGATGCGCACGCGCTTATTGCGGAGCGTGGAGCTGCGGCTGATAAAATGGCTGCAAAGAAGCGGAATATCGGCACGCCTCTCGCGCAGGCGCGGCATGTGAATTTCCACCGCGTTGAGCCGGTAAAGAAGATCCTGCCGCAGGAGCCCGCTTTGTACTAGCTCGTCCGAGGTGCGGTTTGCCGAGGCGATGATTCGCGTATGGAACTGGTGCACCTCGCGGCTGCCGATGGGAGAGAAGGTGTGTTCCTGCAAAACGCGCAGCAGCTTCCGCTGGAACTCCGGCGGCATATCGCCGATGCCGTCCAAATACAGCGTGCCGCCGTTTGCATAGTCGAGCTTGCCGCGCCGGTCGCACAGAGCGCCGGGAACGGCGTCCATTTTGTAGCCGAAAAACTCCTCTTCCAGCCGCTTTTCATCGAACGCCGCGCAGTTGACCGTGACGAAGCGCCGTCCATCCGCGCCATTGTGGAGTGTGTGCGCCGCGATGCGCTTGCCGGTGCCGCTTTCGCCGGTAATGAGGACGTTGACATCGACATTTTGGAACTTCCGCAGCATCGTGCGCACCTGCTCGAGCGCGGGACTCGTGCCGATGAGCTCTTCTGCCTGGTTCTGCGCTTCGAGCTGGTCGTTGAGGTAGGTCACGTTTTCGTTCAGACTGCGAAATTCGAGCGCCTGCCGGATGTAAATTTTGAGCTCTTCGAGGTCCAGGGGCTTTGTCAGATACGTAAACGCCCCGCGCGTCATCGCGCTGACCGACGAGCGGATGCTGCCGTAGGCCGTCATCATGATCACGGCGGCCAGCGGCGCGAGCTTTTTGATCTTCATGAGGATATCGAGCCCGTCGTAGGGTCCGATGACCATGTCCAGCAGCACCAGATCGATGGGCTCGGTCTGGAGCCGCTCGAGCGCACGGATGGGGTCTGTCTCCCAGATGACCTCGTATTCCGGTTCGAGTGCCAGAGACAGGGAAATGCAGATGCTGCTTTCGTCGTCAACGATCAGGATTCGAGGAAGCATGGCTGGCTCCTTTCAAAAATCAGGGAGATCAGTGTGTATTCGTTTTTCACGCTTTCGATCTCCATAACGCCGCTGTTTTCGCGGATATACTGCTCACAGAGCGGAAGACCGAGGCCGGCTCCGGTCTGCTTGGTGGTGAAGAAGGGGTCGCGGCAGGCGCTCAGCTCCTGCTCGGTCATGCCTTCGCCCTCGTCGCGGATGGTGAGAAAGACCTTTTCGCAGCGGTTTGCGGCATGGACACGCAGCGTCAGAGGCTCAGAAGGCGGCGAAACGGCGCATTTGTACTCCATAGCCTCGATGCTGTTTAAGAAAATGTTGACAAGCACCTGCTTGAGTTGGTCGCGGTCGGCAAAGATGAAAAGATCAGATTCCAGCTTCTGGTCGAGCCGAAAATTGCTCTTGCGCAGCAAGGGGCGGATGAGACTCAGGCTGTCGTTTACCAGTTCCTCCACGCTCACGCGCTTGGGATGGCGGTTGGTGGGCTTGGCGTAGTGGATGAGGTTGTCGATGAGGCGGTTGATGCGGTCGACCTCGTCGGGCACGTACCGGGCGAACGACTCCTGCACCTGCTTGCTGTCGCCCTTGGTGCCAATGAGCGAGGCAAAGGTGCGGATGGTCATGAGGGGATTTCGGATTTCGTGAGCGATACCGGCGGCGATGCGCGTCAGCGCCGAGGATTTCTGCCGCTCGAATTCCTCCTGCCGCTCCTGCTCAACCTCGGTTACGTCGATGACCGTCACCAGAACGCCGGTGACCGCTTTATCGCGAATGATCTGGTGGGTCATGTAGCTGTAGGCGCGGGTGTGAAGCGGAGAGTCTCCGAGACGAAGAATGCTGCGGTCGACCATCGTGCCGCTTGTAAAAAGTCGCTGACCCTCGCGCTCTAAAATATCACGGAAAACAGGGATATCGGACGCAAGCTTGCCCAGAAGCGGCTGACGCACACCAGCGATGGCGCAGGCGCTTTTGTTCATGAGCGTGACCGTGCCATCCAGATCGATGAGCATCATGCCGCTGGGGGAGTATTTGATGATGCGGTTTCGAAGATCACTTTCGGTTTGCAGCTGGGCATACTGCCGCTCGAGGGTCTGGTTGGCGCTGCGGATCTGTTCGGTCTGCTCGGCGACCTGCCGGTGGAGCACCTGCTGGATGCGGCGGGTGATGATGACGTAGCCCACGACAGCCAGCGCGGAAAATGCGGCGCAGACGCAGATGATGCGAAAAAGACGCTGGAACCGCGCTTCTCTTGTGCTGACGGGAAGCCAGCGGCTGCAAATGTTCTCATACTGCGCGGTGGCCTTGAAGCGGTTGATGCTGGTGTTCATCGTGCGAAGAAGCTCCTTGTCCGCGCTTCGAAGGACCATGGTAAATTCGAGCGCACCCAGATAATTATATTGTACGGTGTAGTTTTTGTCCGCGCCGTCCTGCGCCAGCTGATAGATCAGGCTGTCCTTGACGCCGATCATCGCCGAGCCTGGCAGCTCCTTGTGGCGCTGGTAGAGCTGGATCTGGTTGCTGACGGAGATAAACTGGTGAAAGCCGAGATTTGCCAGCAGCGTGTGCTGGATGGTGTCGGAGACGCAGATGGCCGTCCGGGCGCTTTTGCCGCTCTGGAGCATATCGTTTTCAACTATGACGCAAAGCTGTGAGCTCGTGAGAGAGTCCGTCACGCAAAAGTCTCCCGTGCTGTTTGCCTTCGTCGCAATTTCGCCGAGCACGAGATCGATTTCGCCGTCTCGCAGCGCCTCGAGACAGGCCTTGTCGGTTTCAAAGGGGACGAACTCAATTTCAAAGCTATCTGCCTCGGCGATCGCCGTGAGCATATCCACATGCATTCCGGCGCACGTGCCGTCCGCTTGCTGAAACTGAAACGGCGGCGTGTTCGGGTTGAGACCGACGCGAAGATAGCGGTTGAGCGCCCTTGCGCGTGGCGTGATGCCCAGCAGACAGACAAGCAGCAGCAAAGCCGCCGCGCACCTGAAAAACCGTTTCATCGCCAGCCTCCTCTCCGTATGCGCTTTGCGCAGTTTTCCGACATTTATATTAGTACAAAAGACCGAGCTTTTCAATGGACTTCGTGGAATCTTGACAGCTGCGCAAAATTTGCCGACACAATTTCGGCAAATTTTGCCGATACATGGAAAACTTGCCGATTAGAGCGCTTGAAAGCGGGGGATATTTCTGCGAAAATATACAACAGATGAGAGCGGCTGCCGAAAGAAGCAGAGTCTTGCGACCGGCGCTTCTCGAAAGAAAATCAAAACAGGAGGAGAACCCATGAAAGCAATGAAAAAGATTGTGCTTTTGCTTCTGTGTCTGGCGATGGTGCTGAGCATGGCGGCCTGCGGCGGCAATGCCACGACCGAAACCAAGAGCGAAACCACGACCACTGCCCCCGAAACCTCGGAAACTACGACCGAGACCACCGCAGATCCTGCCAACACGACCTATCAGGATACCATCACCGTCGGCGTTGCCAACGACATCACCACGCTGGACCCGCAGGGCTCCAACACCGACGCCAACATGATGGCGTTCACGCTGACGCATGAGACGCTGGTTGAGGTCGACCCCGAGACCAACGAAGTCATCCCCGGCATGGCCACGTCCTGGACCACCTCTGACGACGGCTGCACCTTCACGTTCGAAATTCCCGAGAACGTGACCTTCTCCGACGGCACGCCCTGCACCGCCAACGACATCAAGTTCACCTTCGAGCGTGCGGCTGAGTCCTCCTTCACGAAGACCAAGGTCGAGCTCGTCACGAACATCGAGGTCGTCGACGACACCCACGTAGCCATCACCATCTCCAAGCCCTCGCAGGACTTCCTCATGCTCCTGGCTCACCAGAGTATGTCCATCCTCTCCGAGAAGCTCGTAAACGAAGATGAATTCGGCTACGAGATCGGCACCGGCATGTTCGCCGTTGAAACCTGGACGCCCGGCGACCAGATCTCCTTCGTCCGCTCCGACTATTTCCACGGCGAGCCCGCTCCCACCAGACGTATTGTCTACCGCCTGATCAAGGAAGAGTCCTCCCGCCTTATCGCGCTCCAGACCGGTGAGATCGACATCTGCGTTGACCCGCTGAACACCGACCTTGGCTACATTGAAGACGACCCCAACCTCGAGCTCGTCAAGGTTCCGAACTATGTCATGCTCTACCTCGCCATCAACAACGAGCGCAAAGGTCTTGACAACGTCCATGTCCGCAAGGCCATCGCCTACGCGACCGACAAGGCATCCATGATCGAAGTCGGCTACAACGGCGAAGGCTTTGTGCATGACCACTGGATCAACCGCGGTCAGTTTGGCTGGGACGACAACCTGCAGGTCTACGAATACAACCTCGACAAGGCCAAGGAAGAACTCGAGCTTTCCGGCTACAAGCCCGGCGATCTGAAGTTCCGCGTCATCTACAACGGCACCGCCAAGGAAAACATGGCCCTTGTTCTGCAGGCTGACCTCGCAGAAGTCGGCATCGAGCTCGAACTCATCAAGATGGAGACTGCCGCTCTCAAGGGCATTCTGAACGACGCGGCTCTCGACTATGATCTGTGCCTGTATCAGTTCACCGACAACCTCGGCACCGACTTCACGCTGCGCAACCAGTACGGCTCCTACGAGGAAGACGGCGTTCTGAAGAAGAACGGCTCCAACCGCGCCAACATGAAGGACGCGAAATTCAACGAAATGATCGACGCGGCCCTCATCGAGCAGGATTCTGCAAAGCGTGAGAAGATGTATAACGAGATCGAAGAATACCTCAACGAGATCGTCCCCATCGTCCCCATTGCGACCTCCTACGTCAACATCGGCATCAAGAAGGGCATCACCGGCGTCAAGTGGAACGGCACCGCGAAGCACGACTACCGCTACGTCTGCCTGCCCGTTGCGTAATCCCATTTTTCAGGTTCAAATTTCAGTCTGAATAGCAAACAGGAAGGGGCGTAAAGCCCCTTCCTTCCTACAAAAGTGTCCCCGCGCGTGGAAGTCTGTCTTCTGCGCGGTCTGTTGAAGCAGAGGAGATAGATTTATGCATAAATATGTCATCAAGCGATTGCTGATGATGATCCCCGTGCTGTTGTGTGTGGCGTTCGTCATTTATGCGATCATGAATGTGGCAGAAGGCGACCCCGTTTACTCCGTGGTCAGCGCCGATGCCACCGAAGCGCAGATCGAAGCGGCCAGAGAAGAACTCGGTCTGAACGGCACGCTGCTCGAGCGCTACTTCCGCTATGTCAAGGGTATGCTGACGGGCGATCTGGGTACGTCCTACGTGTCCAAGCGCGACGTCATGCAGACCTATCTGGAGCGGCTTCCGAACACGCTGAAGCTCGCCTCTGTCACGATGGTCGTCGCACTGGCCATCTCCATTCCGCTCGGAATCATCGCAGCGGTCAATCAGAATTCCATCAAAGATACGATAGCGATGGTGCTGGCTCTGCTTGGCCTGTCCATGCCGAATTTCTGGCTGGGTCTGCTTTTGATTATGCTGTTCTCGCTCAAGCTCGGGTGGCTGCCGTCCGGCGGCTATGAAAACGGAATGCTGAGCCTGATACTGCCCGCATTTACCATCGGCGCAGGTCTGGCGGCGTTTATGACGCGTTCGACGCGCTCTTCCATGCTCGACGTCATCCGGCAGGACTACCTGCGCATGGCGCGTGCCAAGGGCGTCTCTGAGCGCAAGGTCATCCGCAAGCACGCGCTGAGAAACGCGCTCATTCCGATCATCACCGTCTTCGGCGTGCAGTTCAGCAACGTCCTTGGCGGCTCAGTTCTGGCCGAAACGGTCTTTGCCTGGCCCGGTGTCGGCCGTCTGGTCGTTGACGCCATCGATCAGCGCGATATCCCCATGGTCACGGGCGCACTTGTCATGACGACGATGATCGTCTCGATCGTCAACCTGCTCATCGACATCGTCTACGCCTTCGTTGACCCGCGCATCAAGTCGCAGTACACGAAGTAAGGAGGGAAAGCTGTGGAAAATACGAAACTCAGAGCCTCGCAGAAGTACAAAAAACGCAGTACCTTCGACTCCATCTGGCGGCAGCTGCGCAAAAACAAGGGCGCTATCGTCGGTATGATTCTGCTCGTTGTCATCATCATCATCGCCCTTGCTTCCCCGTACATTTTTAACTACGAAACCGATGTCATCGCCAACAACGTCAAAGAGCGCATGCAGCATCCGTCGAGCGAACACTGGTTCGGCACCGACGATCTGGGCCGCGATATCTTCGCGCGTGTCTGCTATGGTGCGCGTTACTCTCTGGCGGTCGGTCTCGTGGCCGTTGCGGTCGCGCTCGTCGTGGGCGTCACGCTCGGCGCGGCAGCGGGCTATGTCGGAGGCGTGTTTGAAAACCTCATCATGCGCGTGTGCGACATTTTCTCGTCCATCCCCAGCGTCCTGATGGCCATCGCGGTCGTCTCCGCGCTTGGAAAGAGCACGTTTAACCTCATGCTTGCCGTCGGTATCGCGAGTACCGCGCCCTTTATCCGCGTGGCAAGAGCCGCCGTTCTGACCGTCCGCGGCGAGGAATACGTCGAATCGGCCCGCGCCATCGGCTCTCCGGAGTGGAAGATCGTCGCGTTCCATATCCTGCCGAACTGCGTATCGCAGATCATCGTGCAGGCGACGCTGCGTGTCGGCTCGGCGATCATCTCCGCGGCGCAGCTGAGCTTCCTCGGTCTCGGCGTTGCGGCGCCTGCGCCGGAATGGGGCAGCATGCTCTCGGCAGGCCGCGCGTACATCCGCGATTACAGCTACATGACGCTCTTCCCGGGCATTGCCATCATGCTGACGGTGCTTTCGCTGAACCTGATCGGCGACGGTCTTCGGGACGCGCTCGATCCCAAGCTGAAGCGTTAAGGGAGGATACGAAATGAGCCACGAACATGATAATCTGATCCTTGATATTGAAAACCTCGTCGTCCGCTACGAAACAGAAGATGGCATCGTCCACGCGCTCAACGGCATCGACCTGCAGCTCGGCTACCATCAGACCATCGGCCTGGTCGGCGAGACCGGCGCGGGCAAAACGACCGCTGCGCTTGCCATGATGCGGCTCGTTCCGTCGCCTCCCGGCGTCGTTGAATGCGACAAGCTGATGGTGGACGGACGCGACATTCTGAATCTGCCGACGGCCAAGATGGAAGAGGTCCGCGGCAAGGACGTCTCGATGATCTTCCAGGACCCAATGACGGCCCTGAATCCAGTCTTCACCGTCGGTGAGCAGATCGCCGAGAGTCTGGAGCTCCACGAGCATCTGGACAAGAAGGCCGCGATGGAACGCGCGAAGGAAATGCTCGAACTTGTCGGCATTCCGGGCTCGCGCGCCAACGAATATCCGCACCAGTTCTCCGGCGGCATGAAGCAGCGCGTGGTCATCGCCATCGCGCTGGCCTGCAACCCAAAGCTTCTCATCGCCGACGAGCCGACCACGGCGCTGGACGTTACGATTCAGGCGCAGGTTCTCGAGCTTATGAGCGAACTGAAGGAAAAGTACGATACCTCCATGATCCTCATCACCCATGACCTCGGCATCGTCGCGGAGGTCTGCGACACGGTCGCCGTTATGTACGCCGGGCGCATCGTGGAGCAGGGCACGCTCGAAGATGTCTTCGACCACACGAAGCACCCCTACACCGAGGGCCTTTTTAACTCCCTTCCCAACATCCAGAACCGCACGGCCATGCTCAAGCCCATCAAGGGTCTCATGCCGGACCCGACGAATCTGCCCGAAGGCTGCGCGTTTGCGCCCCGCTGCGACTACGCCACGGACGAGTGCAGCAAGCGCTGCCCCAAGCTGACGAAGATCAGCGACACCCACAGCTTCGCGTGTCTGGCCTATGAGCACGAAGGCTTCCACATCAAAAGGGGGAACGAATAATGGCAGATACGTTGTTACAGGTCCGTCACCTGAAAAAATACTTCAAGACCGGTCACGGTATGCTGCACGCGGTCGACGACATCAGCTTCGACTTGGAGCGCGGCAAGACGCTGGGGCTGGTCGGCGAGTCCGGCTGCGGCAAGTCCACGACGGGCAGGTCCATTCTTCGTCTCATTGAGCCGACCTCCGGCGAGGTGTTCTTTGAAGGAAAGGATGTTGCCAAGCTCTCGAAAACCGAGATGCGGCACATGCGCAAGGATATGCAGATCATCTTCCAGGATCCTTATTCCTCGCTCGACCCCAAGAAGACGATCAACCAGATCATTTCCGAGCCCATCCGGCTCAATAAAATCCTGACGAACAAGCACCAGATCGAAGACCGTGTGTTAGAGCTCATGGACACGGTCGGTCTTGCTGAGCGCCTCATCAACAGCTATCCCCACGAACTCGACGGTGGTCGCCGCCAGAGAATCGGCATTGCCCGCGCTCTTGCGATGGAGCCGAAGCTGATCGTCTGCGACGAGCCCGTTTCCGCGCTGGACGTGTCCATTCAGGCGCAGATCCTGAACCTTCTCAAAGAGCTTCAGCAGAAGATGGGTCTGACGTACATCTTCATCACGCATGACCTCAGCGTTGTCAACCATTTCTCCGACGAGATCGCGGTCATGTATCTGGGCTCGATCGTGGAAAAAGCACCGTCAGAGGAGCTCTTCGCAAACCCCATCCATCCGTACACCAAGGCGCTTCTGTCCGCTATCCCGATCCCGGACCTTCACAACAAGCGCCAGCGCATTTCCTTAAAGGGCGAAATCACGAGCCCCATCAACCTTCCCGATGAGTGCCGCTTCGCCAACCGCTGCTTCGAATGTGAGCAGAAGTGCCGCGCGGGTATTCCGCCGCTGGTTGAGGTCTCGCCCAACCATTTCGTTGCCTGCTTCAACCACGGGGTTTGATACGGTCCATGCTGAGTTTACGGGATTTAACGTACACCGAAATCGCTACCCGGATCATTCTGTCGGTCCTCTTCGGCGGCATTCTCGGCATGGAGCGCGGCATGAAAAACCGCGGGGCCGGCTTGCGGACGTATATGCTCGTCTGTCTCGGTTCCTGCGTCGTCATGATGACGAACCAGTTTCTTTACCAGTCTTACCAGTCTGGAGACCCGGCGCGTTTAGGGGCCCAGGTCATCAACGGCATCGGCTTTCTGGGCGCTGGTACGATCATTGTGACCAAGCGCAACCAGATCAAGGGTCTGACCACGGCGGCCGGTCTCTGGACCAGCGCCTGCGCGGGACTTGCCCTCGGCATCGGTCTCTATGAGGTCGCGGCCCCGGCCTGCTTGAGCATCTTCGTGATCTTCACGGTGCTGCACGAGCTGGATTTCCGGATGCGCCGGAAGTCCCGGCAGATCGATGCCTTTGTCGAGCTGCGGAAGAATACGTCTATCCGCGATTTTCTGGCAAGCGTGCGCGAACAGAATTTTGATCCGAGCAATCTCCTTTTGCAGCCGGACTCTGCCGAAAGCGTCGACTCGGTGACCTTCACCATCACGCTCAAAAGCCGCGTCGCACGGTCACACGAGGAGAGCATGTGCCTGCTCCGGACACTGGGAAGCGTTTCCTACATCGAAGAACTCTGAAAACTGGAAAGGCAGGCAGAGTTTTCAAAAATGCGTTGAGCAGCGCTGATTCAAAAAAGTTCACCGGAAATGAAGTGACCCCAAAAAGTTAGACAAATAATCTTAATAGAAATTGTTCAAGCAGCTGAGAGGGCTTGTTGTCTGTGAATTGCAGGCGGCAAGCCCTTCCGTTTTGCCTTGATCCTGTGGTTGCTGTAGTAATCCAGATATTCAATGAGGTCCAGTTTGAAGTGTTCCATGAAGCGGAACTCCTGCAAATGCTCCAATCGCAGGAACTCTTTGAAAAATCTGATCTCTGATTATAAAAACCTGCATACAGAGCAGAAAACACTGCAGAAAAAACAAACGGCGTATCTCGCGCTGGCACAGGCGGCAGACGAGCAGCTTCAGGCATACACCCGGATGCAGCGGGCATTTCTGGACGCGCAGGCGGGCATTCTTGCAGGCAGCCTGCAAGCCGGAATCCCCTGCCCGGTCTGCGGCTCCGTGGAGCACCCGCGCCCGGCGGTGCTGTCTGAGCACGCGCCCACAGAGGAACAGGTAAAATGCGCAAAAACCGCATATGACGATGCGCAAGCCGCCGCTTCCGCCGCAAGCGAAACCGCCGCAGTGCAAAAAGCAAACGTGGAAGAAAAGGCAGACGCTCTGCGCAGGGCTTTGGAAACGCTGCTGCCAGGTCTTTCCGAAGAGCAGGCAGAATCCGCCGTGCAGGAGCAGCTGCAGATCGCTGAAACACAAATCGGCGAACTGAACGCGCAGATCGAAACAGCGAAACAGAACATCCGCCGCAAAGAAAATCTGGACAAGCAAATTCCAAAAACAGAGGATGCGCTGCGCGCTGCGCAGGACACACGGAACAAGGCGGACAAGCAGATCGGCATGTTGCAAACGCAGCAGCATGCCCTTGCCGCGCGGATCGCCGAGCTTCGTCAGGTGCTTACCTGCAAGAACAAGGCTTCCGCCGAGCAGGAAATCAGCGTGCTGGAAACACGCGCAGATGCGCTGGAGCAGGCGCTGACCGACGCGCAGACGAAGGAAAAGTCTTCCCTGAACACACTTACCGCAACCCGCGCCGCAATCCGGCAGCTGCGCGAGCAGCTGAAAACCGGCGTGGACGCCGATCTGGACAAGCTCTCTGCGAAGCTGCATATACAAAGGGGTCAGAAACTTGATGAACAGCGCCAGAGCGTTCACACCCGGCTTGCGGTCAATGGGCGCGCGCATGATAAGATCATCAAACAGCGTGATGCGCTTGATGCGTTGGAGCAGAAGTTCGCCTGGATGGACGTGCTTGCCAGAACTGCCGCCGGAACACTTTCGGGCAAGGCAAAGATCGATCTGGAAACCTATGTTCAGACAACGTACTTTGACCACATCCTGAGCCGTGCGAACCTCCGGCTCCAGAAGATGTCCAGCGGGCAGTATGATCTCAAGCGCCGCCGCAATGCGGACAACAAGCAGAGCAGAAGCGGTCTGGATCTGGACATCGTCGATCACATCAACGCAACGGAGCGCAGCGTCAATACGCTCTCCGGCGGTGAAGCGTTTCTGGCGTCGCTTTCGCTGGCGCTGGGTCTTTCCGACGAGGTGCAGATGTCCACAGGTATTCATCTCGACACGCTCTTTGTGGACGAGGGCTTCGGCTCGCTCGACTCTTCGGCGCTTGGCAAGGCGTACCAGACGCTCGCGGGTCTGACGGAGGGAAACCGTCTGGTCGGCATCATCTCGCACGTATCCGAGCTCAAAGAACGTATTGACCGCCAAATCGTCGTCTCCAAAGGTCCTGATGGCAGCAGCCATGCGAGCTGATTGTCTGAGCTTGCACCCATACAATCACATAACGTATAAAACAGCGTGCAGGGAACGAATTATAGTTCGTTCCCTGCACGCTTGCACAAAGGAACTCCCTCCCGCAGGTGCGGGAGGGAGCGGTTTTTTACTTATCCTGTGCGGCGAGCTCTTTGAGCGCGTCCTTGCGGGAGAGGTTGACGCGACCCTTCTCGTCGATCTCCGTGACCTTGACCCAGGTCATGTCGCCGACGTTCAGAACGTCTTCGACCTTCTCGACTCTGTGGTTTTCGAGCTTGGAGATGTGAATCATGCCGTCCTTGCCGGGGGCAAGCTCGACAAACGCGCCGATGGGCAGGATGCGGACGACCTTGCCGTAGTACAGCTTGCCGACCTCGGGCACGAAGCAGATGTCGTCGATCATCTTCTTGGCGGTGTCGCAGGAAGCGGCATCGGGAGAAGCGATGTGAATCGTGCCGTCGTCGTCAATATCGACCTGCGCGCCGGACTCGGCAACGATCTTCTGAATCATGGAGCCGCCCTTGCCGATGACCTCGCGGATCTTGTCGACATCAATCTTCATCGTGAGCATCTTGGGTGCAAACTCGGAGACATGGTCGCGCGGCTTTGCGATGCAGGGAATCATAATCTCGTTGAGGATCTCAAGGCGCGCCTTGCGGCAGCGCTCGAGCGCGTCGGCAATGATTTCCATCGTCAGACCGTCGTTCTTGAGGTCCATCTGGATGGCGGTGACGCCTTCGGTCGTACCGGCAACCTTGAAGTCCATCTCGCCGTGGAAGTCCTCGACGCCCTGGATATCGGTAAAGGTTCTCCACGTGCCGGTTTCCTTATCGGAAATCAAGCCGCAGGAGATGCCCGCCACGGGGCGCTTGATGGGAACGCCTGCGTCCATCAGAGCAAGCGTCGAGCCGCAGATCGAAGCCTGCGAGGTCGAGCCGTTGGAGGAAACAACCTCGGAGACGACGCGGATGGCATACGGGAACTCGTCGACCGACGGAATGACCGGCAGCAGCGCCTTCTCGGCAAGCGCGCCGTGACCGATTTCGCGGCGGGAGGTGGAGCGGCTCGCACGCGCCTCACCGGTGGACCACTGCGGCATGTTGTAGTGGTGGATATAGCGGCGCTCGGTCTCGTCGTAGATGGTATCGAGCTTCTGCGCGGCAGAGAGCGTGTTGAGCGTGCAGACGGAGAGGACCTGCGTCTGACCGCGGGTGAACAGACCCGAGCCGTGGACGCGCGGCAGAACGCCGACCTCGGCATCCAGCGGGCGGATTTCATCGGGCGTACGACCGTCGACACGCTTGCCCTCGAGCAGCCACTTTTTGACGATCTTCTTCTGCATCTTGTACAGGCACACATCGATCTGGATGTCCCAGTCGTCTGCGTACTTTTCACCGAACTTCTCCTTGAAATCGACGACGGCAGCGGTCAGGCGCTCTTCGCGGACGTTCTTGTCGTCGGTGTCGAGGGCGTAGGCGATCTTGTCCAGACCATACTCACACAGATCGTCGAGCATCTCGTGGTTGACGGCAGCCTTTTCGAAGGTGAACTTGGGCTTGCCGATGGTGTCGACGATGGTGTTGATGAACTCGACAACCTTGACGTTGGTCTCATGGGCAAGCTTGATGCACTCCATGAGGATGTCTTCTTTGACTTCGTTTGCCTCGGTCTCGATCATGACGACCTTCTCATGGGTCGACGCGATGGTCACGAAGCACTGGCAGGCGTTGCGCTCGTCCTGCGAGGGGTTGACAATATACTTGCCATCGAGATAGCAGACATTGGTGGTCGCGGTCGGTCCGTTCCAGGGAATGTCAGAGTAGGCGATGACGAGAGACGAGCCGATGGACGCGACGATTTCCACGGGGTTATCGTAGTCCTGGGCAAGAATGGTGTTCGTCAGAACAACGTCGTTGCGAAGCTCTTCATCGAACAGCGGGCGCATCGGGCGGTCGATCAGACGCGAGATGAGAACGCCGCGGTCGGAGGGCTTGCCCTCGCGGCGGTTAAAAGAGCCCGGGATTCTGCCGACGGCGTACATCCGCTCTTCGACCTCGATGGTCAGCGGGAAATAGTCGATGCCGGACTTGGGCAGGGGCGAAGCGACTGCGGTAACGAGGACGACAGTGTCTCCGTAGCGGCAGATTGCTTCGGCGTTGCAGAGCTCAGCGACCTTGCCGGTCTCGACCGTAAAGGTGCGTCCGCCGATTTCGGTTTCAAAAATGTGGTGATTCGGGTACTGCTTGTGCGTAATCATGAAAGAACCTCCTGTGTGTTTTTTTGTGCGCGCGTGGGAGGTTTAGCACTTGAAACTGGCGTCTGACCGCAGGCGCTACTTTCAACTGCTAAAGCGAACTCCCATGCGCTGGTTGGATTGGTTGACGTGCTTAAAAAGGGCGGTCTGCGACCGCCCTTTTTATTTGCGGATTTACTTACGCAGACCCAGCTTTGCAACGATTGCACGATAGCGGTTGATGTCCTTCTTGGCAAGATAGTCAAGCAGGCTTCTGCGCTTACCGACCATCATCAGAAGACCGCGGCGGGAGTGGTTGTCGTGCTTGTGAACACGCAGGTGCTCGGTCAGCTCGTTGATTCTGGAGGTCAGGACAGCGATCTGGACCTCGGGAGAACCGGTGTCGCCGGGATGGGTTGCGTACTGCTCAATGATAGCAGTCTTTTCTTCTTTGCGCATCATAGTGTATTTCCACCTTTCAAAAATCATTTCCCACTGCCTAAGTTGCAGGTATGGCAGAATCGCCCGTGTAAAAACCAGGCTGTCTCCCGGAACTGAGCGCAGGGGCTCCGGCGCATTGCGCCAGCTTATTAAGAATACCACACGGCATCCAAAAAGTAAAGCCTAATTTCCACCGGAAGCTCAGGTTTTTTCCGGAGATACGGACTTTTCCGGCAGCTCGTTGAACGCCTGCATGTCGAAGGTAATGACTGCGTGGTACTGCTTTCCGTCCGTCTGCAGTTCGCGCTCTACCAGCTCGCGCAGCTCCTGCTTCCGGTTCTCCATGGAAAACGGCAGAACCATGTCAAAAATGACGTTTGTATGCCGGCTGCCGCGCACCATGCGAAAATCGTGGACCGCAAGCTGGGGATCGACCCCCTTGAGAATTTCCACCACGCGTGCATGAATCCGCGTCAGCTCCTCGTCGTCGGTAACGATGGGGTCATAGTGAATGACCAGCTCCACGCCGAGCTCTCGTCTCACCTGCCGCTCCAGCTCGTCAATTCGCTCGTGCGCGTCCAAAACATCCTCGCGGTAGTCCATCTCCACATGCGCGCTTGCAAAGCGCCTGCCGGGTCCGTAGTCGTGAATCATGAGATCATGGACGCCGAGAACCTTGTCCTGCGCGAGCAGCAGATCTGTAATCTGCCGGACCAGATGTTCATCCGGCGCCATGCCGAGCAGCGGGTCGATGGTGTCTTTCGCAATGCCGATGCCGGACCACAGAATAAAAAGTGCCACGCAAAGCCCGGTCCAGCCGTCAATTCTGGCGCCCGTCAGCTTTCCGACCACGCAGGATACCAGCACCGCGCCGGTCGCAATCACGTCGTTGCGGCTATCCGCTGCCGCCGCGGCAAGCGCAGCAGAATCAATTGCCATGCCGAGCGAGCTGTTAAAGCCCGCCATCCAGAGCTTGAGCAGAATGGAGCCCACCAGCACCAGCACAATTGCGAGTGAAAATTCCACAGGCTCCGGCGAGACAATCCTAGCCACTGAGGTTTTGACCAGCTCCGCGCCAATGAGCAGAATCATTACCGCCACGCAAAGCCCCGACAGATATTCCATCCGGTTGTGCCCATACGGGTGCTCCGGGTCAGCAGGCTTTCCGGCAAACTTGAAACCCAGAAGCGTTACGACCGAGCTGGAGGCGTCTGACAGATTATTGACGGCGTCGGCAGTAATGGAAACACTTTTGCAGAGCGTCCCCACCACCAGCTTTCCCGCGAACAGCAAAAGATTGCAGAAAATGCCCGTGATGCCGGCAAGCTTTCCATATTGCGTCCGGACCGCCGGATTGCGTGTATCGGTGTAGTTCTTCACAAACAGGCGCAGCAGCAGCTTTTTCATCGCGCTCTCCTCCAGCAATGTATTACGATTGATTGTATCGCGTTCTGCGCGGAAACACAAGCAAAATCTAACGGTCCGCAGCTTTTTTCGCCGTAACGTAAAGGAAGGCGGCAATGCCGCCTTCCTTTATGTCCGGGGTTCAGCAGCAGCCGTTGTCGCAGCCGCAGCCGCAGCCATTGCTGTTCCCGTTCCACAGGACAAAAATAATGACCAGAACAATGATCCACCACCAGCTGTTGCCGAAGGCGCAGATACCGGAAGAATTATTGCAAGACATAACGAAACCTCCTGAAATATAACGTAGCGTCTGTCGCTCGCTCATTCCATGTTATGCAGCGCCCCGCAATTGGTTCCTCATGCGCCGGCTTCATACAGCTCGTCGAGGCTTGCAAACCGGTAGCCCATAGTCTCCCATTTTGTCAGCAGCTCGTCTAAAATTTCCGCGTTTGTCCGCGATGTCGAGTGCAGCAGCACCACCGCGCCCGGATGGATGCGGGGAAGAAGCTTGGAAAACGCCTGCTCCTTCGTCGGCTGATCGTCCTGATACCAGTCGACATAGGCAAGGCTCCAGAACACCGTCCGATAGCCGAGCTGCTTTGCCATGCGCAGGTTTTCCTCGCTGTAAATGCCCTGCGGCGGGCGGTAGTATTTTTGCATGACCTCGCCCGTCGTCTGCTCATAGAGCGTCTCCACGTCGGAAAGCTCCTTCCGAAAGCTTGCCGCATCGGAAATTTTCGACATGTCGTAGTGGTGGTACGTGTGGTTGCCAACGATGTGCCCTTCGTTCACCATCCGCCGGACCAGCTCCGGCGCGGTTTCCAGATAGTTTCCCACGACGAAAAAGCACGCGGGCGCATTGTGCGCCCGGAGGGTATCGAGAATCGACGCCGTGTAGCCGTTTTCGAAGCCTGCGTCAAAGGTCAGGTAGATCACCTTTTCTTTTCCGTCTCCCACGTAGACCGCGTCGTAGCTCTCGAGCGCCTGCCGGCTGGCGTTTCCGACCGGCTCTTTTCCCTCCTCGCGGAAGCTCAGCCCCCACGAGCCTGTTTCGATTGCCTTGCCTGCCGCAAACAGCTCCGGCAGAGCCGCGCAGAACAGCACAATCACCACCGCCGCAAGCAGCAGCCTTCCGTTGCGCTTTAGATATTCCCCCATAAAAACCGCCTCCCCGTTCTCAGCGTATGAGACCACGGGGAGGCGCATGCTGTTTATTTTTTACACTCGTCCGATTTTCCCGTGCAGCCGGGGCAGCCGCAGCCGCACCCGCCGCCGGACTTTTTCCGCTTCCGCACAGCAAGGACAATCCAGAGCGCCAGAAGCGCCAGAATCAAAGCTCCCATGCCGACCTCCTAAAGCCGCAGCAGCGAAAATACGGCAAACGCCGCCAGATATGCCACACAGCACTGACAAAGCGCAATAACGCCCGCGCGGAACCCCGAGCCGACCTCACGCCGGATTGCCGCAATCGCAGCCACGCAGGGCGTATACAAAAGCGTAAAGACCAGGAAGCTCACCGCGCTTTTCGTTGTGAAAAGTGCGCCCAACGCGCTCGTACCGAGCAGGATTTCCAGCGTGCTGACCACCGACTCCTTTGCGATGAAGCCGGAGATGAGCGCCGCCGCGCAGCGCCAGTCGGCAAAGCCCAGGGGCGCAAAAACGGGCGCAATGCGCTGCCCGATGATGGCAAGAAGACTTCCGGCGCTGTCGGTTACCACGTTCAGCCGCGTATCAAAGCTCTGCAAAAACCAGATGACAATCGTCGCCAGGAAAATGACCGTAAACGCCCGCTCCAGAAAATCCTTTGCCTTTTCCCACAGAAGCAGCGCCACACTCTTGACCGACGGTAATCTATAATTGGGAAGCTCCATCACAAACGGCACAGGTCTGCCGCGGAATGCCGTCTTTTCCAGAACCAGCGCCGCAAGGATACCCATCAGGATGCCGAACAGATACAGCGCAATCATCACCAGCGCCGCATGCTCCGGGAAAAATGCCGCCGAGAAAAAGCCGTAGATCGGAATCTTCGCCGAGCAGCTCATAAAGGGCGTCAGCAGGATCGTCATGGTCCGGTCGCGCTCCGACGGCAGCGTCCTTGTCGCCATGACCGCCGGCACCGTACAGCCGAAGCCAATGAGCATCGGCACAATCGACTTACCGGAAAGACCGATGCGCCGCAGCAGCTTGTCCATGACAAACGCCACGCGCGCCATATAGCCCGTGTCTTCCAGGATAGACAGGAAGAAAAACAGCGTCACAATGACGGGCAGGAAGCTCAGAACGCTTCCCACGCCCTCGAAAATGCCGTCAATAATCAGGCTCTGCACCACGGGGTTTAATCCATACGCCGTCAGCGCTGCGTCCACAATCTGCGTCAGCCGGTCAATGCCGAGCGCCAGCAGGTCGCTCAGAAACGCGCCGATCACATGGAACGTCAAAAAGAAAATCAGGAACATGACGCCGATAAAAATTGGAATCGCCGTGTATTTGCCAGTCAGGATTTTATCCGCCTGCACGCTTCTTTTGTGCTGGCGGCTCTCCTTCGGCTTGACGACCGCGTCTTTCACCAGCTTTTCAATGAAGCTGTAGCGCATATCGGCAAGCGCCGCGTTGCGGTCGAGTCCCCGCTCCTGCTCCATCTGCAAAACCGAATGCTCGATCAGTTCTTTTTCGTTCTGGTCGAGCCGGAGCACCTCTTCCATCGACGCATCGCCCTCGATGAGCCATGTTGCGGCAAAGCGCGTGCAGATGCCCGCTGCCTGCGCATGGTCCTCAATCTGATGGCACACCGCGTGGATGCACCGGTGGACCGGACCCGGCTCGCAGAAATCATACACCTGCGGCAAAACCTTCCCTTCCGCCGCGCGCACCGCCTCGTCCACCAGCTCCGACACGCCGTCTGCCGTCGCCGCGCAGATCGGGACGACCGGAATGCCGAGCGTCTGCGCCATCTTTTTGACGTCGATGCTGCCGCCGTTTCCGGTCAGCTCGTCCATCATGTTGAGCGCCAGCACCATCGGAACGCGCAGCGTCAGCAGCTGCAGCGTCAGATAGAGATTGCGCTCCAGATTCGTCGCGTCGACGATGTTGATGATGCCGTCCGGCTTCTGCCGCAGAATATAATCGCGCGTCACGATCTCTTCTGCCGTATACGGACGCAGGGAGTAAATGCCGGGCAAGTCTACCACGGTGCAGTTTTTCTGCCCGCGCACCTGCCCGCTCTTCTGCTCGACCGTTACGCCGGGAAAATTGCCCACATGCTGATTGGAGCCCGTGAGCTGGTTGAAAAGCGTCGTCTTTCCGCAGTTCTGATTGCCCGCCAATGCAAGAATCATTCGGGCACCTCCTCTACGGTGATGCTCCTGGCATCCTCCTTGCGCAGCGTCAGACTGTAGCCGCGCAGCAGAAGTTCCATCGGGTCTCCCATGGGCGCGACCTTTGTGACCGAAACCACCGTCTGCGGAATCAGTCCCATGTCCAGAAGTCTGCAGCGCAGAATCCCCTCTCCGCCGACGGCTGTAATTCTCCCTCTGCCGCCGACCTGCAGTTTATCCAGTGTCATATGTATTGACATCCCTCCATTCTGATCTCCGGCTTTAGCATAAACGAAGCGGCAGCAAAATTCAAGAAAAAAGTTTTACATAAAAACGTTGCGCGTAATTCACAATTTTGTCACTTCTTTCCCGCTTCGTTATGGTAAACTTGAAATATAAAACCAACACGAATCCGGCATTCCTGCCGTAACTATCAAAGGAGACCAGACACATGAACATTCTGTTTTTCCTGACGCCGAAGGCGCTGTGTTCCTACATTGAAGCCGGCTCCACCCTGCGTCAGGCGATGGAACGTATGGAAAATTCCGGCTATACTGCTCTGCCGGTTCTCGATAAAGACGGCAGCTACTGCGGCGTACTGACCGAGGGTGACCTTCTCTGGGCGTTCAAGCGCCTGTGCGTCATGGACCTGCGCCAGACCGAGGACCACTTCATCTCCGAAATTCTCCCCCGCCGCGAAATTCACCCCGTCCGCGTCGACACGCGCATCGAAGATCTCGTCCTCGTCGCCGCAGACCAGAACTTCGTCCCCGTCATCGACGACAAGAACGCCTTCATCGGCATCGTCACCCGAAGCACCATCCTCAAATACTGTCTGGACCGCTACTTCGCGCCCGAGCGCGAGCTTGCCGGGGTAAGATAATTCTTTCATTTGCAGGTATATGCTTCCAGAGCCGTGGCAATACTAGGCTCAGGAGGTGTAACCCATGCAAAACAATGAACATTCCGAATCCAACCGCTTCAGGAAATTTCTTCAGGAAAAAGGCTACTACATCGTCCTGTTCCTGTGCATTCTCGCAGTCGGCATCTCCGGCTATCTGTTTGTGTCCGGCGCTGTTTCCGAGAAGAAATCCCTGAATGAGCAGACCCTTTCCGTCGCAACCAGCGCGGAAATTCCGGAGGATAAGTCCTCCTCGTCCGGCAGCAAACCGCAGCAGGGCGGAAAAACACAGGCGCAGAAGCCCGCGTCCGGCTCTGCCGCCGGGTCCCAGGACACGGCGGACGCCGCCGCGCAGACGCCTGCCGCCGAAACGCTCTCAGTCCGCGTCTGGCCTGTCTCGGGCGAGCGCATCGCGCCCTACAGCATGCAGGAGCTTTCCTTCAACGCTACCACGCAGGACTGGCGCACACACGACGGCGTCGATCTTGCCGCACTGGCGGGAGAGCCTGTCCGCGCCGCCTGCTCCGGCACCGTCACCGCAGTCTACGACGATGAATTTTTAGGCACCACCGTCGTCATCTCGCACCCGGAAGGCTATGAGACCTGCTACTCCAACCTTGCCGCCATGCCAGCCGTTTCTGCCGGTATGCGCGTCACCGCGGGAGATACTATCGGCTCTGTCGGCGCAAGCGCGCTTCTGGAGTCCGCGTCCGGCTCACATCTGCACTTTGCCGTCCGGCAGGACGGTAAAAGCGTTGACCCCGCCCGTTTCATTGATTAAGCAGAAAATTCCCATACGACAGCAAAACGCCCCGGACAGGATTACCTGCCCGGGGCGTTCGTTTTGGTTGCAGCAAAGCGCAACAGCCGCCGCAGCAGATCACCTGCTGCGGCGGCTTCCTTCTTCCGGTTTTACGCCGGGTCCTCGTGATAGGTCTCCCATTCGTGCCACGTCATGGCGTTTAAGTCCGCCCATGTCAGACCGTAGTCCTGCGTCTCCTGCCACGTGCAGTAGCGGAACCAGTAGGTAATGCCCAGCTGACACGGCAGAATATCCTCAATGATAATTTTCATCTCCGCAAAGCCGTCCGGAATCCCCATCACCCCCGGAAACCAGACTTTCACCCGGTTCACCTCGCCCGTTTCCTCCACGCTGCACGCAACGCCGCACGCGCAAAGGCATCGGTTCAGCGCCGCAAGCGTAAAGCTGTCGCCGCTGATTCTCAAAAAGCCCGCAATTGCCGCGCGCCGCGCATCGACGGTTTTCGCCGGAGGCTTGCTCCGGAACAGCGCCTCCATTTTGGACAGTCCCTCGTCCTGCGCCGTCATGACGATGGATTCCTTCTGCGCCGCGCCGAACGCCTCGTCCGCAGCATCCAGCGCCGCACCCAGCGCCTGCAGCTCCGCAAGAGAAAAGCTGCCCTCCTGAAAGCTGTAGACGCCGAGCGGTCGGAGCATACTTACAAGCTCGTCTGCGTAGTTCATGCGTCCGCCTCCGTAATGGTGAGCGCGCCGAGTCTGCAAAGCGTTTTCGCCGCTGCCGGAATGTCTGCCTGCGGCTGCAAAAGCGCCACGTTTTCCACCAGCCCTGTGGCAAAAATCGCGCTGCTGATTGCCGAGCGGTAGAGATTTTTCCCGAGCAGCGCGCCCGTAAAGAGCGCCTTGACTGCCTTTTCTGCCGCAATTTTTGCCGTCTCAAAGCGCACACCCGTCTTAGGAAGCAGCTGCGCCGAAACCGGAACCGTCTCAATCTCCGGCGCCAGAACCGTCACATCGACCGCGATCTCACGCACCGCGTCCAGATCCGCCTGCACCTGCTGCAAAAGTGCCTGCGACGGCTCGCCCTCCGGCGCGGCAATGACAACGCCGACCGTTCCGATGCCGTTCATGCGCGGAATGACCACCGCCGCATCCACACCCTTGTGGCTCAGCGCCCGCAGCTCATAAAACGCGGCGTTCGCGCCGTTCGGCAGGCGAATGAAGCTGTCGAGGACGCGCGCACGCAGATCGTCGTCCGACTCCGCACCGCTTCCGCCGGTAAACGCACGCGGGTTGAGAACGCCCGAAACGCCCTCCGGCGCTCTGGTCAGCACCGTAATCGTCTCCGCGCCCACGTTGCCGCTTGCGCCTACGCTTTCCGCCTCCGCCGGAATGTCGGCATACAGCCCACCCGCCGCAATCTCGCCGTCGTGTGTCGTGACAAACCGGACCAGTCCCGCCGTCGTGCAGACCGTGCCAGCGGAAATCGGCAGGTTGTCTTCCAGCGCCTGATCGATCTTGAAGCGCAGAATGCCTGATGCCCTGGTGCCCGCCTTTCTCGTGATACCGCGCAGCGCCGCGTGGTAGTCCAGATACTCACCCGTCGCCGTCTGCGGGAAGCTCTGGTTCATCGCCCAGTCGCTGTAGGCATAGAGCGACTGTATCTGCGCCGCCGCGGCATACAGCCGGACCGCCAGATCTGCCGTATCGTCCATCGTAAAGCCGGTCTTCTCCTCAAAAACCGCCAGCATTTTCCCGTAAAGCTCTTCTACTTCCTTCAAATCCGCACCTCCAATGCCTGCTTTTCATCCTCTACTGTCAGCCAGACCTCCATGCGCGCATGCCCGTCCGGCAGCTGTGTCAGGCGCACGTCGTCCACCTCCAGTTCCATGTCGCGCAGCGCCGAAGCGCAAAAGATCTTTGCCGCAGCTTCTCTTGCCGAAGGCTTTTCCCGTCCCAGTTCCTGGAGTCTGCTTCCCAGCTCCGGCAAAAACGGGAAGCTTCCGCGCCTGCATGTCAGTCGGAACAGCGCCCGCGCCAGAACCTCCTGCGTCCCGTAAAGCCTCGTAAACCCGCCGAATCCGTTTGGCACATAGTCTCCGTCTCTGAGCAGATTTTCCATTCACGGCACCTCCATTTTCTGTCCGTTCACATAGAGGTCTCCCTCCACGTACACATCGCCCGCCAGATGAATCTCGCCGTCATTCATCACCTTCACACTTGCGCCCCTGGAAAAGAGCATCACCTCACCTGGCTGCAAGCCCTTTGTCCCGTCCTGCGGCATACCGGCAAGATACAGCTCGTTCCCCTTGACCACCAGCACGCAGTCGGTCGCCGCCGGATTCCAGCAGTAGCCGCCCGGCGAAATCACCTTTGCGCGCCGCTTTTCCGCATCCGTTACAACCGCAGGCACCTGCCCGCCGATGCTCACGGTACCGAGCGTCGCTGGGTCCTCCGGATTGGGATCCGTCATCACCCGTCTTGATAACCACATGTTCTTTCACCTCAAAATCAGCGTGCAGGTCGCGCCCGTCTCGTCGCAGCCGGACTGCGCCTCCTGCACGGTAAATGTTCCGCGGATGCCGAGCGCGCCGATCGAAACGACAGCCTGGTCCAGCGGCTCTGCCAGAAAACTCCCCGGATACGTCACGTACAGAAGCTTCTCGTCGCGCTTCGTATCGTCCAGCCGCTGCTTTGCCGTACGGAACGTCGCGCGGATTTTATCGCCCGTTCGTCCGGCATACTGCACCCTCGTGCCGCCCAGCGCCTGAAACCCAGCATAATCCGCCGCCTGATAGCTGCCGTTTCTCGTGTTGATCAGCACCTGCCTTGCCGCTACGCCGTAGCGGTTTCTGACATACTGCACCGTCAGAATCTCACTGCCCAGCCGGATGCTGCTTCCGGCAGCCTCCTTTCGCAGCACCAGCGTTCCGTCCGCCAGAAAGCGCGGGAAAATTTCCGCGCTGTGCCTGCAGAAGCCCGCAAGCGCCTGATAGCACGTCGCGCCCGTCTGCACCACAAAATTCCGGACCGGCGGCATCTCGTCCGCCTCGATTTTCGTAATGCCGCAGGGTCTGACATAGGCGTTGAGAATGTCCTCCAGCTGCGCGCTCACATATTCTGCCGCCGGTGTCTGCATGTCCATAAGTCTTGCCGCCATGCCGCGCCCGGTCAGTTCGGCAATTGCGCCCTCTTTCCCGAGCCGCAGTTCAAAATCATCCACAATGCCCGTGAACACAACCCTTCCTTTTTCCGTCGCCCGGAACTCCGTTGCCTGTTCCAGCAGTTCCTTCGTCGTCTTCCCGCACAAAAACTGGACGCTGAAGCTGTCGCACGGTTCACCGTCCGTGCGCTTGATGTTCCACTGCAGCAGCGCCGGCAGCAGCGTCTGCTTGCCCGTGCAGCTCGTTACCATTCCGATCATTGCACCCGTACCCTCGTTCCGGCAGCGACGCTGTTCGGCTTTGCGATCTGCGGATTGAGCCGCAGAAGCGCCTGCATGCTGAGTCTGTACGCCGTGCAGATTTCCCAAAGCGTCTGTCCCGCGCCGACCTCGCAGAACCGCTTGCCGATTGCCTGCGAAAGGCTGTCATCTGCCGCGCCGGAACCCGCCGCACCCGGCGCCTCACAGAACGTAAACCGATACGCCACATAATCGTCTCTCGGCTCCTGCGTCAGCGTAAGCTCCGTAAAATACGCGCTTGCCGTCTGCCACACCGGATGCACCAGCATCTGCTGTCCGCCCTTCTGAAAGACCGACAGCAGCTCCTGAAACGTGTCATACGCCCCGGCGCCGAAAAACTCGCCCTCGCCCTGCATTACCGTCGCCGTCCTGCCCAGATCCTGCACGGCAAATCCGCCCATTGGAATCTTATGTACCGCCGTCTGCCGCTTGCAGCTGAGCGTATAGGTCCGCGGATTATTCGGCCACACAAACGAGCCGAACCGCATCTTGAGCATGCTTTTCCCTCCTTTTATCCATAGCGCCTCGCGTCGCGCTCAAAAAAACGTGAAATTTCCTGCATCGACCGCTGCGACGGGCCAGACGCAATGCCTGCAACCGTCATCGTCTGCCGGTAGCTTCCCAGCAGCCCGCCCTCCGCGTTATCCGGCGTCTGCTTCGTCAGATAAACCGTCTGGCGCTCCTGCAGCGCGGTCATTGCCGCTTCCAGCCTCCTCGTCTGCTCCTGCTCTTTCTGCGCCGTCTTCTGCTGCTGCAGGCTTTCCATGCGCATTGTCTGGCGCGTCAGCTCGCGAAGCTTGTCCTCCACCGTCTGTTCCTGCGTCTGATCGGACTTCGCCCGCTCGGAAGCTTCCATTTTTTGTGTCTTTGCCGCAGTCTCGTCCATCAGCGCGTCTTCCGTCTGCACAGCCTCCGCATGCAGCGTAGTTTCCCGGATTTCCGGCGTCTGCCCGGCGTCAAACTGCGCCGCCAGCTTCGTCTGCATCAGAAGAAGCCGTTTCACATACTCCAGCATTCTTTAGCTCCTCAAACCGTCCTTCATCAAATCCTGCGTTTTCCTCCGGAACCGGCTCGCCGCACACCGGGCAAAGCCGCCGTTTTGCTTTCTCGCGGCACGCGGGGCACATTGCCTCGAGTTTCTCCTGCTCGTCGAGCAGCAGCTGCGCCGCGCAGTAGAGATACTCCCGGTCCGTCATGCGCCGCGCGCGCATCTCCGACGGCAGAACGCCGAAACGCTTGAGCACGCGCCACTTGAGCCGCTCATAGTCCTCCTGCCCCAGCGCCTGCGCCGCAAGACGCGCGTTTTCCTCGCTGCACGCCGGATTATCCTCCCGGCACAGCGCCGCATACGCCTGCATCCAGCGTTCGATTTTTTCTGCCGAAGCTGCCTGCATCACCGCCTCCCCGTCGGAAAACGCCCGCTGCCCGTCTTTGTAAAGCGCCCTTGCCAGCACGCACGCATTCATCCACAGCCCGAGCGCTCCATCATCCTGTGCGCTGCGCTCCAGCGCCTCGCGCCTTGCCTGCAAAACCGCAAATGCCGGAACCACGCGCAGCTCCCATCCGTCCTCGAGCCGTCTTTTCCCGCTGCCTGCAAAAAGCGTCAGAAATGCACCTGCGCTCATAACAGATTTTCAATCCGGCGTCCGGCTTCCACCGTGACCTTTTCCAGCACGTTGCCGCCGACCTCCGCGCTCTCCTGCAGACTCTTCCACTGGCAGCCCGTATAGATCACGTTCCGATCGGGCTTGCATACAACAAGAGAAAAATCGTCCATATCGCAGAAGTTCAGTCCGTCGCGGATTGCCTCGTCGGTCGCATAAAGCCGGGTCAGTTCCAGCACATACTGGCTCTGCCCGCGAATCGTCGACACCGGCTCCGACTGCCCGAAGGCATAAATCGCCTTACTTTCCCGGCTTGCCGTCACCTTGTAGCTCTGCACCACTGCCACACGCACGCCGTTGACTTCCAGATAGATATCCGCCGTTGTCGGAATTTTCCGAATTGCCATGCTCATCCTCCTCAAACACTGATATGGGCAGTCAGGAAAATCCGGTTCAGCCCATGCACAACCGTAAACTCAAACTCTACCAGACACGTCGTGGGGTCCGACTCCAGCGCCGTCACCGTCAGATTCTCATAGCTCTCAATAATCTCGCGCTCGATCCGGTCCTCCAGCTCCACGATCACCTGACTGCGAATTGCATTTCTTGTCAGCACATTGTTCTTGGCGCGCGCAAATTTGGTCCGCAGACTCTTGCGGATTGCAGGAATCACGTCGTCGATCACCAGAATTGTGCCCAGCTCGCGGAACGTCGCATCCTCCGTCTGTCCGGTCTTTGTTCTCGTCGTGATGCCGCGCATCACGCTGACCCTGCCGCCGTAGCACTCCAAAACCGTCACACCGCCCTTGACCAGCGCGTCAATTTCCGTATCCTCATACATCTTGCTCACGCCGGTTATGCCATACAGAACCTGTCCGTTGAGCGGCAGCGCCGGGTCCGACTGATCGGTCAGCACGCCTGCCAGCGCCGCAGCTGCCATCTGACCGCCGGCAAGCGTGCTCTCGCCCCAGACATACACATCCGGCGCAACGAGCACCATACGCTCGGAGTTCAGAACCGCCGCCCGGTCCGTCAGATTCTTGAGTGTCGGCTCTGCCAGACCCACAATGCCGACGCATTCGCCATTTTGTTTGGAGGCAGACTCCACCGCGTCGCGCAGCGCCTTCTGCACCGTCTCCAGCGCACTTCCCACCACGCAGAAGCCAGCCTCCTTTTCCGCGAACACCAGCGCCAGCGCCGCCTGATACGCTTCAAGCGTATCCTCCGCCACCGGGCTTGCCAGCACCGTGCCCGCGCCGTTCTGATAGGCAAGCTTCGCCATTCTGCCAAGCTCGCTTCCCTCTGCGAACGCCTCCTTTGCCTCCGCATACGAGTGAAGCCTGTAAAGCCCCGCCTTTGCCTCCGCCTTGCCGATGAGCGCGATGACGCGCTCCGTGGAGCCTCTTGCGATAATCGACGAAGCGTCGTAGCTCGAATACACGCCCGGACGCTCATGATAAACCAGACTCATTGCACTTCTCCTTTCAATATGAAGTCCGTAAACTCCGTCTCCTCTTCATTTGCCAGCGCATACACATATGCCAGCGCATGCGCCGTCACCTTGCAGCTGTAACAGTCCGCATCCGCTGCAAACCGGCATTCCTCCGCGCAGATTCTACTGATCGTCAGACCCGGAACTCCGCCGGAAAGCTTCGTCACAAGCGCGTCCGCCGCCTGCATGCAGCGCTTTGCGCCCTGCTCCTCGGGGCACAGCGCCTCCATGGAGATCTCCGCTTCCAGCCGCTTTCCGTAGAGCGAAACCGGCTTTCCGTCCGTCTCCAGCACGCCCAGATACGAATAAAGCCCCGCATCCTTCGCCTCCGCCTTCCGGATTCCGACTGCCACTACCGTATCTGTCAGCGCCGGAAACACGCCCTCCGGCAGCCGCCGGACCGCCGCAAAGCCCGCCTGCTTCAGCCACTTCAAAATCGCCTCAATCAGCTGTTCCAGCTTTCCGCACCTCCTGCCTTCGTCAGAAGCGCCCATACATAGAGCGTCTCATCGCCCAGCGCCATCGTCTCGCTGCGCCGGACGACATACGCCTCCTGCCGGACCTCCACCGTCTGTCCCTGTTTGATCTCCATTTCTGCCGGACCGATATACACATACTGCCCCTTCGGAACCCTGCCGAGCGATTCTATGAGCTTTCGCGTGCTTGCCCAGCCCTTTTCCGTTACCGGCTGCACCAGCGCGCGGAACGTTCTTGCGCTCTGCCCGTCGCGCACCGTCACAAGGCTGCCGTAGCCCTGCAGAATGCTCTCGATCAGCGCCTTCATCCGCGCACCCCCACGAACGCAAAATCCTCTGCCCTGCAAAACGGGCGCATCAGCAGCTGTGCCTGCTGCGTCAATCGCTGCACCGGCGTCTGCTGCGCGGTCTTCTCTCCGCTTGCGGTCTTCACGCTCACATCGCCCACCGTAAAGCTCTCAATGTTCCAGCTGGCAGCGCTCTGCTGCGTTGCATACCCCGCTGCCGCGCTCCATGCCGCCGCGCAGATAAATACCTCCCGGCAGTCCTCCGGCGTCACGCCCGCTTTCAGCCGCGCCTGCCACTGCGCCGCCGAAATCCGGCAGAGTCTTCGCAAAAGCTCCTCATCCGCGCCGGAGGGGGCGGCTTGCGCAGCCGCCTCATAGATCTCCTCCAACAGCGTCATCCGATCACCAGCACCTTCGAAGCCTCCGGCATGATCTTGCCAAAGCCGGAAATCGACGTGATGGCTGCGCGCTCGAGCTGGCGGTCAATGAGCTTGTCGTACTCGACCGACACGTCGCCCGCCTGCACCATTTCCAGAGCGTATCGTCTGTCCAGACCGATAATCTTGCCGGCGTCCACGCAGTTTGCCTTCAGAAGCTCCGCGCCCAGCGGCGTCGACAGTGCGCCCGTGCCCTGGAAGTTCAGACCCGTCAGCGGATTCTGGAACTCGCTCAGCCCCAGCATCTTGACCATTGTGCCGGTATTCATCAGGAAGCAGTTGAGCTCATACGGTTCAAACTGCGCCCAGAATTCCACCAGCTGCTGATAGGTCAGCGTGCCTGCCGTACCGGAAAGCGGACTATCTCCGATGGTAAAGCTTGCCGCCGCGTTGTTGTTGCCGTCGCCCTTTACCAGCACCTCCACCGCGTCTTTCAGATGCATTGTCTGGATGTACGCGCCGATCTGGCGCAGCGTGACGGAAAACAGGTCCAGCTTCTGGAAGCGAATTGCCTCATAGGACGCGACGAGCATTCTGCCGCGCTTGTTGAGCTTGACAAGGTTCGCCTTCGTCTTGACCTGGGTTGCCGGAATGCTCGCGCCCTCGGATACCTGCATGAGCATCTTGTCCTGCTCGGAGGGAACCGAATAAACGCTTCGGTAATCCATCGCATCGATGGTCGTCGTGCTTGCCGTAATCTTCGGCAGCACATTGTTTTCCTCCATGCCCTGTTTGACCGCGCGCGCAATATACTCCGGGAACAGGACGCTCGAGTCCATCGTGCGGAAGAATTTTTCCACCGGGTCCGAGTACGCACCCTTTGCGTGGATATCAAATCGCTTGAGCTGGCGCTGGAAGGCGTCCGTGCCCTCGAGCGCCGTGCCCTTGTAGTTTTCGCTCGGGTCGAGCGATTCGAGAACCTGCGTAAACGTCTTGCCGCTCTCGCGGTACATGCCCTTTTCCAGCTTTACATGATCAAAACCCATTGTTATGCTCCTTTCCTCTTATAAAAACAGACCGATTTTCTTGTTTGTCGAATCCACGCTCACAATCAGGCACGTTCTGCCGCTTGTTCCGGGAACCACCTCGCCCGCCTTGTCCGTCGTCAGAATCGCGTAGCCGAGCGAAGGCGCCGTCGAGCCCGCATACGAAAGCTCCACGTACCCCTCCAGAATGACGCCCGCCGCGCCGCCTCGAATCTGCGAAACCACGCCGCAGAAGCCCTCCTCCGAGCAGGGACCCACCGTTCCGTTTGCCGAGATCTTGCAGACCTTGCCCTCCGCCAGACCGGTTCCGGCAGCAAACGTCACCATTTTCTGCCCGATCGCCTCAAAAGAAATTGCCATTTTTTGTTCTCCCTTCTAAAAATAAATATTTGCAGCCGCGCCAGACACACCTGCCGGACGCCTGCCAGCCGCCAGTTAAATCAGAAACGCGCTGTTCTGCTCGCGCGCCGCGTCCTGCTCCACGGTCATCTGCGGCTCCGGCGCAAAAAGTTCCGCCGTCCGGCGCTCCAGACCCTCGCTCAACCCCTTCAGCTCCTCCGCCGCCATGCCGCGCACAATCCGCTGCATCAGTCCCGCATCCAGATCCAGTCCCAGCAGCAGCGCCGCGCGCGTCACCCGCGTCTCCAGCTCCTGCCGGTAAGCCTTTCCAAGCTCCGCCTCCTTCTGCAGCTTTTTCAGCGCAAACTCGTCCACCGGTACGCCGCCGCCCGTCTGCTTCTGCAAAACGCCCGCCTGCTTCTGTGCCGGCACTGCCACAAACGAAAACTCGTAGGCGTCCACCGCCTCGCACAAAACCGCCGCGCAGCGCTCCGCGCCATACGTCTCACCCTTCACATGCTCGCACGCGCCATACTCCGCGCCGCAGATCGAGCACATTCTGCGCTTCACCGCGCACCCGATGGAAACTTCCTTTTTGATGCCGCCGTCAATCTCGCGAATCAGCCCGTCCGTCTCCGCGCCGCGCAGCATATACGCCCAGCCCTTGAGATACGTCACGCCGTTCTCCGCCAGCACCTCCGTGTCAAAAATCCGCGCCACCTGCTTTTCCGCCGACCATACGTGGTCCATCACGCCGGTCTTTCCGATGAAAAGCGCCGCCAGTTCACGGATGCAGCTCTCCGAAAACCGCTCGTCGTCCCGGTCCACCTGATCGTCGCACAGCCGCACGGAGAATACATAGACCTCCTCCGCCGTGACCGCTTTCTTCGTCAGCCGGTTGATTTTTTCCAGCTGATCCGCACTCGGCGCGCCGCTCAGCTCCACGCTCGCCGCCTTTGTAATTTTCATGTCGTCTCCTCCTGTTCTGCCGTCAGTTTTTCCGCCTGCGCCCGGTAAAGCGCCGCGTGCGCCTGCTCCACAATGTCCTGCAGACTGATTTCATCCCAGACAATCTCCGGCTCCTCCGCATATCCGTGCAGCTGCATCCACAGCCTGCAAATCCGAAGCAGCACCGGCTCCACCGTCCGGCGGATGGCCCACAGCTCTGAGGTCAGCAAATCTGTCTGCTGCGCGCTCATCCGTTCGGTCGACGCCCAGTTGAGCCCCAGCAGAAACGGCGGAAGCCCCGTCTTTGCCACGAGCTGCTCGAGAATCTGCCGCACCGGCACCTCGGAATCAAGAATCTGCCCGTCGGCTCCGATCACCTTGATCTGCACATCGCCGACCGCCACAAAATCGCGCACCACCCCGTGCCTGGATTCCTGCATCGCCTGCGACCACTGCTCGGCAATCTGTTCGCTTCGTTCCTGCGCGTCAATCTGCCCCGACGCATCGCCCGGCTTATACACCACCGAGTAGCGCACATTGCCTGCCCGCTCCCAGTTCGTTCCGATCGTGCTGTAGATTTTCAGCAGCACATCCACCAGAAACGGCATACTCCGGAACACCGACGCGCCGTACGGATTCTCTTCGTCCGGATTCCACGCCGCAAAGAGAATCAGATTCTGCCTTGGAAAAATCTTCACCTCTGCGTCCTGCCACTGTCCGAACGCGAAGTCCATCGGCGAGCTGCCCTCCTGCACATAGAGCTTCGTCACATCGCCCCACAGAACCGCTGCAATCTCGTTCCCGCCGACCACCATCTCGCCCACAGCCCTGCCGTAAACCAGCATGCTCTGCAAAAATGCCGCCAGAAAACTCTCGATGCCCACCTGACCGCGTCCGGCATTCACCGATTTCAGAAACTGCCGCAATCCGCGCTCCGCTGCCGGATTTGTGCAGCGGACCTCGAACCCGCCCGTGAGCCTGACCAGCTTCCCGATCGCCGCGTCCAGAAGCGGCACCGCATTGCGGATCTGCCGGTACACCTCCAGTTCTCCGCCGCCGAGCGCCGTCACACCGGACAGCATCCCGAACGGATGCTGCGCGCCGCTTCTCATCTGCGCCGCCTTGCAGACGCCCGCCTTTGCCTTTTTTCTCACTGCCATCACCCCTTCAAATTTTCCGTTCCGGCGCCCACACAGCAAACGCCGTGCCGCTTCCCAGAACGCCTGTCACAAAATACCGCATATCGTCCATCGCATGATCGTTCTTCTTGACCACCCGGTCCCCGCCGGCAGCCAGATCCCAAACATAAAGCTCCATCTCCCGCAGGCAGTCCGTACACCGGTCGCAGATCACAATCCGTCCCGCCCGCAGTGCGTCCGCCGTCCGCCGGATGCCGGACAGAACGTCGTTGTCCGCCTTCCGGACCTTCCAGCCCTCGCGCCGCAGAACCTCGATGAAGCTTGCCGCCGATGGGTCCACAATCACCTCCCGTATCGTCCGTCCTCCGGCAAGCTGCCGGAGCTTTCCTGCGTATTCCGCGTCCGTCATCTGCCGTCCTTCGCGCCGGGAATCAAAGTAAAACTCGTCCGTCCGGTACCATACGCCGTTTTGCCTGCCCCACAGCCCGAACGATGCCGGATTGACCGTTCCGTAGTCGCACGAAATGACCCACTGCTCATAGCCTCCTGCGGGCGCCGGGCGGACAAGCGCCGTGTCAAAGAAGTCATACACCCGACCCTCCGCCTGACACCACTGCCCCAGAATGAACCGCCGGTAAAAAACGCCCGTGTAAAGCCGTTCATAGCGTCTGCGTACGGTTTTGCTCAGCGAAGGATTGTCCTGCATCGTAAACTGCAGATGCAGGCAATTGCGCTTTTCCGCCTGCAAAATCCATTCCTGATAGAACCAGTGCTGCGGACCCTCCGGGTTGCAGCTGAACCACAGCCGGCTGCCCTCCACCGAGCATCTGGCGCATGCCTGCTCGACAAATGAGCGCGGCATCAGCACCACCTCGTCGAGAAATCCCCCCGCCAGCGTCATGCCCTGAATGAGCGCCGCCGAGCCCTCGTCCTTGCCGCCAAAGAGATAGAACTCATTTTCTCGTTTCGCGAATCGGACCCGCAGCACCTGCGCCGTCCGGTTCTCCGAAACCGTCATCCCCAGCCGCCGCAGCCACGGCAGAAGCTCCTGCACGATGTTTCGCCTGACGCCGCCTCTGGTCTTGCCGCACAGCGCGAACCGCCTTCCCGTAAAGCAGCTCATCGCCCACAGGAAAAAGCCCAGCCCCATCGCAAGCGTCTTTCCCGAGCGCACCGCCCCATCGCAGACCAGCGCGTCAAACCCATGGTCCCGGCTTTTCGGCATCCACCACGTCATCGCGCGCAGCTGCTTTTCTGAAAAGCTAGCCGTCATCTTCCCGCTCCATTCCCTGCACCAGCGCCTGCAAGAACCGTTCGGCGCCATCGTCTCCGCCGTCGGCAAGCGCCGCCAGCTGCTCGAGCACCTTCGTCCTGTCGAGAAGCTTGATCTCCACCGTCCCCTTTTCGCTTCTCTTGATCTCCGTCAGCATCGAAAGGTCCAGCTTTTCAATGTCCACATCCTCACACAGCGCCAGCTTCACACAGTCGTTCGGCTTTCCGAATGCCATCTTGCGCAGCTGCTGCCGGATCTTTTCCAGATCCGTTTTTCGCTCCCGCGCCATACCATCACCCCTTTTCCCGAGAACCGCCTCTCACCCTTACCGCGCAAAAAAGGGAAAGTTGCCGTGAACCCGGCAACCTTCCCGAAAATTTTTATTTTTTTCTTCCAAACGCGCGCGATTCTGGTATAATGGACCTGCCTTCACCGGCAATCTTTTTACAGGAGAATCTCATGACCTATCCGAATGTATGCCTCCGCCGCGGCGAAGCCGCCGACGTCCGCGCCGGTCAGACCCTGATCTTCGACAACGAGCTGGACTGGGCAGACGACACCTGCACCGACGGCTGCATCGTCGACGTATTGGACGAGCAGCTGCGCTTTGCCGCCCGCGGCTTTTTCAATTCCCGCTCCAAAATCACCGTCCGCGTCCTGACGCGCGACCCATCCGAAGCTATTACCCAAGACTTTTTCCGTTCCCGCATCGAAGCGGCATGGCGCGCAAGAACGCAGCTCGGCTTTTCCGATTCCTGCCGCGTCGTCTTTGGAGAAACGGACGGTCTTCCCGGACTCACGGTCGATAAATTCGCAGGCTATCTCAGCTTTCAGATCACCTGTCTCGGTTTGGAGTCGTGGAAGCAGGGCCTCATAGACATTCTTGCGGACCTCTTCCATCCCCTCGGCATCTACGAGCGTGACGATCTTCCTGTCCGCGAAAAAGAAGGACTTCCCCAGATCAAAGCCTGCGTCTATGGCAGCGTCCCGGATGAGATTGAAATCCGCGAGCATGACGCGCGTATGCTCGTCAGCATCCCGGACGGGCAAAAAACCGGTCACTTCCTCGACCAGCAGGAAAACCGCGGACGCATCCGCCCCTATTGCCCCGGCAGAACCGTTTTGGATCTGTGCTGCTGCACCGGCGGCTTTTCTGTCCACGCCGCGCTCTACGGCGCGCAGCATGTCACCGCCGTCGACGTCTCCGAGCAGGCGCTCTCGCTCGTCCGCCGCAACGCTGCTCTGAACGGCGTCGAAGAAAAAATTACCACCGTCTGTGAAAACGTCTTCGACCTCGCGAAGGCATGGTCCGACGAGCAAAGGCGCTTCGGTCTCGTCATCTGCGATCCTCCCGCCTTTGCCAAAAGCCGCAAAGCGCTCGATAACGCCTACCGCGGCTATAAGGAGCTGAACCTGCGCTGCATGAAGCTGGTCGAGCCCGGCGGCTTTCTTGTCTCGTGCTCCTGCAGCCAGTTCATGACGCCCGAGCTGTTTTTCTCCATGCTCCGCGAAGCGGCGCATGATGCCGGGCGCGACGCGCGCCTTTTGGAGCTTCTCATGCAGTCGCGCGACCATCCTGCCGCCCTCTCGTCCGACCATTCGCTCTACCTCAAAGGCTATATCCTGCAGGTTTTTTAACCCCAAAAACGCCAAAAGCGCCTGCCATCTACCGATGGCAGGCGCTGAGACTGTCAAAAAAGTCTGCGCCTCGACTGCGCGCATAATTTTGCGCCAGAGGCGCAAAATTCCACACTTGCGAGGCGATAAGTATGTTTCCGGTCGGCGGAGCCGCCGGATAACATGGATTTCCATTTTATTTCGCCCTGCGGGGCGAAACTCTACGAGGTCTTTTACACACTGAGCGCCTGCCATCTACCGATGGCAGGCGCTTTTCATAAATCTCAGTCCATATAACGTGCGATATACTCCGGCGGATTGCTGGGGTCGTCGGCAAGCGTAAACGTAAACGCCACGCCGTTTTCCGCCGAGAACAGGTTGCACCAGTCGAGGAAGTTCTCCGTCTCCACGGGGTCCTTCGAGCGCGAAAGATTATACAGATTGTCGATGAAAATATGCGTAATATCAAAATTACCCGCATGCAGACCGCTGATAAATCCCTGCAGCAGCGTATAACTCTTGATCGAATACTCGCTTGCGTCGATCAGACGGACACGGTGGTCCACGTCATAGCGCAGCGTATGTCCTTTTTCAATGCACACCATGCTGCCGGACTCGGTCTTGAGCGCACGCGAAATGGCGTCGATCAGCAGCTTGGTTTTTCCGGAACCCTCGGGGCCCATCACAATATTAACCATAGGGCATTCCTCCTTTTGCACTCGCCGCAGCCAAAGGCGCAGCGTCTTATATGGTTGGTTTCATTCTATCAGGTTTTGCCTGGAAAGACAAGCGCAGAACCCGTCAAACTTCGTAAACTTTTCTTGAATAGCCGCCCTCACCCGCCGAGCAGCTGCTTTGCCAGCGCCCGGCTCGCGCCCGCACAGGCGCCGTCAAACGGGTCCACACCGCACGCGCACGCGCTGATTGCGCCAGCCAGCTCAAAGAAGTAGAACAGCTCACCCACACCAGCCGCGTCGAGCGTCTGCATCGACACCTGAATCACCGGCACGTCCAGATCCGTGTGTGCCTGCAAGACCGCCTGGAAGCTTCCTTCCTGCGCGTCGAGCAGCGTCTTTCCCGCCAGAAAGCCCAGCCCGTCATAGTCCTTCCAGTCCATCTCAATGTTGACCTTCTGAAAGCACCGCTCCGGAACCTGCAGCAGCGTCTCAAACACACGCTGATCCTTTCCCTGCGCCACCGTATCCATCGCATCCAGCGCGCTGGGAAGCGGCAGATAGACCGGCATTGCACCCGCGCCCTCGCGGCAGGTATGCCGCAGAAAATACTGCTGCCACCACGCGCCGAAGGCTCCGAAGTCCGGCGTAAAGCAGCCCAGGCACTCTGTGCTTCTTCCCTTCTGCGTCAAAGCATATCTGGCGCCTGCATACATCCACACCGGATTTTCAAACGCCCGCAGATCATACTGCGAAAAGCCCTCCGCCGCGCCTTCCAATACACCCAGCGGGTCAATGCCCGCCGCTGCCAGCACCAGAAGCGTCCCCGCATTCAGCGCGCTTACGCCTCCTGCAAGACACTGCGCCATCGGCAGATATGTAAAGCCCTCTTCCTTCGCCATCACCGCAAGCGGGCTTTCCGGCAGCGCGCTGACATACACGCGCTGCTTTGCGCCCTGTCCATACCGTCGCTCCATCAGCCACCGCAGCGCGCGCGACGCCGTACACATTTCCAGCTCCGCGCCCTCGCTGCTCAAAAGCAGCAGACAAAACTCGCGCCCCTCCAGCAGCCTGCAAAGCGCAATCCAGTCCGAGCTTGCCAGCGAGTCTCCGGTAAATACAATCCGCATCCGGCTGTCGAGCAGATTCCGGTATCTGCCGCCGAGCATTTCCACGCCCGCCTTTGCCGCCAGATACCCCTCTCCGCTTCCAGCCACCACCAGCGTATCACACTGCCCCGAAATCGTCTCGCACGCCTTCCGGATGGCGTGAATCGTCTTTGCCGTAACCGCATCCGGCTGCCCGAGCCAGCCCAGAAACTCCGGCGCACCCGGCTGGTTGCTGCGCAGATGCAGGTGCGCGTCAAACAGATCCTTTTCACATGCCAGCAGCTGCGGCAGCGACACACAGCTCCAGATACTCGACAGTTCTACATTGATCATCGCAGTCTCTCTTTCCCGGTTTGCGTAGATTTTTGAACACTTAGATAATATATTATACTACACCTGCCGAAAAAAGAAAAGGCTGCGTAAAAATACAATTTTATCCAGCCATGCAGACTCTCTCCAGCATCATCCTCCAGATATCCGGAAAGCCCAGCGCCGGAACCTCCTGCGCCGCAGCCAGCGCAATCTCCCGCAGCAACCGTCCGCCCGCTTCCACCCGAAGCGTCCCCAGCTGCTGTCCCTTCAAAACCGGCGCCGTCACGCTCTCGTCCAGCTCAACCGCACACGTCACCGACCCCGCCAGCGCCTTGTCAATCAGGATGGTCCCCGCGCCCTGCGCCTGCACCTGTACCAGCTCCTGCTTACCCAGCACCACCGGCACCGGCTCGATCGTCAGATTCTCCATCGGGTCTACCAGCGCATAGTTTGCAAACCCGTAATTTAAAAGCGCCTTTGCCGACTCGAAGCGGTCCGGAGACGTCTTGCAGTGCATCACCACCGCGATCAGTTCCATCCCGCCGCGCTCGGCAGAAGCGGACAGGCAGTACCCTGCGCCCGAGGTATACCCCGTTTTCAGTCCCGTCGTCCCGTCATAAAACCGCACGAGCTTATTCGTATTGCTCAGCCCGAATTCCCCGTTTCTGACCGTGTCCATCCAGATCGTCGTATATTCCTTGATTTTCTCGTGCTTCAAAAGCTCCCTTGACATGATGGCAATATCCCGTGCTGTCGTCAGATGCTCGTTCGCGTCCGGACCATCATCCAGCCCCGTGCAGTTGACAAAGTGCGTGTTCGCCATACCCAGCTCCTGCGCCCGCTCGTTCATCCTCTGTACAAACGCTGCCTCGCTCCCGGCGATATGCTCTGCCAGCGCGCACGCGCAGTCGTTTGCCGACGAAACCACCACCGACTTGAGCATCTCCGTCAGCGGCAGCTGCTCGTTTTCCTCCAGATAGATCTGACTTCCGCCCTTTGCCGCCGCGGCAGCCGAGGTCGTCACCATATCGTCCCAACCGATTCTGCCGTCTTCAAGCGCCTCCATCACCAGCAGCAGCGTCATCACCTTCGTCACGCTTGCCGGACGCAGCTTTTCGTCGGCGTTGTCCTCATACAATACCTCGCCCGTCGTTTTTTCCATCAGAATGCTCGACGGCGCGGCAAGCTCCAGCTCCGCCGCCCTTCCCGTCTGCGCCATCAGCCCCAGCGTCATCGCTGCCAGAACCAGCCCTGCAGACCATCGTCTCATAAAAAATCCCCCTCCGTTTCAGCTTTGGTACAAGCGTATGAAACAGAAGGGAATTTTACCACTCTATCCTATTGTCATCTTTTTAAGCCGTCGCGCCCTGCGCCAGATACGGCTGCATATTCTCGCAGAACTCCGACACATCCACACCGTCGGCAAGAATGCGCACCATCTGCGGCGAATTGAGCTGCAGCGACAGACAGCTGAACATGGACTTTGCGTTGCTCACACCGCCTGCACGCACGAACAGCACGTCGAACGGCTGCTGATTTGCCAGCGCCATAAACTCGGAAAGCTCCTGCACGGAGCGAAATATGACGGTAAACTCTCTCACGGAAAATCCTCCTGATTCAGACTGTACAAGCAAGACTTTGTCGGATATAATACCATTGTATTCGGATGCTGACGGCTATATGAGAAACGATATAACGAATAAACTGATATATAGTATAAGCAAAAATGATAGTCGTGACTATACACAAATAAGACAAACATTTTTTGTCAGCAAAAAACTTGTTTGGTGGTTTTACCTATGAAATTCTCGTTTTATACCCTTGGGTGCAAGGTCAACCAATACGAAACGCAGGCAATGCAACAAATGTTGCTGTCCCATGGTCATACGCTCGGTGAATTCGACGAGCCGTGCGACGGCTATATCGTCAACTCCTGCACCGTCACCGCCGTCTCCGACAAGAAAACCCGCAACGCCATCCGCCGCGCGCAGAAGCTCAATCCGGACGCTGCCGTCGGCGTCTGCGGCTGCTATGCACAGTCCGCGCCGGACGAGGTCCGCGCCCTCGGCGTCGACGTCATGGTCGGCACTGCCGACCGCGAAGCCTTCGTCCTGCAGATGGAGCAGGCGGCGCAGGATAAAAAGAACCATGCCCATTGGGAGAAGGTCGCACCGAGCAATCTCCCCCGCGCCTTCGAGCAGCTGCCCGCCGGCGGTCTTGCCGCGCGCACCCGTGCGCTTTTAAAAATCGAAGACGGCTGCAATAACTTCTGCACCTACTGCATCATCCCCTATTCCAGAGGGCGCGTCCGCTCCATGCCGCTGGACGCCGCCGTGGAGGAGACGAAAAAGCTTGCCCGCGAGGGCTACCGCGAAATCGTCGTCAACGGCATCGAAATCTCCTCCTGGGGCTGGGAATGGAAAAATGGCAGCCGCCTGTCGGCGCTTCTGCTTGCCATCTGTCAGGCTGCGCCCAAGGTCCGCATCCGCCTCGGCTCTTTAGAGCCGCGCACCATCGACGAAGACTTCTGCAAAACCCTTTCCGTCTGTAAAAATCTCTGCCCGCAGTTCCATCTCAGCCTGCAAAGCGGCAGCGACACCGTCTTAAAGCGCATGAACCGCAAATATGATACCGCACGGTATCTTGAGAGTGTCCGCCTCCTGCACCGCTACTTTCCCGGCTGTGCGATCACGACCGATCTCATTGTCGGCTTCCCCGGCGAGACAGAGCAGGAATTTTCGCAATCCGTTTCCTTCCTGCAAACCTGCGAGCTTGCCGCCGTCCACGTCTTCCCCTACTCCCGCCGCAAGGGCACGCCTGCCGCGTCCATGCCCGACCAGATCGAAAAGGCCGAAAAAGAGCGCCGTGCTGCCGTCGCTGGAGAAACCGCCGCCGCGCTCCACCGCGCGTATCTCGCGCGCCAGCTCGGAACCGAGCACGACGTTCTTTTCGAGCAGACGGAAAAGGGTTATTTCACCGGGCACACCATGAACTACGTCAAGGTCTACTGCCGGGCTGAAAACCTCCGCAATGAGATCCGCCGCGTCCGCATCACTGCGCTGTTTGAAGACGGCGTCCTCGCCGAGCCGGTTTCCGCTTAAAATAGCCGCGGCAGCGCAAACGCTTCCCCGAACAGTGCAAACCGCAGCAGATCGTCCAGAATCACCGCAGCGCCTGCCAGCACTGCCCACCACGCGGCAAACGGCAGACACACCTGCCCCAGAAGGTTGTGCGGCCGCGCACTGTAGTCCCAGACTCCGAGCCGGAGCCACCGATTCACCACCAGTCCCGTCAGAAACTCCATGCAGACAATCCCCCATGCGCCCAGCGCCATCTGCACCCCCAGCGGCGCGTTCGGAAAAACCTCATCCAGAAGCCCGATCAGCCAGAAGCAGACCCCGCCCAGCAGAAACATGCTCCCGTGGCTCCTTCCCCGGTAAATCAGCTCCACCATCACATATATCGTTCCGCCGCACCCGATCAGTGCCAGATTCTTCCACATTCTTTTCCTGCTCCTTCCGCTTTTTCCTCGCATGGAAACCCACAAGTATTTTTTAGAATTTTCTCAGAATCATACTTGACAAACCACACTTTTTCCTTTATAATTCATCTTGCTGTTCAGCCAACAGCACAAACCTATGGCGGCATAGCTCAGTTGGTAGAGCACCCGGTTCATACCCGTGTTGTCATCTGTTCGAGTCAGATTGCCGCTACCAGGCCCGTTGGTCAAAAGGTTAAGACACCGCCCTTTCACGGCGGTAATATGGGTTCGATTCCCGTACGGGTCACCATGATTGCCGAACACTATAGATGAAATGGCAAAAAAGCCAGTCATCTCAACGTGTTCGGCAATTTTTTATTCTCAAAATTCTTAGGTAACTCCATAGATGAAATCGTGATTGGCAGAGGTTCGAACAGGGTTTGAACCTCTGCTTTTCCATATTCAAGCGGAATTGTGGCGACAGCGCCCTTTTTCAGAGGGCTGCGGCGGCTGAATTTCGGAAAAATCGAAGAAAAATCTTTCACAAAGTTATGGGCGCTGGATTGTTGGTTTTCACGAACCAAT
>OIWM01000613.1_pt1 | contig 41996 bp, 40 predicted proteins | sample 1587451 | NCBI WGS metagenome assembly OIWM01 (sample SAMEA3888907, study PRJEB22519) | human gut metagenome | biome: human gut; feature: human-associated habitat; material: faeces | place: Denmark | collected 2011 | reverse complement strand
GGTAGCCCTTCATATCCGTACACTTCGGCTGTTCGAGCAGCAGCTCGACCTCGCGGCCGGTTAAAATCTGAGGAAGGCGCTTTTCCGCCTTCTGCTGCGGGATATCATGCACAGGAGACTGCGCGACCGCGCCGGTGGAGACGCAGTAGCCATAGAAGCTCTTGAGCGACGCCACACACCGGGAGACCGTCGCAGGCGATTTGCCGATGCTCGTCAAATGGCGCACATAGGCACAGACCGTCTCCTGCGTGCACGCCTCCAGCGCAGGGCCGTCCGTCTGCTCCAGATAGGTGGTGAATTGCCGCACATCGCGCAGATAGGAAGCGACCGTATTGTCCGATGCGTGCCTGATATTCATAAGGTAGGATTCATATGCAGCCACGAGCTTCCCCATCTTGCGTTCCCTCTCGCCAGCAAAAAACTATGCCGCAGCGGCCCGGCGCATACAGGAGGCAACCGGAGCGTTCTGCAAAAAACATTTCTGGCAGTGTAGAATATAATAATAACGCATATTTTCCCGGATTTCAATCCTTTCCGGCCCGGAAAGGAAAACTTTGTATATTATGCTCAAGAATTATGTTAACAATATTATGTTAACCAATGCAACGGAGACATCGTAATTCAGCGGCTCATCTGCATATTCCACCAGATGTTGTATTCATTATCTGCATATTCACCACATGCTGTGTTTTGCATATTTGCAAGTTCTCCTGCATTTATCCGTTTTCGATTTATGCATAGCGGCGTTTTTTCCGGTGCCCGGCCCCGAGCAGAGCGCCGAGCAGCCCCGCACCGGCCAGCGGCAGCAGGACCGGCAGTGCTTCCCCGTAATGTACGCCGAAGAACAGCAGGTTCCCCAGCAGCAAAAACAGCGCATAGCCGCCTGCCGCCCCAAGCCCGCAAAGCAGCTTCCGCCGTCCGCTGTGCAAGGCTGCGATCAGCGCACCGAGAAAGGCGACCAGCCCCGCGATCACGCCCGCGGCAACCGGCAGACTGCTTTCCGGCAGCTTCCCGCCCAGGATCAGGCGCGCAGCCAATGCGGCCAGCGCCAGCGTTGCCAGCGGCATGGCCGCCGCCAGCTGCAGCGGCAGCCAATTCCGTTTTTTCCTTCCCTGTTTTCCACCCATGACGATCCCCTCTCCCATTGTTCTGTTCCAGCCTATGCCGCCACGCAGAAAAAAAGACCCGCCGTCCGGTTTGCCGGGCAGCGGGCTTGCAGAAGGATCACTTGCGAACGAAGGACATGCAGTCCGTGCACTGCTTCATCGTGGGATCGGACTCGTGGGTGCCGACCTGGATGCGCTCAAGCGAGCAGTAGTTTTCGTCGCTGCAGTGGTTCCGGCACTGGGTAACGGAGCACTGGATGCAATGGTTGGCATGGCAATCACAGCTCATGAACGGTTCCTCCTTTGCTTGATTTCGAGCCTAGTTTGCGCCGCTCCACCGGGAAAAATCATGGAAATTCCATCCATTTTCAAATTGACAGCCCCGGAAAATTCGCTATAATGAAGAGCAGAGGTTCAGGAAGAACTGCAAGGAGGTTATTTACACTATGATCAAGGTCGCACCGTCCATTTTGTCCGCGGATTTTGTCAATCTGGAGCGAGATATCCGCTCTCTGCCCGCCGCAGGAGCCGATTATGTCCACGTCGACGTCATGGACGGCATGTTTGTTCCGAATATCACCATCGGCATCCCGGTCGTCGCTGCCATTTCGCGCATCGCCCCCCTGCCGCTGGATGTCCATCTGATGATCGAGCGGCCCATCCGCTATGTTGACGCGTTCTGCAAGGCCGGAAGCAGCATCCTCACGCTCCATGTTGAGGCCGACACGCAGGAAAACACGCTCGAGGCCCTGCGCCGCATCCGGGAAAACGGTGTGCGCGCTGCCATTTCCGTCAAGCCGAACACCCCTGCAGAGGCCGTGCTGCCCTTCCTGCCGCTGTGCGATCTCATCCTTGTGATGACAGTCGAGCCGGGCTTTGGCGGACAGTCGTTCCTGCACAGTACCATGCCGAAGCTGCATCAGCTCCGCCAGTGGATCGACGAGCAGAACCCAGCCTGCGAGCTGGAGGTTGACGGCGGCGTCAATGTGGAGACGGCAAAGATCTGCCGCGATAACGGCGCGAACGTCCTCGTCGCGGGCAGCGCCTATTTCAAGGCCGCCGACCCCGCAGCCTTTGTCCGCGCGGTAAAGGCGTAATATCAGAATAATTCCCCGGCCCTGCATGGATCGAACGCCATGCAGGGCCGGGGCTTTTTTAGGCAGCACCGCATAATTCAGCGAGAGCATTCGCCGAGGGATTTTTTGTCGAGACAAAGTTTGAAAAGTGCAGATGTACTTTGTGTACCCGCAAGGGGCATGCCGCATCCGTAAGGCGGCAAAGCCGCCAACGGCTGCGCAATACCTCAAACTTTTCGAACTGATGGATCGGCAAAAAATAACCGGCGAAGGCCGAAGCTGCAATTATGCGGTGTTGCCTTCTTTACAGGCTGACCGCGGTGTCCGTTGCAAAGAAATACACAATGCGCTCCGACACCGGCAGCTCAAAAATACGCGACAGCGCGCGGCTGTAGGCATCAAGCTGACCGCGATAGTATTCCGCGCGCTCGCGCTCCGCACCGGGGCGCAGGCGGTCACTCTTGAAATCAAGAATGACCAAGCCGTCCAGCTCGATGAGGCAGCAGTCCGTAACGCCCTGCAGCAAAATCTCCTCCCCTTCCAGCGCCGGATCATAGTTCGCGCCGTCGTCCAGCACGGAGAATTTGAACTCCCGCACAACCTGTGGGGCCTTCAGCACACGCTGCCCCAGCGGAGAGGCAAAGAAGCGGCGCAGCCGTTCCGGGTCGACAGCCTCAAGCTGCTGCGGCGTCAGGAATTTTTGCCGTCCGAGCCGCTCCAGTTCCGAACGAAGCCCTGACTCGTCTGCGCAGGCGGCATAGTTCAGGTGCTGCATGGCAAGGTGCAGCGCCGTGCCGCGCTCCGCCGCTGTCAATGCCCTTCTCCCCTCTTCGAAGCGCGGGACCGGGAAATGAAGCTTCGGCGCCTGTGCGGTCTGCTCGGCCGCCTCGTTATCCAGTTCGCGGCCCTTGAGCTGCGTCGCTGTCAGCTTTGTCGGCATCGTCACCGCCGCTGCGTGGCCATAGGGTGGAAGGAAGCGCGGCTCCGGCGGCTGCTCACACGCCGGTTCGGCCGATGCGGCAGTCCCCGCCTCCGGGGCGGCCTGCACAGCAGTATGGAGTTGAATGCGCCACGGGTGGCCGCCCTGCAGTGCACAGTCCGGCTGCCCGGCCGCAGCGAACAGCTCGCCCGCCTCCGGCCGGGTCATCGCAGCAAGCAGGATCCAGTCGCCCAAGGAATCCGCGCCCTCCAGCAGGGCGGCATCCGGCGGCAGGCTCAGTCCCTGCGCATAGCTCTCGAGCCTGCGCGTCAGGCGGGCGGCGCAGCAGGTCATGATCAGGCGGTACTGTGGCCGCGTCATGGCGACATAGAGCACGCGCATCTCCTCCGAAACGGCCTCCTGATCCAATCTGCGCGCAATGGCCTGCCGCGCAATGGTCGGGCAAAGGATACGCGCTGCGGGGTCATAGCAGTTTGAGCCAAGCCCCAGCACAGGGTCGGTGAGCACATTGGCCCGCGAGTCCGTCCGATTGAAGCACTTGCAAAGGTCCGCCAGAAATACGACCGGGAATTCCAGCCCCTTGGAGCTGTGGATGGTCATCAGCCGAACGGCCCCGGCCGCCGCGCCGCCGCTTGACGGCACGCCACGCTCCCGCAGGCCCTCCAGATGGCGCAGGAAGCCGGGCAGACCGCAGCCGCCTGCGCGCTCATAGGAATCCGCGATCGAGCGGAACGCCGCCAGATTCCGCTGACGCTGCGGGCCGTTCGGCAGAGCGGCGCAGAGCGCGGGCAGCAGGAGCCGCTCCTCCGCCTCCTCGAGCAGGGTGCGCAGCGGCGCCTCCTGCGCCGTGCGGCGCAGGTCCTCCAGCACGGCGCAGATGGGCGCTTTGCTTTCGCAAAGCAGCGTGTAAAGGTCTGCATCCCGGTCCCCGGCGCGCAGCCGGGCCAACGCGTCGGCAGGATAGCCGCCGAACGGTGAGAGCAGCACCGTCAGCAGCGGGATATCCTGATGCGGGTTGTCGATGATCTGCAGCAGTGCGAAGAGGAAGCGGATTTCCTCTGCGGCAAACAGGTCGTCGCTGCCGCAGGAGGCCGGAATGCCGTGCCGCCGCAGGGCGTCGAGATAGGTCTGCGTCCGGCCGGAAAGCGAGCGCATCAGGATGACGATATCTCCGGGCCCGATGGGCCGCAGCCCGTCGCCGTCCGGGATCTTCTCCTCCTGCCGCAGCATCTCCGCGATGCGCGCGGCGACAAACTCCGCCTCGGCCGCCGCGCGGTCCGGCGGCGCGCCGTCCCCGGCCGGGCTGTAGTCGATGGCATGCAGCTCCACGGCAGGCTGCCCCATGTCCGGGAATGTCCGGTTGGCGCGCAGCGCCTCGGCATCGCCGTAGACAAGGCCGCCGGTCCGCTCCGTCATCGTCAGGCGGAAAACGTCATTCGCTGCAGACAGGATTTCCGCATGGGAACGGAAATTATCCGAAAGCAGGATGCGGCGCGGCTCTCCTGCAGCGGGCTTCTCCGCAAACGTGCGGTATTTTTCCAGAAAAATGGTCGGGTCGGCCAGACGGAAGCGGTAGATGGACTGCTTCACGTCGCCAACAAGGAACACATTGCGGCCCTCCCGCGAGATCGCGGAATAAATTGCCTCCTGCACGCGGTTCGTATCCTGATATTCGTCCACGAGAATTTCGGCGTAGCGCCCGGCCACCTCGCGGGCGGCCGCCGTCGGCGCGCCGGAGCGGTCCGTCAGCAGGCGAAGGGCAAAATGCTCCAGATCGTTGTAGTCGAGCAGGTGCCTTCTGCTCTTTTCCGCCGCAAAGCGCGCGGAAAATGCCCGCGTCAGGGCCAGCAGTCCGCGCAGCGCCTCCGCGCTTCCGCTGAGCTCCCGCAGCGTCTCGTCCGGCTGCAAAGAGAACGGCTCGAGCCTGCGCCGCACGCGCGCGACGGTGTCCGTGCGCAGGCGCTTGATGCGCTCCTGCGTCTCCGGGTCGGCGCATTTTCGGATCGCCGGGAAACGGCCGAAATCCGGCGGGATGCGCGCAAGCGCCTCCCACGATCCGGCAGAGGCCAGCGCCTCGAGCAGCAGGAGATTGGTCTGCAGCACGGGCGCATAGGCGGAAACGGCCTCGTTCTCCTCAGCAAGCGCCAGCGCGCGGCGCAGCATGGCCGCATCGCTCTGTAGGCCGCGCTGCAGCTCCCGCAGCAGCCACTCGCCCCAGATCGTCTGGCCGGGGTCCGTGCAGTCCGTCACATCCAGCATGACCTCCCAGCGGTCCGCCGTCGCAGCCGGATCGGGATAGCACTGCAGGTTCGTGTAGACGCGCACGATCAACTCCTGCAGTGCGCGGTCGTCCCGTCCTGCGCCGGGCAGATCCAGTGCAGCGCACACGGCGGGCGACGGATCTGCATAGGCCTCCTCGAGAACGGCGCGCACGGCGCGCTCCCGCAAGGCAGCTGCCTCCTGCTCGTCTGCAAGGCGGAAATCGGCGGGCAGCTCCAGGACGTGGGCATAGTCCCGCAGGAGCGCCGCGCAGAAGCTGTGGACCGTGGAGATCTGCGCCAGATAGACGCGGCTGAGCTGCCGCTGCAGATGGCGGTTCTCCGGGTCGGCGGCAAGGCGGCGGTTCAGCTCCGCCAGCAGCTTGCCGCGCAGCTCCGCTGCAGCCGCCTGCGTGAAGGTGATGAGCAGGAATTCGTCGACGCACCTGCCCTCGCAGATGACCTGATCGAGCACGCGATCGATCAGGACGCGGGTCTTACCGGAGCCTGCGGCCGCCGCGACCAGCAGGGCGCAGCCGCGGCTCTCCACCGCCGCCCGCTGTCCGGGCGTCAATACGATCTCAGCCATGCTCTCTCCTTTCCAGCGTCTGCCAGAATTCCTCCGCCGTGATCTTCTTCAGCCAGCGAGGCTGTTCATGTCCGGCGCAGATCTCCGAATAGGGGCAGAACGCACAGGCGCTGTCCTTCGCATCCCGGATGCAGGGATCCGGGTCGATGCGGCCGTCCGCCAGCTCGTCGCCGAGCGCGGCCACGGTCCGGAACACGAAGCGCTCCAGCTGGGCAAGCTGGGCAAACGAGGCAAGGTCGCCAGTTTTCCGCCCCTCCTTGTCAAGCGTATACGGCAGAAAACGCGGGCTCCCGCCGCACGGCTCCATAGCCTCGAGCACCGGATCGCTGTTCAGCAGCACGCCGGAGCGGCGCAGCTGCTTGCGGCGCTCCTTTTCGATCTCGGCCTGCGCAAGACGGTCGCGCACGGAGACGCGCTCGATGCGCGCCGGGAAATACAGCACGCCCGCAGGCAGCGGCTCGCCATGGAGCAGATGTCCGCCCTGCCGGACGAGGGCAAAGAGATACAGCAGCATCTGCAGCCCGCGCCCGTGCAGCACGTTCGTATAATCGAAGCTCTTTTTGCCGGTCTTGTAGTCCACAACGCGGACATAGGGCCGTCCGCCGCTCTGCCAGACGTCTACACGGTCAACAAAGCCCTCCACAACGCCGCGGCAGCGTTCCCCGGCAAAGGCCACACCCGGCAGCGCGCCACGCGCCGAGAATTCCAGCTCACAGAATTTCGGGCGGAAGGCGGAGACGGACAGCTCGTCATACAGCTCGTCGACGACCTGCGTCACCTCGTCAAACGTCCGCCGGAGCAGATAGCCCGTCCGGCCCGAGTCCGGGAAGGTCTCGAGCAGGGTCTGTGCGTTCTGCTCCATGCGCTCCTGCGCCAGTTCCTGCACCCGGCTGCGCGGCACGGCGGCAAACCCGCCCTCGCGCTCCGTCTGCTGCACGACATGCTCCAGCACGTCGTGCACGAACGTGCCGTAGAACCGGCTGTCGAATTCCGCCGGTTCGCGTTCCTGCGCCCGCAGGCCGTACTGCAGAAAATGTGCAAAGCGGCATCCGGCCAGCACATCGATGCGCGAGGAGGAGAAGTGCAGCTCCGCGCCATAGAGCGCCCGCGCCGTCTCCGGCCGGAGCGAGCCGGGCGAATAGGTCCGGGCCTGCTCCGCACGCGCGGCAGCCCCGGCAAACATCGGCTCCTGCAGCAGGCCGCCCGCGGTGGGCAGCCAACGCTCCAGATAGGCCTGCGGCGCGCGCAGCACCAGCGCCTCATCCGTCGCCCCGCGCACCGCCTGCGGCTGCAGCTCCGTCAGCCGGTGGAAGAAATAGGACTCGCGCTCCCGCACGGCGCTGACCCACAGTGAGCGCCGCGGCGCCTCCAGCACGCTCGCCATGGCGGCAAGCTCGCGGTCGAGCCGGGCCGAAGCAGCAGGGCCGACCTCCAGCCCCATGCGCTGCAGGCTGGCACGCTCGGCATCCGTCAAGAGGCTGCGCGGCGCGGCAGCAGCCGGGAACGCCCCCTCGTTCGCGCCGAGCAGCAGCAGATGCGGCACATCCGCACGGCGGAGCGACATGACGCTGCCGACCGTGACGCTGTCGAGCTGGGCCGGGATTGTGCCGATATCATACTGGCTCAGAACGACGCGGAAAATCTGGAAAAATGCGTCCGCCGTGCGGACGGTGCGGCCGAGCACGCCGTACAGCTGCTCCAGCACCGTGCAGACAATGCCGTAGGCCTGCGTCAGCTCCTGTGCCTTCTGCAGGCTCCCGCTCCGATAGGCCTCCTGCGCACGCTCGTTCAGCCGCTCGCGCAGACCGGTCTGCTCCAGAAAATGATAGAGCGCCAGCACCATCTCGCCCGTATTCTGCGCGGCGCGCAAACCGCGCCGCAGGGCGGACAGGGGGGCGATCGCCTCTGCGCGCCATGCGTTCAGTTCGGCCAATCGCTCCGGCGGCGCAGCGCGGCCGTGCAGTCCGGCCGGGTCCATCGTCCATTCGCGCTCCCAGCGCGCACCCTGAATGTTCCAGATCACGGCATAGTTCTCCAGTGCGTCGCACGCGGCGGCGTCCAGCGGAGAAAGGCCGGATTTTAAGTACGCCAGAACGGCCTCCTGCTCCATGCCGCCCGAGGCCGCCTCCAGCGCGGCAAGCAGCATGCGCACGACCGGCTCACGGAGCAGATCGCGCGTTCCGGCAAAATAGGCCGGGATGCCCGCACGGCGCAGGACGGTCTCGAGCACCGGACGATAGGTCTCCGGGTCGGCGCAGGCCACGGCAATGTCGCGCCAGCGCGCGCCGCCCTCCATCCTTTGCAGAATTTCACCCGCCGCAGCGCGGCACTCCGTCTCGATATCCGGCGCGCACGGAAGGCAGACGCCCGGAAGCGCCGGGCAGGCCGCTCCCCTGCCGAACAGCGCGCGCAGCAGAGGCGAAAAAGCCTCATCCTCTGCCGGGAATTCCCGGAGCTGCACCGCCGCGCCCGCCTGCCGGGTCGCTCTCTGCAGGCTGCGGATCGTATCCCGCGCAGCATCGAAAATTTGCGCACCGCCCGCCGGGCTGTCGCAGCTCAGCGCAACGGTCACCTCCGCCCCGCCTGCAAGGAGCTGCGTCAGGATCTCCAGCTCCACGCCGTTCAGGTCGGTAAAGCCGTCGAGATACAGCTGCCGCCCTGCAGCAAACGTTCCGGTCTCCAGCGCGGCGGCAAGCCGCGTCAGGCGGCTGGACGGATCCTGTCCCGCATTGGCGCAGGCGGCGTCATAGCTCTCCATCAGGAGGGCAAATTCCTCGGTCTTCACGGCCAGCGCGCCGCTGAGCTTCTCCGATGCCGCGCGCAGCAGCTCCGGCCGCAGGCAGTAGGCACGGAATTCCTCCAGCGTGTCGAGCAGCTGCAGCAAAAATTCCGGCCGGGACGTGCTGGCACCGAACAGCTTCAGCCGCGGGCGCACCTGCTCCACAGCCAGCGCCATCAGCAGCAGCCGTCCGCCCGCGTCCGTCTCCTCGCAGGCGGAGCCGCCCTCGATGGAAAACACGCGCGAGGCCAGCCGGGAAAAGCTCAGGACCTCGGCAAAGCGGCTGATCGTGTCGCCGCCCGCGCGGCAGAGCATGCGTTCGGCCTCGTGGGAGAACTGCTCCGGCACGACCAGGATGCGCTGCGCCGTTTTTTCGCAGAGCGCCTGCATCACGCGGGCCGTGTTCTGTTTTCTGCTCGGACAAAGCCAAAGCTCCAGCATGTTCCTCACCTCTTTTTATCTATTGTAACACACGCCGTGCGAAAAGAAAAGCCCACGCCGGATCACGACGTGAGCTGCGGACTGTTGAAAAAACTGCCCAGCCAAAGGTTCCGGAGGGAAGAAAAGTGTGAAAGGAAACCGTCAGGGTTTCCTTTCGCGTTAAATAACCCGCCGCAGCGGCAGAATTGCAAAATCATGCTGCAAAAATTGATTTTGCAATTCTGATAGCAGCTTGGCGAAAAAGTCCAACAGGACTTTTTTGACAAGCTGAGCCCACGCCGGGTCACGGCGTGGGGCTGGTTCATGAAAACAGTTCCTTGAGCTTCTGGAGCCACTCGAGCGTTTTGAAGCGCAGGCGGTATTCCGGCTGCTCCTCCGTGATCCATGCAGCCTCGTCCTCGTCAAAACCTCCCGCGGCAGCCTGCAGCTCCGCCTCATCGCTCGTTGCGGCCGTGCAGAGCGTCGGGAACACGACGCACCACCAGTTTTTCCCGGCGGCTTCGCCGATCTGCACCCGCAGCGAGGGGTATGTCCCGGCAGGCAGGGAGAAGCTGGCATAGTCCCGTGTGCCGTAGGTTTCCGGGCCGAGGCTGACCGTCACGTCATAGCCGCTGCCCGCAAGCACGCGCTGCGCCGCCTCCGCGATCTCCGGCAGATGGGCCGCGATGCATTTGCGCGCGTCATCCGCCGTTTCGCAGTCTGCCGTCAGGCCGGACACGCAGGCCAGCACGCCGTCGCGCACGCGCAGTTTCTGCGCCTGATCAGCTGCTTCATCGGAATTGGCAATGACATGCAGCCGCACGGTCTTCCGCGCCAGCCTGCGCTGCCGCACGAGCGTATCGGCCGTATAAATGCTGCCGGTCAACAGAGCAAGCGACAGCAGCCAGCAGAGGATCCTTCGGATTTTCATAAAAAACACCGTCCATTCCGTAGTTGCCTATAGAATGGACGGATTTTGGAAATTTTATACCGTTTTGGCAATAAAGACCTGCGGATAATTGTCCTTGAGCATCGTACAGGCGACGGCGGCATATTCGAACGAGTCAAACAGGCCGTATACGGCCGAGCCGCTGCCCGTCATCTGCGCGCCATAGGCGCCATAGGACATCATGATGGACTTGATATAGTTCAGCTCCAGATGGTCCGGAATGGCGACCTGTTCAAACACATTGCACAGGCCCGCGCCGATGGCCTCGAGATCGCCCTTTTCGAGCGCAGCGCGCATAGCGCGCGTGTCCGGCCGCTTGGCAAGCGCGACATCGTCGAGTTTGGCATAGAGCGCCGGGGTGGAAAAGCTGACGTCCGGCTTACAGATCACGGTGAACATCTCCGGCGCGTCCGGCAGCTTCGTCAGCCGTTCGCCGCGCCCCTCGGCCAGAGCCGTGCCGCACAGCACGCAGAACGGAACGTCGGAGCCGATCTGCGCGCCCAGCTCACACAGCGCATAGACGGAAAGCGGGTAATCTTTCCAGCGGTTCAGCGCGCGCAGCACAGCCGCCGCGTCGGCGCTTCCGCCGCCAAGGCCCGCCCCGGACGGGATGCGCTTGGTGATGCGGATGGTCAGGCCGTCCGGCTCGCCGCCGAACGTGTCAAAGAACACGCGAGCGGCACGCCAGGCCAGATTCGTTTCGTCCAGCGGGATGCCCGCCGTTTCACACTCGATGCGCCAGCCCGTGCCGGTGTCCAGCAGGAGCTCGATATCGTCGCGCAGGGCAACAGTCTGTAGAATGCTGCGGATATCGTGGTAGCCGTCTTCACGGCGGTCCAGCACGTCGAGCGTAAGATTGATCTTTGCAAATGCGCCTTCGGTCAGAGTTGTCATTTGATCTTTCTTCCTTCAAGATAGTAACGTTTTTCGCGGCTGTGGCCCATCGAGAACGTCTTGCGCGGCAGGATGCCGTCGGCAATGACGCCGCGGAAGAGCTGGCTCTTCTCCATGGCGGGCAGCAGGAAGCCGATGGCGTTCGGCTGCTTTGCCAGCGCGATGAGGGCGTCGTCGTCATGGATGTAGTCCACTTCGCCGGGATGATCGGCCAGATAGCTGTCCAGGAAGCCCTGCAGCACGCCGACGGCCAGCTCGCTGAGCGAACGGTCGAGCAGCACCGTGCCGGACTCCTCGCCCGCATACCACGTCACAGGGAAGCCGCCCTCGGCGCAGGCCTGGCTCTCCAGCGCCTTCCGCAGCGCCTTCGGGTCGCAGCCCGTCACAACGCGGTGGATCGGCTCAAAGACCTGCGCGGGATCATGGATGTTCTCCAGCTCCACGAGTGCATAGCGTGCGGGATGGTTCGACAGATCCTCACCGGGATGGTTGCGTTTCAGTTCTTCATAGCAGGACTTTGCGGTGGCAAGGGAATGGTTGCCGTCGCCGACGGCGAACACCATGGGAACGCCCTTCAGGCCCTCGTACTTCTTGCCGACGTTTGCGGTATAGTCCGTCAGGCGGGCATTGAACGCAGCGGCTTCCTCGCCGTCGACGAGCCAGCCGCGGATGTGGCCGCCGTCCTCCATGAGGTCAAAGTCATAGAGCTTCTCGAGCTTGTCCTTCTTCTCCGCGATCGGCTCGATGAGCACATGCTCATGGTCGTCCGCCAGCATCAGGATGTGCGGCAGCTCGACGGGCGCTTCGCGGCGGACGCGCATGCGCGGCGGAATGCGCTCAACGACCGTGCGCTCCGTGGCGCGGATGGGCGAAACGGAGCCGGTGGAATAGTCATAGGCGTCCAGATCGACCATGCCGATGAGGCCGCGGCGGATGGAGCCGTTTTCCAGTGTGCGCTCCACATAAACAAACGAATCCTTCAGCGTGCGGAAGACGTTGGCATCGAGATATTCCGCCATTGTGCGGTTGATGAGCGCCGTATGCGCAGCCTCCTGCGGGGTGCCAAGCTCTGCCTCGGGCAGAATAAGGTTGATCGTCGAGGGAGAACCCTCGGCATGCTGCCGGACACGCTCCCAATAGGCAGGGTCAGAGGTGAACTGATCGCAGGCGATGACCGCCCACTTCTCCATGGAATCGACCTGCGGGAAGAGAATGTCTGCCGGTAAAAACGCGTTCATGTGGATATCCGCCTTTCAAAATTTTTGTAGGAATCAGCCAAAATTATTATAGCGTATCTTACGGATTTTGTACAGAGGGAAAACGAAAACCAGCAAATAATTCGATATTACTCGCGCACGAATATCTTCTGCAGGGTATGGACGAGCTTTGCGCGCATCGGGTGCAGCACGCGGTCGCACTGGCCGACATAGGCGTGGAACTGTGCGCCGAAGCCCTGCTTGTAGTGATGCAGGCCGTAATAGGGATTCTCCGGCACGGGATAGCCCTCGACGCCGCGGAAGTCAAAGTAACGGTAGCCGCCCTCGAGCGCGTCGCGCTGCATCTGCCACTGGATGAGCTCGTTCGGAAAATCGGCCTGATAGGCGCGGTCGGAGCAGGCATACATATGCCACACGCGGTTGCCGAGCTCGGCCGTGATGCTCGCGGCGATGATGACGCCGTCCTTCTCCGCAAGGTACAGCTTGGCCATGGGGCCGAGCGCCTCGAGGAAGTGCGCATAGTACTGCTGCGGCCGCGCGGTAAAGCCGTTCTTTGCCGCCGTGGCAAGCATCATGCGGTAAAACACCGGGATATCCGAGACATCGCCCAGCCGGACAGTCACGCCGTTGCGCTCCGCGCGGCGGATGTCATAGCGCTTTGTTTTATTATAGTAGGCCAGAAGCGACTCCGGCGTGAAGCCCTGCAGGTCGAGCACATAGCACATGCGCGGCTGGAACAGGGAAAAATCGCTTGCCTGATTGACGGTAAAGCCCAGACGGCGTACCTCGTCCAGAAACGCCGTGTCCGTCTCCTCCAGCATCGGGTCGATGCGGATCATATAGTCGCCGCGCTTTTCGGCAAGAGCGCGCATGGCGTCCACAAGCGCCTCGAGCGTGGCGTAGTCGCCGTCGCGGAAGATCGGCCCGCGCGGCGCATAAAGGAAGCCTGTGTGCATATGGCGGATGCGGTGCTCCAGAATGGCCATGGAGCCGATGATCTCGCCCTTCTCGTCGCGGCAGAGGATGCCGGTCCAGCCCCATCCCTCCTTCACGCGGCCCCATGCAGAGGTCTGCATGAAATGGCAGTTTGGCTGCCGGAGGACAAAGGCGTCCAGCTCCGCCGCCTGATCGATGGTCACATATTCGATCATGGTACGTTCCTTTCTGCCCCCGCACCGGCGGGAGCCGTATCCGTATCGGAAATCTCACCCATTTTACCACAGGCGGGACGCTGCGTCAACTGCCGAACGAGCCCAGCGCGATCGCCATCCCCGGCGCAGCGCCGTGCCGAAAGCCATAGGTGACCGCATTTCCGTCGGCATCCCCCAGCACGAAGCCCAGTTCGCTGGGCTCTGCCGTGGAATACCACTGCTTGACAAGGGAGTCCTCCGGCCGGAATGCATTGGCCGTCAAGCCGTAATAATCCGCCGCCTGCTGCCTCCAGCCGCCCGCATCCTCCAGACAGTCCGGCAGGTCCTGCAGCAGGATCTGATAATCGGACTCCTGATAGAACAGCATCTCCAGATGGAGCAGCCTGCCGGTCTGCGCATCGAGCAGAATGATCGTGTCAATAAACGGCGTATGGTGCAGCGACGCACGGATCGCCGAAAATACCGTGCCCGAGGCCGTGTCAAGGATCCATCCGCTTTCCGCAAATACCTCACCTGACAGGTCGATATACGGCTGGATCGGCTGCGGGATAACACTCTGCGCGTCGAGCAGCCACTGCTGCGTCTGCGCCGTCAGCGCGCCGGCGTCATCGCCGGTATTCTGCGCAATGAACTCACCGACGGCGGCAAGGCGGAGCCGTTCCATCAGAGTCACCGCTTCCTCCATATCCGGCTCTGCGCCATCGACGGAAAATTCCGTCTCGGCCACGCGGTCGAGCTTCTGCTGCAGAAAACGCTGCGGAAGCAGAAGAGCTGCCGCAAGGACCGCGCAGACCGCGGCTGCCAGCCACCAGCTTCGCATTCGCTTCATTTCTGCTCTCCTTTCAGAAGGAATGACACGCGCGTTCCCTCGCCGACCACGCTCTCAAAGCGCAGGCTCGACCCATGGACCTCGGCGATCTTACGGCACAGCGTCAGGCCGAGGCCCGCGCCGCCCGCCGCTCTGGCGCGCGATTTATCCACCATATAAAACGGATCGGTGATACGCGACAGCTCCTCCGGAGGAATGCCGCGCCCCGGATCGATCACGCAGAACAAATAGCCCGACGGAACGACTCTGCCGCGCAGCTGCAGAACCGCGCCTGACGGAGAGGCCTTGTGCGCGTTGTCGAGCAGATTGAGCAGCAGCGTCCGCAGCAGCTCCGGTTCGCCCCAGACGGCCGCCTCCTCCACATCGCACTGCAGGCTCTGCTTCTGCCGGGCAAGCCGGTATTCGCAGCTTTTCTGCACGGAGGCCGCGAGCGCACCGGTCTGCACCCGGGAGAAGGAAGGCTCGCTGCGCTCAAGCGCAAACAGGTCCAGCAGCGCGAACGACATACGCTCCAGACGTTTCCCCTCGGTGTAGATCGCGTTGGCTGCTTCAAACTGCATCTCGCTCGGAAGCGTTCTGCTGCGCAGCGTGTCGGCGTAGCCGATGACGGAGGTCAGAGGCGTTTTCAGCTCATGCGCAAAGCTGGCCGTAAATTCCTTCTGACGCTGCGCCGCAGCCGCCAGCTCCCGCAGCCGTGCCTCGAGCGCGTCGGCCATGGCGTTGAAATTCTGCGCCAGATCGCCGAGCTCGTCATCGGTGCGGACCGTGACGCGCCTGTCCGTCTGCCCGGCCGCAAGCTGCCGCGCCGTGCGCGAAATGCGGCGGAGGGGCCGCGTCATATAGACAGACAGAGCTGCCGTTGCCGCGACCGCAGCCCCAAGCACAGCGGCAAGGATCCATCGAAAGCGCTGCAATTCCGTCTCCGCTTCGCGCAGCATATCCGTAATGTCGTTCAGGCAAGTCAGAGAGTATGTACCGCCGTACAGTGTAAGCAGCGACGTTGTGATCAGGCGGCTGCCGGAGGTGGTATTCTGCACACGGGAGACGATCACGCCCGCCCTTCCGTTCTGCACCGCCTCCTGTGGGAAGTCCGCGCTTTCAGATAAAACCGTGCCGTCCGCCGCGTGCAGGCAGTAGCTGCGGTCCTGCGGAATAGCCTCCAGCGCCCTTTCAATCGCGCCGGAGGAAGCGGTGTCCTGCCCCTGCTCTCTGGCGCAGAGCGCCTGCACCGTCATGCCGAGCAGCCGTACCCCCTCCTGCGCATCGCGGACTTGTCCCTGCAGACGCGCGTCAAACGAGCTGCTCATGACCAGGTAGCCGCCGACGGCCAGAGAAGCCGCCAGCAGCATGGTGATGAGGGCGGTCATTTTGGCAGCAAATCTCAATCCGTCACCTCCAGTCGGTAGCCTGTCTTATAGATCGTCAGGAGCTTTCCCTGCCAGCCCAGCTTTCGCCGCAGCCGCTGCACATGCAGGTCGACCGTGCGGCTGTCACCCGTGAATTCCGTGCCCCAGACGCGCTCATAGATCGTTTCGCGGAACAGCGCGATGTTCCGGTTCTGTACAAACAGGAGCAGCAGGTCAAATTCCTTCGGCGTGAGCAAAATCGGTTCGCCGCCGCGTGTGACGCGCATGGCTCGTGCGTCGATGCACACATCTCCTACGGTATACCGGTCTCCGGTCTTTCCGGTGCGGCGCAGGACGCTCTCCACCCGCGCGATCAGCTCCACAATATCAAACGGCTTGACAAGATAGTCATCCGCTCCGGCGCGCAGACCGTTAACGCGGTCGCTGACCGAGCCGCGCGCCGTCAGGAAGATCACCGGCGTTTTCGTCGGGCGGATCAGGTCCATCAGTTCGAAGCCATCCGCCCCAGGAAGCATGATATCCAGAAGGATCAGATCGAAGCTCATCTGCTCCAGAAGGTCTGCGGCCGCCAGGCCGTCATATTCGCAGGTGCATTCGTAGCCGCACGCGCTGAGATTCAGGTCGATCAGCCGCGCGATCGTTATTTCATCTTCCACGATCAAAATCCGGATCATGATTTTTCCTCCCAAAAAGCATTTCCTGAGGATAGTTTGCATCTGCCTTGTATCTATATTGTATCACAGGAACGGTCCGCCTACCAGCCCTGCGGAAATTTTGTGTACTTTACCCAGATTTAACATTCTATCCTCTTGCATCTGCCGGGACGTTCGATTATAATTGAGTTATTATACTGCCAAAAGGGAGGCAACGTATTTGGAAGTTCTGTTGGAAAATGCGCAGTCCCTGCTGCAGGGAGACGGCTGGAAGCTCATCGTCATGTGGCTCATCGGCGCGGTGCTCATCTATCTCGCCATCGCCAAGGATATGGAGCCCTCGCTGCTGCTGCCGATCGGCTTCGGCGCGATCCTGATGAATCTGCCGGGCGCGGACCTCGAGATCCTGCATCTTCTGTATGAAAAGGGCATCGCAAATGAGCTGTTCCCTCTCATACTGTTCATCGGCATCGGTGCAATGATCGATTTCGGTCCGCTGCTGTCGAACCCCAAGCTGATGATCTTCGGCGCGGCGGCGCAGTTTGGCATATTTTTCACATTTTTCGTGGCGAGCCTCTGCGGCTTTGACATCCGCGACTCCGCCTCCATCGCCATCATCGGCGCGGCGGACGGCCCAACATCCATCGTCGTGGCAAACGCCCTGCAGAGCGGCTACATCGGCGCGATCACCGTCGCTGCCTATTCCTATATGGCGCTGGTCCCCATCGTCCAGCCGCCCGTCATCCGCCTGCTGACAACGAAGAAGGAGCGGCTCATCCGCATGCCGTATGAGCCGAAGCAGATCTCCAAAACAACACGCATTCTCTTCCCCATCGTCATCACGATCATCACGGGCATCTTTGCCCCGAAGGCAGTCGCGCTCGTCGGCTTCCTGATGTTCGGCAACCTGATCCGCGAGTGCGGCGTGTTGAACTCGCTGTCCGAGACGGCGCAGAAGGTGCTGGCGAACCTTATCACGATCTTCCTCGGCATCTCCATCGCGTTCAACATGCACGCGGTGCAGTTCCTGAAGCCGCAGACACTGCTCATCATGGGCCTCGGCCTTGTTGCCTTCATCTTCGACACGGCGGGCGGTGTTCTGGTGGCCAAGTTCCTGAACCTGTTCCTGCCGAAGGGCAGGAAGATCAATCCCATGATCGGTGCGGCCGGCATCTCGGCCTTCCCGATGTCCTCCCGCGTCATCCACAAGATGGGCCTGAAGGAGGACCCGCAGAATTTCCTGCTCATGCACACCGTCGGCGTCAATGTTTCGGGCCAGATCGCGTCCGTCATCGCGGGCGGCCTGATCATGAGCCTTGTCTACACCATTGGATAAGGAGGAATGACCATGCAGCTGCTGCCGATCCTCACCGCCGTTGCGGAACAGTCGATCCCGGGCCGTCCTGCCACATGGCAGGAATCCCTGCGCCTGATGGGCGCCGGCTGGGGTTCCATTTTCATTGTGATCCTCGTCATCATGCTCTGCGTCTATTTGCTCAACCGCATATTCCGCAGTAAGGATCCCAAATAAAAACTGCGCGGGCGCTGCCAAAAGCAGCGCCCGCATTTTGTGTCATCAGATCATTTCTCTGTCTCCGCTTCAAAACGATAGCCCTCGGCGACGAGCCAGCTTTCGATCCGGGCGCGGCAGCTTTTCTGCTCCTCCGGGGTGATCCAGCGCCTGCGGGTTCTGCTCTTGCCGCTCGTTCCGTAGGCAGCAGGGTTCTTTTCGAGCAGGAGGTGCTTTTTCCCCTCCTGCTTCGTATACGTCAGCACAGCCACCCGGTCGACGAGGCCGCAGTAGAGCGCATACTCGCCCATTCTGATCTCGCCCGGCCAGTGCGGTATTCTAGGCTGGAGCGCTTCCACTCCTGCAGCAGGAAATTCAGGGCAAGGACCCACTTCGGCGTGCCCCAGTTTGCCAGCAGGATATTAATGCCGATGGCAAAAAACAGGAACAGTGCCGGGAGAAAGATCAGGATATTGCACAGGCCTGCGTGCCTGAGCTTCGGGAACTTCATATGTGGATTCCTCCTCTGGAAAATCGCGCCGGAATATGATAGAATTAAGGCAACACCACACAATTGCAGCTTCAGCCTTCGTCGGATCTTTTTCGTCGATCCAGCGGTTCGAAAAGTTTGAAGTACGCAAAGTACATCTGCACTTTTCAAACCTTGTCTCGGCAAAAAATCTATCGCCGAATGCTCTCGCTGAATTATGCGGTGCTGCCCTAAAAAAATGTCGGAGGGATTCTGAATGGCTCATGTTCCGAACAGTGCGGAGCAATATGAGAAGATGATTGGCACGCCGATCCCGCAGCTCGTCAGCTCGTTGGCGATCCCGACTACCATCAGCATGCTCGTTACGGTTATTTACAACACAGCGGATACCTATTTCGTCTCCCAAATCAACAAATCGGCATCGGCTGCAGTCGGCATGGTCTACACGCTCATGGCCATTCTGCAGGCCGTCGGCTACGGACTCGGCATGGGCGCAGGCAGCCTCATCAGCCGCAAGCTCGGCGAAAAGGACGACGACGCGGCCGAGCGCTACGCCGTCAGCGCCTTTGTGGCCGCCATTCTCGCGGGTGCGGTCGTCGGCTGGGGCTGTCTTGCCGGGTTGAAGCCGATCCTGCACGCGCTGAAATGCACGGACACCATGCTTCCCTATGCCGTCCCCTACGCCCGCTGGATCCTGCTCGTCGCGCCGGTCAGCTGCGCCTCGTTCGTGCTGAACAACACGCTCCGCGCCGAGGGCGAATCGACGCTCGCCATGTGGGGGCTTGGACTGGGCGGCGTGCTGAATATCGTGCTCGATCCCCTGTTCATCTTCACGCTGGACATGGGCGCAGGCGGCGCGGCACTGGCCACAGCCGTCAGTCAGGTCGTGAGCTTTGTGCTTCTGCTGATGTTCTTCCTGACCGGCCGCTCCATCGTCCGGCTGCGCCTGCGCATCGTAAGTCGTCATTTCTGTGATTACTGGCTTATTTTTTCGACGGGTCTTCCAACCGTCTGCCGGCAGGGCCTCGGCAGCGTGGCCTCGGCCGTGCTCAATATGCAGGCCGTCCTCTATGGCGACGCGGCCGTCTCGGCCATCACGATCGCGAACAAGCTCTATGTCTTCGTGCGCAATCTCGTCATCGGCATCGGGCAGGGCTTCCAGCCCGTTGCAGGCTATAACTACAGCGCCGGAAAGCGCCGCCGTACATGGCAGGCGTTCTGGTTCTCTTCCCTCGTCGGCACGGTGCTCTGCACGGTCTGCGCCATCGTCATGGCCATCTTCGCGCGGCCGATCCTGTGGTGGTTCTGCAGCGACGCGGAGGTCGTGCGCATCGGTGCGGAGACGCTGCGCTTCTCCTGCATCGTTCTGCCGCTGCTGGCCGTCTCGACGTTCGTCAATCAGCTCTATCAGTGCCTCGGCTACCGCACAGCCGCGACGTTCCTGGCAAGCTGCAGGCAGGGCATTTTCTTCCTTCCGGCCGTGCTGCTCCTGCCGCTGTGGCTGCATTGCGCCGGTGTGGAGATGAGCCAGCCCGTGGCAGACCTTCTGACCTTCGTGATCTCCATGCCGTTCCTCGCAGCATTTTACCGGCACCATATCCGCGGGCATGCAGAGTAAACTCAACGAAAAAATTTGGGGCGAAAAGCCCCGAATTTTTTTCGCGCGATTCAAGTATAGCATATATCATGCCAGACGGCAAGCCTTTCCCTCGCCGCGCAGCTCGCGGTCCGTTCGGACGATGAGCACAGCAGAAATGGCAAACGTCAGGATATCCGAGACCGGCATGGACCACAGTACGCCGTCCAATCCCCAGAACAGCGGCAGGAGCAGCGCGAAGCCGACGCCGAAGACGATCTCACGCACCATGGACAGCGCCGTGGAGGCCGCCGCCTTTCCCATGGCCTGCAGGAAGATGAAGCAGGCCTTGTTGACACAGGCAAGCACAAGCATGCACAAATAAATGCGGAAGGCGCGCAGAGCGAAGTCCGTATAGTGCACGCTCTCATTTGCCGCACCGAAAATGCCGATGAGGGCGCGTGGGAATCCCTCCACCAGAATGAGGCCGACCGCACCGACCAGCGCCTCGCACAGCAGCAGGCGGCGAAACAGCGTCCGGACACGGTCCTTGCGCTCCGCACCCATATTGTAGCCGACGATCGGGATGCAGCCCGCCGCCATGCCGACGACAATGGAAATGATGATCTGGAAGAACTTCATGACAATGCCGACGACCGCCATCGGGATCTGGGCATACTGCGTCTGCGAAAAAATCGGGTCGAGCGCGCCGTATTTTCGCACCATGTTGTTGATGGCAGCCATAGCCGCGACCAGTGAGATCTGCGACAAAAAGCTGCAGGCGCCGAGCGAAAGGGTACACCAGACGGTCTTCGCCTTCAGGCAGAAATCCGCAGGATGCAGGCGGACGATCCTGCTGTGGAACAGATACCAGACGGCCAGCGCCGCCGTCAGCGCCTGCCCGAGCACGGTCGCAACGGCCGCGCCCATCATGCCCCACTTGCAGACGAACAGAAAGACCGGGTCGAGGATGATATTCACGACGGCCCCGGCCAGCGTGGAGAGCATGGCAAAGCGCGGACTGCCGTCGGCGCGGATCACCGGGTTCATGGCCTGTCCGAACATATAAAGCGGGATGCCGAGCGTGATCCAGAAGAAATATTCCTGCGCAAGGCGGAACGTCTCGTCATTCACCCGTCCGCCGAAAACAGTCAGAAGCGGATCGCGCAGCAGCAGGTAGATCGCCATCAGGACAAAGCCCGCGGTCACGGACAGCACAACGGCATTTCCCGTGCTGCGCGAGGCGTCCTCCGGCCGCCCCTTCCCGAGACTCAGGCTGACGAAGGCGCAGCAGCCGTCGCCGATCATGACGGCGATGGCCAGCGCGATGACCGTCATCGGGAAGACGACGGTATTGGCCGCATTGCCGAACGAGCCGAGGTAGGAAGCGTTGGCGATAAAGATCTGGTCGACAATGTTATACAGCGCGCCGACAAGCAGCGATATGACGCACGGCATCGCATAACGACGCATGAGCTTTCCGACCGGTGCTTCCGCCAGAAAGCGATGTTCCGAGTTTTCCATACAAAAACCTCCTCAAAAATGCAAAAAAAGAATGCGTAAGCCCAAAATCTGGACTTACGCATTCGCAGCACGATAGTATTATTTTAGCATGGCGCGCTCAAAAATGCAAGCGCAAAAATTATCGCTCGTACTCAAATTCAAAGTCGTAGATGCTGACCGTGTCGCCGTCCTCGATGCCCATTTCCTCCAGCCGGTCGAACAGGCCGCTCTTGCGGAGCTGGCGGTCGAAGTACATGCGCGACTCGTAATCCGCAAAGTTGATATCGGCGATGAGCTGCTGCATCCACTTGCCGGACACGACCCACAGGTCATCCATATGCTCGATGGACAGGGCGTCGGCCTCGCCCGCCTCGGCCAGCGGTTTAACATACTCCGGCTCATAGACCGTCACGGGCGGAAGCTCGCGCAGACGGCCGGCAATGACGCGCATGAGCTGCTTCGTGCCCTGCGTCGTGGCGGCCGAGATCTCATAGAACGGGTAGCCGCGCTCCGTGACGTAGGCACGCAGACGCTCGAGGTTGTCGCTGCCCTCCGGGATGAGGTCGCACTTGTTTGCCGCGACGATCATGGGCCGCTCGGCCAGCTCCGGCGAATAATCGCGCAGCTCGGCGTTGATCTTCTCGAAGTCCTCGATCGGGTCGCGGTCCTCACTGCCGGAGACGTCGACGATGTGCACGAGCAGGCGGCAGCGGTCGATGTGCCGCAGGAAATCGTGGCCAAGGCCCGCGCCCTCGGCCGCACCCTCGATAATACCGGGGATATCGGCCATGACGAACGACACGCCCTCATCCACATAGATGACACCGAGATTCGGGTACAGCGTGGTGAAGTGGTAATTTGCGATCTTCGGGCGGGCGTTGGACGTGACGGACAGCAGCGTGGACTTGCCGACATTCGGGAAGCCGACAAGGCCGACATCTGCCAGCAGCTTCAGCTCCAGCACGACCTCGTGCTCCTCGCCGGGAAGGCCGGCCTTGGCAAAGCGCGGCACCTGACGGGTCGGCGTGGCAAAATGCTTGTTGCCCCAGCCACCGCGGCCGCCCTTGCAGAGGATAAAGTCCGCATCGTCGGACATATCCTTGATGATCTCGTTCGTTGCGGCATCGCGCACGACCGTACCGCGCGGGACCTGAATGACAAGGTCCTCGCCGCGCTTGCCGGAGCAGCGCGCGCCCTGCCCGTCCTGACCGGGTGCCGCAGCATATTTGCGCTTGTAGCGGAAGTCCATCAGCGTGGAGAGGTTGTCGTTCACGCGCAGGACGATATTGCCGCCCTTGCCGCCGTCGCCGCCGTCCGGGCCGCCTGCGGCCACATATTTCTCGCGGTGGAAGGCCACTGCGCCGTTGCCGCCGTTGCCTGCCTTCACCGTGATTTTCACTTTATCAATAAACATTTAAGAATCCCCTTTCAGATGCAGCTCATAAAACGCTGCGTCAAAGGTTTCGCTGCCGTCGAATTTAGCAAACGTTCCGCGGCGGACAAGCTGAAATCCGCACTTGCGGATGACATTGCCGGAGGCCGTGTTGGCGGACGCGTGCTCCGCGGCAAAACCGCAGATGCCAAGCCTCCGATGCGCCCAGCGAAGCATCGCCATGGCCGCCTCCGTAGCGCAGCCCATCCCCCACATATCGCGGCGGAGGTTATATCCCAGATGATGAAACCCGTTATAAAAAAATCCCGAACATAGAGCGCCTATGTCCGGGATTCCGTATTGCGTCTTACTGTTCCGCGTAGACGGAGCACTGCTTGCGATCCTTGCCCTTGCGCTCGAACTTGACGTGGCCGTCAACCAGAGCAAACAGGGTGTCGTCGCTGCCGATACCGACATTGACGCCCGGATGGATGTGCGTGCCTCTCTGGCGAACCAGAATGTTGCCCGCGAGGACGAACTGACCGTCCGCGCGCTTCACGCCCAGTCTCTTGGACTCGGAATCACGGCCGTTCTTGGTGGAACCGCCGCCCTTCTTATGAGCGAAGAACTGAAAACCGATTTTCAGCATTTGTTACACCTCCATAACTTCGATATACTCAGGATAATTGTCCCGCAGGGAGCAGACCGTCAGCAAAAAGCCGGTCAGCACGGCCTGCACGGCGTCTTCGTCGTCGCAGGCTGCGGGAAGGGTGAGGGTGATCCGGGGCTCTTCTTCCTTCACCTTCGTATTGGCATGATTGCCCAGCACGTCGTTGATCGTGCACTCGGCGAAGGTCACGGCTGCGGAAACGGCTGCGCACACGATGTCGCTGCCCTCTTCGGCATAGCCGCTGTGCCCGGACACGGAGAATCCATGGATCCTGCCGTCGTGATTGAAGATCTCTACCTTAGTCATTACACGGAGATCTTTTCGATCTGCACCTTGGTGTACGGCTGTCTGTGGCCGCGGATGGACTTGGAGTCCTTCTTCGGGCGATACTTGAAGACGACGACCTTCTTGGCCTTGCCGTTCTTCAGCACCTTGGCTTCGACAGAAGCGCCTGCCACCACGGGAGCGCCGAACTTGGAGTTCTCGCCGTCCACGACTGCCAGGACCTGATCGAAGGTTACGGTTGCGTCAGCCTCAGCATTGAGCTTCTCGACGTAGATCACGTCGCCCTCCTTGACGCTGTACTGCTTGCCACCGGTAACGATAACTGCCTGCATGTTTGTTTGCACCTACCTTTTTGTAGTCTCGCTCTGGAGGCGTGAGGGCATACCTCAAGCTTGTACCTCTTCGATGCGGCCTGTTTATCATACCATCCCGGCAGGAAAATGTCAAATACTATTTGAGAAAATTTCTCTTTTTTGATATAATGATCCCGGAAAATGAGGTGATCCCCTTGAAAAAATGGTTCGCTGCCGTACTTCTGGCAGCATTGGTCCTGACGGGCTGCGGCCCAAAGCAGCCGGAGGCGCATGAGGCACAGCTTTTTGCCATGGACACGCTGATGAGCCTGCGCATCTGGGGCGATGAGGCCCTTGTCACGCAGACGGAGGACACGCTCCGTTCGCTCGAAGCCCTGCTTTCCGCCACGGCAGAGGACAGCGACATCGCCCGCCTGAACCGGGACGGCACGGCGGAGCTGCAGCCGCAGACCGCAGACCTCCTGCAGCAGGCGCTGGATTGCGCCGCGCGCACGGGCGGAGCCTTTGACCCGACTGTCTATCCCCTTGTCTGCCTCTGGGGCTTCCCGTCCGGGGAATATCATATCCCGACGGAGGCCGAGCTGACCGGAGCGCTCGCGCACACCGGCGCGCAGCATCTGCAGCTGGACGGCGCGGCGGCCGCCCTCGATGCGGGCTGCAGCGTCGACCTCGGCGGCATCGCCAAGGGATATGCGGCAGAGCAGTGCGCGCATCAGCTGGAGGAGACCGGGGCGCAGGCCGCCATGCTCTCGCTCGGCGGCAATGTGCAGACCGTCGGCAGCAAGCCGGACGGCACGGCATGGCAGGTCGGCATCGCCGACCCGAAGGACCCGTCGAGCGCGATCGCCGTCGTGCGCTTCACCGGCTCGAAGGCCCTTGTGACCTCGGGCGACTATCAGCGCTATTTTGAGCAGGACGGCGTCCGCTACCATCACATTCTCGACCCGCAGACCGGCAGGCCGGTGCAAAACGGCCTGCGCTCCGTGACGATCCTCGCGGACAGCGGCACGCTGGCAGATGGGCTTTCCACGGCCCTGTTCGTCATGGGGCTGGAGCGGGCAACGGAATTCTGGCGTGCTTCGTCCGATTTCGAGGCCGTTTTCATCACGGAGGACGGCACGATCTGCGCCACGGAAGGCGCGGCCGCCTTGCTGACGGACTGCACATTTACGGAGCTGACGCGATGAAGACAAGATTCTGGATCCTGCTGTTTCTGTCCATCGCCGTGGTCTGCGCCGGGTTGTCCATATGGCTGCTCGGCGGCAAGGCCGAGACAACGGCGGAGGTCTATTCGGACGGTGTGCTCGTGCAGACGATCGACCTTGCCGTCGACGGCGAATACCGCATCGAGTCCGGCGGCGGCTGGAACATCCTGACCGTCTCCGGTGGGAAGATCGCCGTCACATCGGCCTCCTGTCCCACGCAGGACTGCGTGCATCACGCCGCGGCGGACCACGGCGCGCCCATCGTCTGCCTGCCGAACCGCCTCGTCGTGCAGTTCAGCACGCCGTCGGAGCTGGATGCCCTGCTCGGCTAGACCCGGCGGATATTCTGCGAAATTTCCTGCAGGACCTCCCCTGCCTCCATCGTGTAGTCCGGCCGCACAGCGACATCGCCCAGCGACACCATGCCGACAAGCCGCCCGTGCTCCTGCACCGGCAGACGCCGCACCTGCTCGCGCGCCATCAGACGCGCGGCCTCATCGACGCTCCGGTCCGGCTCCGCCGCCAGAACGCGCCGCGTCATAATCTCCGCAACGCGTGTGCGCTCGGGGTCGTCCCCTGCCGCCACGCAGCGCACAACGATATCCCGGTCCGTCACCATGCCGCGCAGCCGCCCGTCCCGGCTGCACACCGGCAGCGCGCCGATGTTGTGCTGCGACAGGAGCCGCGCCGCCACGGCGACAGTCTCCTCCGGCGAAATGGCAATGATCCGGCGGCTCATGACCTCTTTGACCTGCATTGCAGTCCCCTCCCTGATAAAAACCGCCTGCCCCGACGATGCCGGGACAGGCGGTCGTTTCTTTTAGTATGGGAATGCGGCAGGCAAATTATACCGGTTTTGTCTTATTCATGAAAGCGCGCGTCGATAGCAGCAGCGGCCTTCTTGCCTGCACCCATGGCGAGGATAACGGTTGCAGCGCCGGTCACGGCGTCGCCGCCGGCATACACGCCGTCGCGGGTGGTCATGTTGTCCTCGTTGACAACGAGGCAGCCCTTCTTGTTCGTCTCGAGGCCCGGCGTCGTGGAGCGGATGAGGGGGTTCGGGGACGTGCCGAGGGCCATGATGACGGTGTCGACGGCAAGCTGGAACTCGCTGCCCTCGATGGCGACCGGACGGCGGCGGCCGGAGGCATCCGGCTCACCGAGCTCCATGCGGACGCATTCCATCGCGCCGACGCGGCCATTGCCGTCGTCGAGGATCTTCGTCGGGTTGCACAGGACGTGCAGCTCGATGCCCTCTTCCTTGGCATGATGCAGCTCTTCCAGACGGGCAGGCATTTCCGCCTCGCCGCGGCGATAGACGATGTACACATGCTCCGCGCCGAGACGCTTCGCGCAGCGCGCGGCATCCATGGCAACGTTGCCGCCGCCGACGACCGCAACGGCGTTCGAACGGATGACCGGCGTGTCGCTCTCGTCGCGATAGCCCTTCATGAGGTTGATACGGGTCAGGTACTCGTTGGCAGACATAACGCCCTTGAGTGCCTCGCCCTCGATGTGCATGAACATGGGCAGGCCTGCACCGGAGCCGACGAACACGGCCTTGAAGCCCATCTCCTCGAACAGCTCGTCGATGGAAAGGACCTTGCCGATGACCATGTCGGTCATGACATGCACGCCCATGGCCTCGAGCTTCTTGACCTCGTTGGCAACGATGGCCTTCGGAAGACGGAATTCGGGGATACCATAGACCAGAACGCCGCCTGCGGTGTGCAGGGCCTCAAAAATGGAGACCTCATAGCCCTTCTTGGCCAGCTCGCTCGCACAGGTCAGGCCGGAGGGGCCGGAGCCGACGACGGCGACCTTGATGCCGTTGCTCTCGGGCTTCTCGGGCATCTTGTTGACATTCTCGCGATACCAGTCGGCGACAAAGCGCTCCAGCCGACCGATGGCGACCGGCTCGCCCTTCACGCCGCGCACACACTTGCTCTCGCACTGAGACTCCTGCGGGCAGACACGGCCGGACAGGGCGGGCAGAGCATTCGTGGAGGTGATGACCTCGTAAGCGCCGAGGAAATCGCGCTCGGCGACCTTTGCGATGAACTCCGGAATGCGGATGTTGACGGGGCAGCCCTCGACGCACTTCGGATTCTTGCAGTGCAGGCAGCGGCCTGCTTCCTCCACGGCCATCTCCTCGGTGTAGCCAAGGGAGACCTCTTTGAAATTCTTATTGCGGACGTCCGGTGCCTGCTCGGGCATCGGGGTCTTGGTCAGAGTCATATTCGGCATGCTGTGTTCCTCCTCAGCGAATGAGCTCATGCGCCAGCTTGTCCATGCGGCACATATGCGTCTTCTCGTTTTCTGCTTCCTGATCGCGGTAGACACCGTTGCGGTTCATCAGCTCGGCGTAGTCGACCTTGTGGCCGTCGAAATCCGGGCCGTCCACGCAGGCAAACTTCACCTCGCCGCCGACCGTCACGCGGCAGCCGCCGCACATGCCGGTGCCGTCGACCATGATCGGGTTGAGGGACACGGTGGTCTTGACGCCGAAGGGCTCGGTCGTCTTGGAGACGAACTTCATCATCGGGATCGGGCCGATGGCGAGAACCTCGTCATAGTGCGTGCCGGCCTCGAGCAGCTGCTGGAGCTTCACGGTAACAAAGCCGTGCTCGCCGTAGGAGCCGTCGTCCGTCATGAGGTACAGATGGTCGCTGCAGGCCTTGAACTCGTCTTCCAGAATGACGATATCCTTGCTGCGGAAGCCGACAATGACATCGACCTCGGCGCCTGCCTCCTTGAACGCCTGAGCGGACGGAAGAGCGATCGCACAGCCGACGCCGCCGCCGACCACGCAGACGCGCTTGATGCCCTCGGTGTTCGTGGGCTTGCCGAGCGGACCGACGAAGTCCTGAATATAGTCGCCCTCGTTCATCGCGCCGAGCATCTTCGTCGTCAGGCCGACCTTCTGGAAAATAATGGCTACCGTACCCTTTTCGCGGTCGTAGCCTGCGATGGTCAGGGGGACACGCTCACCGGTCTCATCCACGCGGAAGATGATGAACTGACCGGCCTTCGCCTTCTTGGCGACAAAGGGAGCCTCAATCTCCATCAGAGTAACGGCAGAATTCAGCTCTTTCTTGCGGACAATTTTGAACATGCGATTCATCCTTTCAATGTCGGAAGTACGACTTCCCTTACTCACGCTTTTCATTATAGCACAATACGGCTGTTTTTCAAGGAAAAACACGAAATCCGTCCGAAAAATTTGCCGGGATCACGATCTCGCCGCGCGGAATGCGCTCCCATGAGAAGCGGGAGACGAGGTCTGCGGCGCGGACCGGCTCCGGCCCCGGCTGCAGGCCGGCCAACTGCGCCAGCCTGCCGACGAGCTGCTCCGGCGTACAGCGCGCGCGGAGCGCCTCCATGTCAAGGTCACGTTCCCGCTTGCTCAGGCGACGTCCGTCCGGCGCAACAAGCAGCGGAACATGGTAATATTGCGGCGCGGGATAGCCGAAAACGGAGAACAGCCACAGCTGCCGCGCCGTAGAGCCCAGCAGATCGCTGCCGCGCACGACCTCCGTCACGCTGCCGAGCGCATCGTCGCACACAACGGCAAGCTGATAGGCATACACGCCGTCGGAGCGTCGGACGATAAAATCGCCGCAGGTCTCGGCGAGCCGTTCTGTCTGCGGGCCGCAGACACCGTCCCGGAATGAGACGTCGATGTCCGGCACACGGACGCGCCACGCGGGGCGGCGGGTCTTTGCGGCGCGCTGCTCCGGCGTCAGGTCGCGGCAGGCACCGGAATAGAGCACCGTGCCGTCCGAGGCATGGGGCGCAGAGGCGTCGTGCAGCTCGCTGCGGGAGCAGTAGCACGGGTAGATCAGGCCCTGCTCCTCCAGTTTTGCAAAATGTGCGGCATAGACCGGGCTTCTCGTGCTCTGCGGCGGCATCTCGCCGTCCCAGTCCAGCCCGAGCCAGCCGAGGTCCCTCCGCAGCTGCTCGGCATAGGCCAGACGACTGCGCTGCGGGTCAAGGTCCTCGATGCGCAGCAGCATACGCCCGCCCTGTGACCGAACAGAAAGCCACGCGAGCAGCGCGGTAAAAATATTGCCCAGATGCATACGCCCGGTCGGGCTGGGCGCAAAGCGGCCCGTCACAGCGGGATCTCCCGCACGAGGTTCCGCAGCGGATCTCCGGCGGCATAGCGCTCCAGATTCTCCGCGCAGATGCGCCAGATGCGCTCCTCCGTCTGCGGCAGGTGGCCGAAGCTCAAGCCCGCGACATGCGGCGTCAGGATACAGTTCGGCAGGCTCCAGAGCGGATGCGCGGCAGGCAGCGGCTCCGGGTCCGTCACATCAAGGCCTGCGCCGAACAGGTGGCCGCTCTGCAGCTCCCGTGCCAGCGCATCGGCATCAAGAAAGCTGCCGCGCCCGACGTTCACAACGACGGCGTCCTGCGGAAGCAGAGCAAGGCGCTCCGCGCTGAGCCACCCGGCCGTCTCCGGCGACTGCGGCATCGCGCCCAGGACGAAGTCCGCCGCGGGCAGCAGGGTCTCTGCCTCGTCCAGCCGGACAAGGCGGTCAAAGCCGGGGCGATCCGGCGAGGTCCGGCGGCAGACGCCGAACGTCTTCACACCAAAGGCCTGCAGGCGGCGGGCAATGCTCCCGCCCAGATCGCCCGCGCCGAAGATGAGGGCCGTTCCCCCTGCCACGCGCCGCTCGGAGCCGAGATCGTTCCAGTTCCCCTGCCGCGCATAGGCGGGCAGGCGGCGGCACAGGGCCAGCAGCATCCCGATCGCATGCTCCGCGATCGTTTCGCCGAACGCGCCGGAGGCCGTTGTGAGCAGCACACCGCGCGGGAAGCCGCCATGCAGATAGCGGTCTGCGCCCGCCCATGTCATCTGCAGCCAGCGCAGCTGCGGCGCGTTCTGCAGGGCCTCGAGCGTCGGCTCGCCGATGACGGCCTCGGCCGTCTGCAGGCAGGGCGTTTTCTGCACGGTGAACCAGCGGGACGCTGTTTCCAGAAACCAGTCCGGAGCAAACGGGGCGTACTCCGCTTCGATCATCAATTCACGCATCGCTGTCCTCCGGCAGGTCGACCAGAACCGGCGCATGGCCCAGCGCGGGCAGCAGCTTTTCCGTCAGATCCTGCGTGGAAAAGGCCAGCGAGCTCGTGTTGATGCAGGGGTGGCAGCCGAAGCGTGGGGCCTGCAGCACGGCGCGGTCGATGACGAGCGTGACCTCCCCCGCTGTGTCGTTCTGCAGGGCCAGCACCGTTGCGGAGCCGGGCGTCACGCCGAGCAGGCGCTCCATGTCCTCCGGCGGGCCGAACGACAGGCGCGCGCAGCCGAGCTGGGCGGACAGGTCCTTCGTGTGGAACGGCTTGCCGCCCGGCATGAGCAGCAGGTAGAATTTCGTCTTCTGCCGGTTGCAGAGGAAGAGATTTTTGCAGATAGAGATGTGCAGCACGCCCTCTGCGGCATGGCACAGCTCCATGGTCATGGCGGCGTCATGGTCGACGCATTCATAGGCGATGCCAAGCGAGTCGAGCAGATCGTAGCACGACGTCTCCTTTGCACTGCGCGGGTCAGACGGCCTGCCGCTGTGGCAGACCGTGTCAATATGAAATGTCTCTTCCATGTCAGCCTCCGTAGATATCATCCGGCGAGACGTCCGTCTCATAGGGATTGAGATAGGCGTTGACAACATCAGCCGTTTCATAGGGGTCGGCCAGAACATACATACCGTCGCCGCTGAACGTATAGGGGATGGTGAGCGTCTGCAGGTTCGACGTGCCGCACAGGGCGACGGACTCTGCCAGCCAGACGAGATTGCGTGTGCTGAGGTCCGTAACGGTATGCGCCGAGAGCAGCCGCGCCGCCGAGGGCAAACGCCAGAGGTTCCAGACGGAGACCCACTGGTGCATGGCAGCCAGCATGAAATCCCGCTGCACGTTCACGCGCTGCAGATCGGCCATGGCATAGCCGGAGCGGAAGCGCACGAGGCCCATGGCCTGCTCGCCGTTCAGGCGCTGCATACCGGCCTTCAGATCGATGGTCAGGTCCTGCGCAGGGTCGCTGTAATCCATATCGCAGGGAACGTCGAATTTCACGCCGCCCATCTTGTCGACGAGATCGACAAAGACGTCCAGATCGATGAGCACATAGCCGTCCGGCCGGAAGCCGACCAGCTCCGTGACATAGTCCATCAGGGCCTCCATGCCCTCCTGATCCTTGCCGTTCACGCCATAGGCGATATTGATCTTATGCGGCGTATAGGTCGAATTGACCTTCGTATCGCGCGGGATGCTCAGCAGTGTCAGCCGTTTGGCGCTGCGGTCGACGCTCAGCAGCATGACGGTGTCCGTCCGGTCGCCGGATTTGTCCGTTCCGGCAAGCAGGATCGTCGAGCAGCCGTCGCGGCGCGCGCCGAGGGTCTCCTCCGCCTTCGGCTGCTTGGCCAGCAGCAGCATCACGCCGATGACGAGCGCAAACAGCACGAGCAAAATGAGCAGGAGCTTGCCGAGTCCGCGGGCGAAGCGGTGTTTTTTCTTCTTTTTGGGCGGCTCGGCATCATAGCCGGATTCCGGCACGGCGCGGTGCCTGCGCGGCTGCTCCTCGCGGCGCGGCGCACGCTCCGGCTCCCGGCGGGAGCGCTGAGACTGCCGTCTCGGCGGCTGCTGCGTCTGCAGCGTCGGGTCCTCGCAGTCCTCATACAGCTTATCGGCAAAGCCGCGCTCATAGGGATCGTCCGCGTCGTGCCGGTCATCCAGAATTTTGCGGATGTCGCGCAGCAGGTCCTCGTCGTCCTGAGCGGGCTGATTTCTCGGGTCCATCGGGATACCCCCTTTCTTTCCCTATTTTACACCAGCTTTCGCCCAATGTAAAGACGGCAAAACGGGGGCCGCTTCCGCGACCCCCCAAGGAATGCCAATACCCGTATAAACGCAAAAAGCAGCACCACATTATTCAGCGAGAGCATTCGGTGAAAGCTGAAACCGCAAGGATGTGGTGCTGCGTAAATCAAAGTGACCAGTTCTGGCTGCCGTTCTGCAGGTCCACCATGTGGGTGTAAAGCCCGTTCTTCGCATAGAGCTCGTTGGGACTCCCCTGCTCGGCCACAACGCCGTCAGCCAGCACGACGATCTTATCCGCTCCCGCAACGGTACGCATCCGGTGCGCGATGATCAGGACCGTCTTGTTGCGGATCAGGCGGGACAGCGCCGTCTGGATGAGCGTCTCGTTCTCGACGTCCAGACTGGCCGTCGCCTCGTCGAGCAGGATGATGGGCGCATCCTTGAGGAAGGCGCGCGCAATGGAAATGCGCTGGCGCTCGCCGCCCGAAAGGGCGCAGCCGTTTTCGCCGATGTCGGTGTTCCACTTGTCCGGGAGCTTTTCGGCAAATTCGTCGCAGTTGGCAAGCTTTGCCGCCGCGAGGACCTCCTCATCCGTCGCGTCCTTGCGGCCGAGGCGGATATTCTCCAGAATGGTATTGTCAAACAGCGTGACGTCCTGGAAAACGATGGAATACAGGCTCATGAGTTTTTCCGGGTCGATCTTTGAAACATCCATGCCGCCGACCGTGATGCTGCCCTTCTGATAGTCCCAGAAGCGCGCCGCCAGCCGGGACACGGTCGTCTTGCCGCCGCCGGACGGACCGACGAGGGCCGTGACCTGCCCCTGCTTTGCCGTGAAGGACACGTCCTTCAGGACCGTCTCGCCGGAGTTGTAGGCAAAGCCCACATGGTCAAACACGATATCGCAGCCCTGATTGCTCAGCTGCTCGCTGCCGGTCTGGATCGGGTATTCCAGAATCTCATTCATGCGCGCCACATTCGTCCGCATGGCGATGACAGCCGCCAGATTCTGCAGCGCGCCCTGCATCGGATCATACAGGCGGGAAGCCACGAGCAGGAACAGGAACAGCGTCAGCACGTCGATGCGGCCGCTCAGCAGCAGCACGGAGCCGGTCAGCGCCACGGAGGCGATGCCGAGCTTCAGGACCGTACCGGCCGAGGTCACGAACACGGCGTTCGTCAGCTCCGCCGCGATCGTCTGCTTTTCCACGGCACGGATCTTCCGGGAAAGGCCGCCGAGATAGCCCTGCTCTGCATTGCTGGCCTTCAGGTCGCGGATCGATTCGATATACTCCTGAATGCCGTCGGCGCAGGTCATTTTCACGGCCATGGTCCTGCTCTGCACACGGTCCTGCACGCGATAGCTGCAGAGCACGATGGCCGCAGATACCGGGATGACCCACAGCGCCGCCAGCGCCATGCGCCAGTCGAAGAGGAACAGGCCCAGCGCGATGAGCACCGTGGAGATGAGCGAACCGAACAGGCCGGGAATGAAGTGCGAGCAGGTCTTCTCCAGCACCTCACAGTCTGCCATGATGGTGCTGGTCAGGTCGGCCAGGTCGCGCTTGCCGAAGAAGGACAGCGGAAGTCTGCGCAGGCGCTCGGCGAGCGTCAGGCGGCGGATACCGCTCTCCTGATAGGTCGTAAAGTAGGTGCCGTTATACTGGAACCACGTCGTCAGAAGGATCAGGGCAAAGCAGGCAACGCAGCCGCAGACATAAAATGCGGTCCTTCCCGCTGCGCCGCCCGCCATCAGGTCGCGGACGAGCGCATACAGCAGGCTCGTGGGCAGCATAAAGGCGATGTTCTGCGCGGCGCAGGCCAGCACGCCCCGGACGAGTCCCCGCGTGCCCTCCGGGGAGCTTGCCGTTGCTCTCTGGATCTTTTTCAGCATGCCGGTCCCTCCTTTTCGACCTTCCAGCGAACCGAGGACTGATAGTCCTGCCACATTTTTGCAAACAGGCCGTTCCGGGCGCAGAGGTCGCCCTTCGTGCCCGCCTCGGCGATCCTGCCGTCCTGCACCACATAGATACAGTCGGCGTTCACAACGGTAGACAGACGGTGGGCGATCATAACGACGGTCTTGCCCTTCGCCAGCTCCGCAAACGCGGCCTGCACCTTCGCCTCGTTGTCGGGGTCGGCAAAGGCCGTGGCCTCATCGAGGATCAGGATGGAGGCATTTTTCAGCATGGCGCGCGCAATGGCAATGCGCTGCTGCTCGCCGCCGGAGAGATACACGCCCTTCGAGCCGATGACGGTGTGGATGCCGTCCGGGAATTTTTCGATAATATCCATGCACTGCGCAGCCCGCAGGGCGGAAAGCGCCTCTGCCTCCGTGGCGTCGGGCCTGCCCAGCTTGACGTTGTCCAGGATGCTGCCCTTGAGCAGGCGGCTGTTCTGGAACACGAACGAGACCGTGTCCATCAGCTCTTCCTTCGGGATATCGCGCACGTCCGCGCCGCCGACGCAGATGCTGCCGCTGCCCACGTCGAAGAAGCGGCAGATGAGGCTTGCCAGCGTGGACTTGCCGCCGCCGGACGGGCCGACGAGCGCCACGGTCTGTCCCGGGCGGATGTCCATGGAAACGCCGCGGATCACGTCCGTCCTGCCGTCATAGCTGAACCGCACATCATGCAGGGCGATCGAGCTGTCCTTCGGGTGCTGCGGCTTTTCACTCACGGACACAGGCGCCTCGTCCAGCACGGAGTCGATGCGGCTCAGCGCATCGGCCACGATCATCTTGTTCTCGCTCATATACATGATCTTCGTCAGCGTCAGCGAGATGACCGGCGTGATGATGATGTAAAACAGCAGATTCAGCAGGAATTCCGGGGTAACGCCGTTTCTCGTCAGCAGCAGGCCGCCCGCGATGAGGAAGGCAAACACGCCGTTGATGGCCGCCGTATAGAAGAGCATCGGCATCCGCAGCTCTTTCGTGTAGGCAATGACCCACTTTTCATATTCGTCGATCGTCGCCTTGAACTTTTTGAACGAAAACACGGACTGACCGAACGTCTTGACGACCGGAATGCCGCGGACATATTCCACGGCCTCGCCGGACATGGCGGCAAGGGCATTGCCGTACTGGCGCATTTTCTCCGCCATGCGCTTGCCGGTCATGGCCGACATGATCACAAAGCCGAGGGCCACCGGCACAAGGCTCAGCAGGCCCAGCCGCCAGTCAAAGACGAACAGCAGCACCAGCAGGCCGACCGGCGTGGCCATGGCGGCATACTGATCCGGCAGCTGATGGGCAAGATAGGTCTCCGCCGCGCCGGTGCTCTCCTGAATGACCTTGCGGAGCTTGCCGCTGCCGTAGCGCTCCGTAAAGCCCAGCGGTAGCCGGGCAAGATGCTCCGAAACGGCGAGCCGCAGGTTCGTCGCCACGCGGAAGGCCGACAGATGGGAGCACAGCAGCGCGCAGACATAGATGAGATACGACAGCGCTGCAAACAGCACCGCCATCCAGCCGTAATGCGGGATGTTGACCGCCCGGGAATAATCCGGCGCAGCATTCAGCACATCGCGCAGGATCATCCAGATGTACAAAAACGGGACCAGCGCCACCAGCGCGCTCAGGGCCGACAGGACCCAGGAGACATAGGTAAAGACCCGATGCCCCCCGGCATACTCCATCAGCCGCGACAGATCCGATCGTTTCTTCAAGGGGGTTCCCCTCCTTTTTTCTGTAATCGTTAATCGTGGTTTTCAGCGCACCCGCCGGAAAACGGGTGCGCTGTGCTTCCTCTTTACTCCGCTTCGGTCAGGTTCTCCGTCACGAACAGCCCAATCACGTTCTTCATGGTCTCCTGATCGTAGTCCACGGCGATCGCAGCGGCGTTCCAGTAGGCATAATTGCCCTCGAACCAACTCTGCAGGTCACTGAGGTCCTCGGCATAGCGGAACTCCAGATGATAGGTCGTCTCCATCGTGTCCGGGGAGAAGGCGAAGTAGGTAAAGTCGCCGGAATCCGCGTCGTCGCTCTGGTAGAACAGGAAGCCGTTCTCATTTTCCTTGTCGAGCTTGTGATAGGTATGGGAGAAGACCTCATTGCCCTGCGCGTCCAGACCGGAAATGGTGTGGCCGTCCATGACGAAGCGGTCCACGCCGCCGCGGAAATAGCAGTTGAACGCCATGCTCTCGGGGTCCGCCGCATACTTTTCGGAAGCCTCCGGGCCGTAGGGCTCTGCCATGCACATGGCAAGCAGCGTATCCGTCGCGGTCTCGGAGTTCTCCGCACCGACGAGCGGCGTCGTGGCATCGATCCACAGGTCGCGGTACTCCGCCTTGGCCAGCTGCGGGAACAGCTCCTCATAGGTCCCGCTGATGGTCGTCAGATAGTCGCCGGTCTCCTGCGCCGCAGTGGACTGCGCGGTCTCCGCATCCGGCTTGCTCTGCGAGCAGCCCGCAATGGCCAGCAGGCAGAACACACATAACACGATTGCTGCAATTCTCTTTTTCATGATGCACCTCCAGGTTATATCGGACAGCACCGCACAATTCATCGAGAGCATTCGACTGGGGTCCGGAGAAGGCCGAAGATGCAATTGCGTGGGCTGTCTTGGTTAGTGTTCTCTAACCAGTGCATACTCTACCATATTTCCGTTTCGCAGACTACTCCGTTTTGGTTCCGATGCTCTGTTTTGCCTTTGCATCCGTGCGGTACTGCGACGGTGTCACGCCGTAGCGCTCCTTGAAGCAGGCCGAAAATTTGCTGGCATTGTCATAGCCCGCATCCTGCGCGATCTCCGTCACGGGTCTTGCGCTGCGCACGAGCTCGACCGCCGCCTGCTCGAGCCGGTATTCCTTGATGTAGTGATAGACCGGCACACCGTAAATTTGCTTGAACAGCTTCTGCAGGTGCGATACGGACATCTCGTGCTCCGCCGCCAGCCGGGAAAGCGAGGTATAGCCCTCGCGGTCCGTCAGCAGATGGTCGCGGATATGGCGGATCAGCTCCGCCTGCCGGGCCGAGCAGTAGGCATCCGTCCCGGCCCCGCGCGGGATGCTGCTGAGCAGCATCAGGAGCTCCAGCACCTTGAGCCGCAGGAACGCAGGGTCCAGATAGGCGGCGCTCTCATACAGCTCCCGGAACACATGCTCGCAGCGCGGGCCCGCCGGGCTGCAGCGATACCACTTGTCGCCCAGCAGATTCTGCTGCAGAGCGGAAAAATCGACACGGAAGGCCGGGGCATTGCGCTCGATCCAGCGCCGGGCGCGCTCCGGATCGACCTCAAGGCAGATGCCCTCATAATAGCCCAGCGGGAAATGCGACTCGGAACGCGAGCCATGCACGCCGTCATAGCAGCTGATGGCCATGTCTCCCGGCTTCAGCAGCACATGGTCCCGCAGGGAGAAGCGCGTTTCAAAGCGGCCGTTGGCGCAGAAATTGAGCTCCAGCAGGCCCTTCTGCGTGCGAAGCTCCGTATAGGACTCCATCTCGAGCCGCATCAGCATGGCGCTCACGCCGTCCAGCCACGAATAGCAGTGGATCTCGCCGTTTCCGTCCGCCTGCGCAAAGCCGCCGCTCTGCCCGGCCTGATCCGGCGCCGCCGAAGCGCCGTCGTGGTAGATGATGTCGATCACTGCCATTCCCTCCTGTCTGCGTTACTCCCCCAGTGACGGCAGGAACGCCCGGATCGTTTCGATGAATTTTTCTGCCTGCAGGACCGTGGTCAGATGGCCGCCGGAGACATAGGCGATACGCGGCTCGTGCATCAGGCGGATGAGGTCCCGCTGCATTTTTTTCGGAAAAGTAGTCGTCCTTCTCCTGCCTGTAGCCCCGGAAGATCGTCTCGAACATATCCTGCGCATAGGCGGCCTCCTCGGGACCTTCGCCGCGAAGATGGCTCATGCCGAGCCGGATGAGCTTCGGCTTCAGCTTTTCATAGTTGCAGTGCTTCAGGTACCACAGTGCCAGCGGCGTAAAGAAGTATTGCCTTTTCAGGCTCTTGATGGTATTCGCGTCCAGCCCGCCGGTGGAGATCAGCACGAGTCCCCGGTCTCACCGGGATATTTCTGCACATAGACCTGCGCCACCATGCCGCCGTCGCTCGCGCCGGTGCAGGCAGAGAGCATCCGCAGAATTCCCGTCAGCGATTCCTGCTCCGTGCCTCAGCCGAGGATCAGATCCCCCGCAAGATGCAGCAGGGACGCACCGATCGTCAGCAGCTTCCGGATCCGCGGCACATCGAGCTTTTCCGATATTCCGATCGAATGAAAATGACTCATCTGGTTTTCCTCCTGTAGCCGCAGTCGCAGTACGGCCCGCCGGAGGCGAGCGTATACTCTCGCACGAAATCCGCCGTTTCACCCGCCTCGGCCATGGTGTAGTCCAGGTGGCAGAGGGCCGGCGTCAGGTCATAAAGCCCCAGCTCCTTCATCAGCGTGCAGATGCCGCACTGCGTAAAGCGCGCCTCATAGCCGCTGCCGTCGGGGTAGGCATAGTATTCCATGTTCCAAGAATACGGGTTGCGGTCCGCCGCCTTCAGCGCGGCTGTGGTCTGCATCCCCGCGATGTCCTTTTCCGTGAATTTCTTTTTTCCGCTCTTGCGGCAAAACCACTTCATCGACTTTGTCATCATCGCGTCGGCATAATAGACCGTCAGGCGTTCCACATCCGGACGCTCCGGCATGGAGCAGATGAACGCACCGAGCATGGCGCAGTTGACGATGTTCATCTGAAACCGGTCGGCCTTTTCAAACGCGGGCAGCTTCGCAATGAGCTTCCGGTACTGCGGCTTCGCCCTTTTCATGATCTCCTTTGCCGCCGCGGCGTCATAGCCGAACACGACCGTCAGCTGTCTGCGGAACGACCCTGCAAACAGCGCCCACATTCCCAGGGGCATCCCGATGTATTTCATATTTCGCCTCCAAAGCCGATCCTGACGATCTGCATGTTCATGCTGCGGTCGCCGACCCGCGCAAGGAAGCGGAAAAAGCCGCTGACGGACGGGTCCTTCAGATCGTGGTAGCCCAGCATATAGCCCCGGCTGGAGATCTGCAGGCGGCTGTCCCACGGGCCAAGCTCGGCTTTGGCATCCGCAACGGCAAAATACGCGCCGACGTCCTTGATCTTCGCATCCCGGATCCATGTTTTCAGCATCAGCCGGACGGCCTTTTCGTTGGCCGCGTCAAAGACCAGCACGCCGCCGGGGAAGGCCGCCGCCATGCGCTGCACGAGCGCCCGGACCTGCTCCCTCAGAAAATAATAGAACACGCCCGCCGCAAAGAATATCGCGCCGCCGGAGGCGTCGATGCGGTCGAACCACGCCGTGTCGTTCAGGTCGCACGGGATGTTCTCCTCCCGCGGCCCGGCGGGCAGCAGCTCATCGCGCACGCGGATGACATCCGGGAAATCCAGATTGTAAAGCTTACAGCTGCCGTTGTCGCAGCTGCGGCCGGTCGCATCCAGCCCGCAGCCGAGGTTCACAACGGCCGCATTCGGGCGCGCGCGCAGATAGTCCCGCACCTCAAAGGCCAGATCGTTCTGGCGCATGGCGACCTCCAGAAAACCGAAGCGCTGCATCAGGCTCCGGGCCTTTTTCTCCAGCGCAGAAAAATCATAGTCGATCTCCCCGAACAGGCGGACGGCCGTCTCGTCCCGGTAAAGATTCGGATACAGCTCCGTACACATTTTCCGGCCATAGACCGGAATGAGCAGCGTTTCCTGCACGGTGTTCTTTTCGATCCTGTATTGCATGGGTTCCCTCACTTTCGTAAAAACGGGAGGTCCGGCAGACGGTCCCGCTCCATCAGGCTCTGCAGCAGCTCCGCAAAGCCCTGCGGGTCGCGGATCTGGTAGTGCATGTGGTCGTATCCCGCAAATACGGGGAAATTCCCCGCAGGATATGCCTTCCGCACCGCCTCGCGGTACTTGAAATGGTCCTCCGCGCTGCCGAACGCAAAATACGTCCGGCGCTGCAGCGTCTCCGGCAGCGGCGGGAACGGCCGATCCTCCAGACTGTCCGCCAGCTGGCGGCGCAGGTTTCCGAGCGTCAGTGCCCTGCCAGCTGCGATAAAATAGGGCTTGATGGCATCGTCGCCGCACCAGAGGAGCTTTTTGAGCGTCTTTCCCTTCGACCAGTACAGGCTTTTGATGGCCAGATAGAGAAACGGCATCATAACGCGGCGCGTTCCCCTGCCGATCTGCGCAAATTGCCCGCCGTCAAAGTAGACATGGTCGACCGGCAGGCTCGTCTGCGTCAAAAACGCCATGGCGAGGTCCGCGCCGATGGAGGACGCTACGACGAGCGCGAGCCGCTTCACGCCCTGTGCGCGCAGATAGTCCTCCACCTGCCGCACCTCGTCGGCCTTGCCTGCATAGCGCTGCCCGGCACAGTATACCGTGGATGTCGGCAGGATGCAGAAGCAGGGCAGGTGCTCCGCCACGGGCCTGCTACTCTGCCCCGTCACGCCCATGGCGTGAAAGAACAGGACCGCAGGCTTGTTTCTGTCTCCGTAGGTTTCAAACAGCATTTCCGTTTCCTCGATTTCCCTACCGGTTCCGCCGGTAGCCCGCCTCGTCGCGGTATTCGGGATGGTCCTTCAGATATGGGTCCCGGCTGCCGCAGATGGTATAGTCGCATTTACAGCCGTTTGCGCAGGTCGTCGTCCGCACCAGCTTCGCGCCGATCAGCTCCATGGCCGCATAATCCACGTTGCACAGGGCTGGCATGATATCCGTCAGCCCGTTGCGGATGGCAAATTCCGCCGCAGGGCAGGCCGTAAATTCATAATAGATCGGCTTGTCCTTCTCGTAGGGCGCGACCGTCATTTCGTAATCGCGCCATTTGTCGCAGCGCCCCTTTGCCGTTAAGAAGGCGCGATGCATCAGCCTTTTGAAAAACGGCTTGTTGCAGTCCACGAATTTCAGCTTGCGGAAAGCAGGCAAGACCAGAGCCTCCTCCATCTCCTCGATCTCGCGAAAGGACGTGACATCCCTGCACGCGACATAATAGCTCAGGATGGCGATGCAGTCATAGGTGCCGCCGCTGCCGTTGTGGAAGTTCTTCTTCCCGCCGAGGTCGGTGCGCCAGTCGGAGAGAAAATCAACATATTGCCGCTGGACCCGCTCCCAGACCGCCTCGCGCTCCGCCTCCGGATAGTGCTGCGCGATCCGTGCGCGAATTTCTTTTTTGCAGGGACCGGAGTACAGCACATGGCAGCTCCGCTCAAATTGCAGCTCGTTGTCCTTCATCGCCCGACCCCCTTCAGATAGCCGCTCTTTGACCGCTCCTCCGTGTCGTCCGACTCATCGTAGGCATCATAGGGCGCGGAAGGGTCGTGCACTCTCTTTTTGAACGGTGAGCAGAGCTTGTCCTTATGCGCAAAGGCAAAGGTGAAGTTGTCCGTCCAGCCGGTGTGGCCGGTGAGGAACATCGGGTGCAGCTTCCGCGCTTCGAGCTTTGCCTCCAGCTCTGCCAGCGAACGCACCGCCAGCCGGTTATCCTCCGCCAGCGCGGAGATGAAGCTGTAGCCGCCGTCCGCTCCGAGCCAGATCGTATCGCCCGTGAACAGATACTTCCCGTCGATGAGATAGACCATGTGGCCCCAGGTGTGGCCGGGAACGAGGAAGCACTCGATGCGGATGCCGTCGATCTCAAAGGCCTCGCCGTCGTGCAGCAGGACCTTCTCATTGCGGATGGTGACCTGCGGCAGCTTGTAGAGATGATAGATCACCTTGCGGCGCACCTCGCCCGTCAGATAGCGGTTCTCGGTCTCGCCGACATACAGCTTCGCCTTCCGGAACAGGCCGAGGCTGTCCGCTTCGACCGCGCCGACGTGATCCGTGTCCTGATGCGTGATGAGGATATGCCGGATAGAACTCGGATCTATGCCGAGCCAGCCCATCTTCTCCTCGAGCCGGCCGTAGTTATACCCGGCGTCGATCATGATGGTCGTGTCGCCCTTGCGGTAGAAGAAGATATTTGCCACCCACTCGCGCACACAGGCGACGTGCTCGTCGACCCAGCCGGTGTTCAGCGGCTTGAAGATCTCCTTGCCGCGGTACATTTTGCTCATTTCT
>OIWM01000598.1_pt1 | contig 42612 bp, 30 predicted proteins | sample 1587451 | NCBI WGS metagenome assembly OIWM01 (sample SAMEA3888907, study PRJEB22519) | human gut metagenome | biome: human gut; feature: human-associated habitat; material: faeces | place: Denmark | collected 2011 | reverse complement strand
AAGGTCGTCCGCATCCTGCCCATCGGCGCGTTCGTCGAGCTGGCTCCGGGCAAGGACGGCATGATCCACATTTCCAAGCTCGAAAACCGCCGCGTCGAGAAGGTCGAGGACGTTCTCAACATCGGCGACATGACCTGGGTCAAGGTCATGGAGATCGACGAGAAGGGCCGCGTCAACCTCTCCCGCAAGGACGCGCTCAAGGAGCTTGCCGCAAAGGGTCAGGAATAATTTCAAAAGACTACAGAAAGCCGCCGCAGGCATCGCCTGCGGCGGCTGATTTTATGCGTCGTCTGTGCGGCGCGGCCTTCTCAGAGCAGCTTTTTCAGATACTGGCCCGTGAAGCTCTCCGGACAGGCGGCGACCTCCTCCGGCGTGCCCTGCGCGACGATGGTTCCGCCTCCGGCGCCGCCCTCGGGGCCGAGGTCGATGATGTGGTCGGCAACCTTGATGACGTCGAGGTTGTGCTCGATGACGAGCACGGTATTGCCCGCGTCGGCAAGGAGCTGCAAAATGTCGATCAGACGGTGGACGTCGGCCATATGCAGGCCGGTCGTCGGCTCGTCGAGGATATAGATGGTGCGGCCGGTGGCGCGGCGGGAAAGCTCCGTCGCCAGCTTGACGCGCTGGGCCTCGCCGCCGGAAAGCGTGGTGGAGCTTTGGCCGAGCTTGATATAGCCGAGGCCCACGTCCACGAGCGTCTGCACCTTCTGCCGGATCTTCGGCAGATTTTCGAAGAAGCCGAGCGCCTCCTCCGCCGTCATGTCAAGCACGTCGGCGATGTTTTTGCCCTTGTAGAGCACCTCCAGCGTCTCGCGGTTGTATCGTCTGCCGCGGCAGACCTCGCACGGGACGTACACGTCGGCAAGGAAGTGCATTTCGATCTTCACAAGGCCGTCGCCGCCGCAGGCCTCGCAGCGGCCGCCCTTGACGTTGAAGGAGAAGCGGCCGGGGCCGTAGCCGCGCGTGCGGGCGTCGGAGGTGGAGGCAAACAGGTCGCGGATGTCGTTGAAAAGGCCGGTGTATGTCGCGGGATTCGAGCGCGGCGTCCGTCCGATGGGGCTTTGGTCGATGCCGACGACCTTGTCGAGATGCTCAAGGCCCTCGATGGAATCGAATTTTCCTGGCCGCGTCCGCGCGTGGTTCAGCGCGCCCGCGAGCTTTTTATAGAGGATTTCGTTCACAAGGCTGGATTTTCCGGAGCCGGAGACGCCGGTGATGCAGGTGAAGGTGCCAAGCGGGATCTCCACGTCGATGTGCCGCAGATTATTTTCCGCCGCGCCGCGCACGATCAGGCTCTTCCCGTTTCCTTTGCGCCGTTCCGCAGGCACGGGGATCTTTTTGACGCCGGACAGATACTGGCCGGTGACGGAGCGCGGGCAATTCATGATATCCTGCACGGAGCCTGCCGCGACGATCTCGCCGCCGTGGACGCCCGCGCCGGGGCCGACATCCACGATGTAGTCGGCGGCGCGCATGGTGTCCTCGTCGTGCTCGACGACCAGAACGGTGTTGCCGAGGTCGCGCAGCTGCCGAAGCGTGGCCAGAAGCTTGTCATTGTCGCGCTGGTGCAGGCCGATGGACGGCTCGTCGAGGATATAGAGCACGCCCATCAGGATCCAGCCGATCTGCGTTGCCAGACGGATGCGCTGGCTTTCGCCGCCGGAGAGCGTCGCCGCCGCGCGCGAAAGCGTCAGATAGCGCAGGCCGACCGCCTGCAAAAAGCCGAGGCGCGACCGGATCTCGCGCAGGATCTGTTCGGCAATGACGGCCATGCTGCCTTCGAGCGTCAGCCGGTTCATGAAATCCAGCTCGTCGGAGATGGGCATGGCGCAGAAATCCATGATGTTCATGCCGCCGACCGTCACGGCCAGCGAAACGTCGCTCAGACGCCTGCCGCGGCATTTGGGACACGGGCGCTCCGCCATGCATTCCTCCAGCTCCTTGTGCATGGCCTCGGACTGCGTCTCGGCATAGCGCCGGGAGATGTTGTTGAGTACGCCCTCAAAGGGCCGCTCCAGCACGCCGCGCCCGTTGGCGCGCTCGTAATAGATCGTCAGATTTTCCTTGCCCGTGCCGTAGAGGATAGCGTCAAGCGCGGTTTTCGGCAGATCGCGGATGGGCTCGGTCAGGGAGAAGTGATATTTTTTGCCGAGCGCCTCAAAATACATCCGGGCGATGGAATCATCCTTGACGTTGTTGTAGCCGGAGGCCTGGATCGCGCCCTGCAAAATGGATTTGGAGTCGTCCGGAATGATGAGTGCCGGGTCGGCGACGAGCTGCGTGCCGAGGCCCGTGCAGACCGGGCAGGCGCCGTAGGGGTTGTTGAACGAGAACATGCGCGGCGAAAGCTCCGGCAGGGAAACGCCGCATTCCTCGCAGGCGTAGTTCTGGGAGAACATCGTGTCGCGGTCGCCGTCCAGCTCATTGAGAATGACCAGACCGCCGGAGAGATTGGCCGCCGTCTCGACGGAGTCGGTCAGACGGCGCGCCAGATCGGGCTTCATCATCAGCCGGTCCACAATGACCTCAATGTGGTGCTTTTTGTTCTTGTCGAGCGAAATTTCCTCCGAAAGCTCGTAGATGCTGCCGTCCACGCGGACGCGCGCATAGCCGCCGCGCCGGGCGTCCTCAAAGACCTTCTGATGCTCGCCCTTTTTCCCGCGCACGACCGGCGCGAGGATCTGGAACTTCGTCCGCTCCGGCAGCTGCATGATCTGATCGACGATCTGATCGACCGACTGCCGCCGAATCTCCTTTCCGCACTTCGGGCAGTGCGGCGTGCCGCAGCGCGCCCACAGCAGGCGGAGGTAGTCGTAAATTTCCGTTACGGTGCCGACCGTGGAGCGCGGGTTTTTGCTGGTGGTTTTCTGGTCGATGGAGATGGCGGGAGAAAGGCCGTCGATGGAATCGACGTCCGGCTTGTCCATCTGGCCGAGGAACATCCGCGCATAGCTCGAAAGCGACTCGACGTAGCGCCGCTGGCCCTCGGCATAGATCGTATCAAAGGCAAGAGAGGACTTGCCGGAGCCGGAGAGGCCCGTCAGCACGACCAGCTTGTCGCGCGGGATCTCCAGCGAAACATTTTTCAGATTGTTGACGCGCGCACCCCGCACGCGAATGGTATCCTGCATATTTGATCTCCTCTTTGCGCGTTCCGCGCGAAATTCGTCATTCCATTATACCATGAAGCGGCGGATTCTACAACTTGTTTTTTCAAACAAAAGTTTCTGCATTCGAAAAATCAGGCGCGGCTTATTGTAAGTTCAGAAAAATCTGATATAATAAGAAAAAAGCGAGAGAAAAAGAGGTTTTGTATGCGAAATTTCCTGAAACTGGTCTTTAACCGCGTCGTGATCGTGTCGCTCTCCATCCTGCTTCAAATCATCGTCCTGCTGGCGTGCGTGATCTGGCTGAAGGACTATAGGAGCTGGATCAACGTGGCACTGAGTGTGCTTTCATGGGCAACGGTGATCTACATCATGTCCGACCGGCGCAACCCATCCTATAAGATCGCGTGGATCGTGCTGATACTGGCGTTTCCGGTGGCCGGTATCACGATTTATCTGCTGTTCGGCGGCAACAAGGCATCGAGCCGTGAGAACCGGAAAATGAAGCGCATCAGCCGCGAGACGCTCAGCAGCCTGCCGCAGGAGGAAAGCGTCATGCGCGCGCTGATGGCGCGGCCGGACGCGGCCTGCAACCACGCGCGCTATCTGGCCAACACCTCGCACTATCCGATCTACGACAACTCCGCCGCAGAATACTACCACATCGGCGAGGACTGCTTCGCGCAGATGTGCAAGGACCTGGAAAAGGCGGAGCACTATATTTTTCTGGAATACTTCATCCTCAACGAGGGGAAAATGTGGGACACCATTCTGGAGATCCTCAGCCGAAAGGCGGCGGAGGGCGTGGATGTGCGCGTCCTGTACGACGATTTTGGCTGCATCATGCGCCTGCCGGCGGATTATCCGCTCCGGCTGCGGAGGCTGGGCATTCAGGCCCACGCCTTCAAGCCGTTCCTGCCGGTGCTGTCCAGCCGCCTCAATAACCGCGACCACCGCAAGCTCATGCTGATCGACGGAACGGTCGGCTATACCGGCGGCATCAATCTGGCGGACGAATACATCAACATCGGCTCCAAATTCGGCCACTGGAAGGACTGCGGCGTCCGCATCGAGGGCGAGGCGGTCTGGTCGATGGTGGTCATGTTCCTGACGATGTGGGACTATGTGGACAAGCTCGAGGAGGATCTTGCGGCCTTCCGTCCGCTCTACGGCGAGCCGCCCGCGAACGCCGGGGGCTATTTGCAGCCGTTTGCCGACAGTCCGCTCGACTATGAGGACGTCGGCGCGACGGCGTTCAGCAGCCTGATCCAGAGCGCGCGGGAGCGGGTCTGGATCATGACGCCGTATCTCATTCTGGACGATAAAATGGCGACCGCGCTCTGCAACGCGGCAAAGACGGGCGTGGATGTGCGCATCATCACGCCGGGTATCCCGGACAAGCGCTATGTCTACATCGTCACGCGCGCCAACTATGACCAGCTGCTGGCGGCGGGCGTCCGGATTTTCGAATACACGCCCGGCTTCGTCCATTCGAAGGTCTGCTTCGCGGACGGGCTTTACGCCGTGGTCGGGACGGTCAATCTCGACTTCCGAAGCCTGTATCTGCACTTTGAGAACGCGGTCTATCTCTACGACTGTGCGGCTGTTGGACAGGTCCAGCGCGACTTTGAGGATACCTTCCCACGCTGCCGGGAGGTCACGCTTGCAAGAATGCGGCACAAGGGCTTCCTCCGGCGGCTTGTGCAGACCATTCTGAGACTGTTTTCGCCGCTGATGTGAGGAGGATGGAGTATGGAGCTATTGAACCAGATCGCCGCGTACCGTCCCTGCTGTGAGCAGGAGGAGACCGACCGGCGGCTCATTCTGCAATACGCGGAGATTTTTGACGACCTGTTTACGCGCCAAAATGAGATGGCGCATTTTACGGCGTCCGCGTGGATCGTGACGCCGGACCGCAGCCATGCGCTGATGGCGTATCACAATCTGTACGATTCCTGGGCGTGGCTCGGCGGCCATGCCGACGGCGAACAGGATCTGCTTTCGGTGGCGCTGCGGGAAGCGCGGGAGGAATCCGGCGTGGCGCATGTGCGCCCGGTCTCGGAGGAGATCTATTCTCTGGAGATCCTGCCGGTCACGCAGCATGTCAAGCGCGGGAAATTCGTCTCCGCGCACCTGCATCTCAATCTGACCTACCTTCTGGAGGCGGACGCGCACGACGCGCTCCGCTGCAAGCCGGACGAGAACAGCGGCGTGCGCTGGTTCCGGCCGGACGAGGTCTGCGCGGCGGTCTCGGAGCCGCCGATGCGCGTGATCTATCAGAAGCTGATGGACAAGCTGAAAACGTTCTGAATATGCAGGCCGCCTCCGTATCGGAAGATACGGAGGCGGATTTTCTCGGATTCGATTGGGTACGACGGACTTACTCCGAAAGAGCTTTTGTGTCTGCGGACGCAGTCCCGGGCGCGTCCGGACGGAGGGTCAGGAGCGTGTCGATCAGCTGCGTGACCGTGCCCATTTCCTCGGCAAAGCGCCGACGGAGGACGGCAACGTCCGTGACGCGGCGGTCGGGAGCCAGCAGCTCCCGTTCCGACGCGACGCACAGGCAGACGGTATCCTCCGCAGGGAAGGAGACGTGCCCGCCGCCCAGCAGCTCGCTGAGCCTGCGGAGCGCCTCGGCGGCTGCGTCCGGAAGCAGCTCGAGCGCGTCCTCCGAGGCTTCGGCGGAAAGCTCCGCCGGAAGCGGAAAGCCGAGGCGGCAGCGCAGGCAGTAGCCCTGAAAAACAGGCTCTGCGCCCTTGGCGGGGTCGGAAAGGCGGATATTGCTCAACTCGAACGACGTGCCCTGATAGGCGGCGGAGACGAGCGCGCTGCCCTGAGCGGCGTCGAATTCCGGCAGCGGCAGGCCGCTTTCCAGAAGCGTTTCCCGCGAAAGACAGCCGGAGGGCTGATAGCGGACGTCCTCAAACGTCTCGTTCAGGACGCCGGAGGCGAGGATCCACGGCGCAAGCGCGCGCATCTCCTTTTTGATCCGGTAACGCATGGATTCTCCTGTGAGCAGCACCAGCGCACCCGCGAGCGCGTAGGGAATTTTGAAGAAAAGCACGGAGGGCAGCATGACGATCGTTCCGAAAATGGAAATGACCGTGGCGAGGATAAAGGTACGGCGCAGCTTGTGATATTTTTCGGTCAGCTCCTCCGTGGTGAGCGGAGCGGTCTGCTGTTCTTTCATGAAATGCCTCCCGCGTGAGAATTTTCAGAGCCACCGGCGGATGTGCCGGGGCAGTGCTTTCAGGATACCACAGTTTTTCCGCAAAGTAAAGCCGTCCGGCGGGCGGGGCCGGCAACGGAAAGCGCGGATTGCGAAAGAAAACGGAGGCCCGTGCCCGCCCGGCCGTTTTAGCCGGAGCAAAGGCATGGGCCTTTGCTATGCCTCCAGAAACATGCGGAACGCCGTCGGCAGCGCGACGTCCTGGCGGAAGCGCTCCGGCCCGGCCCACTCGAACGCGGGACACTCCGAGGCGCATTCGATGGTATAGCCGGTCATTTTCCAGCGGATGTGCGTAAAAATGTGCGTTTTCTCCGATGCCCTGACAAGCTCGCGCGGATGCGCGTCCCAGCGCGCCGCCTGCGTAAGCGCCTCCTGCGCGGAAAGAAGCCCGTCCACGTTCGGAAGCTCCCACAGACCGGCGAGAAGTCCGGCCGCCGGGCGGCGGCGGACGGCGATCTTTTCGCCGCAGCGGAGGATGAAAACGGTCTTTTCCTCCGCACGCTTTTCCTTTTTGGGCGCTTTGACCGGACGCAGGAGCTGCGTCCCGCGCGCGAGGGCAAGGCAGTGCGCCCGGAGCGGGCAAAGCGTACACTGCGGCTGCGTGTTCGGGCCGCAGAGCGTTGCGCCAAGCTCCATCAGGCTCTGCGTGAATTCGCAGCAGTGTCCGGCGGGATAGATCTCGCGCAGCCGCGCGGCGTATTCCTTTTTTACGGCGGCGTCCGTCACCGGCGAGGGATCGTCCGCCATGCGGGAGAGCACGCGCAGCACGTTCCCGTCCACGGCAGGCTCCGGCTGGTCGAAGCAGATCGAGGCGACGGCCCCGGCCGTGTAGTCCCCGACGCCCGGAAGGGCGCGTATCTTCTCATATTCCTGCGGAAAAACGCCGCCGTATTCCGAGACGATCACCTGCGCCGCCTTTTGCAGATTCCGCATCCGGCTGTAATAGCCGAGGCCCTCCCAGAGCTTCGCCAGCCGGTCTGGCGGGCAGGCGGCCAGCGCGGAAATGTCCGGCAGCTCCGCGAGAAAGCGGAGGTAATAGCCCCGGACGGCCTCCACGCGCGTCTGCTGAAGCATGACCTCCGAGAGCCAGACGTGATACGGCTCTCGGTCGCGCCGCCACGGCAGGTCGCGGTGTCCCGCCGCATACCAGCCGAGAAGCAGCTCCGGCAGCTTCTTCGGAAGCTTTTCCATGACGCGCACCTCCCTTCGTTTTCGGCTATTGTACCGCGCTCTTGCGCAGTTTGTCAAACCTGTGTCATTTTTCAGAAAAAGCAGATGCAAAATGAGCGGCGCTGTATTATAATGTGAGTATTCCATCCGGGAGGTGCGTTTTGACAAGGCTATCGGAAAAAAGGCTGTTCCTGCTCGACATGGACGGCACGATCTATCTCAGCGAGACTCTTTTTGACGGCACGCTCGATTTTCTGCGCTATGTGCGAGAAAGCGGCGGGCGGTATCTTTTTCTGACGAACAATTCCTCGCGCGGCACCGACGCCTACGTCGCAAAGCTGGCGCGGCTCGGGATCGAGGCTTCGGCGGAGGACTTCCTGACCTCGGCGGACGCGACGATCGACTATCTGAAAAAAACCTATGACGACGCGCTTTACTACGTCTGCGGAACGGACTCCCTCAAGGGCCAGCTCCGCGCGGCAGGGCTGCGCGTGTCGGATACGCTGACGGACGAAATATCCGTGCTGCTGCTCGGCTACGATACGGAGCTGACCTACCGGAAGCTGGAGGACAGCTGCATTCTGCTCGGGCGCGGCGTCGATTACATCGCCACGCACCCGGATCTGGTCTGCCCGACGTGGTACGGCTCCGCACCGGACTGCGGGAGCGTGATCGAGATGCTGCATACGGCCACGGGCCGCCGCCCGCTTGTGATCGGCAAGCCGCAGCCGGAGATGGTCCGGCTGGCGCTTGAAAGGACCGGACTTGCGGAAAAGGACGCCTGCCTGATTGGCGACCGCGTCTACACCGACATTGCCTGCGGCGTCAACGCCGGGATCGATACGGTGTTCGTCCTCTCCGGCGAGGGCGTGCCGTCCGATATTGAAAAGTACCATGTGCAGCCCACATGGATCATGCAGAACATCCGCGAGGTGCTCAGCAAAATCAAAGAAGAACAGGGAGAAGGCATATGAAGCTCAACAACAAGCGTACCATTCTCGTCGGTCTGGCGTTTTTGTCCATCTGCGCGTTCTGGCAGATGTACGACAATGTGATCCCGCTGATTCTGACCAAGACCTTCCACATGAACGAGACCTACTCCGGTGCGATCATGGCGGCGGACAACATTCTCGCGCTGTTCCTGCTGCCGTTTTTCGGCTCACTTTCCGACCGGACAAGCATGAAGCTCGGCAAGCGGATGCCGTTCATCCTGTTCGGCACGGGCTGCGCGGTCATTCTGATGAATCTGCTGCCGCTGCTGGACAACAGCTACGCGGCGGAGCCGTCGCCGCTGAAGCTGGCGTCGTTCGTGATCGTGCTGGCGCTGCTGCTCATCGCCATGGGCACCTACCGCAGCCCGGCGGTCGCGCTGATGCCGGACGTTACGCCCAAGCCGCTGCGCTCGCGCGCAAATGCGATCATCAATCTGATGGGTGCGGTCGGCGGTGTGCTCTATCTGGCCTTTGCCGCCGTCCTGTATCCCAACAGCAAGGTCAAGGCGCTGGAGGAAGCCGGGAAGCATGTGGATTATCAGCCGCTGTTCCTGATCGTCTCTGCGGTCATGTTCCTTGCGGTCGGCATTCTCTTCCTGACGATCCGGGAACGGAAGCTGACGGAGGAGAACCAGGCGCTCGAGGCCCAGCACCCCGAGTGGAATCTCGCGGTGGACGACGGAAGCGGCAACGAGGCGCTCCCGAAGCCGGTCAAGCGGAGCCTTGCGTTCCTGCTGGCGTCCATTGCGCTCTGGTTTATCGGCTATAACGGCGTGACGACGTGGTTCTCCACCTATGTGGACGTGGTCATGGGACAGGGCCTCGGCGGCGCGTCGCAGTGCCTGCTGATTGCAACCGTCGGCGCCGTCGTCTCCTACATCCCCATCGGCGCGCTGGCTGCGAAGATTGGGCGGAAGCGCACCATCCAGATCGGTATCGTGCTGCTGGCGGCCTGCTTTGCGATGGGCTATGTGCTGACGACCATGTATACCACCATCACGCCCGTGATGTTCGTCGTTTTCGCGCTGGTCGGCTTTGCGTGGGCGGCGATCAACGTCAACTCCCTCCCGATGGTCGTGGAGATGTGCAAGGGCTCGGACATCGGCAAATTTACCGGCTATTACTACACCGCGTCCATGGCCGCGCAGGTCGTTACGCCGGTGCTGGCCGGTACGCTGATGCGTCAGATCGATTACCGCGTGCTCTTCCCGTATGCGGCGCTGTTTGTCGCGCTGTCGTTCGTGACGATGCTGTTCGTCCGGCATGGCGACGTCAAGGCCGCGGCCAAGAAGGGCCTCGAGGCGTTTGAGGATATGGAGGACTGATTTTTCATGAAAAAGCACTCTGTTTTGAAGGCCGCGGCGCTGACCGCTGCGGCGTATACCGTTTCGCTGCGCGGACGGACGAAGCACCCGGATCTGGAGATCCTGCGCCGTTACCGCTTTGCACACCGGGGCTATCACGACAAGCCCGTCGTGCCGGAAAACTCCCTGCCCGCCTTCCGGCGCGCCATCGAGCATGGCTGGGGCGCGGAGCTGGACGTGCATCTGATGAAGGACGGCACGCTGGCCGTCATCCACGATTCGAGCCTCCTGCGGACGGCGGGCGCAGACGTGCAGATCGAGGATCTGACGCGCGAGGAGCTGGAAAACTACCGTCTCGAGGGCACCAACGAGCGCATTCCGCTGTTTGACGAGGTGCTGGCGCTGTTTGAAAACACGACGCCGCTCATCATCGAGCTGAAGGCCGCGAACGGCAATCATTTTGCGCTGTCCAAGGCTGTCTGCGAACGGCTCGACTCCTACAAGGGCGTTTTCTGCATCGAGTCCTTCGACCCGATGGTCGTCGCGGACGTGCGCGAGCTTCGGCCCGGCATCTGCCGCGGTCAGCTGGCGGAAAACTTCCTGAAGGGCAAGGGTGCGCTCGATCCGGTGCGCTCGGTGCTGGCAACGGGGCTGATCGGAAACGCGCTGGCAAAGCCGGACTTCATCGCCTTCAAATTTGAGGATCGCAGCTGCATCAGCAACGCCCTCTGCCTCAAGCTCTGGGGCATTCAGGGCGTGGCGTGGACCATCCGCTCGAAGCACGATCTGCTGACGGCGGAGGCCGAGGGACTTATCCCGATCTTCGAAAAATTCGACCCGGAGGCGTAAAAAATCCGCCCACGGCGGCAAAAGCATCCCCCGGGGAGGCTTGCGCGGCGGCGGGAGCGTCCGCTAAAATAGGCATGTTAAGCGATCCGGCGACATAGTATCAGGCAGCACCGTATTTGGGGAAATGCGGTGCTGCCTAGGGTGTATCGGCCCCCTGCCGTGCGCAGCGGAGCCTTTGAACGCCTGCGCTTTCGCGGAAAGCGATCCCGCGCGGGCGGCGTTTGTTGACATTCCCTGTGTTTGCTGCTATGATGGGGCGGTAAAAGCGAAAAAGGAGGAATTCCTATGAAAAAATCCTGGAAATACGGACTGATCGGCGCGGCCGCCGCGCTGGCCGCCGTGCTGCTTCCCTATGAGATCGACCGCAATGACGACGGCGAGTTCAGCTACAATTCGCTGCTGCTGGGCGTCTACCGCAGAAAGCGTTCCGACGGCGAGCACGCCACGGCTGTGACGCTTTTCAACGCGCCCGCCCTCACCGACGAGAGCCGGAAGGCGCGCGAAGCCGCCGTCCGCCATGTGATCGAGGCGGCTGCGGAGCAGGAGCTGTTCGCCGACGAGGATGATCCCACCGAGGGCGCGGCCTCCGCACCGGCGGCAGCGCCGGTGACAGTGGAAACGCCTGCCGTACCGGTGGAGGAAGCCCCGGCGGAGCCTGACGAGGAGCCGGAAACGCCTGCGGAGATGTGCGCCGAGACGGAGGAAGCATCCGCCGAGACGCAGGAGCAGTCCGCTGCGGAGGCCCCCGAGGCGCAGGAGCCTGCCGGCGAGGAAGCCGCCGCGCAGGAAGAGGCGTAAAAAACAGGCGCCGCCGGATACCGGCGGCACGGGCATAACGCAAGGCCCGCCCCCATTCCGGGGACGGGCTTTCTGTGTAAGTTTACAAATTCGTCATGCCTCCACCCCTCGCTTATGGTAAACTATCATAAGAGGAGGGAAGCAGCCCAATGAACATCTTATTCTTTCTGACGCCCAAGGCCATGTGCTCCTACATCGATGCCGGGGCGACGCTCCGTCAGGCGATGGAACGCATGGAGAAATCCGGCTTTTCCGCACTTCCGGTTCTGGAATCGGACGGAAGCTATGCGGGCGTACTGACCGAGGGCGACCTTCTGTGGGCGCTGAAGGGCATGTGCGCCACGGATATCCGTCAGACCGAGACGCATTACATCCGGGAGCTTACGCCGCGCCGCGTGATCCATCCCGTCAAGGTCGATACCCGCGTGGAGGATCTGATCTCCGTCGCCGCAGAGCAGAATTTTGTCCCCGTGATCGACGACAAGAACGATTTCATCGGGATCGTCACCCGAAGCCGCATCCTGCGCTACTGTCAGGAAGCCTATTTTGCAAAAACTGCACAAAAAATTTCCTGAGCATGTTTAAGCCCCGCTGAAGCTGGCGATACTTTTCAGCGGAGGTGCAAGAAATGCAAAACAACGAACGATCCAACTCCGGCGCGTTCCGGAAATTCTTTCAGGAAAAGGGCTACTACATAGTCCTGTTCCTGTGCATTGCTGCAGTCGGAATTTCGGGCTATATTTTTGTCAGAAGCGCAATTTCGGAAAAGAATTCCCTGAACGATGAAACGCTTTCCGTCGCCACGACCACCACGGTGCCGTCCGCGCCGGAGAGCAGCAAGCCAATCAAGCCCGCCGCGCAGGCGGAGGACTCCGCCGTCACCGCCGCCGCGGAGGACCCGGGCGACCTGACTCCGGCGTCCAAGCCGGATCCGGACGAGACGGTCCGGGCCGCGGCAAGCTCCGTGCGCGTCTGGCCGGTCTCCGGCACGACGCTGCTGGAATACAGCGTGGACGCGCTGGCCTACAACCCGACGACGCGCGACTGGCGCACACATGAGGGCGTCGATCTTGCCGCCGTCTCCGGCGAGCCGGTCAAGGCCTCCTGTGCGGGAACCGTCGCCGCCGTCTATGAGGACGAGGCGCTCGGAATGACCGTGGTGATCTCTCACGCCGACGGCTACGCCACGCATTATTCCAATCTGGCCGAGCTGCCGACCGTCAGCGTCGGCGACAGCGTCAGCGCGGGCGATGTGATCGGCGCGGTCGGCGAGACCGCCCTTCTGGAATCCGGCGAGGAGCCGCATCTGCACTTTGCCGTCTACTCCGGCAGCACGCCGGTCGATCCGACGGAATATCTCAGCTGAACAAATGCCGCCCGAAAGGGCGGCATTTGCATATTACGGGACTGCGGCTTATTTTCCGTGCCGGTGGCCGGGATGGAATTTCGGCTCCGTTCCGGCGATCAGACGGCGGATGTTGCTGCGGTGCATAAAAAGCACCAGCGCGCAGGTGAAAAGGCCAAGCAGCAGCTGCGCGGTGGACGGCGCGAAGAGGATCGTGCCGACGGCGACCATCCCGGCGGCGGACATGGAGCTGACGGACGCGGTCTTGCTCAGAAGCGCTGCGAGCGCAAACACCGCGACGGCCAGCACGAAAATGCGCCAGTCGATCACGAGCGCGGCCGCGGCTCCGGCGGAGACGGCTTTTCCGCCGCGGAAGCGGTAGTAGACCGGGAAGCAGTGCCCGATCAGCGCGAAGGCCGCGCCGAGGCACGAGCCGATGACGCCGCCGAGCAGGCTCCCGAGCCATGCGGCCAGCAGCGTTTTGGCAAAATCCCCGAGGAAGGTGAGCACGCCCGCGCCAAGACCGAACACGCGCGCGACGTTGGTCGCGCCGGCGTTTCCGCTGCCGGACTGGCGGACGTCCTGATGAAAGACGTGACGGGAGATCAGGATAGAGATGCTGATGGAGCCGAGAAGGTAGCCGAGCACGCAGCTCAGCGCATAGTATACAGCGGTCATGGCAGTTCCTCACAGATGATTTGAAAATATCATACCATGCGCGTGGCGAAGAAGCAATCGGAAAAATACGAATTCTGCGCAGAAGCACGGAAGTATGAAAAGTCCCCCGGGTCGGATCGAACGGCCCGGGGGATTCTGCATAATCAGTGGTCGAGATTGCGGACGCCGTCGGCGCGGAGCGCCTGTACCAGCTCCGAAGCGTTCAGTGCGCGCGGCGTGACGCCTCCGGCTGCGGCCAGCGCGGCGGCAGTCCCGGCTGCCTGACCCATGGCGACGCAGTCACCGGTGACGCGGTAGCTGGCGTGCGCCTCATAGCTGCCGGAGATGCAGCGTCCGGCGACCAGAAGCCCCTCGACCTGCTTCGGAAGCAGGCAGCGGTAGGGAATGTGGTAGGGATGGACGCGGTATTCATAGCCCTCCTGCGAAAGGCCGTCCGGCTGGTGGATATCTACGTTGAAGGCGCATTCGCAGACGCCGTCCGGCTGACGGCGGCCGGTCAGGAGATCGTCGAGCGTCAGCTCATATTCGCCCAGAATGCGGCGCGACTCGCGGATGCCGATGGTCGGCGCGGTCTGCTCGAGAATGGCGTGGCGGAACTGCGGCATGTAGGAGGTGAAGAACGTCATGGCCTCATGGACAAACTCACGTCCCTCCAGCTCCGCGTCGCTGAGCTGCCGGGCATCGAGTGCGCTCTTGCCGCGGACGTGCGTCATTTCCGCGATGCCCTGATGCGGCGTCGGAAGCGTCAGAATGTAGGGCCGGTCAAAATTGAAGGCGTAGTCCTTCAGTCCGGCGGCCTGCGCGGCGTGCTCCATGTGGAAGAAGAGGTCGGTCGTCTTGAGCGGGCCTGCGGAATAGTCCATGGCCTGCACATAGTCCATCTCACCGAGCTTGAACATCAGGGACATGGGCTGTACCGCGCCGTCGGCGTCCCGTCCGATACGGAACGGCGCGCCCGCGCGGGCGGCGACGTCGCCGTCGCCGGTACAGTCGATCACGCAGCCGGCGCGGTAGGCCTGACGGCCGGACTTGTTCTCCACGATCACGCCGCAGACGCGGCTTCCCTCCATGAGCGGGAGGGCGAACGTGGTATGGAACAGAAGCTCTGCGCCGCTTTTTGTGAGCTTGCGGTCGAGCAGAAGCTTCATGGCCTCGATGTCAAAGCCGAGCAGCGGGCCGGACATGGAGATGCTGCCGGTCTCCCGGAGGCCGTCCACAAGCTCCTGCATGATGCCGCCCTTGTTTTCCCAGTCCCAGATGGGGATGACCATGCCCGCCGTCCACATGCCGCCGAGGAAGGCGTACTGCTCGACGAGCATCGTTTTTGCGCCGTGCCGTGCGGAGGCCAGCGCCGCGCCGATACCGGCGGGACCGCCTCCGACCACGATCACGTCATACGTCCCGGCGACCGGCGTTTTCAGGCATTCGCTGATATATTCCATGAAATGCGCTCCGAATCAATAGGCGTGTCCGAGCGGCTCCGGGCCGAGCGGTGCATTGCCGGGATTCGGGAGCTGGAAGCCGTTTGCCTTGTAGGCCTCGTAGTCGAAATGCTCCAGCTCGTCATAGCCGAGCTTGTGGAACTCATAGAAGCCCTCCCAGTCCTCGTAGCCGTCGCCGAGCTTGTGCTCGAGGAAGGCGTCGGCCATGGCCATGCCGGTGCGCGGCGCGACATAGAAGCCGCCCATGGCGAGGACGTTGCAGTTGTTGGCGGTGACGCAGCGGAGTGCCGCCGGGACGGATTCGCAGACGGCTGCGTGAACGTGCGGGCACTTGCTGGCGGCGATGTGGATGCCCATGCCGGTGCCGCAGAAGAGGATCGCACGCTCAAATTCGCCTTCGGCGATCATGGCGCCTGCGCGCAGGCCGATGCGGTGGTACATTTCGGGCGTGCCCGCATCGTCGGCCTTCATGCCGACGTCCGTGACGGTCCAGCCGCGTTCCTTCAGATGCTGCACGACGGCGTCCTTGAGCGCCAGTCCCGCAAAGTCGGCTGCAACGAGGATCTGCTTATCCTGAATGGTTTTCATGATGTCGTTCTCCTTTTCAATGTAGTAGTCTGGTTTGAATATCGAACCGGGGCGTTCAGCGGCGCTGGGCCGTAGACTCGCCCTGGATCAGCTTCAGCTTGCTGGAATAAAAGCTGGTCGTTTCCTGCGTCATGGACGCGTAGAGAAGCTCGAACGCCTTCTCTCCGAAGTCGCGCGCGTCCACGGCCAGCGTGGTCAGCGACGGCGTCTGGAAGCGGCCGAGGTCGATGCCGTCGAAGCCGACGACGGAGATATCCTCCGGCACGCGCAGGCCGCGTTCAAAGAAGGCGCGCATCGCGCCGATGGCCATCAGATCGTTGCCGCATATGACGGCGGTGAAGGGCGTCTGGCTGCTGAGCAGGCGGGAGGCTTGCCGGTAGCCCGCGCGGACGTCGGTCTGATAGGGCGGGTCGCCGTCGATGAGCACGGGGCATAGACCAAGCTCCGTCATTTGCTTCTGATAGGCGTCGCAGCGGAGGTCGTAGCGCATCTCATGGCTCAGGCCGCTGAGGTAAACGATCTCGCTGTGGCCGAGTCCGGCCAGATGCTTGACGGCCATCCGCATGGCGGCGGCGTAGTCGCTCTCGATGGAGGAGAAACGCCGGTAATCCACATCCGTGTTTCCGCTGACGAGCACGCGGATGTCGTTTTCAAGGAGCTGGTCGAGCTTGGACATATCGAACATGTGCGGCAGCGCCGCCACGAAAACGCCGTCGAGGCGGCGGGTGACAAAGTTGTCGAGATAGTGGTCGATGTTCTGTGTGCCGATGCAGATATTGACGAAGTAGCCTCTGGCGCTGGCAGCGGCCTCAAAATGCTCCACGATCTCGCCGTAATACGGGTTGCGGATGTTTTCCAGCACAAGGCCGATCTGCATGGTCTTGCGCGTGGTGAGGCTGCGGGCGACCATGTTCGGCTGATAGTTCAGCTGGGCCATGGCGGCCTGCACGCGCTCGACGGTCTCTCCGCGCACCTTCTGCGCGTTGTTCATCACGTTGGAAACGGTCGCAGGCGACACGCCTGCAAGCTTTGCGACGTCCAGCCGGGTAGGTTTCATGAGCGTTCAGCGCCCCTTTCGGCGGAAAATTACGGAATTCTTACATTATTATTGCACAAGCTCCGTCCCCGCGTCAAGAAGCGCCTGTACGATCGAGGCGGCGTAAACGCGGATCATGAAGTCGTTCGGGTGGTTGACGAGATTGGCGCTGAGGCTGGGGTAGCCCTTTGCGGCGGAGGCAGCGTCAAACGGCGCGGCGATCGAGACAAAGCCGCAGCCGGGCGTTTCCCGGACCAGCTCGCGCAGCGGCTGTTCATAGGCGCGCTGGAAGCGCGTCCAGCCCTCGCAGTCGGGGTTCGGCGTCTCCGAGGCCAGCAGCAGGAATTCCATCTGCGCGTTGGCCTGCCGTCCGGCGGCGAGAATGCCGCGCAGATTCCGAATGTACTCCTCCGGCTCGATCCCGGCGCCGCTGTCGTTCATGCCGAAGCGGATGACGGCAAGCTCCGGCGCGTATGCGGCGAGGCGATCCTTTGCCTGCTCAAGGCCCCAGCGGCTGGTGGTGCCGCCGACGGCGGTGTTGATGCGGCGGATGGAGGGGTGACGGTATGCGTCGGCCAGCGCCATCGTGACGAGCCAGTCCAGCGGCGGAAGATACGGCGCAAGGCCCGTCCGTCCGCTGGCGTCGCAGCCCTCCATGAAGCTGTCGCCGTAGAAAAGCACGGTCAGCGGCCTTCCCTCGCGCAGGGCCTGCGCCGTGTGTGGCAGAAGCGGCAGCTGCGAGACGGGCGGCTGAATGGGACAGGGACAGCGGTGCGTATAGCTGACGCAGACCTGCCGCCGGAGCACCTCCGCGCCGCTCGGGTCATAGCGCACGAAGCGGCCGGGGCAGCTCACGCTGGCAATGGAGATCTCGGCGGGCTGCGGAAGGAAATACTCGTCGTAGGAGAAGAACGGAAGGCGTCCCTCCGGCAGGCGGACGATGCAGCCGTTTTCCACGCGGTAGTCCACATCCGGCAGATATTCCGTGCGCAGGTCCGCCGAGCAGACGCGGAGGATGGTCTCCGGCGCGCACAGCAGACGGCAGGGGAGCGTTTCGCCAGTCACGGGATCGGGCGTGAAAAGCAGGCTTTCGTTGCGGATGATATCGCCCTGCCAGACCGGCGCGAGGGCCATTTTCAGATCGAAATATCCGTTCATTCCGGCAGCTCCCAATGGTGGAAGCCGCTTCCGGCTTCAAATGTGCCGAGTCCCGGCAGCGTGACGACGGCGGTCGTGCCGAAGGGCACCTGCAAATAGACGTAGCGGCTGCCGTAGCGGTGTACCCAGCGAAGAACGGCCTCGCCGTAGGGCGTCGGGACGCCCGCGCTGGCGGAAAGCAGCCTCTCCGGGAAGCACGGCTGGACGGCGAAGCGCTTCCAGCCGCCGTCCAGCGGCGTAAGACCGGCAAGGCAGGCGAAGAACCAGCGGCTGACCGCGCCGTACATGGGGTGGTTGTGGGAGTTCATCAGCGGATTCTTTTTCAGCTCGAAGCGCTCCCAGACGGTCGTTGCCTCGTTCTGGATCATGAAGCCGATGGAGGGGTATTCCTCGCGCGTGAGCAGCGTCCAGGCATCCTCGACGTAGCCGTATTTTACGAGCATCTCCAGCATATAGCGCGTGCAGAGGTTGCCGGTCGTGAAGCGGAACTGCTTTTCGACCAGATCGCTGTGCAGGAGATCGGCGGCGCGCTGGCGGCCCTCCTCCGGGAGGATGTCCAGCCAGAGCGCGAAGGACTGACAGCCCTGAGAGCCGGTGCCGACGCAGCCGGTCTCCGCGTTCCACCACTTTTTCAGGAACGCTTCGCGGATGCCCTCGGCCTCCCGGCGGAAGGCTTCGGCGCGCTCCGGCTTTCCGAGCAGGTCGGCGATCTGCGCGAGAAGCCTGCTGTTGAAGTAGTAATAGCCGGTGGACATGAGAATGCCCGGCGTGACGGCGGAAACGGCGAATTCCTCGCTCTGGCAGGCGTAGGCCGGAGCGGCCCAGTCGCCATAGTAGCTGTAATCCACGATGCCGTTTTCGCTGTGGCTGCGCAGGAAGGCGTTCCATGCGGCAAAGCCCTCGAAGCCCTCCTCCAGAATTTCCAGATTTCCGGTGTGGAGCCACGCCTCCCAGCCTGCCAGCAGATAGGACGAGCAGACCGGATCCGCCGGACGGCAGCCGAAGGCGAACGGCGCGGTGCTGGTGATGCTTCCGTCGGCGTCCTGCACGTCCATGCAGTCGCGGACGATCTTCGGGAACAGACGGCCCACATCCGCGATGTAGGGCGTCGCCTCAAAGCGGGAGGTCGCGTCGTTGAGCCAGCCCATGCGCTCGTCGCGCTGCGGGCAGTCGGTCAGGACGCTGTGGATGTTGGATTTTTCACCCTGAAGGCTGCATTTGTAGATCGTGTTGAGAAGCGGCTCGCCGCAGGTGAAGAAGCCGTCGGAGAAAACATCGGTGTAGAGGCTCTGCGCCTCGATATCGCCGCGCAGGAGCGGGCCGGGATAGCCCGTCACCTCGGCGTAGCGGAAGCCGTGATAGGTGAATTCCGGCTGCCAGAATTCCGGGTCGCGTCCGTTTCCGGCGGCAATGTAGGTATCCACGCTGGCGGCGTTGCGCAGCTGGGGAAGATAGAGCCGCCCGTCCTCGTCGAGGAATTCCATGTGCCGGAGCGTGATCTCCGTTCCGGCGGGGATGTCTCGCGGGATGCGGATGCGGCAGACACCGGCCATATTCTGGCCGAAATCCGCGCTCCAGACGCCCGGAGCCGTCTCCGCGACGGTGCGTGCGGGATAGGTCTCCTGTTCGCAGATCGCTTCCAGCGTCTGCGGCTGGAGCCGGGCGCAGGGCGCTTCGGTCAGCGAGACGGGATAGGATTCGGCAAGCGGCGTCTCCGGAAGACTCCAGCCAGGGACAAAGCGGGACTGGTCGCGGCGTTCGCCGTCGAAAATATCGCTGGAGACGATCGCGTCCGGCATCCAGCGCCAGTCCTCACCGGTCTTGAGCCACGCGACGCTTCCGTCCGTATAGCGGATGCGCAGCATGGCGCTCAGCTGCGTTTTGCCGGTATAGGAGGCAATGCGCTGCACGAGGTTATAGCAGATGCTGTCCGGTCTCCGCCATCCGGCGGCGACGCGCACGCCGATGCGGTTCACGCCCGGACGCAGCACCCCTTCCAGCTCCGGCACGACCGAATAGTAGGCGCGGCGGTCATACTGGCTGTAGGCGGGATTCATCGGCTCGGCAAAGACGGCCTCGCCGTTCAGCTCGACCTTGTGGTAGCCGAGGCCGCACACGAACAGACACGCGCTTGCGACGGGCTTTTCACAGGTAAAATCGTGGACGAAGTCGATCACGGCGTCGCTGGCCGCGCCGTCGGCGAAGAGCCATTCGGCGTCCCAGTCCACGCTGCCGGGACAGAAGCGGCGGCATTCGGGCGCACTCTCCGCGCCGCAGCCGCTGCGGAGCCGAAGCTCCAGCGTATAGACCTCGCCGGGCGTCAGGGCCGGGCCGCCGTAGCGGCAGGACTGCTCCTGCGAGGCGTGCCAGCCGGTCTGCCAGACGGCTTCGCCGTCATGGAGCACACGGAGCGAAAACGCGGCCTGCGTCTCGCCGTCTCCGGCTGCGCACGCCCAGCTGAAAAGCGGCGCGGCGCTTTCGAGGATGCAGAGCTGCGACGGCTTTGTTTTGCCGTATTCGATTCGGATATTGTATGGTTTCATGGATCAGAGTTCTCCCTTTTCCGGCGCTCAGCCCTTGACGGCGCCCAGCATAATGCCCTTGACGAAGTATTTCTGGATAAACGGATAGACCAGCATCAGAGGGACGGTGGATACGACGATGACGGAATATTTCAGCGTCTGCGCCGTTTTCAGCTTCTGGATGACGGCCTCCATCTCCATGCCGCTGGAGGCCATGTCGATCTTGCCCGTGATGAGCACGTCGCGCAGGATGGTTTGCAGCGGCATCAGCTCCTTGTCCTTGAGGAAGATCAGGGCGCTGAAATAGTCGTTCCAGTGGCCGATGGCGTAGTACAGCACCAGCACGGCCAGCGTCGGCTTGACCAGCGGCAGGATCACGCGCCAGAGCATCTGGGCGGTGTTCGCGCCGTCGAGCAGTGCCGCCTCCTCCAGACTCTTCGGGACACCGTACATGAAGAAGCTGCGCAGGATCAGCACGTTATAGATGGAGATCGCGCTTGGGACGATCATGGCGAGCGGCGAATTGTAGAGGCCGAGGTTTTTGACCTGCAAATACAGCGGGATCAAGCCGCCGGAGAAATACATGGTGAACACGAACAGGACGGTCAGCACCTTGCGCGGAAGAAAATCCGAGCGCGAGAGAGGATAGGCGGCGCAGATGGTCATGACGAGGTTCAGCGCGGTGCCGACGACGGTGTAGAGAATGGAGTTGAGATATCCGCGCAGGATATCCTGATATTCAAGGATCAGCTTATAGCCGCCGAGATGGAAGCCCTTCGGGAGCAGGAGCACCTGACCGGCCTGCACGAGATTCGGGTCGGAGAAGGACGCGATCAGCACGAACCAGAGCGGCCATGCGTAAAGCAGGAAGGTCAGCGCCATCAGGACGCCGTTGACGCCGTAGAAAACGCGGTCGGCACGGGAGTTGCGGATCCCGCGGTGCGGGCGTATGGATCGATTTTTCATGCCGCGCCTCCTTACCAGATGCTGTAGCCGGCGAGCTTCTTGGCCACGCGGTTTGCGACCAGAAGGAGCACCATGCTGACGAGCGAATTAAACAGGCCGACTGCGGTCGAGAAGCCGTAGTCGCTGTTGATGAGTCCGATTTTATAAACGTAGGTGGAAAGCACCTCCGAGGTGGAGGTATTGAGCGAGTTCTGCATCAGCAGGACCTTTTCGTAGCCGACGTTGATGACGTTGCCGAGGCTCATGATGAACAGAACGAGAACCGTCGGCCGAAGCTCGGCCAGATCGATGTGCCAGATGCGGCGCCAGATGGAAGCGCCGTCCACGATGGCCGCCTCGTGGATCTGCGGATCCACGCCGGAAAGCGCGGCGATGTAAATGACGGAGCTGTAGCCGAGGCCCTGCCATACACCGCTCCAGGTGTAGACACTCCGGAAGAGCTTGCCGGAGGACAAAAACGGGATGGCCTCCAGACCAAGCCGCTGAAGAAGCGCGTTGATCAGGCCGCTGTCGCCGAGGAAGATGGCCAGCATACCGACCAGCACGACGTTGGAGATGAAATACGGCAGGTAGGTCACCATTTGCAGCGTTTTCTTCCAGCGCTTGTGGCGGACGTAGTTGATAAGGACGGAGAAAAGGATCGGAACGACCGTGCCGACGACGAGACTGTAGAGGCTGATGGCCATGGTGTTCCAGATCAGCGTCCAGAAATTATAGCCCTTGAAGAAGCGGGAGAAATTTTTGAGGCCGACCCAGGGACTGCCCCAGATGCCCTTTTTGATCATGTATTTTTTGAAGGCCAGCTGGATACCGGCCATCGGTACATACGAAAACAGAAGATAATACGCCAGCACCGGCAGAACCATGACATAGAGGATCCAGTTCTTCCGGATATCCGCGAGCAGACGCTGGCCGAAGCTCGGCCGGTCAAGGCGCGGCGCTCTGGCGGCGTCCGGCGCCGCTTTGGGACTGCGCATGTTTCGCACACCTGCCTTTCTGATGCATCGCACGATGCTTCCGGACGAACGCCCGGATGGGGCCCGCCCGGAAGCATTGTGAAGAAGTGTGAAATTAGGGGACTAGGAAGGTATCAGACGGGCTCAGCCCTCGAGATAGCGGGTGTACGCAGCCTGATCGATCTCATGCAGGCGGGAGGCGCCCATGGCGTCCATGTTGGACAGGTACTCGTCCCAGGTGGCGTCCAGATCGAGCTGGCCGGTGATGACCTGCGCCATGTACTCATAGTAGTAGCTGGTGATGGTCGTGATGAGGTCGGCGCGCTCGGCAAGCTCGTCCTCGGTCCAGTTCAGAGTGGGATACGGTTCCGCAGCGTACTCCAGAAGGGCCTTGCGCTGTTCGTAAAGGAAGAGCTCCTCGGGGTTGGTGTTGCCCTCGTCAAACAGCTTTGCCTTTGCAAGGGGCGCGGGATACCAGCCGAACATACAGGCCTTGTTGCGGACACTGGTGATGTCGCCGCCCCATTCGCCGTCGGTGATCCACTCATACATGCCGTTGTCGTCCAGAGAGAAGGTCACGCCCGCGACACCCATGCGGCCAAGGATGGCGCCCTCTTCGCAGTAGAAGTAGTCCGCCCACTGGCAGATCAGTTCGGGGTTCGTGCACTTGTCGGTGATGCACAGCGCGCCATAGCCAAGGCCGTTGCCGGAGGGCATGGTGTGTTTGCCGTCGAAGGGGTTGAGGCCGACGTACTCCTCGTCACGCTCCGTGCCGACGTGCTGATATGCGCCGTAGGTCGGGATGGTGCCGAGCGTGTCGCTGGTCGCGCCGATGGCGTTCAGATCGTCCCAGCTTGCGGTGAAGCAGTCCTGGTTGATGAGCTTCTCGGTGTAGACCTGCGCCCAGAAGGCAAGGAAGTCGTGGTAGACATCGGAGGTCGGGACAAAGACGGCGTTTCCGTTGTCATACATGCTGTAGGTGCTGTAGTCCATGGCGACGCCGAACAGCGGCAGGGTGTATTCCACAGCGCCGGACGGGCAGTAGATGCCGTATTCGTCGTTCGCGCCGTCGCCGTTGGGATCGTCCTTCACAAACGCACGGAGCACGTCCAGGAACTCGTCCTGCGTGGTGGGAAGCTTCATGCCGAGGTTATCCAGCCACTTCTGGTTGATGTAGACGGCGGGAGCGGCCAGCTCCTGACCGTTGAGCTGCGGCAGAGCGTAGATGTTGCCGTCGGCAGAGGTGATCTGGTTCCAGAGATCCTGCTCGTCCAGAAGCGCCTTGAGATTGGGCATATACTGGTCGATGAGGTCGTTGAGCGGGATAAGAATGCCCTGAGAGCCGTACTGGAAGGCTTCGGTGGCGCTGATGCCGCTCTTGATGTAGACATCATAATATTCGCCGCTGTTGAAGCTCAGGCCGCGCTTTTCGGAAAGCTCCGCCTGGCTGGCGGTGGAGATGTCCCAGTGGATGTTCGTGCGCTCTTCCATGACCTGCATGGTCAGGGTCTTGTCAAGCTCTTCGCCGGTGTTGCCGAACGCGAAGGCGCTGACGTTGTAGGTCTCGGCCAGCGGGAACACGTCCTGCGAAGCCTCTGCCGGAGCGTCGGTCTTGTCGTCGCCGCTGGGGGTCGGATCCGTCTGGTTCGACGGCTCCTTGGTGTCCGCCGGAGTGTTCTCCTGCTTGGCGCAGCCGGCCAGAACGGAGAATGCCAACACTACCGCAAGAAGCAGTGCCCATACTCTTTTTTTCATTTTGTAGCCTCCTGATATGTTTTAGTATTATCGACGCGAATTGACCCGCGTTAATAATTCGGAAAAAAGAAACTGCCAAGACGGGATCAAGTGCTTTGAGACGTCAAGACAGAAGCCTGCCGCAAGAAAATGCGGCGGCGGAAGCGGGTGCTTTTGCCGGCCAACGGCGGAAAGACCCATCATGTATGGTGCGGAAGCCGATAGAAAATGGCTGTCCGCTGGAGCATTGCTCCCTTTCTGAACTAAGGATACTCCTTTTTCGTGGAAGATGCAAGACTGCTTTTGCACAAATTAACTCGCGTCAATTTGTCGCTTTTCCACAAGCTGTGCGCGGCGCTGGTGCTGGCGTCCTGTCTGACGATGATGGCGTTTGCCGCCGATCCGCAGGACTCGGAGGAAAACGGCATTGTGGACTTTGTGCTGGTGCTGGACTGCTCCGGCTCGCTGAACGTGACGGACCCCAGCCATCTGTGCGCCACGGCGTGCAAGATGTTCGTGGATATGGTCCCGCTGGAAAACGCGCGGATCAGCGTGATCGCCTTCGGCTATGACGGCGGCACGCAGTATACATTAAAGAATATGTCCATCGACAACCCGCTCGACCTGAAAAAGGTCTATCTGGTGTCGGATATGGTGGAGGCGTCGGCGATCAAGGACAAGAACGCCCTCAAGCAGCAGGTGACGGACGCAACCTCGAAGAGCGGTACCAATACGCCGCTCGGCACGGCGCTGCTCAGCGCGGTCGATCTTCTGGAGAACAACGGCGCTTCGGATAAGAACGCATGTGTCATCCTGCTGACGGACGGTCGCATCGCCGCGCAGCAGAACCGCTACGACGATAAGGACAACGCCCATACGGCGGCAAAAACGGCGGCCAGCCACGACTGGCCGGTCTACACGATGCACCTCAACGACGGCGAACGCTACGGAGCAGGCTCAGAGGAGACGACGCTGATGCGCCAGATAGCCGAGGAGAGCGGCGCGGGCGAGGACGGCTACACCCCGCTGACCAGCTTTCAGGAGGGCAACGCGGCGGTCGCGCGCGCGTTCATGAACATCTTCAACCGCTTCATGTTCGGCGGAAACGGCAATATCATCACAAAGACGGCAGACGCGCAGGGCGACGTGACGTGCGATTTTGAGGTACCGGAGCTGACATCGGAGACGACGGTCATCGTGTCCGGAGCGAGCCTGAAGTCTGTTACGGTCAACGGCCCGGATGGCAGCAGCCGCACTGTGGATAAGAATAATTTCGACGAGCAGAACTTCGTCGCGACGATCGACAGCAACCACGAGAGTGGTGGCAGGCAGAACAAATACATCTGCATCAAGCTGCTCTGCCCGGAGGCCGGCATGTGGACCGTGCAGGCCAAGGGCGACCCCAACGCGAACATCGATATGTATGACTGCTCGATGCGCGATCTGGATCTGGTGCTGAGCACGTCGCTGACGGATGAGAGCCGCGTGCTGGCAAAGAACGAGGCCGTGACCTTCAGCGCCTATTTCACCTATCATGGCAATGAGATCCTGAAAAATCCGTATTATGAGAAGAAGCAGCCCGTGCTCATGTTCACCAACACTGCAAATGGCCAGAAGGCCGAGCTGCCGATGCAGGCCGGAGCCAACGGCGGCTATACCGCGACGATCAGCATGAACGAGCTGGAATATCAGGGCACCTTCACGGTTGCTGCCCGGCTCGACGACAGCATGTTCCGCAACGGCTCCAAGTGGAGCAACAGCCAGAGCCTGACGAGCGAAAATCTGCCGGTGCGCATCACGGATCCGAAAATGCCAGACCTGACCGGCGATGTCAACGGAAAGACGGAAAAGGTCGATCTGATGCAGCATATCGAAAATCCGGACGACGACGAGCTGTTCTACGAGCTGCAATGCGTCAGCGACCGGAACGTCGCCTTTGACTACAGCATCGACGAGAACGGCTATCTTGAGATCGAATGCGGCCTGAACTATGGAACATATGCGCTTCAGCTCTCCGTTCGGGACGCGGACATGGAGCAGCCGCTGCTGCTCGATCCGTTCCAGCTGGAGACGCAGAAGCACGCGTTCAGCGTTCGGGACATCGAGCCTGTGGAGCTGTGGACGGACCACTACCCCTGGCAGAAGGATATCCGCGAGAGCGCGGAATTTGATCTGAACGACTATTATGACGAGGGCGACGATCTTCCGGTGGAGATCGCGTCGGAGAGCTTTGACGGCGACGGGACGGTCTACCGCGTGAGCCGGGACGGGATGCATTATACCGTCGTTCCGCTGGCCGAGGGCGAGGGTACGCTCACCTTCACGCTCACGAACCAGCTGAAAGAGGAGCAGGGCCATCTGAAGGTCCGCGTCATCAGCGGCAAGGCGGCCTTCTGGCAGAGAAACTGGATCTACTTTGCGCTGGCGGCGGCGGTGCTCGTGCTGATCGTGATCGTCCTGTGCGTCCTGTCCGGCATTACCCGTGTCAAGGGCAGCTGGGAGATCGATCTGGAGGACGGCGACGGCGGACGCATCTACCTGCCGAACCTCAACATCGCCAGCAATACGACCGTCGGCAGAAAAAACAAGCAGGTCGACCTGTGGGACCTCGTCTATGAGATCGCGCCGTTTGCGGAAAAGAGCGGCCTTCTGAGCGAGTCGCTGAACTTCTATCCCGCGATGAACCAGATCCACATGCGCGGCGTTACGTTCGGCAGCGGCTTTGTTCTGCAAAAGCTGCCCGCAAACGTGACCGCACAGTATAACGGCCTGCCGGTCAGCGGCAAGTGCCGCGTTTCGATGGGCGAGCTGCGTCTGACGATCCAGGGTGAGGGAACCGTGACCGACGTGGTGTGCAGCCTGCGCTATGCCGGAGCGAGATAAGAGAAAACAGCGAAGATCCTGAACAGCGGATTTCATAAATAAATATAGAAGAGGAGAGAAAATCATGCCGAATATGCAGTCCTTTAAGAGCGAGGATTACCCGATCCTGCTTGCAGCAAACGAGATCGACGCGACCGACGGTGCATTATTCAACACGGCGGCGCTTCTCAAGCCCAATACCATGGATCGCACGATCCTCATTGGCCTCGGCGGCACCGGCATTCAGACGCTGGACTATGTCAAGGGCGTCATCACGAATCGCCTCGACCCCACCTGGAGCAGCTATGTCGGCTTCCTCGGGATCGATACGGACGGAACGGAGCTGAGCCGCGCAAAGTATCTCCAGCAGGGAGAGCTGGTGCTGACGACGCGGCCCGGTGTGGAAAACCGGAAGATGAATCCGATGGCCTATCCGCAGGCATGGCGGCGCTTTGCCGATCCGAAGGTCATGGCGAAGGTCCCGGATATGAACAGCAGCGGCGCGAGCCGGAAGAGACTGGTCGGACGGCTCAAGATCCACGACCGGGATACGGTCGGCGCGGTGGACATGGAGATCGTACAGAAGCTGGCGAATCTGAAGGCCAATACGCTGGCCCCGACCGTTGGCGGAAGCAACTATGAGGTCTATGTGATCGGCAGCGTCAGCGGCGGCACATGCAGCGGCGGCTTCCTGGAAATGCCGGCCCTTATCCGCCGGGCGCTGGGCGTCGGCAATCTGCATATCTACGCCATGCTGTATCTGCCCGATACGCTGACCTCGCTCGATCCGGCCAATGCGGCGGAGCTGAAGGCCAACGGCTACGCCTCGCTGAAGGAGCTGAACTATTATCAGGGAATCGCCATGCGGCCGGGCTACAATGAGAAATTCGGCTATAACGATCCGGCGGCTCCGGAGCTGGAGCTGACCGGCGGACAACCGTTCTATGACATCCCGTACCTGATCGGCACGGTCTCCGGCGCAACGGCAAACGCGAGCCGCGTCGCCAGACAGAACATTGCCGAGTTCCTGATCAGCCTGCTTTCCGGCGTGTCCGTGACCTCCGGGACCCCCTTCCTGACGGCCTCGTTCCTCAGCAACGTCATTCCGAGACAGAGCGTCAAGGAACAGATGCCCGGCGTCCCGGAGACGGAGGCGGCCGGCTGGCGGCATGAGTTCCCGCGCCATTACGGTGCGATCGGCTTTGCGCAGATCGCCGCGCCGAAGAAAATCGTGCGCTCCTATGTGGTCGGCAAGGCCTGCGCAGAGGCAGGCTTCAAGCCGGTGAGCGTTGAAAAGCGCGATGAAATGATCGCGTCCGGCGCGCCGCTGCTGCCGTTCCGCGGTGTGGACGACTATATGAACGCGACGGAGGGCACGGCCAAGGCCAGAGAGATCCTTGCACCGGTGCTGCCGCTCCTCCAGACCATCCATTCGGCGGACTTCTCCTTTATGGCGGCGACCGGCTGGCCTGCCGAGAATCTGTGGGACAGTCTCTATAAGCGCCAGCACGAGGTCGGTGCTATGCCGGGACGACTGAATGCGGCCTTTGAGGACCGCATCGGCCCGGCGGCCATGAAGGCGCTGGAAAATGAGATCGCCAAGGCGTTCACGGCGTATCGCACGAATGTGCAGAGCTTCGTGGAGCAGGAAGGCCCGCTGGCCTTCGACAATCTGTATCACGGCCGCTTCACGAAGGTCGGTGACAACAGCGGCATCGGCATCGAGACGATGCTCCGCCGTCTGCGCGGCGGTAAGACCATCCTCGACGCACAGTTCCGCTGGGACACGCCCGCGGCCAAGGCGAAGGATCTCGAGGTCGCACAGCAGGAGGTCCATAAGGCGTCGAATCTGGCGGGTTTGCTCGGCAAGCGTACCAAGACCGCGAGCGCGTGGGTCTTTGCCTATGACAAGTGGCAGCAGGCCAGGATCATTGAAAAGCGGCGCGAATTCGCGCTGGGCGATGTCGGAAAGTTCAATGAGCTGTTCCTGCACCCGGCAGCGCTGCTGGCCGATCAGCTGCGCGCCTTCGGCGACACGCTTGCGGCCATGAGCGATATTTATGCCGCGCACGGCAATTGCCTCGAGGATTTCGGCACGTTCAGCCATGCACGCGACAACGATACGGAGATCAACCTCTGCGCCGTTTCCGCAGCGTCGCACGGCTGGCTCCTGCGCGAGGCGCAGGAGCAGCTCCGTGCCGTCAATGCCAAGGAGATCCGCACGAAGATGGTGCAGGACTTCTTTGAGGACAGCGCGGCGTGGATGAGCATTCCGGAAAATATGGTCGTCCTGCGCGACGGCAAGCCGGCGCTGGCCAAGGAGGGCACGGCCGTTCCTGCGCGCGAGCGCTTCGACAAGCTCATGCAGAGCGTTGTGCCGGATACGCTGGCCCTGTCGATCGAAAAGACCTTCGAGGCCATCAATGAGACCGGCACGGACTATACGACCTTCGCACAGGCGGTCGTGGAGAAGCTGGTGCAGGCCAGCGGCATCATGCTCCGCGCGAACATCGACGGCAGCAACTTCAACCGGTATCTCATGTATCCCAGCTCTCTGAAGCTGTCGAGTGACGGCATCCAGATCGCAAACGCGCTCGAGACGGCGGCCAAGAACGCTTTCCCCGGCATTCAGGTCTACGCCTCCGAGGATGCGGAGAGCATCAAGCTCTATCAGCTTGCCGCGCCGTTTGAGCTTTACCGGCTCCAGAGCGAGGGAACCGATCAGGGCGACCACGATCTGCGCGACTGGGAAAACAACTATATGGTGCGCTTTGACGATCTGCTCCACGGCATGTCTCAGGACGTGGAGACGGAGATCGTGCCGGGGCAGGCTCCGCGCTATACGGAGATCACCCCGTGGAAGGACTATCCGTCCGTCCTGCGCTATAATACCGATCCGAAGCAGCCCGACCCGGTCAGCGGCGCGGTCTGCTACGAGGGTCAGGTCCGCCGGAAGCTGGCGGAGCTGATCGAGCGGGCGAGAAAGCTCGGCGTCCTGTACTGCAAGAAGGTGGGTGACCAGCAGTATACCGTTTACCGCGTCAACTGCGACCGGTCGATCAACTGGTCGCTGGATCTGTCGATCATGCCGCGCGACGCGCTGAACCTGCTGCCGACCGGCATGGCGCTGGCGGACGCTGTCGCAAGCCAGAATGGGCGGCGGCTGGAGGACATCTCCCGCGCTGTGGAGCTGAGCCAGGGTGGCCTGCTCTCCGGCCCGCATACCACCGAGGAGTGGGCATGGAAATGGGTCGAGCGGACGCTCCGCGCCCATATGCCGATGATGATCGAGATCCGCAACACCGTTCAGAAATTTGAAGAGTGGTATAAGATCATTGAGGAGACAAATGGAGACGAGCTTGCGAGAACAAAGCCCGCAAAGATGATCTTCATGATCCGCGGACAGGTCCTGCGCTGCGACGAGAACGGTATGTGGAAGCTCAAGCTGGCGAACGGCATGGAAAAGCCGATCGCCAACATGGGCGCGAACGGCATGAGAATGCTGGAGATGACCAACCCGAAGGGTGCGCGCCTGATCAAGAACGGCTTCAGCGCCTACTACCTCTTCAGCGGCCTGATGAAGCAGGTCGAGATGCAGGGCGACGGCTTCGACGAGGCCTACGAGCGCTCCCGCAGGAGACTGGGCGAGCTTGCCGAGGAATTCGACGAGGCGGCGATCATGGCGGGCGTGGAAATGTCCGATTTTGTGCTGAAGGAGGCCGAGGCGCTCAACGAGCTTGGCGCGATGCTCTCGGAGGGCGAGGACGCCAACCTCAGAGGCTCCTTCCTCGAGGCCATGAAGAGAAAGGACATCACGGACGAGGCGCAGATCAGAGACATCCGCTCCTTCTACCTCCGGGCAATGCTCTGGGAGCAGCTGTAAGCCCCCGGCAAACTGATATCGATGCGTCCGCCTGCCGGGGCTCCGGCAGGCGGACGGAAAAGAGGCGAAGACAATGGCCGTGAACAATATTTCAAAAATCGAATGTACGCTGCTTGGCATCAACGCCATGTCCGGAGCGCAGGGCGAAGCGATCCATGAAGAGTGGGGAAAGCGCTTCTCGCAGATGACATCGTTCCTGATCGATGCCGAGCCGGACGACAGCGAGATCGTCCTGACGAAAAAATTCCGCGACCAGATCGCGGCGGCGGGGATCTCGGCGATGGCGGGAAAGCTCTGCGTTCTGGCCGTATTTCTGGATCTGACCGGCGAGCTTGACGATGCGCGGTTCCAGGAGCTGAGCAAGGTCCCCGCACGGCTCAAGATCGCGCTGGGATGCAGCGTGGTTGCGGCGCTCCAGTTCGGATACTGCGGGACGCTCGGCCTGTCCGCCGGCGCACCGGCCCGCAGAAGCATCCAGCGGCTCGTGGAGCACAATATGGACGATACGGTCCAGACACAGCTGGTGCTGACGGCCTCGCCTGCGCTGGCCGCGGGCACGCAGTCGATCTGGCAGCCTGCAATGCTGCTGCTCGACCTTCTGCGCCGCCAGCCCGCGCCGGCCGCACTCCTTCCGGAGACGGCGGACCATTGCAGAAACAACGACGTGGGCTTCCTGTCCCATCTGGAATACGATCGGGGAGCCTGTGAATCGCTCGAGGCGGAAGCCGGCAGGCTGAGGGCCTCAATCAGCGAGGAGGGAGCGGATCGCTTCAAGGAATATCTCCGGGTGCAGCTCGGAGAGATGAAGGCGGACGTGGAGAAGCGCTTCCCCATCGACGGCCTGTGTCAGCCGCAGCACCCGGACATGCGGGTGCCGGAGGGCGGGCTGTTCGGAGGAAAGCGGAAAAAGGCCATGCAGGGCAAATATGAGCCGTATAACATTGCCGCGAATCTGACGGGCGGCGCGCTGAAACGGACGGCGGAGGCGCTGACCGAGGCGGTGACGGAGATGTTCCGTCTGAGTGATGCGGAGGCCGACCGCCTGCTGCCGGAGCTGATCGCGCGGTCCAGACTTGGCCTTGGCGCGGCGGCAAGGCCGGAATGCATGAAGGAATGCCTTTCGTCCGAGAGCGGATACGGCGGCGCGTTCCCGCTGCCCGGCCTGCGCTATCTGGAGACCGGATGCGCGCTGGAGATCGAGTCCTACTTATTGCAGACCCGTCTGACGGCGATGGGCAAGGGCGAAAAGCTTTACCGCGACGCGCTTCTGGCGGCCTATGACCGCCTCCCGAACGGATATTTCTTCGATAAGATCTGCGAAAACCGGACGAAGCTGGAGAAGGTGAGAGCACAGCTTGGCGACAAGCTCGACGCGGGGACCTTCCGCAGCCGCGCCGCCGCCGGGATGCTTCAGCTGAACGGCGAGTTCAACACCTCGGAGCCGAGCGCGGTCAGCAAGACCTATCTGCTGCTGCGCGGTGCGGAGATGAAGGAGCTGGCGGACGGAAGCCCGCTGGGCTTCGGAAGTGTGCAGGAATTCTACATTGACGAAAAGATGGGCGGCATCCAGAAGCTGGACAACGCGCCGATGAAGCTGCTGCGGCTGACGCTGCTGGACTGCACAGAGACGAGCCTTCTGGATCTGATCCAGGAGATCTGAGAGAGGCCGGACAGGCTCTGCGGGCAGCGCCCGCGGCCTGTGCGCGGCATATCGGGCATCAAGCATCCTTTGCACGGCGCGCAGCGCCGGGTGAGGCGAAGGAAAGGGTGGAGCAAACCATGTATTATGTGCGAAAGAAACACGATCGGGCATACCGCCGCGTCCAGCTCGATCTGGACGTGAAGCCGGGACAATATCAGCCGTTCACGGAGAACACCTCAAAAATCGAGGTGTCGGCCAGCGCGGTGCTGGAGGTGCGGAGAGACGACGGGACGGAGGAGGTCATTCCGCGTCCGGAGTCGGAGCGGAGGAGATTCCTCTATTCGGTCAGCGCGTCTGACCCGCAGTGTCTCTGCATTTCCGGCGAATGCCCGACGGCGCGCCTTTGGGCGCGGCCCAAGACCGGCGGAGAGACGCTGTATAAGGTCCCTGCGCCGCTGAAACAGGATCAGGGAATGCAGTTGGTCTGGCTCCCATGCGGGCCGGAGAGAGTCGAGCTTTGCGGAGACCGGTATTTCGACGCCGCATATGAGCTTGTGAGAAAGTGACCCCATAGAGCAGGGAGACGGGCCGCGCTGCGGCCGGAAGCAGGAGAGAAAGAATGCCTTACGATTATTACTGCACAAACTGCGGCAGGAAAATTACGCAGGACGAGGTGCTGTTCGACATGCAGTACCTCCTGACCAAGAACAAGGACAAAAAATTCAATATTCTCAAATTCCGTATGCGCCTTGCGGAGTTGGAGGAGTGGTTCAAGACTGGCTTCCCGACGGAGGACGGATTCAAAAAGCTGAAGCTGACCTTTGTGCAGTTTTTCCAGATTGTCAGCAACTTCAACAACCTCAACGACCCGGCCATCGCCGGGATCACGCTGGAGGACGTCCGGAATTACGTCGGCACCATCGATTTTGACAGCTTTGCAGAGGCCGCGCCTGCACCGGAGGAGGATGATATCTTCGGCCTCGGCTCTGCCGCGCCGCAGCCGGAGCCGGAAATGCCCGCGCAGCCGGAGGAGCATCTGTCGGAGGCCATGCTGGCGCTGCAAAGAAAGGACGAATCCAACAAGGACATGGGCATGACCCGGGCCATGCTTTCCGCCGATCTGGAGATCGTGAAAAACCTGTTCGCAAACGGCGGCTGCTGTGAGTTCCAGGTCGCCATGCTCAGCGAGAAGGACAATGAGGGCGCACAGATCGTGACGGGATACCGGGCGTGGCCGAATCTGTTTATCGACGCGGCCGCCGAGCCGCGTGTCTGCCCGAAGTGCGGCTATCCGGTGTTTGCGCACGCGGGAACGGCGAAGCATCACCGCGTCGTGTTCTTCGGGCCGCAGAGCGCGGGCAAGACGAGCCTTCTGCTGGCGCTCACGCATTACGCCTGCAATGCCATGCTGGAGAATTTCAGCTCCGAGATCTGGGGCGGCACGGAGCCGATCCGCTCGATCAAGACGGTCGAGCTTCTGAATCGGAAGCCGCAGCGCAGCCGCAGCGCGGAGACCGGCGGCGCGTCCAGCGACCTGGAAAAGCGCAACCGCTCGCTCTATTCCGATCTTGAGCTGTATGAAAAGGGAATCGCGCCGGAAAAGACCGGGGCGAATCTGGGCGTGAACGCCTATAACGCGACCTTCCGCATTCAGGATGCCCGCGGCCGATTCCATCTTCTGACGCTGACCGACCTTCCGGGCGAGCTGATTGACGAGGATACCGGCGCGATCAACACGGCGGATATGGTGGACAAATTCCCGACTGCGCTGAGCTGCGACGCCTATGTGATCTGCTTCGACACCAGCAAGAAAGGCAAGGAGCAGGTACAGATCAACGCGACCCTGCAATCCGCCGACGCCGTGCAGAAGCTGCATGCCGACGGCCGCAGGAGCGACGCGCATATCCCTCTGATCGTGGTCTACACCAAGTGCAGCGATATCGAGCAGCAGTCGCTCCTGCAGGACCCGGCGGTCGGAAGCACGCGCGGGAACATGATCCAGCAGGCGCATATGTTCTACGGCGAGTGTGAACGCATCCGGGAAAATCCTGCCTATGCGTTTGTTCTGCGGCAGTTTGACAATTATCAGAATCTGAAGGATTCCTTCAAAACGGGCATCCGCTGCTCGGCCTACGGCTATAACGCGCCGACGCGCGCCGACATCGAGCAGTATGGCCGCGAGGCCTGCGTTTCGAGGCCGCATTACGTCGATCAGCTGATGAAATGGATCCTGATGGTCTGCGGCTGCGCGCCGGTCAGGGGCCGGTATAAGGCGACCTTCAACAGCGTCGGCTGGGAGGAGGCGGAGAACTACATCACCAGACTCCAGTTCCGGAAGGACAAGCCGCTCCGCAGCGACGACCTCCGGGAGGCACTGGCGCGGGTCATCCTCTTTGAAAATCCGGGCGATGTGGACGTTGCGCTCGTTCAGGCGCATGGAAGCAAGGCGGCGCTGACGGCTGCCAGAGTACATGCCATGCTGCCCGGCTCAAGAAATCATAAGGAGTAACAGAATTAGGAGAGAAGCGTTATGAATCGATACAGTATGCTCTGGGGCACGAGCCCCTCGGGCGAATACCGCCTTCTCTGGAGCAGCCGGGGCATGGCCGATTTCCTCGGCTCCCTCGGCGCAACGGACCGCGGAAAAACGGCGGATACGACACAGAATATCCTCCGCGCATTCGGAGATTTTCCGGATTATCCCGCGCAGCCCTCGGACGATAAGCCGGTCGCCATACACTACGCGCCGATGCATCTCTACAAGCTGCCGGAATTTCCGGCAGAGCTGAAGCCGTTCTGCGCGCTGTCCGTGACCGGCGCGGAAAATCGCCCCGGCGGACGCAACAGCACCTACAGCCAGACCTTCCTGTTCCCGTGCGAGCTGATGCGCGGAAAGGAGAAGGGCGTGAACGCGCTGGATCTCCTGTTCGGCACACATCTGCTCTCATGGCAGGAGGTCAAGGCATTCCGCGACAAGACGCGCACCCCCAATTTCGACGCCGCACCGCGGAAGGTGCAGCCGGAATTCACCGACCTTCAAACGGCGCTCTACGCGGCCTCCGTTCTGCTGGAGAGCAGGGGCGAAAAGAATCTGATCCTCCGGCTGGAGAAGGATCGCAGCTTCAACCGCCGCGCGCTGGCGCTGCTGGCGCAGATCTATTCCCTGCTGCCGCCCCGGCTGGCAGTGGAGACCGGCTTTGCCACCTACCATCCGGTCGAGGATATCGCGGAGATCAGCCGGAAAAACAGCATCTGTGTCTTTGTTCTTCCCGCAAGCGCCGATATCCGGCCGCTCGAGGGCGGGAAGAACATCCTTCTGGACCTTTCCGACGAAGCATACCACGCTCCGCTGCGGCAGACGCCGTTGACGGAAGTGCTCCTGAGCTGGAGCAAGCTGAGCTGGGAAAAGCGCTGCGAGGCATATCAGAGCCTGTTCGCGGACGCGGAGAATTATCAGGACAGCAATGCGTTTTTGCAGCGTTCGCAGGCGTTCTTTGCGAGCCTGCAGGACTGCCAGAACTGGATATCCTCGCACGGCGAGGGAACGCTCCGGTCGTTGGAGGATCTGCGGAGGCTGCTCGCGGATGAGCCGTCCTGGCAGCAGATCCCGTGGTATAAGGAGCTGCTGCGCGCTGCGCTTCCGGGGCTTCTTCCGAAGAACGTCCAGTTCAGCAGCTGGCTGGACGCCGCTGCGGCGCAGTATAAGCTTGCAGAGGACAGCGAAACGAAGAAAAAGGCGGGAGAGCTGTACCAGTTCGGCGCGCAGTTCGGCGAAACGGATGTGCCGGGCCTTTGCGACAGCGTCTCCGGAATTTTGAAGGAACGCCATGCGACGGAGTTAGCGCAGCAGCGGACCAGAATGACAACGGAGTTTACCGCAAAGCTCGATGCGCTGGGTCAGCAGCTCCGGCAGGAGCAGGAAAACGCTGCGCAGCTGAAGGAAGCTGCCCGGAAGAAGATCCTTGAGCAGCAGGAACGCGCGCAGACAGCGGAGCATCAGCTGAGCGAAACGTCGCGTCAGCTCGACGAGCAGAAGCAGAAAGCGGCTGCGGATCTGGAAAACATGAAGCGCAAACATGAGCAGGAGCTTGCCGAGCGGCTCGATCAGCAGCTCGCGCAGCAGCGGGCGCGGGCCAAGGCGGAGTGTCAGGAAAAGCTCCGGGAGCAGGATTCGGTGATCTCCCGCCAGAAGGCGGAGCTGGAAACGGAGCGCCGCAGGCGTCAGACCGCCGAGGAGGCTTTGATGCGCGTCGAATATGACCGCGAGTTCGGCGAGGACGCGCAGCGCCGCAGCCGCGTCAAGGACGAACGGCCGCGCTTCATCCGTAAGCAGCCATGGTGGCTGCCGGTCCTGATCGCCGCGCTGCTGGGCGCGGGGATCTGCTGGCTGACGACCAGCCTGATCGGCTGGCTCGGAAATGACAACGGTACGATCATGAACGAGCAGACCGCCCAAGCCGAGCAGGCTCCGGAGGAGCAGGTCCCGCAGGAGGAGCCGCAGCCTGTCGAGGAGACGCCTGAGGAGCCGGAAGAGCAGCCGGTGGAAGAGCCGGAGGAAACGCCCGTATCGGAGGATACACCGGGATCTCAGAACGGAAACGACGAGACAGCCACTCAGGAAATGATCCAGAAGGTGTCCAGCATGGCGTGGACCTTCACAGGCGAGAATATCCAGCGGGACTATTGTCCGGAACCGCTGAACGGCTTTGGAGTTGTGCTCGTGGCGTTCTCGAATCAGCCGAAGGCTCCGGCTGCGCTGACGGAAACGGCGGAGCCAATGCCGGAAAACGGTGCGGATAATACGGCAGAGGGCCAGACGGAGAATGCCGGAGCGGCGGGCACAGAGCCTGCTGAAAACGGCGATGCAGCTGCTGCGGATGCGCAAACGCCTGTCGCCGACACGCTGACGCCGTCCGAGGAACAGGAAAAGTACGCGATCCTGTTCAGGGAGAACGATACAGTGGATCAGGACGAGCTGATCGAAAAGCTGAGGCAGATCCCGGATGCGTCGCTGATCCTGCGGCATAACGGATTGACGATGATCGTCTATGGCGACGCGGAGATGCAGATGCTGGCGCTGACGGCGATGGACGCCATCTATCCGGCCGGGGAAACGGCAGAGGATGCGGCTTCGCAGACGGAGGATACGCAGGAAGTGAACGCGGAGACAGCGGAGAAGGACGTTCTCCTGCTTCGTGTCGAAGATGTGCTTCTGGATATCACGGAGGCGTTCCAGACGGCGGATAGCTGGCGCGTTGTGCAGAAGTTCAGAACAGATGGGATCCCAATGGCTTTCGCGGCGCAGGCTCAGGCACTGACCGTTGAACCGGCCTTGACGATCGTGTGCGATATGGAATGCGTATTCATCTACGATTTCCGCGAAGCGCAGGAGGAAGCAGAGACGCTCATGACACGCGCCAAGAACACGGACCTGCATGTGCTGGATGTGGATGGCTTCGTGCTTGTGTCCGAAAAAAAACTGAATACATAAAAAGCATCCCGGCTCGGAGATCTCCGAGCCGGGATAAAGTTTATTCAGAATTTGCCGCTGCTGTGGGAGAAGCCGCTGCTGTTGACCTGCGTACCGCCGCTTCCGCCGTTGTCGGGCGGGTCGCGCTCGATCTTCCGGCGCGTCTGGGTGGTGTGGGTGAACTGGTCGTTGCGGATGCGGAACTGCATTCCACCGCACACATAGCTTCCGGCTTCGCGCTTGGCTGCGACCGACTTCATGGTGGCGTTTTTCACGATCCAGCAGATCAGAAGCGAAAGCAGGACAGCGACGACGGCGGAGGCCAGCCACGCGGGGCCCCAGCCGAGGCGGGCCAGGAGCACGGAGCCGCCGGAATAGGAATCATACGACTCCTCATAATCGGGGCTGTAATCGCTCTCATCCTCATAATAGAGCTGCCCATGGCCATTTTCGGTATCGACCGGCCGGCCCTGCTCCGCTGCGCTCAGCATCCGGCCGCAGGCGCTGAGATAGTCCTCAAAGCCGGTATACCAGTCGTCATACCGGAAATCGTCGAGGAATTCCTCCTCCAGACGCTCCTTGCCATAGTCCGTGAACGCAAGATGCGCGTCTGTTCCGTAGGCGCACAGGTCGTAATCCCGGTCGGCCATGCTGAGCATCAGCAGAATGCCGTTCTGCTCAGAGCCGACACCGAAGCCATTGGCAAGATAGATCTCCTCGGACGCGGTTTCGCAGTCGGAGGCATAGTCGGTGAAATCGTCCACGACCGCGATGTAGACGCCGATGCCGTAGCGGCCGGTAAGCTCCGCCGCGCGGCTTTCCAGCGTTTCCGCCTCGTCCTGCGTCAGAAGCCCCGGCTCGTCGATGAGATAGCCCCCGTCGGCGGCATGGGCCGTCACGCAGAGAGACAAAAGCAGCATCAGGCACAGAGCGATGGAAAAAAGTCGTTTTTTCATGCTGCGCCCTCCTTACAGAAACAGTCCGGCGATCGCGCCGCCGAGACCCGTCAGCACCATCAGCAGCGTGATGCCGTCCGCGACCGCGAGGCGCAGCAGGTTATAGCGCATCGGATCGACCGGCAGATCGCCGACCAGCTTTCCGGTCTGCGCGTTCATGGCGAAGAGATAGTTCTGATCCTTCCACTTTGTGCTCAGCATCCAGACCGGCATCATGGCATACTTGACGCCCTCGCGCACGGTATGGACGTCCCCGCCGGTCGGCGTGACGGTGTCGTAGCCGATCACGTCGCGCATGGCCAGCTGCGTGGCAGAGCTTTCGCAGCGCACGCTGGCGCGCGATTCGCTCTCGTCGGCGCTCACGTCGTATTTGTCCGCAAGGTAGCCGGGCATATAGGCCGTGGAGAAGGGCTTGAGCTCGCTGAAGTCGAACGGCTCGATGGAGTCCATGTAATCGTCCGGCATTTTACTCGAGCCGTCCACCGGGATCCGCGCGAATTCCACCGTTCCGGCGCGGTGGATCCGGAAATGCTCCGTCGTCGTGACCTCCCAGTCGCCCTCCGTGTGAACGTGGCTTCGGGTGGCGTTGAAGGAGAGGTCGGCGTCGGACTTCATGTCAAAGAGCCAGAAGGGGACGTAAACGCCCTGGATCTGCTCAATGTGGTTCTGGTCGCGGAACGCCTTCGGCAGCAAAAGCTTTTTCCCGTAGTGCTTTTTCAGCGCCGCAATGGCCGCGGCCTTATCGAGCTTGAACGGCAGGACATAGTCCGGCTTCAGCATTCCGCTGAGCTGGCCGGGGACGATGCTGGGATTTCCGCAGTAGGGGCAGCTCGTCGCGGCGGTGTTTTCGTCGCAGATCAGCTCCGCACCGCAGGACGGGCAGTTATAGACGTGCATACCGTCCCCCGCCGTGTCCCAGTCCTCCGCTGGCTCCTGCGCGGCCTGTTTTTCCGATTCCTCATGGAATGCGTCCGCCGCCTTTTCGTCCTTCTGCTGATAGAGCTTTTCGATCTCCGCGACCTCAAAGCTGCTGCCGCAGTACTCGCATTCCAGCTTGCCGGAGGCTCCGGCAAAATGCAGCGGGCCTCCGCAGGCGGGGCATTGATAATTAGTGATCTGTTCGGCCAAATGATCGCCTCCCGTCAAAAATCAGATCTCTCAGACAAGGTCTCCGTCGTTGAACGGATCGCCGCAGTTCGGGCAGAATTTCGGCGGCTTCGTGTTGTCGGCAGGCTCCCAGCCGCACTTATCGCACTTGTAGTGCTTCACGGCGGCGGGTCTGGGCTTGCCGCACTCGGCGCAGAATTTGCCCTTGTTCACCGCGCCGCAGCTGCACGTCCAGCTGTCGTCCGCAGGTCTGGGTTTGCCGCATTCGGGGCAGAATTTTCCGGTCGCGGTCGCGCCGCAGCTGCATTTCCAGCTTCCGGCGGCAGTGGCGGGCGTGGGCTTCGGCTTGCCGCAGTTCGGGCAGAATTTGCCCTGAATGCCGGTCTGACCGCAGGCGCACGTCCAGCCGGACGCGGCGGGCTGCTGGGTCTGCTGCTGCGCGCCCATCTGATACAGGCTCTGCGCGTTCACGCCGCCTGCCTGACCCGCCATGTTCATGCCCATGAAGGCCATGGCCGGGCCTGCGTTCTGATTGCTGGCCGCCGCCTGCATCGCGCTGGCCTGCGCGCCGACCAGGTGCGCCGCTGCGCGGGTCGGGTCCATGAACGCGGCGTTGCGCTGAAGCTCCTTGAGCATGGCCTCGTCCTCTTCGTTCGCCTTGACGGACGAAACACCGAAGGAGACGATCTCAAGGCCGCGCAGGTCGCGCCATTTCGCGGACAGCACGTCGTTCAGCGCGCTTGCCATTTCCATGGTATGTCCAGGCAGGGCGGAATAGCGGATGCCCATCTCGGAAATTTTCGCAAACGCGGGCTGGAGCGCCGTCAGAAGCTCGGTCTTGAGCTGGCCCTCCAGACGGTCGCGGGTGTAATCCTCGCCAACGTTGCCGCAGACGTTCGTGTAGAACAGGATCGGGTCGCAGATGCGGTAGCTGTACTCGCCGAAGCAGCGGATGGAAATGTCGATGTCAATGCCTGCTCTCTGATCGACGACACGGAACGGCACAGGGCTCGGCGTGCCGTATTTGTTGCCGATCAGCTCCTTGGTGTTGAAAAAATAGATGCGCTGATCCTTCGGAGCCTCGCCGCCGAAGGTGAAGCGCTTGCCGATGGTCTTGAAGGTGTCGAGAATGCTCGTGCCGAGCTTGCCGGAGAAGATGGACGGCTCGGTCGAGGAATTGTAGACGAATTCGCCCGGCTCCGCGCAAAGCTCCGTGACCTTGCCCTGATCGACCAGGATCATGCACTGGCCGTCGGCTACGGCGATGACGGAGCCGTTGGTGATGATGTTGTCGGAGCCTTTCGTGTTGCTGCTCCGGCCGGAGACGCGCTTGCGGCCCTTGACGGCCAGAACGCTTTCGGGGATCGCGTCACAATAAAAATATTCCTTCCACTGGTCGGCCATTACGCCGCCGGCCGCGCCAAGCGCCGCTTTGATGAGTCCCATTTGAAGAACCTCCTTGATATTTTGAACTGTTTCAGAGTAGCGTCAGTTGACAAGGGCACACATGCCCGCAGGACGCACCGGCCCACCTTTCGCGGCGTTATCGTCCTTGACTTGCGCCAGCAAGCCTGTGTCCTCTGCCTTGCGAAAAACGCGCCGGAGCGCCCGGCGGGTCTTCGAGTTTTCCCGGAGCATGGACGGCAGATGGCAAGGCAGACGAGGCAGATGGGCTGTCGCCCATCAACGAGGATAATGCAGCCAGCGGCTGTTCAGGCCCGGGAAAACCATGTGTGCCCTTGTCAACTGACGCTATGATTTGGATGTATAAAATCATCATATCATATTGGACGTAAAAAAGCTATCAGGGGTTCCGTTTTTCGGCATATTGTGGTATGATGATCCGGAAAAAGCCGCTATGCGACCAAAGAAGCGGCGGACGGAGTATAAAAATGGCAGATATCAGGGAAATTACAGACCTTTCCGCGCCGGAGCTGGATGTGTTTGCGCGCCTGACCGAGGCGCAGCTCCGCAATCGGCTGGAGCCGGAAAAGGGCGTTTTTATTGCGGAAAGCCCGAAGGTCATTATCCGGGCGCTGGACGCAGGCTTTGCGCCGGTCTCGTTCTTGATGGAGCGGCGGCACATTACGGGCGATGCGGCCGAGCTGCTGGCCCGCTGGCCGGACACGCCCGTTTATACGGCGGAGCGCGCCGTCCTTTCCAGCCTCACCGGCTATGAGCTGACGCGCGGGGTACTGTGCGCCATGCGCAGGCCGAGGCTTCCGGAGGCGGAGACGCTGCTTTCGGAGGCGCGGCGGGTGGCCGTGCTGGAAAACATCGTGGACTCGACGAATATCGGCGCGATCTTCCGCTCTGCGGCGGCGCTCGGCATCGATGCGATCTTGCTCACGCCGTCCTGCTGCGACCCGCTGTGCCGCCGCGCGGTGCGCGTCAGCATGGGAACGGTGTTTCAGGTGCCGTGGACATATCTCGGCGGCGCCGCTGCTCAGTGGCCCGAAAAGGGGCTGCAAAGGCTCCGCGCGCAGGGCTTCCGGTCGGCGGCGATGGCCCTGACCGACCGTTCGGTCTCCATCGACGACGAGCGCGTGATGCGCGAGCCGCGTCTGGCAATCGTCCTCGGGACGGAGGGCGACGGCCTGCTGCCGCAGACCATCGCGCAGTGCGACTATACGGTGCGCATCCCCATGTCGCACGGCGTAGATTCGCTCAACGTCGCGGCAGCCAGCGCCGTGGCGTTCTGGCAGCTCCGCGCGAGATAAGCGAAAAAGCCCCCGGCGCTTCTGCGTGAAGCGCACCCTGTCAAGTCAATGTCATTAAGTTAATTTTTAAGACGCTCGATCACTTATAATGGTGGTTG
>OIWM01000597.1_pt1 | contig 42624 bp, 37 predicted proteins | sample 1587451 | NCBI WGS metagenome assembly OIWM01 (sample SAMEA3888907, study PRJEB22519) | human gut metagenome | biome: human gut; feature: human-associated habitat; material: faeces | place: Denmark | collected 2011 | reverse complement strand
TTTTGGGACGTTCCTGTCCGGCGTTCGGCTGTTACAGCATCCTGCCGCGCAGCAGGATGGTATGAATATTCAGCTCGTCGTCGAGCAGAACCACGTTTGCGAGCTTTCCGGCCTCGAGAGAACCGTAATCGTGCTCGATGCCGAGCGCACGGGCCGGATTTGTCGAGGCCGCCTGCACGGCCTGACCGAGCGGAATGCCCATGCGCACCGCGCTCCGGACGCAGTCCATCAGATTGGTCGCGGAACCCGCAATCGTGCCGTCGTGCAGTGTTGCGAGGTTGCCGCGCACGGTGACGGCCTGTCCGCCGAGGGAATACTCGCCGTCCGCGAGGCCGGTCGCCATCATGCTGTCCGAAATCAGGATCACGCGGCCGCTGAACAGCGTAAAGACCGCGCGGACGACCGAGGGGTGGATGTGCACGCCGTCCGCGATGAGCTCGACCGTCACGTTCTCGTTGTCGAAGGCCGCGCCGATAACGCCCGGGGCGCGGTGCGAAAACGGCGGCATCGCGTTGAACAGGTGGGTGGCCTGCCGTGCGCCGCGGCGGAATGCCTCGCAGGCGATGTCGTAGTCCGCCTCGGTGTGCGCGAGCGAAATGCGAACCTCGCCGCTCAGCTCCTCGATGGTTTCCATCGCGCCGGGAAGCTCGGGCGCCATGTCGCACAGCTTGAACAGACCGTGCGCCTTTTCCTGCACCCGGCGGAACATGGCGGCGTCCGGCGCGTGCAGATAGGCCGCGTTCTGGGCGCCCTTTTTCTTTTCCGAGATGAACGGGCCTTCCATGTTGATGCCGACAAGGGCGGCCTCGTGCGGCTCGGCGCTCCATGCGGCGGCGGCCTGCGCGATTTCGCTCAGCTTTTCCTCGGGGTAGGTCATGGTCGCGGGACAGATGGCGGCGACGCCGTTCTGCGCCTGATAGGAGGCGAGGGCGGAGATGGCCTCGGCCGTGCCGTCGCAGAAGTCGTAGCCCATGCAGCCGTGAAAGTGCAGGTCAACCAGTCCCGGAATGGCGTACAGCCCGCCCATATCGGCGGCCTCGCTTCCTGGTTCCGTGCCGGTGATGCGGTCGCCCGAAATCGAAAGACCGCCCGAACGGAAGGTGCCGTCCGGCTGATAGATTTTCAAATTGCGAAATTCCATAGTTTTCTCACCTCAGAGAAGGTCGGTGCATTTGGAAAGTGCGGCTTCGTCCGCGACGATGGAAACGTCGGTGTGAAGCTGAAGGATGGACGCCGGAACGCGCGGCGTTACCGGGCCGAAGAAGGCTTCGCGGACGATGTCCGCCTTGTTTTCGCCCGAAACGACGAGAACGATGCGGCGTGCGAGCATGATGGTCTGCACGCCCATGGTGTACGCCTGACGCGGCACATCATCGGCCGAGGCGAAAAAGCGCTTGTTCGCCTCGATGGTGGACTCGGTGAGGTTGACGCAGTGCGTGCCCTTGGAGAAATAGTCGTCCGGCTCGTTGAAGCCGATGTGACCGTTGAGACCCATGCCGAGCAGCTGGAGGTCGATGCCGCCTGCGGCGCGGATTGCCTTGTCGTAGCGGCTGCACTCGCGCTCCGCGTCAAGCTGTGCGCCGTCCGGCAGGTTGATGCGCTCGTCCGGGATGTTTACCGAGTCGAAGAAGTTCTTGTGCATGAAGTAATGGTAGCTCTGGTCGTGGTCCGGGGTCAGGCCGCGGTATTCGTCCAGATTGAACGTCGTGCAGTCGCCGAAATCCACGTCGCCCTTGTGATACCATTTGATCAGCTGCTCGTAGATGCCGATGGGGGAGGAGCCGGTGGCGAGACCGAGCACGGAGTCCGGCTTCAGGATGACCTGCGCGGAGATGATGTTCGCGGCCTTGCGGCTCATATCATTATAATCCTTTGCGCGAATGATTTTCATGATGCGTTACCTCTTTCTTCCGTAAAAGCGGAAGGGACAGGCTTGCGCCCGCCCCCTCCCTGGTGATATATGGGTGTGTGCTTGATGCAGATTAAAGCATTTTTTCCATTTCGTCGGCTACGAACTGGACCTTGGTGCCGATGATGACCTGAACCGCGGTCTGGGACGGGCGCATGACGCCTGCCACACCTGCGGACTTGATCTTCTTCTCGTTGACGAGCGTGCCGTCCTTGACTTCCATGCGCAGACGGGTGATGCAGTTGTCGAGAGAAGCGATGTTGTCCTTGCCGCCGAGACCCTCAAGAACGGTCGCAGCGATAGCGGTGTAGTCGTTGTTTGCGAGGGTCGCGTTCTTGTCTGCCTCTGCGAAATCAGCCTCCTCGTCCTCACGGCCCGGGGTCTTGAGGTTGAACTTGGTGATCGCAAAGTAGAATACCAGATAGAATACAACGAATGCCGCGATGCCGAGCGGGATGATCATCAGGGTGTTGTTCGCCGCCGGCAGGAAGGACGAGAATACGAGGTCGGTCGCGCCTGCGGAGAAGCAGAAGCCTGCGCGGAAGCCGACGTAGTAGGTGATGACGGTGAAGATACCGTACAGAGCCGCATATACAATATACAGCGGGAAGCACAGGAACATGAAGCCGAACTCAAACGGCTCGGTAACGCCGCAGATGAATGCGCAGATCGCAGCGGACAGGACCAGACCGATGGCAGCCTTCTTGTTCTTTGCGGTCTTGATCATAGCCAGAGCCGCGCCGAATACGCCGAACATCATGCAGGGGAAGAAGCCGGACATGTACATGCCGAGGCTCCAGGTAACGCCGTTCTGACCGCTAACGTCGCCGGCCCAGTAGTGCGACAGGTCGCCGAGGCCGATGGTATCGAACCAGAATACGTTGTTGAGTGCGTGGTGCAGACCGGTCGGGATGAGCAGGCGGTTGAGGAATGCGTAGATGCCTGCGCCGATGCCGTCCATGCCGATGATGGCTTCACCGACAGAAACGAGTGCGCCGAAGATGATCGGCCATACGAACAGCAGAACGACCGAAACCAGAATGGAAACCAGACCGGTGACAATCGCTACGCAGCGCTTGCCGCTGAAGAATGCCAGCCAGTCGGGCAGTTTGGCGTTCTTAAAGCGGTTGTAGCAGGCCGAGCCGATGATGCCGGCGATGATAGCGATAAAGACGTTCTGGATCTTATCGAACGCGAGCGTCTTTACCGGGTCGTCCGCGATAGCGGGCATCAGGGTGGTGACAACGCCCGTGCTCAGCAGGTTGGTCATCATCAGCCACGAAACCAGACCGGCGAGCGCGGATGTACCGTCTTTATCGTCCGCCAGACCGACCGCTACGCCGATAACGAACAGCCATGCCATGTTGTCGATCAGCGCGCCGCCCGCCTTGATGAGCAGGAAGCCGATGTTGTACAGCGCACCGCTCGTCGCCGCGCCCGGTACGCCCATAACGCCCGGAGCGATCGCATAGCCGAGGCCCATCAGGATACCGCAGATCGGGAGCGCTGCTACCGGCAGCATGAGTGCCTTACCTAATTTTTGCAGTTTTTTCATCATAATAGAGTCCCCTCCTCTTTGTAATGCCGCGCATGAACGCGGCGCTTTGTGAATGACGATGTATTTGAAACGAAAGCCGTAAACTGACGAAAGAAATACATCAGATGCCGTATTTCCATGAGCCGAACAGGAAATGCGGCTATTTCATCGCCTGTGGCGAAATGAAATCGAAATGAATGCCGGGGGTAGGGTGCTTAGAGATTTGCCGAGAGGAACGCTTTGAGGGCAGATGCCGCTGCGTCCTCGTCCTCGCCCTCAATGGTGAGCTTTACGGTGTCGCCCTTTTTGACGCCCAAGCTCATCACGCCCATGATGCGCTTGGCGTCTACTTCCTTCTTCGGGGAAGCGATCATGATTTTCGAGGCGAACTCCGACGCCTCCTTGACGAGCATTCCGGCCGGACGGGCATGAATGCCGAGTTCATCGGTAATCGTGTATTCGAATGTTTTCATGGTGAAATATCTCCTTTTTACTTCTTTTCGAGCGTCAGCAGATCGTCGCCTGCCTGAACGCTTCCGGCGCCTTCGGTCTTGACCGAGGCGAACGCATCGGGGTTGCATACGATGACCGGCGTTACGACCTCGTAGCCAGCCTCGCGGATGGCGTCGATGTCGAATTCGATCAGCGTATCGCCCTTGCGGACGGTGTCGCCCGATTTGCATTTTGCGGTGTAGTGCTGTCCCTTGAGGCTGACCGTGTCGATGCCGACATGGATGAGCAGCTCAGCGCCCTCCGACGTGGTCATGGAGACCGCGTGTCCGGTATCGAACATCATGTCGACCGTACCGTTCGCCGGGGCAACAATTCGTCCCTCGCTCGGCTGTACAGCGGCTCCGGGACCGAGGATGCCCTGCGCAAAGGTCGGATCGGGAACCTCCGCCAGCGGCACGACCGTTCCGGAGACCGGAGAGGCGATCGTGATGCCGGGCTGGGAAAACAGGTTTTTCAGCTTGCCAAACATGATACATTCACACTCTTTCTGCATTGGACTGTCGTCCACATAGTATGTCGGTTGAGCAGATAAAACATGCGAAAAAAATAAAAAAACCAAATTTCATCGCCTATATACCGTCTTACTGCAAAGACTGGTGCGAGAAATCTGGTTTTGCCCGCCGAAGCGGTAACAATCCATTAAAAGTCGAAGGGACGCTGCCCTTCTGGAAATGCCTGCTATCTACTTGTTGTTTTTATTGTAACAGAATAAAAATCCGTTTGCAAGCACAAATCGACGGTGGACCTGCCAAAAAACAGCGCCGTTTTTCTACACTTTGCACAAAAGCAGCCGTCACCGCCTGCTTCCGGGCAGAGGCGAGGTTATTTCGCGCTGCATCCAGAACAGCAGCATGCCGACGATGTATTCCTGCTCGACGGCGGTCAGCGCGCGCCCGGAGGGGATTTTATGCCATTTTTCCAGACAGCCGCGGCAGCAGCAGGCGGTCGCGTGCTGCGCGATAAAGACCGGATGGCCGCGCATAGGCGTCTGTTTGCCGTCGTTCGGGATAAAGGCGGGCGCGAGCCGCTCTTCGACCAGCTCGGCGGCGTGGCGGCGCATGGTCTCCCATCCCCTGTCGCAGATATACTGGCGGTCCTTCAGGCCGAGACGGAAGCGGCTGCGGAAGCGCGAGCGCGAAAGTGCGGCGGAGATCTGCGCATAGCGCACGGTGTTTTCTTCAAAATTCATGGAAGCTCGTCTCCTTCTCTTTCTTATTGTAAAACATGACGAAGAAAGATGCAAGTGTCGCCGGCAAGATGGCTATTGTGCTGTGAAAGCCGCGGTTCATCCTGCCTTCATTTGGCAAAACGGCCGCAGAGTAGCGAAGAGCGCAGTGCGTGCACGGGCACGCATACGCAAAGCGTTTTCGGAAATTTACACAAAAAACAGCTTGCGTATACGCTCTCAGTAGTGTATAATTACAAGCAGGGAAGCAATCCCGTCAACAACCGCCCGTGCGACAGGCAGGGGTAAGGGAGTGTATATCAATTATGGCCAATTATCCGGTAAACAAGATCCGTAACGTATGTCTCATGGGCCACGGCGGCGACGGCAAGACCTCGCTCGTCGAGAGCCTGCTTAATATCTCCGGTGCGACCGACCGCGTAGGCAAGATCGCCGACGGCAACACGGTCTGCGATTTCGATCCCGAAGAAATCCGCCGCAAGTTCTCGATCTCGACCGCAGTAGCGCCCGTAGAATGGAACGACTGCAAGATCAACCTGCTCGACACCCCGGGCTTCTTTGATTTTGAAAGCGAAGTGCAGTGCGCGATGCGCGTTGCAGAGTCCGCTCTGATCGTCGCGACCGGCAAGTCCGGCCCGGGCGTCGGCACGGAAAAGGCGTGGGAGCGCTGCGAGGAGCAGGCAATGCCGCGCATGTTCTACATCTCGAAAATCGACGAGGAAAACTCGGATTACTATACCTCTCTGCACAAGCTGCAGAAGCAGTTCGGCGTATCGGTAGCGCCGATCGTTGTCCCGATCTTCGAGGGCAACCGCGACACCGTCGGCATCGTCGACTGCGTTATCCGCAAGGCCTACCGCATGGACGGCAACAAGCGCGTCGAGATCCCGATCCCCGAGGACATGAAGGACCGCATCGACCAGCACCGCGCGGCGCTGTGTGAGAACATCGCGGAGCTGTCCGAGGATCTGATGGAGCGCTATTTCGCAGGCGAGGAATTCTCGGATGAAGAGCTGATCGCCGGCATCCGTCAGGGCGTCAAGGATCTGGTCCTCGCGCCGGTATTCTGCGGCACGGCTGCGACCGGCATCGGCTCCTACGCGCTGCTCAAGGGCATCGCGGACTACATGCCGTCCCCGGACGAGAAGCCGGTAGAGCTGTGCGAGGACGAAAAGGGCGAGCTGATCGAGATCAACTGCGCCCCGAACGGTTCGACCTGTGCATTTGTATTCAAGACGGTCGCTGACCAGTACGGCCGCTTCTCCTACTTCAAGGTCATGTCCGGCGAGGTCAAGCAGGATATGACGCTCGTCAACAAGCGCGCGGACGCGAACGAGAAGATGGGTCACATCTTCACCGTCTGCGGCAAAAAGACGTCCGAGGTTCCGGTCGTCGGCTGCGGCGACATCGGCGCGGTCTCCAAGCTGGTCACGACCAGGACGGGCGACACCCTGTCCATGAGCGTGCGCAAGGTCGAACTCGAGCCGATCGAGTTCGCGCCTCCCTGCTACACGCAGGCAATCGCAGCCAAGGTCAAGGGCGCCGAGGAGAAGATCTCCACCGGTCTGTCCCGTCTGCATGACGAGGACCCGTCCTTCGAGACCGAATTCAACCCCGAGACCAAGCAGCACCTCATCTCCGGTGCCGGCGATATTCAGCTGGACGTTCTGTGCTCCAAGCTCAGAGACAAGTTCGGCGTAGAAGTCACGCTGTCCGCTCCGATCGTGCCGTACCGCGAAAAGATCCGCAAGCCGGTCGTCGTCGAAGGCAAGCACAAGAAGCAGTCCGGCGGCCACGGTCAGTACGGTCACGTCAAGATGGAGTTCGCACCGTATGCAGAGGGCGATTATCTGTTCCAGGAAAAGATCTTCGGCGGTTCGGTTCCGAAGAACTTCCATCCGGCTGTCGACAAGGGCATCCGCGAGGCCATGGAGCACGGCGTGCTCGCCGGCTATCCGATGGTCGGTCTGCGCGCAACGCTGCTCGACGGCTCGTATCATGACGTAGACTCCAATGAGCTGTCCTTCAAGATGGCAGCCCGTCTGGCCTACAAGGCCGGCATCCCGCAGGCATCTCCGGTTCTGCTCGAGCCTGTCTGCTCGATGAAGGTCGTTATCCCGGATTCCTACATGGGCGACGTCATCGGCGACCTCAACAAGCGCCGCGGCCGCATCATGGGCATGAACCCGCTCGACGGCGGCAAGCAGGAGATCGTTGCAGAATGCCCGATGGCAGAGCTTGGTGACTACGCGATCAAGCTGCGTTCGATGACGCAGGGCCGCGGCTCGTTCGTTTCCAAGTTCGAGCGCTACGACGAAGCACCGGCTCCGGTACAGGAAAAGGTCATCGCTGAAAACAAGGCCCGCATGGAAGCACTGAACAAGGACTAAATAATGCTGAAAATCCCCCAATCATAAGATTGGGGGATTTATTTTGTCGAAAGGCTTCGTTTTTTCGCCAGTCTCTCTCAGTTGTCCTTCATCACTCGCGCGATATGTATCGTCAGATACAGCAGCTCGTTGTCCCCGGCGTGAAAGCCCTTTTCGGTCAGCACATAGCTGCATATCTTTTCGGCGCAGGCGAACGCGCGGGGATACTTGAAGCGCACGACCTCGAGCAGATCGGTGTCCTCATCGCCGTATTTCTGGCTGCCGACGATGCGGCGCGCAAAGAATTTCAGATGCGTGATAAAGCGGTAGTATTCGATGGTCGAGCTGTCCGGCTCAGCGCCGTAGACCTCGCGCACGATGCGCAGCGCGGCCTGCATCAGGTAGGTCATGTCGTAGACCTCGCGAATCTCGCCGCCGATCTGCGCGTTGACAAAGTGCATGGCGATAAATCCGGCTTCGTCCTCGGTAAAAGCAACGCCGGTCTCCTCGAGCACGATCTCGTTCGCCTTGAGGCCGACCTGATATTCGTCCCTGTAGAACTGCTGAATGTCCCAGAGCAGCGGATTCTGAAGGCGAATCCCCTCCCTGTAGCGCGAGATCGCGCCCGAAATATGGTCGGGAAGGGTGACATAGATACTGTCGGACAGCTCGCGGCCGAGCGACAGCTTCGCATGGTTGATGATGCGCTCGCTCATCATGAAATGCGGCAGAGGGATACTGGTGACAAGCTGCTGAAAACGACTCGAAAGCTGGTCGGAATGCATGGAAAAGCGTTTTTCGACCTTCGCCTGACAGACCTCGCCGCCCGGCCTGCACCCGAAGCCGAGTCCCCGTCCCATGAGCACGGTCTCCGCGCCGTTTTCATCAAGGGCAACGACAACATTGTTGTTCAATACTTTTTGTATCTGCATTCAGTTTTCCTTTCGTGCGGTGCAGACCGCATCCAGAGCCTCGCGTGCAGCGCGCACTGCGCCTTCGTCGCACCGCCAGAGCTCAAATTCATTCATTCCGGCCGCGCCCATCGGAACCGCCTCGCGGCGGAACTCCATGCCGCTCGGCACGGCTGCCTTCGCCGACAGATGAAAAGCGTCGGCACCGGTCTGCGGTGCGAGCGCGCGGATGACGTCCGCGTTCACGCCGCCGCCGATCAGAATGCGCAGCCCTCCCCCGCTCTCCGAGACCAGCTCGCGCAGCAGCGGTGCGCCGTCTGCGCAGCGAGCCTGCTGCCCTGAAGTGAGGATGGTGTCCACGCCGAGCTCCTTTGCCGTGCGCAGCGCCTCGTGCGCGTCGCGGCAGACGTCGAACGCGCGGTGGAGCGTGACCCCGCAGCCGTCGCCGCAGGTCATGAGCGCACTCATGCGCTCGGCGTCGAGCGTACCGTCCGGGTTCAGCATGCCGATGACGATGCCGTCCGCACCCAGGCCGGCAAAGCGCGCCGCCTGACAGCAGAGCAGTTCAAACTCGTCCTCATCATACAGAAAATCGCCTGCGCGCGGACGCAGCAGCACACGGACGGGAATATCGACCCGTTCGCGCACCATGCAGAACAGATCCTCGTCCGGCGAAAGTCCGCCGAGCGGCAGCGCGGAGCACAGTTCAATGCGGTCCGCCCCTCCCCTTGCTGCGTTTACCGCAGAGCAGACGCTGTCTGCGCAGACCTCGAGCAGTCCAGCCATGCGCATCATCCCTTTCCTTCTCTTTTTCTTACATATTTGATTAAGTATATCACTCCGCAGCGATACGGTCAATGAATTTTTCTCTAAGAAAGCGGTAAATCTGTAAATTCTACTTGCAACCTATCGGAAATTTGATACAATAGATTTGTGCCGTCCGTCCCTGATAGGGACGGCGGAAAAAAGATCGGACGGGGACGCTCCCCGGACCGGGGAGGAGACATGAAAACCTATGAGCAAGGTGGAGCAGTATATCACGAGCATCCCGGACTACCCGAAGGCCGGCATCATCTTCCGTGATATCACGAGCGTACTCAAGGACGCGGACGGACTGCGGCTGGCGGTAGATGAGATGACGGCGAAGATCGGGGATACGGAATTCGATGCGATCGTCGGACTGGAGTCGAGGGGCTTCCTGTTCGGCATGCCGATGGCATACAATCTGCACAAGGCCTTTATTCCGGTCCGCAAGAGCGGCAAGCTGCCGCGCGCGACCTCGCGCATCGCGTATGACCTCGAATACGGCTCTGCGGAGATCGAGGTGCACCGCGAGGACATCACGCCGGGACTGCGCGTGGTCATCGTTGACGATCTGATCGCAACGGGCGGCACGCTCGAGGCGGCGGTACATCTGGTGGAGCAGCTGGGCGCGAAGGTCGTCAAGATCGTCTGTCTGCTCGAGCTGAAGGGTCTGCACGGCCGCGACCGCCTGACGTCCTGCCCGACCGAGGCCGTCGTATCCTACGAAGGAAAATAAATCCGTAATCAAGGCGAAAGCCTAAAAATTAAAAGGGGGAAAAACGATGTTTGAACGCATATTCAAGCTATCGGAACACAAAACCACAGTCAAGACCGAAGTCATGGCCGGTATCACTACCTTTATGACCATGGCGTACATCCTCGCCGTTAACCCGAGCGTGCTCGGCTCTACCGGCATGGATACCACCGCGGTCCTGCTCGCGACGGCTCTGGCGTCCTGCCTCGGCACGCTGTGCATGGCATTCATGGCGAACCTGCCGTTCGCGCTGTCTGCCGGCATGGGTCTGAATGCCTTTATGGCGTACACCGTTGTCGCGGGCTACGGCTACTCCTGGCAGGTCGCGCTGCTCGCGGTATTCATCGAGGGTCTGATCTTTATCGTCCTGTCGCTGACCAATGTCCGCGAGGCGATCTTCAACGCCATTCCGCTCACGCTCAAGAAGGGCGTTTCGGTCGGCATCGGCCTGTTCATCGCGTTCATCGGCCTGCAGAACTCCGGCCTGTGCGTAGACTCCGCAACGCTGGTCGGCATCATCAGCTTCCCGGAGAACTTCCACACCGCAGGCATCTGCGCGCTGCTGACCCTCATCGGTCTGTTCTTCACCGCGGTATTCTACACCCGCAAGATGAAGGGCGCCATCCTGTACGGCATCCTGCTGACCTGGATCCTCGGCATGCTCTGCCAGGTGACCGGCCTTTACGTTCCGACGCCGGACGCAGGCTTCTATTCCCTGTTCCCGAGCTGGGGCATGACCGACTTCTCCAAGCTGGGCCTGACCTTCGGCCAGTGCTTCAACGTAGATTTCAGCGCAGTCGGCATCGTAAACTTCATCGTTGTCATCTTCTCGTTCCTGTTCGTTGACATTTTCGATACGCTGGGCACGCTGATCGGCGTTGCGACCAAGGCGAAGATGCTCGATAAGGACGGCAAGCTGCCGGGCATCAAGCCGGCTCTGCTGGCAGACTCCATCGCGACCTCCGCAGGCGCGATCCTCGGCACTTCCACCACCACCACCTTTGTCGAGTCCGCATCCGGCGTCGCTGTCGGCGGCCGTACCGGCCTGACCGCGCTCGTCACCGGCATCCTGTTCCTCGTTTCCACGCTGTTCGCCCCGATCTTCACCGCGATCCCGTCCTTCGCGACGGCTCCGGCGCTGATCATGGTCGGCTTCCTGATGGTCGGCACGGTTACCGAGATCAGCTTCGATCTGGACAACCTCACCGAGTCCATCCCGGCATACCTCGCCATCATCGCGATGCCGCTGTTCTACAGCATCTCCGAGGGCATCTCTCTGGGCGTTATCTCCTATGTCCTGCTCAACCTCGCAACCGGCAAGGGCAAGAAGGTCGCTCCGCTGATGTACGTCCTGGCAGTGCTGTTCGTACTCAAGTATATCTTCCTGTAATAACCATACAGAAAATAAGCAAAGGGGCCGCTCTGCGGCTCCTTTTACTGTCGAAACGGCTTCGGTAACGCGATGTTACCGATCTGTTTCGGCATTCTTTTTATATTCCATTATATCTTCTACCCGGCAGTCGAGGATTTCGCAGAACATTTCAATGGTATGCGTGCTGACACTCTCGTCCCGCTTCAGCCGAGTGATCTGTGCAGGGCTGACTCCATACTTTTTGATCAGCGCATATTGGGAAATCCCCTTTTCCTTCATGGTATCCCAAAGCTTTTCAAAGGAAATCATACATTCAAGCCTCACTTTCTACTTGAATGTTAACCGTATCTGGTGTATATTGATATTAACCAATATCGGTCAATATCAAACAGGAGGAACAAGAATGAAAAAGAGCGCTGCGATATTTCTGCTATTCGCCATGCTGCTGCTCAGCGCCTGCGGAGGCGGGACAGACTCGAACGCAAGCAAAACGCAGATTGATGTAAAAGGCGTATTTCTGCTGGAGCCGTCCGACCAGCTCAATTTGTCTGCGGAGGGACTGGACACGGTTCAGCGGTATCTGTTTGCAGTCTACGACGTGGACAACAGCGGAAATGACAGCAATGTGGAGGTGTCGGGCTTCAGCGATGCGGTCGAAGTGACGCTGAACGACACGAACACTTATGAGCAATGCAGCGGCAGTACGCTGATACGCAATTTTATCGACAACAGCGGCTATACCACGCCGGGCGAATGCGGTACGCTTTGGGGCGGCAGCGAACCGGTCCGCATGATTTCTGCATTTGCGGTCAATCAGAATGATATGAAAGATGGCTGCACCGCAAAGCTGAACTTTAATCTGTCGCTGAACGCGCAGCTGCGATATACGGCGGAGGTTGCCGGGACAGACATTCAGACGATTGCATGGCCGGACGGCGTTTTTGCGGTCGAGGATGATCCGGATGCATGGCAGCTGGTTCATTCGGTGAAAATTCGTGCGCAGATCTGCAAAAACAGTCTGGAAGCGGCCTCGAGAGCGGAACAGAACCGGGATACCGACACGCGCGACCTGAACTTAACGATATGCAAGTCCGTGCTGGAAGATAATCTGTGGGGTGTGTCCTGTGTTGCGGATAACAGCGTAACAACAGAACTGCCTGTTTTCAGCCTCGCAACCATTCAAGGATGCGAACCGAAGCTTGCAGGGCAGGTCAGCACAGTCAGAGACGCCGTTGAGACCATGCGGAGCGAACTGGCCAAATCCTCGCCAGATTATGATGCGGTAAACAGCGCGCAGAGAACGGCGTACAGCACCCTCAACGCAATGCTCGGATAAACAGACCGGCCGTTGCCGCTGTTTTTTCGTCTGTCTCCGCGCACATCTCCACTGGACGCGCGAACGAAAATATGCTACAATTTCGTTAGTAAAAAAACACGGAGGTGTCGTGCGATGCACAGTACCAGAAAGATCAAGGAAGATCTCATTTATGTTGGCGGCAGCGACCGCCGCCTGAGCCGATTTGAAAACCTTTTCCCCATTCCGCGCGGTGTGTCCTACAACAGCTATGTCCTGCTCGATGACAAGACCGTGCTGATGGATACAGCGGACGAGTCCATCAGCCGCCAGTATATCGAAAACGTTGTCCACGCGCTGGACGGCCGCCCGCTCGATTACATGATCGTGCAGCATATGGAGCCGGACCACTGCGCGATGATCGACGCGGTCATGAGCCGCTATCCCGAGGCGAAGATGGTCTGCACCGCAAAGGCGGCGCAGATGTTCGCGCAGTTCTACGACCTCGATGTTTCCGACCGCACGCTCGTCGTCAAGGAAGGCGACAAGCTCTCCACCGGCGAGCATACCCTGCATTTCGTGCTCGCGCCGATGGTGCACTGGCCGGAGGTCATGGTCACCTACGACGAAAAGGACAAGATCCTGTTCTCTGCGGACGCATTCGGCACGTTCGGTGCGCTGGCAGGCAATATTTTCGATGACGAGATCACGTTCGACGACGTCTGGATGAACGACGCGCGCCGCTATTACACCAACATCGTCGGCAAGTACGGCGTTCAGGTGCAGGCTGTCCTCAAGAAGGCTGCGGCACTCGATATTCAGATGATCTGCCCGCTGCACGGCCCGATCTGGCGCGAGAACCTCGGCACGCTGCTCGAGAAGTACCAGAAGTGGAGCACCTACGAGCCGGAGGACAAAACCGTCATGATCGCCTATGCGACCATGTACGGCAACACCGAGAACGCGGTGAACGTTCTGGCGAACATGCTCGCGGACAAGGGCGTTAAGAATATCGCCATGTACGACGTTTCCGAGACCGACGTCTCCGAGCTCGTCGCAGAGAGCTTCCGGTGCAGCCATATCGTGCTCGCAGCGCCGACCTACAACGGCGGCGTTCAGCCGAAAATGGAGGCATATCTGTCCGACATCAAGGCGCTCGCTCTCCAGAACCGCACCGTCGCCATCATCGACAACGGCACATGGGCGCCGACGGCGGGCAAGCAGATGCGTGCCGTCATCGACACCATGAAGAACATGACCGTGCTCGAAAACCCGATCACCCTCAAGTCGGCCCTCGCAAAGAACCAGCTTGCATCGCTCGATGCACTGGCAGAGGAGCTGGCCTCTCAGGTCAACGCGTAATACGGTTTTTCGCAGTCAAAGCTCCCCCGGAAACGGCGGGAGCTTTTGTTCTACTCGCCGCCTCCCCCGCATAGGATAGACCAAAAGCAGGAGGGACGTTCCATGATCGTAATTGCGGCAAAGGTTTCGGTAAGAAAAATCCTGGCGTGCGTGCTGGCAGCCGGCACGGTGCTGACAGGGGCGGCTGTGCTCCTGCCGGCGGACGCGCAGCCGGCGGCGGCAGCTTCGGAGAATATGCGCCTGGACGTCAAACTGCGCACGAATGAGCAGCGCGTTGCCCTCCTGCGCGACTGCGGCTGGGAGGTCATCGAGGAGCCGCGCGGAGAACGGGAGGTGCAGATTCCCGAGGAATTTGACGAGGTTTACGAAAGCTATAACCAGATTCAGCTCACGCAGGGACTCGACCTCACTCCCTGCCGCGGCAGGCGTGCGACGCTCTACACCTACGAGATCACAAACCACCCGAGCGGCGAGCAGGGCGTTACAGCAAATCTGCTCGTCCGGCGCGGGAAGCTGATCGCGGCCGATGTATCCTCGCCGCAGGCAGACGGCTTCGTGCACGGTCTGCGCGAGCATCCGTCCGAACCGCAGGATACCCCCTGACAGGCCGCCGACAAAATGCACAACTGCTGGAAATCTGTGCAATTCAACGAAAACGTGTTCGACATATTAGCGTATGTATAGAACATTTTCGGGGGATTGCACTTTTTTTATATTTCCCTATTGTGCAAAATGCAAAAAAGCGTTATACTATATTCAGTATTCGATTGGCGGGGGAGACAAAATGCCGAAGATGCGATTGGACAAGCTGCTCAGTCACCTGAACTGCGGCAGCCGAAAAGAAGTGCAGAGCTTCATCCGTGCAGGCCGCGTTGCGGTGAACGGCACGGCGGAGCGCGACCCCGCAGCCAAGGTCGATCCGGATGCGGACCGCGTGTCGCTCGACGGGCGCGAGCAGACCTATCGCGCACAGCGCTACTATATGCTCAACAAGCCGGCCGGCGTCATCACGGCGAGCCGCGACGAGCGGCACGGCACCGTGCTGGAGCTGTTCCCCGAGAGCCTGCGGCGCGGCCTGTTCGCGGTCGGACGGCTCGACAAGGACACCGAGGGCCTGCTGCTCGTGACCGACGACGGTGCGCTCAGCCATGCGCTGATGAGCCCGTCGAGGCACGTTTCCAAGGTCTACGAGGCCGAGCTCGACGGCACGCTCGTCCCCGACGCGGCGGAGCGCTTCGGCGCCGGATTGACGCTGCGCGACGGCACGGTCTGCCGCCCGGCGCTGCTCGAGCTGCTGCCGGACGGGCGCGTGCGCGTGACGCTGCACGAGGGCAAGTACCATCAGGTCAAGCGCATGATCGCGGCGTGCGGCGCAACGGTCACGTTTTTGAAGCGTGTGCAGCTCGGCGGCGTGCGGCTTGACGAAAGCCTTGCGCCAGGCGAATTCCGCGAGCTGACCGAGGAGGAGCTCGGCGCGCTGCGGCCGCCGGACGGCCTGTAAAAGAAAGGCCGAAACCGGCGTCTACCAAAAAATCGACAAAAATTTTTAAATATTTTGTACAAAAACGCGGAGACATGTGATATAATGTCTTAAAATACACACGAAACACAGAATGTTCTTGTAGAGAATGTTCATAGAGGGAACATCGAACGGCGTGGGAGAGCGCCGTTTGCATGACAGAAGAAGTTGAAAAAGACGGGAAAGGTGATGGAAATGGCTTCGAGATTGTTCCAGTCGATTGTTTTACAGATGAAGGACACGGTGGATCGCACCATTGGCATTGTGGATGCGAGCGGCGCGGTCGTCGCGTGCACCGATCTGCCCCGTATCGGTGAAATGCGCGAGGAGGCGATCACTGAGCTGGGCTTCGCAGGAGAGATCGTCCGGTTCGGCGGTTATACCTACCATATTACGGGAGACCGTTCCTCGCGTCTGGAGTATGCGGTATTCGTGCAGGGCGAGGATGAGCTGGCGCGCAGCATCTGCTCGCTGGTGGCGGTATCCATCAACAACATCAAGACGCTGTATGACGAAAAGCACGACAAGGCGACCTTCGTCAAGAATATCATTCTGGACAACATCCTGCCCGGCGATATTTACATCAAGTCCCGCGAGCTGCATTTCGGCAACGATGTGCCGCGCGTGGTCTTCCTCATCCGTCAGCAGGAGCCTGCCGATGTGGCGGCGATCGACGTCGTGACCGGCATGTTCCCGGACAAGCAGAAGGATTTCGTTCTGCATATCTCGGAGAGCGACATCGTTGTCGTCAAGGAGGTCAAGGCAGGCAGCGAATCCAAGGAGCTCGTCAAGCTCGCCTCCTCCATCGAGGAGACGCTGATGAGCGAGCTGTCGGTCAAGTGCCTCATCGGCATCGGCTCGGTATCCTCTCAGATGAAGGACATCGCAAAGTCCTTCAAGGAGGCGACCACCGCCATCGAGGTCGGCGCGGTATTCGACACCGAAAAGAACATCATCAGCTTCGAAAACCTCGGCATCGGCCGTCTGATCTATCAGCTGCCGATCACGCTGTGCGAAATGTTCCTCAGCGAGGTGTTCAAGAAGGGTTCGATCGACTCGCTCGACCAGGAGACCCTGTTCACCATCCAGAAGTTCTTCGAAAACAATCTGAACGTTTCCGAGACCTCGCGCAAGCTGTTCGTACACCGCAACACGCTGGTCTACCGTCTCGAGAAGATCAAAAAGCTGACCGGTCTCGACCTGCGCGAGTTCGATCACGCCATCGTTTTCAAGGTCGCACTCATGGTCCGCAAGTATCTCGCAAGCCGCGAGGAAGGCGTGCGCTGACAGGCAAAACGGACAAAAGCCGGCATAAGTTCACAAAAATTTCACTGAAAATCGTCATTTTGCGCAAAATCTGCGTTGTTTCGCTTCTTGCGCATCGGGCATTTATCTGTTATAATTATCAGAGGTGTGTGGGGAAATGCACACCTCTGTATTTTTTTGTTTGTTACGAAGTCATCGAGGAGGAACGCTTTTGATCCGGATGAACGATGTCACCGTCGTATACGACAACGGTATCCGCGCGGTGAATAAAGCCAGCCTGCGTGTGGACGAGGGAGAGTTTGTCTTTCTGGTCGGCGCGTCCGGCTCGGGCAAGACGACCATCATCAAGCTGCTGACGGCCGAGGTCCGCCCGACCGAGGGCAAGGTGCTGGTCAACAACTACAATATCGGCGAGATGAAAAAGAGCCGCATCCCGTATCTGCGCCGCACACTCGGCGTAGTCTATCAGGATTTCCGTCTCATCAAGACCAAGACGGTTTACGAAAACGTCGCGTTCGCGATGCGCACCATCGGCGCGAAGAACAAGGCGATCAAGCAGCGCGTGCCCTATGTGCTCGATCTGGTCGGCCTCGCGGACAAGGCGAAGGAAAAGCCGATGAATCTTTCGGGCGGCGAGCAGCAGCGCGTTGCCATCGCGCGCGCCCTCGTCAACAACCCGCGCCTCATCATCGCGGACGAGCCGACCGGCAACCTTGACCCGGCGCGTTCGCTCGAGCTGATGACGCTGTTCGAGAAGATCAATGAGCTGGGCACTACCGTCCTGATCGTCACGCACGAAAAGGGTCTGGTAGATGAGTTTGAAAAACGAGTCGTCATGATCGACCACGGTTCGGTCGTCAGCGACCAGACAGGTGGGTACTATCAGGCATGAGACGTTTTGGTTACTATTGGAAGGAAGGCCTGCGCAACATCTTCAAGCACGGGTTCATGTCGATCGCGGCGATCGCCATCATGGTCGCCTGTCTGATCCTGACCGGCACGGTGACGCTCATCGCGTACAACATCGACCTGAGCATTGTTGATCTCCAGCAGTCCAACGAGATCGTCGTCTGGATCGACGAAAACCTCACGACGCGCGAGGCGAAGGACCTTCAGCCGCAGTTTGAGAAGATCAGCAACATCGCGACCGTGGAGTTCGAGGACCGCGACGTCGCGCTCGAAAAATACCGCGAGGAGCTGGGCGCGGACGCGAGCATCCTCGAGGACTACAATTCCTCGAACAACCCGCTGCGCAACAGCTACATCCTGACCCTCAAGGACTCGACGCAGGCTGAGGAGACCATTTCGGACATCGAAATGATCGAGGGCGTAGCAAATGTCCGCGCGGATGAGGCAGTCATCAGCAAGCTCATCCAGATCCAGCACGTATTCAATATCGTCGCTCTCGCGATGGTGGTCGGCCTTGCGGTCATCTCGATCTTCATCATCTCGAACACCGTAAAGCTCGCCATGTTCGCGCGCCGCGAGGAGATCTCCATTCAGAAGATGGTCGGCGCGACCAACTGGTTCATCCGCTGGCCGTTCGTCATCGAGGGCATGATCATCGGCCTTGTGGCCGGCGGTCTGGCGTTTCTGGCCGAGTGGGGTCTGTACACCGAGCTGTACAGCGTCGCAGGCGGCGTCATCCCCTATTTCGAAATTCTGCCGTTTGAAAGCCTGAAGTGGCTCGTTCTCGCCGTTTTTGCCGGCGCAGGCGCGCTGTTCGGCATCGGCGGCTCGGTAACGAGCATCCGCAAGTTCATGGATGTCTGAGAACAAGGAGAACGATCTTATGATGAAAAAGAAAACCGTGCGCCTGATATCCGGCGCTGTCGCAGGCATTCTGGTCGGCGCAATGCTCGTGTCGGTCGTTGCCTCTGGCATCGTTTATGCGGGCGCGGCCTCGAGCTCAGAGCTCAAGGACAAGCTCTCCTCGCTCGAGGACCAGAAGGCTGAGATCAAGAAGGAGCTCGACTCGACCGCAAACAAGGTCAGCGACGTCGAAAAGACCCGTGCAGCGCTCCAGAAGGAGATCACCCTCACCAAAGAGGAGATCGAGACCGTAAAGGCGTACATCGAGCGCCTCCAGCAGCAGATCGACGTCAAGTCCACCGAGCTCGAGAGCGCGCAGAAGGCGCTCGAGGCGAAGGAAGAGAATTTCTCGCAGACCGTCCGCACGACCTACGAGCAGGGCGACATCAGCTATCTCGAGGTGCTGCTCAACTCGTCGAGCTTCTCCGATCTGCTCAACCGTCTCGACATTGTGTCGACCATCATGGACGACAACAAGAAGATCGTCGCGGAGTATACGGCAGCCAAGGAGGACATTCAGCAGAAGCGCGATGACCTCCAGAAAACGCAGGACGAGCAGGTCCAGTATCAGGACAACCTGAACTACAAGGCCGAGGAGCTCAAGTCCAGCGAGGAGCAGCAGAAGGCGCTTCAGGAGAGCCTTGAGGCTTACCAGAAGGAGCAGAAGGCCGAGTACGAGCGCATCACGAGCGAGATGGACACGGTCAGCGACCAGATCGCCGAGCAGTCGCGCAAGGAGGCTGAGGCGGCCGCCAAGGCTGCCGCTGCGGCAAAGGCGCAGAAGAAGAATTCCTCGGGCAGCAGTCCGGTCACGACGACCGGCTCGGGCTCCGCTACCCGTTACAGCGGCACGTTCACCTGGCCGCTGCCGGGCTACACGAACGCTTCGAGCGCATACGGCTGGCGCACCCATCCAATCTTCGGCACGCGCAAGTTCCATAAGGGCGAGGATATTCCGGCGCCGACCGGCGTCGCGATCGTCGCGGCGGCCTCCGGCACGGTCACGACCGCAGGCTGGGTCTCCGGCTACGGCAACTACACCGTTATCAATCACGGCGGCGGCGTCATGACGGCCTACGGCCATCAGTCCGCGATCTACGTTTCGGTCGGTCAGACGGTCTCCGCAGGTCAGACCATCGGTGCGGTCGGCTCGACCGGCAACTCCACCGGTCCGCATCTGCACTTCGAGGTCTACGTCAACGGCGCAACGCAGAACCCGATGAGCTATTTCAGCTAAGTACATCAATTCTTGGGGAGGGCGGTCCACGCTCTCCCTTCTTTCATGGAGGAAAAACGATTGAAAAATCTGCGAAAAATACGGGTGCCGCTCGCGGCGGCCGTGCTGCTGTGCTTCGTATCCGCCGGCGCGTCGCTCGGCGCGGAAAGGCTGCTCTGCGGCTGGAAAACGAGCGCTGTCGAGACCAAACTGCGCGAGATCGACCGTCTGGTCTCGGAAAAATATATCGGAGAGACCGACAGCGGGAGCGTTGCGGATTACGCGGCGGTCGGCTATGTGACGGGCCTCGGCGACAAGTGGTCGAGCTACATCCCGGCCGACCAGTACGAAGCCTACCGCATGAGCAGCGAGGGTACGGGCTGCGGCATCGGCGTTTCGGTCACGAGCACAGCGGACACGGTGCGCATCTCGATCGTCTACGATGACTCGCCTGCGGCGCAGGCCGGCATCGTCAAGGGCGATTACATCCTCGGCGCAGAAGGCCTCACGGTCGAAAAGGACGGCGCGAATGCGGTCATCTCCGCGATACGCGGCGAGGAGGGCACGGACGTCTCGGTCACGATCCGGACGACGGCCGGCGAAACGAAAACGCTTGCGATGAAGCGCGCGACCGTAACGCAGAAGATGGCGTGGGGCGAGATGCTGTCGGGGGGTACCGGCTATATCCGCATCGAAAACTTCCACACGGGCGTGTCCGGGCAGTTCCGGAACGTACTCGACACGCTGACCGGCGAGGGCATGACCTCGCTCGTTATCGATGTGCGCCACAACGGCGGCGGCAAGGTCAAGGAGATGAGCGAGATACTCGATCCGCTGCTCCCGGAGGGCACGATCATGACGCTGCGCGAGAAGGACGGCCACGAGACCGTCTACTCCTCGGACGCGGATATGATCGATCTGCCGATCGCGGTGCTGATCGACGACCAGAGCATTTCGGCGGCCGAGTTCTTCGCGGCGGCCTTGCAGGAATACGAGCGCGCGACGCTCGTCGGCACGCACACCACCGGCAAGGGCCGCGCACAGCGCACTTATGCGCTCTCGGACGGCTCGGCGGTCAACCTGTCGGTCGAGGAATACTTTACGCCTAAGGGAAAGAGCCTCGCGGACACGGGCATCGCCCCCGACATCGAGACCGCGCTCACCGATGAGCAGACCGCGAACTTCTATTTTCTCGGGACGGACGGCGATCCGCAGCTTCAGCGCGCGCTGAGCGAGGTGCAGAGTCTGAAAAACTGACCTGTAAGGCAAGGCAAAAGACAGTTTTTTCTGCCGAATATGTGGAAAATGCGTCTGCTGCCTTGACACATCGCGCGGCTTTACATATAATAAAATGTACTGTACAGTCCCTTTGACAGCGTCTGCGCGCCGGAGGAGACTGATTATTGATGAATAAGAAGGGTTTGCAGATATGGCTAAAGAAATCAAGCTGACACAGGAAAGCCTGGACGCTTATAAGGAAGAACTCGAATACCTCAAGACTACCCGTGCGGACGAAGTCGCAGAGCAGCTCAAGGAAGCGCGCTCCTTCGGCGACCTTTCCGAGAACGCCGAGTACGATGAAGCGAAGAACGAGCAGGGCAAGCTTTACTCCCGCATCGCAGAGCTCGAGGAGATCATCAAGCTGGCGGTCGTCGTTACCGGCGATACCTATGCCGCAGACGAGGTCTCTCCCGGCTGCCGCTTTGTTGTAAAGGATCTGGAGTTCGACGAGGAGGAGGAGTACCACTTCGTAGGCTCGCAGGAGGCTGACCCGATGGACGGCAAGATCTCGGACGAGTCCCCGTTCGGCAAGGCAATGCTCGGCAAGAAGGTCGGCACGGTCGTCGAGGTCGAGGCTCCGGCCGGCGTGATCAAGTACCAGATCGTCAAGATCGAAAAGTAAGCGCGGAAAAATTCCGTCTACAGGCGCGTTTCCTTAAAAACGCAGATAAATGATACAGAAAGATGGGGAAACTATGGCAGAACAGCATCAGGCGCAGGAGCAGCACGAGCAGACCGCAGAGGAGCTGCACGAGCTCAAGCGCATCCGACGCGAGAAGCTGGCCGAGCTGCAGGCTGCGGGCAACGACCCGTTCCAGCAGGTTCGCTTCGAGCGCGATCACTATACCAGCGACATCCACGAGCATTTTGACGAGCTCGAGGGCAAGACCGTCCGCCTCGCAGGCCGCATGATGTCCAAGCGCATCATGGGCAAGGCGTCCTTCTCGGACATGACCGACCGCTACGGCCGCCTTCAGCTCTATATCAAGCGCGACAACGTCGGCGAGGACGTATACAAGGGCTACAAGAAGTTCGACATCGGCGACATCATCGGCATCGAGGGCGAGGTTTTCCGCACCCAGAAGGGCGAGATCTCGGTCGCTGTCACCGAGCTGACCCTGCTCTCCAAGAACCTCAATCCGCTGCCCGAGAAGTGGCACGGCCTGAAGGATACCGATATGCGCTATCGTCAGCGCTACGTTGACCTGATCGTAAATCCGGGTGTGCGCGACACGTTTGAGAAGCGTTCCGCCATCGTGCGCGAGATCCGCAACTTCATGGATTCCCGCGGCTTTATGGAGGTTGAGACCCCGTGCCTCAACACCATCCCAGGCGGCGCGGCTGCCCGTCCGTTCATCACCCATCACAATGCGCTCGACATCGATATGTACCTGCGCATCGCGACCGAGCTGCACCTCAAGCGCCTGATCGTCGGCGGTCTCGAGCGCGTGTACGAGATCGGCCGTATCTTCCGCAACGAGGGCATGGACACCCGTCACAACCCGGAATTCACCACCATCGAGCTGTATCAGGCCTACACCGACTATCAGGGCATGATGGACATCACCGAGGACATGGTCATCCATGTCTGCGAGAAGGTCCTCGGCAGCACCAAGGTCATGTATCAGGGCGTTGAGATCGACTTCTCCAAGGGCTGGAAGCGCATGACCATGGCCGAGGCGGTCAAGGAATATGCCGGCATCGACTTCATGGCTCTGTCTCCGGAGGAGGCGCTCGAGGCCGTTAAGGCCAAGGGTCTCGAGATTGAGCCGGGCAAGGAGAGCTGGGGCGACCTGATGGCACAGTGCTACGACGAGTACGTCGAGGCAAACCTCATGCAGCCGACCTTTATCACCGATTATCCGGTCGAGATCTCTCCGCTGGCAAAGCGCAAGCCGTCCGATCCGCGTCTGACCGAGCGCTTCGAGTGCTTCATTTACGGCCGCGAGCTGTGCAACGCATTCTCCGAGCTGAACGACCCGATCGACCAGAAGGGCCGCTTCGAGCGTCAGGTCGCGCTGCGCGCCGCAGGCGACGAGGAAGCGGGCATGATGGACGAGGACTTCATCAACGCGCTCGAGTACGGCATGCCTCCCACGGGCGGCATGGGTATGGGCATCGACCGTCTGGTCATGTTCCTCACCGACGCCGCTTCCATCCGCGATGTCCTGCTGTTCCCGACAATGAAACCTTTGGACTAAAAAGTTCGAAAGTTTGCCGTGTTTGCAGGGTTTTCTGCATGATTATGATACAGAAAAGCTGGGTTGTATGCCAACGTGTGCCAAGCGTATGCCAATCCGTGTCGAAGTCGGCAGAATGCCCCAAAAATCACACATTTGCAAATATTTTACCGTCGCATCAGAGTAATCTGGTGCGGCGGTTTTTGCGTTTATAACTGATTTTGTGTACTGAAAAATAGCCTCTGTTTCCAATGTGGAAGCAGAGGCTTTTTTATGTCTAAAAATTTTTTGAAAAATCTCAAAAGTTTTTTATCAGTTTTTGAGGTTGAAGGTTGTAGTTGATTAGTGAGAGGCAAAGTTGATGGCCTCCCGAAAAACTGAATAACAGTCATCAGGTACATTACCTGCACCGAGGGAAACCTCAAGCCGCTATCGACGGTGCGCCATGATTCCGGAAACGGAGGAGCGATCAAACTGATTCGATAGAAAGCCGGACTGCTACCAGCGAAGGCGATGAACTGTGCAAGGGATAATGATACTTCCGTAATTCGCGGCCCGGCCATAAAGAAGGCGGGGAGGTGAGATGCCTATGGAGCTGGTTCGCTGCCAGCCGCCTGATGATGCCCGGCACACAGGGCATAGAGAAGAACAGTGTGCGTACATAACCAAAAGGAGGAAAATGTTATGAATGAAGAATTAAATCTCGAAAAGCTGGCAGATCTGGCAGTTCACTACCCGGAGTACCTAATTGATGCGGCGGCAGAACACTTTAACGGTGATGAATGTAAGCTGGAGGCTATCGCAGTTGTGGTCAGTGGCCTTAACGAACTGTATATGCCGAGTACCGCATTGCTCTTTCTTCGGGTGCTTTCCCGAATGCTTAAGATGGAAGTTGAACTTCCGGATGCTCTGATGGACGAGCCGTATCTCTGCGCGTGGTTCATTCGGGAGTTCTCATATTGGCTGCTTCAGTATGTAGATGACTACTGCAAACTGTCGCAGGATGAGTGAGCGCCCAGGCGCTCACATACATAGCTGCCTGATTCAGACAGCTTAAAATGAGAAAGGAGGAAACCGATATGGAACAATGCAGAGTAATCGCAATCACCAATCAAAAGGGCGGCGTTGGAAAGACTACCACAACGGTGAATCTGGGTGTCGGCCTGGCGAAACAGGGAAAGCGAGTGCTGCTGATTGATGCAGACCCGCAAGGCAGTTTAACAATCAGCCTTGGAGAGCGTAATCCGGATCAGCTGAGCGAAACACTCTCTGATGTAATGGAATGCATCATCAACGATAAGTCGTTACCGGAAAACTTCGGGTTATTGAGAAGTTCGGAGGGCGTTGACCTGATGCCTGCGAATATCGAGCTGTCCGGTACAGAAGTCGGCTTGTTCAATGTGATGAGCCGAGAGTATGTGCTGAAAAGCTATATTGATTTAGTAAGCAAAAACTACGACTATATCCTGATTGATTGTATGCCGTCCCTTGGCATGATGACCATTAATGCGTTGGCAGCGGCTGACCGGGTGATTATCCCCTCGCAGCCGAGCTTCCTGTCAACGAAAGGTCTGAATCAGCTGATGCACTCGGTTGCCAAGGTAAAACGCCAAATCAATCCGCGCCTGAATATCGACGGTATTCTATTGACTATGGTGGATAACCGAACCAACAACGCAAAGGCCATTTCTACGGCGCTGAGAGCCGCTGTAAGCGATCGAGTCCGCGTCTTTGATACGCAGATTCCCTTTTCTGTTCGTGCCGCTGAGAGCGCCCAGGAAGGGCAAAGCATCTTTGCCTATGATAAGGGCGGAAAGGTTGCGGCTGCGTATGAGGCGGTGACGAAGGAGGTGTTGGAGCATGAGTCGAAAGAAAGACATCGATCTCGATCTGACGGGGTTCGCTGAACTATTTATGAATGATGAGGGGCGAGCAGAAAGTCGCTTGCCACGCATCTATGATATTCCCTTATCTGAGATCGACGATTTCCCGAACCACCCATTCAAAGTTAAAATGGACGAGGACATGAACCAGCTTGTGCAGAGCGTGAAAGAGCGCGGCGTTATTACGCCGATTACGCTCCGCCAGAAAGAAGATGGCCGGTATGAAATCGTATCAGGGCATCGACGACGAAAGGCTTGTGAACTGGCAGGACTGGATAGCGTTCCCGCAGAAATCAAAGAGCTGTCCAGAGATGAAGCAATCATTCTGATGGTGGAATCCAATTTGCAGCGCTCAATCATTCTTCCGAGTGAAAAGGCGTTCAGCTACAAGATGCGTCTGGAGGCGATGAAGCGACAGGGACAGAGAACGGATTTAACTTCTGGACCAGTGGTCCAGAAGTTCTCTCGTGATGCACTTGGAGATAAAGCGGAGGAGAGTGGAAGACAAATATCACGCTACATTCGCCTGACAGAGCTAATTCCCGAACTTCTGGATATGGTTGATGAGAACAAGATTGCGTTTCGTCCTGCGGTGGAGCTTTCCTATCTGACGGAAACGGAACAGCACAATCTTCTGAACAGCATCAGCTACAATGATGCCACGCCATCACTCCCGCAGGCCATTCGGCTCAAAGAGTTCTCCAAAGCTGGAAAGCTGAGTGCGGAGGTCATCGAAGCGATTCTTGGTGAGGAAAAGCCAAACCAGAAAGAGAAAATCAGCTTCAAGGCAGAACGGCTGCGTCCGTATATTCCCTCCTCTGTGCCGTTGGAAAAGACCGAGGATTATATCATCAAGGCGCTGGAATATTATCAGCGTGCAAGGGAGCGGCAGAAAAGGGAACAAGCAAGATAACCTCTATCATGGGGAAAGTATGCCCATTTGCGGTACAACTGTCCCCACTTCCCTGCTTTTTCATTCCCCCTCTCACACTCTCCCCTTTAGTAAACCATCTGTATTACTACCTGAGAAGTAAGTATAGGGGCTGCAAAATTGCGAAGGAGGTGGTTGCAATGTAGCTATGATTGGACACAAGAAAACAGCGGCGGATTTTCCTCCACAGCAAGGACTGTGGATTTTTTGTTGCCGCAAATCAATTCATACGGAGGTATCTCAAATGAAAGCAAGAACGAAAAAGCTCGGCACGAGAGCCGTTGCCATGCTGCTTTCGGCAGTGACGGCATTTTCGCTGTTTCCTGTTTCGGCTGGTGCTGCACAGGTAAACAGCTATCACGATCCTGCGGAAAACTGGATGCAGGCTTCCGGTCGAACGAATGAGCTGGATGTCAATGCGGTTGTAACGCATGAAACCTTCAACTGTGGTGTATGCGGCAAGGCAACTTCTTTTCAGGCGTTCCGGACTCCGGAGTATACGAGGGACGGCCAGACTGCTATGAACCGGAATGTGAAATATTCGGACGGTACGATGGTCGGCGGCTCGGGTACGGGCACGATCCTGGATGGCGTTCCCGGTCAGAACGCGAGCTATACGGGTTATCACTGGACGAAAGCAGTATGTGAGACCTGCGGTACGGTCAACAGCAACATGAGCATTAACGATTATGGTTTCGGCAAGAACGTCTATTGGCTCTATGACTGTGACTCGAAATTCATGCAGGAACTGCCCGAACAGAAAACCTATGAGTATGTGGACAGTACCTATCACAAGGTCACGACGACCGGCGGTGAGTATTGTGCGTTCTGTTACGGCACGAATCACACCAAGAGCAGTGTTCTGGAACGGCATGACATGGAGAAAGAAATCCTTTCTCAGCCTGCCAATGGCCGGTTTGCCATCGTAGAGAAGTGCAAGGACTGCGACTACGCAAAATACGAGTATGTGGGTGCAAAGTCCGTTGTTGCCAGCTACTACGGTGTTGTGGACGGAGCACCGCACACCATCAGTGTGACAGACCTTTCTGATGCCGGTGTACGCACGGAAATCCGCTACGGCAACAGTGCAGATAGCTGCACAATGACCAGCGCGCCGAACTATACCGACAAGGGACAGTACGATGTGTATTATCAGATTACCTACACCTATCAGGGCGTAGAGATGACCGAGAATGGTGTAGCAAACGTCTGGCTGTATGATGAAACCACTAAGGATGACGGTAAGTGCAGCTGCGGCTGCTCTGACCCGAACTGCGGCTGCGAGGATAAAAACTGCGGCGGCAACTGCTGCACCGATAAAGGCTGCGGAGAAAAACATCACTTCACGCTGCTGGATTCCGTAAAGGCCGGCTGCAAGACGCTGGGTTATGATCGCTATTTATGCACAGCCTGTGGAAAGATCGAAAAGCGCGATTATGTAGATTCTCTGGGTCATGCATGGCAGAGTGTAAAGATTCGCGAAGCCACCTGCGAAACGGAAGGCAAGCTACTAGCAATCTGCTCTCGCTGTGGTGAAATGAAAGAAACGGCAATGCCCAAGGGTGAGCACAAGTTTGAAACCCATTCGGTTGCGGCTACCTGCACCAATCCCGGCTATACCGTTCGTGAGTGCTCCATTTGCGGAGAGCGGCACATCGAAGATATTACTGCGACTCTGGCACACAAGTACGAAGACCATGTGATTCCCGCCACCTGTGAATATGGCGGCAAGACCATTCATCGCTGCGATGGCTGCGGCAGTGCATTCGTAACAGATTATACGGAACCGCTCGGCCATAGCTGGGACAAGGGTACTCTGGTGACGAATGCGACCTGCACCGGTGAGGGCGTGATGGAATATCACTGCGTTCGCTGCGGTGAGCACAGAATCGAGGGAAATGCTGCTGCCGGTCATGTTCCCGGTTCTGCGGCTACCTGTACGGAGCCTCAGCTTTGTACAAAATGCGGTGCGGTTCTGAATAAGGCACTGGGCCATGACTATAAGACCGAAATCACTAAGCCGACTTGTACGGAGATGGGTTACACCATGATGACCTGTACTCGCTGCGGCGATTCCAGCAAGACCGATTATACCAAGGCAACCGGTCACAAGCCGGGTGACTGGATCATCGACAAGCAGCCTACTGCGGACTCCGAAGGCAGCAAGCACAAGGAGTGTACTGAGTGCGGCGAAAAGCTGGATACGCAGCCGATCGAGAAAATCTACAACAGCGGTACGACTGACAGCAAGGGCCAGGCTGTTGTGGGCGGTTATCTGGTGACGGTAACGGATACGGAGGATAAAACGCCTGTTTCCAATGCGTCCGTGGTGCTGAACAAGGACAACAGCATTTCCATCCGTCTGCCGAACAGCAGACTGCTGGACTATGATGACCAGACCACTGTTCTGGTACAGCTGGTAAAGGATAAGAGCGCCGTTCAGGGTATGCGTATCGCTGTGACCGACAAGAATGATAACTATGCAGCAGATCAGACCGACAAGACCGGTCAGATTACGGTTCCCATTGGAAACGGAAAGACCAACGAGGACGGCAAGGTTACGGAGGGTTATGAGGATGCAGATCGTGACCGCTGGACGCTGACGGTCAAGGTGGTTCGCACTGACACCGGACGTCCGATTCAGGGTTCTGAGGTATCCATTGGCAAGACCGGCAACATTACGGTTGAACTGCCCAAGGGCGTTGATATGGACAGCAAGCATCAGGTGACGGTGATTGTAACCGACCAGAAGAAGATGCCGCAGAAGGGCGTCAATGTGATCGTGAAGAACGATCTAGGCGATAAGGCCACCGGCAAGACTGATAAGAACGGTGAGGTTACGGTTCCCGAAGTCGAGAAAACGGAACATCACAGCGCTTATGTCGTTGGCTATACGGACGGTACGTTCGGACCGGAACGCAACATGACTCGAAGCGAAGCAGCGGCGATTTTTGCACGACTGCTGGCAGATAAGAATGGGGACAGCATTTCCCCTGTGGCAAAGACCAAGTTCAGTGATGTGCCTGCGTATGCGTGGTACAGCGGCTATGTGAAATACCTGAACAACAACGGTGTGACCTATGGCCACAGCAAGACTATTTTTGCGCCGGACGAGCAGATTACCCGTGCCGAGTTTACAACTATGGCGGTCCGCTTCTTTGATGTGTACGGCGATGGTGATGCTGAAATCATGGAGCAGTTCAAGAGCTTTGATGATGTGAGCGACGGCTACTGGGCGGCAGAGTATATTAAGGCAGCTGCAAAGCATGGCTGGATTACCGGATATGGTGATGGTTCCTTCCGTGCTGATTATCAGATTACGCGCGCTGAAGTCGTGACGCTTGTGGACCGACTGCTTGGCCGTGTGGCTGATCTGGAGTATGTCAGCGATAATCTGAGGAAGCTGAACACCTTCCCCGATGTAAGCCGCCGTTACTGGGCGTACAGCGATATTCTGGAAGCAGCAAACGCACACAATGCCCTTATGGGCACTGAGGAAAGCTGGTACAAGTAAGGCTTTCCAGTGGTCTGTCAATCGACAGGCCACATACATACCGTTTGCATATTTGCAAACACTTCTTACGGCATATATGATGAAGTCAAGAGAAAGGAGTGCTTGCAAATGTTCAAACGGAAGAATACAGTTCAGCTGGAGATCACATATAAGGAATTGCAGATGCTCCGGAGATATCTGCTCATCTGGAGAAATAAGCTGCTGGCACAGGGACATATTACCGACTCGGTTGACGAACTGCTTATCAAACTGGGCTGAAAAGCGAATAGACTTACATACATCGGCTGCTGCTTGTGCAATGGCCGATGTTCTTTTGTCCGGGAGGAGGGTTGAAAATGAGAAAGCGTGTAATCTGCGGCACAGCGGTAGCAGCGACTGTCATTGGTGTATTGCTTTGGCGCTGGTGGCGAAAGTAGAACAACACCCTGTCCATTATGGACAGGGTGTTGTCATGAGAATTACTTGATCCAGACAGAGGCGGGGGCGAAGTTGCTGAATGTGCAGCCGGATTGTGCAAAGGCAGTGCCGAGATTATAAGAACCAAAGCTGAAATACATGGTGATTTCGGAGCCGAGGAGGTCAGACTGAGCCTTCAAAGCCATTTGTTCTGCCTGCGCCTTCAGCTCAGCGGCATTCATCGACTTCCACCAGCTTTTGAATTTGTCCATGGAAAGCGGGCCGGAATAAACGGCAGTGAAGATATGCTCATTACCGTATCGGGTGACCGGCTTTTCCATGACCGTCCACTGAGAGGAAAAACTGCCAGTGCTATTGGTGGTCCGTGCAGCACCGTCAACAGTAGCCATGTTTTTGGCGGAATCATAACCGACGGTCAGACCGTATGCTTCAGCCAGCGCACGAACCGGTGCATAGGTCGTGTCGTTGTAAGTGAAAACAAGAGCATCACGGCCCTGTGCATCTTTAGGCTGAAAAACCTCGCCGTTGACCATGACCTGTGCCGGCTGGACGTTGAGGGTGATAAGACCGCCGGCTGCAAAGGCGGAAACTGTTGCAGAACAGATCAGCAGAGCCGCCAATGCACCGGACAGAAAGTATGTAATTCGTTTCATGGGAGTACCTCCGATTCATTTTGATGAATTTAGTATAAAGGCGCAACTGCACAAGCGCAAAGGTACGGCTACATACACTGTGAGCAGCGTATGAAATCACATAGATGAGGAGGAAAGACGATGGATATTGAAGTAAGACCTGCCACAAAGACCGAGCAGATGTACTGCTATACGCAGTCTGACCAGATTATGGGACAGACCGGCTGCATCGGTCATTTGCGTGCAGATATGGGTGACAGTGGCGATCAGTTCTTTCATGACTGGACCAGTCATTGTGAGAGGCTTCTGACGCCCGAGTTTGATGACGAGTTTAATCAGGTGATCCGGCAGTTGAGGGAAGAAGATGGTTTTCTGAAAAGCAGAGCGGCGGTTTCAGCGTACTGTTACCGTCAGATCAACAGTGCGATTGACCTTTCCAGTCAGGATTTTGCGTTTCGCGCGGATACGAAAGATTATTCCTATCTCCTGCGCCTGAATCCCCAGAAGGGAATGTACACGGTTTACTGCTATTGCTACCAGAGAGAATTCCTTGACCATCATCTGAAACAGGCGGAAAAGGGTATTCGATTTATCACATCGAATTATACGGAGTTGTTTCGGATACCGGACGGCGGGAAAATTCGTATCTTGCGGGAGGACGGGACCCATATAGACAAGGTTTGCAGGTACATCGACGATTACCATGTGGAAGTCGGTTCCGGCTGGGACTCGCTATTTCATATCTGCCAGTTTGCCGAACAGATGGAACGCTGCCATAATACTGTGCTGCCGCTGGACACGATGGAGAACTCCACCCGAAATACACGCAGCCGCCCAAAGGATCGGGGTGATGCACGATGACAGAGCCGAAGTATCTGATTTGGAGTAACTACTCGTTAGATTACGAGGATTGGCGTGAGGATCTGGAGGCAGAGTATCCGGAACTTTCCGAACAGGAACGAGAGGAAAAGATGTATGAACGGAATGGCGAATATCTGGACGATGAACGCATGAACCTCGATATTCAGCTGGACAAGCCGATTCTGGTGATTGTCGATCTTGGCCTTTGGAATGGACGTTACAGCGGCTATAAGGAAATCAAGAGCGGCAACATCAAGGACTGCCTGTCCTCGGAGTGCGACTATGTGACCTGGTATGTTGACAAGCTGGGTGATATGCGCTGTGATGCGGTCCACCATGACGGTATCAACCATTATCTCTATCGCACCTATAAGAATGGCGTCAGCGATGCGCAGATCGAGAATCTGAAAGAGAAAATTTATCGCGGCACCGCAACAAGGGCGGATATTACGCGCATAACCCGCCGGCTGGGCGATGAAATAGGCAAGGTCTATGGCTGGGATTTCCCGAAACAGAGCTTGTCAAGTGTGCAAAGAGATGCACGATGATGGAGGAAGGAGCGTATGGATAAGAACACAGCACTGTGCGTGTATCTGAAGAAATATCATACCGGAAAAGAAAAAGCTGTTCCGAGCACAGAGCTGGAGCAGCTTTTTTCCTTGAACGGGCGTAACCTGCGCCGCAAGATCAATCGCTTGCGTCAGGATGGCGTTCCTATTTGCAGTGACCGGAGCGGATACTACTTCGCATCAAATCAGGAAGAAGTGAATGCGACGGTCTTTCGTTTGACTGGACTGGTGACGAAAATATCCAATGCCCGGACAGGACTGCTGTATTCTTCGCTTTTGGGAGAGCTGCCGCTTCCCATTGAGGTGACAATTCAGATTGATGATGGAGGAGGTGAACGAGATGCCGAGCAAGTATCAGGTGATCACGGAGATGGAGGCGGAACATCTGCGGACTTTGACAGTGAATACGGATCACTATATGGACTTTTTGACCACTGCGGCGAATAATTTCAAATATTCGTTTCAGGAGCAGCTGCTGATTTTCGCACAGAAGCCTGATGCGACAGCCTGCGCCGAAGTCAGCTGGTGGAATAAGCATGGCCGCTGGGTCAACCGCAATACCAAAGGCATTGCGCTGCTGGTCGATACGGATGCACCGTATAAGCTGCGTCATGTGTTTGATGTATCCGATACCAACAGCAGAGCAGGAAAAGAAGTTTCCATCTGGAAGATGGAACAGAGATTCGTTGAGCCTGTCAAAAAGGTTTTGGCAGAACGATATGAGGTTGATGCCCAAGAGTCACTGGAGGATTGCCTGCTCAATGTGGCGGTCACATTTGTTAATGATAATTATCAGGATTATCTGGCAGAGCTGATGGAGGCAAAAGCGGGTAGCCTGCTGGAAAAGCTGGACGAGGACAATACACGCTTACAAATGCTGACCGCACTCAGTTACAGTGTCGGCTATATGCTGCATATCCGCTGTGGACTTCCGGGCAGAGCATATTTCGGAAATTCTCTGGACAAGGTCTGCAATTTTAATACGTCAGAGGTTATCTCTATTCTGGGCGCAGCAGTCAGTGATATGTCTGAGGTTCTGCTCCGCGAAATCGCAGTTCTAGTGCAGGATTTGCAGCGAGAAGAAAGAAATCAAAATCGCACATTTGAGGTTCCAGCGGACAGCCGGTATGATGTGAACAGAACAGCAACAACAGAAGGGAGCGCTGAATATGGAAGTGACCTACCACAAGGAGGGCGAGTATTACCTGCCGGATCTGATCGTGCCGGAGGCACCGAAGGTTGGGAGGTATGGAATGCTGCGGCGGAGATTCCTTCGGGAGAACCGGAACGGCACGTACACCGCAATGCTGCTGACCGGCAGGCTGAATCAGCATCTGGAGGAGATCGACCGTCAGGCGAACGAGATGATGGAAACGCTGACCGCGCAGATGGCGAAGCAGGAGGGCGTGAACGAGAGCCTGAAAGCGGAGAACCAGATGAAGTGGGTCGGGCTGATGAACAACATCCAGGCAGCAGCGGAGGAAATCGTGCTGAAGGAACTGGTGTACCGGTAACGCGAGATATTGGCGCTGCCACGATGCGGGCCGTTGGCTCGACCGGATTGGAGGTCTTTCACGATGAGTGGTACAAGGACTCCAAGGCGCCGTATTACCACTCCGATGAGGAAAAGAATGAGCTGCTGCGTACCAGTGATGCGCTGAAAGGCCATCGGACAGAAATCGCTTCATTTTTTGCTGACCATGAGGACAAGAATGAACGTGCAGATTTTATCAAAACGTTCTTTGATAACACGTTCACCGAAATGATACTGAGCAACGGTCAGCGGGCAGGCTATCGAGCATTTGACACAGTGTTTATGATGTGGCGAGGCTCGGCAAGCGACCCGGATCAGAGAGTGATTATGAAGTGGAGCACGGTTGCAGACCATATTACCGGAATGATCGTGCTGCATGAGTGGCTTTCACCGGATGAAGCAGTTTTTCCCAGCGTAAATGAACAGCTTTCTCTGATTGGCGAAGCCGAGTCCAAAAAAGACTCGGCTTTTGTTGTGCCGCAAGACGCGATTGATTATGTACTCAGCAGTGGCAGCGGATTTGAAGATGGAAAACGGCGCATCTACCAACAGTTTCTCAAGCAGGAAGGAACGGAAGCGAATGTTCGGTTTCTGCGACGAGAGTACGGAATCGGCGGCCATTCTGATGCCATTCCCGGTACAGACTACTGGCTGGAGTATGATGCAAAGGGACTGCATCTCAGCAAACTGCATGATGACGGCAGTAAGGCGGTTAATCTGTCTTGGAAAGTTGTTGAGAAGCGCATTGGTGAGTTGATTGCACTGGGACGGTATCTGGGCAAGGCAGAAATTGAGCGAATCAGTGCGGAACAGTCTTCACCAAAAGCGGATCAATCAACTGCCGCCCCGGCAAATGAAGAAGAACCGGTGCAGCGACACTACTCACTTGGCGATAAGGTTTATCTGGGCGTTAAAGAATATGAAATTCTTGCAATCGACGATCATATGGTTCGGTTGTATGATTCGGAGTACCCGCTGTTCAACGAAGAACTGAGCCGCAGTGACTTTGATCGGCGCATTGCAGAAAATCCGCTGAATGACCAGCCGAAAGAAAACAGTGGCGAGCAGGCAGCCGGTGTAAAACCGCAAGCAATTGGCCGATTGGACTATCTGGACTCGAATGGACATGTCGGAGAGCAGGTGGAATATGATGACGAAATCCAGCTTGTCGAGCAAGTCAAAGAAGACGTAGATACAGGTGCACCGTTTACCATTACCTTGTATCGTGACCAGAACGGCACTACCATTCCACAGGATTTCCTGACAGACCTTGGAACACCGCCAAAGGGCTTTGCAGTCGTGGACTACGCAGAGGGACACAGAGAATATCTGCTGAACGAAAGCATACGCATGATCAACCTGTACGCGCTGGAGTGCTTTGAGGAGAAAGCGGATTTCAGCGATCTAACCGCAGTTCCGCTGGCGTACAGCACATCGGGTGATGGTGAGCATAGTATTCAGGTGGATGCAGACCTTGAGCACTGCCGTATGCTTTATCTAGTAGATAATGAAGCGGTTGCCCTAATTCAGTATGCAGATTTAGGTGATATGAATGAGTTCCTCGTGAATATGACATTTGATGAACTCGTTGCCTTTGCAGAACACGAATATGCCGCCCAGCATAAAGCGTCTGAACAGACGCAGGAACCTCAGCTTACACCGCCGGCTGTAAGAAAAAAAGACAAGGCAGCACCGTTGACACTGCTGCCGGTGATACCGGAGGCAGAACGCTCAGAGTATCACATTTCTGATGACTTGCTGGGTGTCGGAACACCGAGTGAGCGATACGCACGAAACATTCGCGCGATTACCACACTGAAAAAGGTGGAAGCTGAAAACCGCCTGGCAACACCGGAAGAACAGTCGGTGCTTGCACAATATGTCGGCTGGGGCGGTTTGGCGGATTGCTTTGATGAGCGCAACAGTCACTATGCCGAACTGAAAGAGCTACTGTCTGATGAGGAGTACGAAGCTGCGCGCGAATCGACGCTGACAGCGTTCTACACACCGCCTGTTGTGATTCGGTCGATGTATCAGGTTTTAGAAAGACTTGGATTCCAGCGCGGTAATATTCTGGAGCCGTCCTGCGGTGTTGGCAATTTCATCGGCATGCGTCCGGGTAAGCTGGCCGACTCGAAAATCTATGGTGTAGAGCTGGACAGCATCAGCGGACGAATTGCACAGCAGCTTTATCAGAAATCGTCTATCGCTGTTCGCGGGTTTGAGAAAACAGATCTGCCGGACAGCTTTTTTGATGCCGCAATTGGTAATATACCGTTTGGCTCTTTTAAGATTGTGGACAAGCGATACGACAAGTATAACTTCCTGATCCATGACTATTTCTTTGCCCGCACCATGGATAAGGTGCGGCCCGGCGGTATTATCGCGTTCATCACTAGTAAAGGCACAATGGATAAGGAAAATCCGTCTGTACGCAAATATCTGGCACAACGAGCGGAGCTGCTCGGAGCAATCCGACTGCCCAATAATACGTTCAAGGATGCAGCGGGAACAGAAGTCACCGCAGATATTCTCATTTTGCAAAAACGTGACCGCATGGTCGATCAGCTGCCGGCATGGGTCAACCTTGGCATTGATGCTAACGGTTTGGCAATAAATCAGTATTTTGTAGATAATCCGAGTATGGTGCTTGGAACCATGCAGGAAGTGAGCGGTCCTTATGGTCCGGAAACGGCCTGCCTGCCGATTGACGGCAGCAGTCTGGAAGAACTTTTAACGGATGCAATTCAAAACATCAATGGTTCTGTGATGGAGTACGAAGTTGATGATCCGGAAAGCGAGGAAGAAGATCGCTCTATCCCGGCTGACCCGTCCGTACGCAACTTCAGCTTTACTGTTGTAGATGGTGAAGTCTATTATCGGGAAAACAGCATCATGCACCCGGTCGATTTGTCTGTAACCGGCGTCAACCGAGTCAAAGGATTAATTGCAATCCGCGAGTGTGTCCGTAAGCTGATCGAATATCAGACAGAAGATTACCCGGACACAATGATTCAGCAGGAACAGACTAACTTGAATGCCCTGTACGATGCGTTTGAGAAAAAGTATAAGCGCATCAATACCAGAGCAAACAAATCAGTTTTTGGAGATGATAGTTCCTTCTGCCTGCTTTCTTCACTGGAAGTTCTGGATGATGAGGGAAACTTCGTGCGTAAGGCAGATATGTTCAGCAAGCGCACAATCCGGCAGCATACCGAAATTATCAGCGTTGATACCGCATCGGAAGCCCTGGCGGTTTCCATGGGCGAAAAGGCAAAGGTCGATATGCCGTATATGATGCAGTTGACCGGGAAAACGGAAGAAGAAATCTTTACAGACCTCAGCGACGTTATTTTTCAGAATCCGCTTTATGAGGAGAACGGCACTCAGGCGAAATACCTGACCGCAGATGAGTACCTTTCGGGCAATGTGCGTGAAAAATTGGCGGTGGCGCGGAGACTGGCAGAAAGTGAGCCGGTATTTGCAGCGAATGTGACGGCTTTGGAAGAAGTTCAGCCGACGGACCTGACTGCAAGCGAGATTTCTGTTCGTCTTGGCGCAACATGGCTTCCGGAAGATGTGGTGCAGGAATTCATGTATCAGCTGCTGGACACGCCGTATTACGCACAGTGGAAAGTGAAGGTGCATTATTCTCGCTACACCGGCGGGTGGAATGTAGAGGGCAAGTCCTATGACCGCAGCAACATCAACGCGACCAGCACCTATGGCACAGATCGTGTGAATGCCTATAAAATCATTGAGAAAACGCTGAATCTGCGTGATGTGCGGGTATTTGATTATATCGAGGACGAAACCGGCAAACGAGTAGCTGTCCTGAACAAGAAGGAAACTGCAATCGCCCAAGGCAAGCAGGAGCTGATTAAGCAGACGTTCCAGGACTGGATTTGGAAAGACCAGCCGAGAAGAGAGCGACTGTGCAAGCTCTACAATGAGCAGTTCAATGCACTGCGCCCGCGCGAGTACGATGGCAGTCATTTGATCTTTGTTGGTATGAACCCTGAAATCCAGCTGCGGCAGCACCAGCTAAACGCAGTTGCGCACATTCTTTACGGAGGCAATACGCTGCTCGCACACGTTGTGGGGGCAGGAAAGACCTTCGAAATTGTTGCCGCAGCTCAGGAGAGCAAACGGCTTGGACTGTGCCGAAAATCGCTGATTGTCGTGCCGAATCACCTGACAGAACAGTGGGCGGCAGAGTATTTACAGTTGTACCCTTCTGCTAACATTCTGGTTGCAACGAAGAAGGACTTTGAAAAAAAGAACCGCAAACGCTTCTGCGGCAGAATTGCAACCGGCGATTTTGATGCCGTTATTATTGGCCACAGCCAGTTTGAAAAGATTCCAATGTCTGTTGAGCGGCAGCGTTATATTCTGGAGCAGCAGTACCATGAAATCATAGATGGTATCCGAGAACTGAAAGAACAGAACGGAGATCGTTTCTCGGTCAAGCAGTTGGAACGCTCTAAGAAAGCAGTGCAGGCAAAGCTGGATAAGCGGAACGACCAGAGCCGAAAAGATGACCTTGTTACCTTTGAAGAATTGGGTGTTGATCGACTGTTTGTGGACGAGGCACATTACTATAAAAACCTTGCCGCATTTTCTAAGATGCGGAATGTGGGCGGTATCAGCCAGACGGAGGCTCTGAAATCCAGTGACCTGTATATGAAAATTCGCTATCTGGACGAGATAACATGCGGCAGAGGTACAGTGTTTGCAACGGGTACTCCAATCAGCAATAGCATGGTAGAGTTGTATACAATGCAGAAGTATCTTCAGTATGGAACGCTGAAAGAGAGAAATCTGCTGCATTTTGATGCCTGGGCAAGTACCTTTGGCGAAACTGTTACTGCCATTGAACTGGCACCAGAGGGTACCGGGTATCGGGCGAAGACGAGATTTGCCCGGTTTTATAATTTGCCGGAGCTGATGTCGCTGTTTAAGCAGACAGCAGATATTCAAACAGCGGATATGCTCAAGCTGCCGGTCCCCAAAGCAAATTATCACAATGTTGTACTGAAACCGTCTGTCTATCAGGTGGAAATGGTGAAGGATCTTTCGGAACGCGCCGAGCGTGTGCGTAATCGTATGGTTGATTCCAGTGTAGACAATATGCTGCTTATCACCAACGATGGCCGCAAGCTGGCACTGGATCAGCGATTGATCAATCCTATGCTGCCTGATGACGAAAACGGTAAAGTCAGTGCCTGTGCAAAGAATGTCTTTGAAATCTGGCAGAGGACTGCGGAACAGAAATCAACGCAAATGGTTTTCTGTGACCTGTCAACGCCGCATAACGATGGCAATTTCAATATCTATGATGGCATTCGGGATAAGCTGCTGGATTTGGGTATTCCCAAAGATCAGATTGCCTATATTCATAATGCAGCCAGTGAGGCGCAGAAGAAGGAACTGTTCGGCAAAGTCCGCAATGGAGAAATCCGAGTGTTGATCGGCTCAACGCAGAAAATGGGTGCCGGTACGAATGTCCAGAAAAAGCTTATCGCCCTACACCATGTCGATTGCCCGTGGCGACCGTCCGATTTACAGCAGCGCGAAGGCCGCATTATCCGTCAGGGCAATGAGAACCCGGAAGTTGAGATTTACACCTATGTAACAGAGAATACTTTCGACAGCTACCTATATCAGATGGTTGAGGGAAAGCAAAAGTTCATTGGTCAGGTCATGACTTCCAAAGCACCGGCCCGATCGGCGGAGGATATTGATGAAACAGCATTATCTTATGCCGAGGTGAAAGCACTTTGTACCGGTAATCCGTATATCAAGGAAAAGATGGATCTGGACATTGCAGTTCAACGGCTGAAAATGCTGAAAGCAAGCCATTTGAGCCAGAGATATGCACTGGAGGATAAGATCGCAAAAGCGTTTCCAGATCAGATTGCGGCGCTGGAACAGAAAATCAGCGGATACAAGAGTGATATTGAGCTGCGAGAGGCACAGACAATGCCAAATGAAGACGGTTTTTCTTCAATGGAGGTCGAGGGAACCGCTTATATCGAAAAGAAAGCTGCGGGCAGTGCATTGCTGGCAGCGGCGCATAATATGACAAGCCCTGATGCGATTCCAATCGGAATGTATCGGGGCTTTGCCATGGTCCTCTCGTTTGACACCTTTGCAAAGGAGTATCAACTGAATCTGAAAGGCCAGCTCAGTCATCCGATTTCTCTTGGTACAGACCTGTTTGGCAATATCCAGCGCATTGATAATATGCTTGCCGGATTGGAGAGCGATCTCCGGCAGTGCGAGGCACAGCTGGATAATGCAAGGGTTCAACTGTCCAATGCCAAGGCGGCAGTGGACAAGCCGTTCCCGCAGGAAGATGAACTGAAAACCAAGCTGGCGCGACTGGATGAACTGAACATTCTACTCAATCTGGATAAGCGGGAGAATGAAATTGTGGACGGCGAACCCGATGAGGGGGAGCCGAAAGAAAAGAAACGCGAAATGGAACGATGAGGAGATGAGAGTTTGACAACAGCAATGAGTCTTGGCCTGCTGTTTATCGCTAAGATGGCAGACAACGCCTTGAGCACCGTAAAAACGATTATGATTCAGAGAAACCGGAGTCTGCTGGCAGGCGTAGCAATTGCGCTTTCCAGCTTTCTTTATTTCTGGATTACACGCAGTGTGGTTCTGGCAGATAGCATGTTGACTACGCTGACGGTAGCAGTGGCCAGCGGAGTTGGCTGTTTCCTGGTCAGCGGCATCAATAACAAGCTTTCCAAAGACCGCATCTATATCAATGTGGTGATGTCCGATGATATGGCAGCGATGCAGGACTTTCGAGATTATCTTGCTAAGCACCATATTACAAACGTTGCTTCGGACAGTTATACGCTGGACTGGAATCGCAAGACGCTGACCGTAACAGCATACGCAGAAACCAAGGAGCAGAGCCGAATCATCAATTCATATATGGAGAACTCGGATACCACATATAAACGGGTGATTCACAAAGCCTGAATGAACTTGCGTAGGGGAATCTCCTCCCCTACCCTACATAGCTGCTTTCGTGTCAGCTGTGAATTGAAATTAAGAAGGTGATGGTAATGAACAACGAGAAACTGAATACTGCGCTCTATCAGAAGATGGAGCGTGAGCAGGACAAATATCGCAAGTGGCTCGTTCAGTGTCCGCCAGAGGAAATTCTTTCTCATGCTTATGAGTATGCTGTGCGCGAGGATATTCTGATGGCTATGGAAGAATTAAATTTGCCGGACGATCAGGCGATGGCATTGCTCAAACAGCGTGGCCCGCTCGACGACGTATTCAAGGATTTCAGCAAACTGGAAACCGACTACATGGAAACGGTGCGCGGTGCGATCGAGTCGTTTGCGGAGCGGAAAGCGGCAAAGGACCGGAACTGGGAGGCGAGGTAATGCCGGTTGTATCAAAAGAAGAAATCGCCAATGCCAGAAAGATGGATCTGCTGTCATACCTCAGAGCGTATGAACCGGACGAGTTGGTGCGCTTTTCGGGTGAAACGTACTGCACCAGAACGCATGATTCGCTGAAAATCAGTAACGGAAAGTGGTATTGGTTTTCGCAAAATATCGGCGGTCGGTCGGCGCTGGATTATCTGGTTAAGGTGAAGGAGATGTCGTTCCCGGAGGCAGTGAAAATGCTCAACGGGCAGGCTGTTCAGCCGATATGCTACGAGAAACCGCCGCCTGCCCCGAGAAAGCTGCTTTTGCCGTCATTGGACACCAATACAAGCAAAACAGAGGCGTATCTAAAGAGCCGAGGAATCCATCCGCAAATCATAGCATATTGCATTCAACACGGATTGCTGTTTCAGTCAGAGAACGCCAATGATGTTATTTTTGTCGGATACGATACCAAAGGAACCCGGCGTTATGCAGCGCTGCGCTCCATGACTACGAATTACAAGGGCGAGGCAACCGGCAGTGATAAGCACTTTTCCTTTGCACTGGTTGCGGATGACAGACCAGTTAGAGAGGTTCATGTCTTTGAGGCCGCGATTGATGCCATGAGCTATGCATCGCTGAAAATCATGTATCACAAAGACTGGAGAAAAATCGCGTATCTGTCGCTGGCAGGCGTGTTCGCGAGTAAACGGGCGAATGTAGTGCCGGTGGCGCTGGAACAGTTTTTGAAAGACCACCCGCAGATTACGAAGGTGGTTCTGCATCTGGATAATGACCGAGTGGGTCGGCAAGCGGCGGAAAGTATTATGGGCGGCTTAGATAAGAAGTATACGGTCCTGAACCGCCCGCCGCGAGCCGGAAAAGATGTGAACGATTATCTGCGAATGGAGATTGTAAATCGGAATAGAAAGGAGCGAGAACGATGATGGACATTAAAATCTATCAGATCAATTTGAGCAGAGATGACGACCGGGTTGCATTCCTGGGACTGTCCCAGCTTGATAAGTTTCAGGAGAGTTCGAAAGTGAACAGTGAGATTTACGATAAAGTGTTTGAGGGAGCGGTTGAGGCTGATACGCTGGAAGGCGTATATCAGATGTTCAACGGTGACTGCCCGGAAGATTTTCAGGGACACTCGCTGTCGGTTTCTGATGTGGTCGAGATTGTTGGCGGCAAAGATGCTGGATTCTATTTCTGTGACAGCATTGGCTTTCAGCGGGTTGAGTTTGACCATGATCAGACACAGAAACTGGATACGGGAATGCTGCGTGTTGTTCTGGTAGAGCCGGGCAAGGCAGCGCGTGTTGCAGAGATTGATGGTTCGCTGGAAGGGATGCAGAAAACGGTTAGCGGTTATATTCAGGCGGTCTATCCGTTTGAAGAAACTGTGTGTCTGGTCTGCAATGAGGAAGGCAAGCTGCAGGGACTTCCGCTGAACCGCGCCCTGCGGGATGAAGACAATCGCATCTATGATATTGTGGCGGGAACCTTTTTTGTGTGCGATTGCAGTACGGAGAACTTCAAGAGTTTGAGCGAGGAACAGCTGAAGCGCTACACCGAAAAGTACAAGC
>OIWM01000582.1_pt1 | contig 43291 bp, 34 predicted proteins | sample 1587451 | NCBI WGS metagenome assembly OIWM01 (sample SAMEA3888907, study PRJEB22519) | human gut metagenome | biome: human gut; feature: human-associated habitat; material: faeces | place: Denmark | collected 2011 | reverse complement strand
CCGCCGCAACCGGGTTTCCGCCGAAGGTCGAGCCGTGCATACCGCGGCCGAGAACGTCGGCACATTTTTCCGAAGCGGCAAACGCGCCGATCGGAAGTCCGCCGGCAAGGCCTTTAGCCATGGTCAACACATCCGGACGGATATCGTAATTCTGATAGGCAAACAGCTTGCCGGTGCGGCCGATGCCGGTCTGCACCTCATCGATGATGACGAGGATATCGCGCTTGCGGCACTCTTCGCCGACAAAGCGTGCAAAGCTGTTGTCGATGAGGTTCACGCCGCCCTCGCCTTGAATGACTTCGAGCATGACGGCGCACACGTCTCCCGTAAGCGACGCGGCAAACGCCGTAGCGTTGTTGTATTCGCAATATTTGAACCCGGCTGTAAACGGAAAAAAGTAGTTGTGAAACACCTCTTGCCCGGTTGCGGCAAGCGTGGTCACCGTTCTGCCGTGGAACGAGCGGTCAAACGTGATGATGGTGCTTCTGCCCTCGCCGTATTTGTCAAACGAATATTTGCGGGCAAGCTTAATGGCACCTTCGTTGGCCTCCGCGCCGGAATTGCAGAAAAAAACCTTGCTAAGCATAGTGCTTTTGGCAAGCTTTTCGGCAAGCAATGCCGTCGGTTCGCTGTAAAAATAGTTGGACATATGCTGAACCTTGCGAAGCTGTGCCGTGACCGCCGTGATATAGCCGCGGTTGGCCGTGCCGAGCGACAGCGTTCCGATGCCGCTTGCAAAGTCGATATACTTTTTGTTGTCGGCGGAAAAGAGTGTGGCGTTTTTGCCGTGATCGATCACGACGTCATACCGCCCATACGTATTCATGATATAATTCGAGTCAAGCTCTTTGATATAGGCCGCGTCCATAAAGTTCCTCCGTATAGTTATTCGATAATCATCGTGCCGATACCTTCGTTGGAAAGCATTTCGATAAGAATCGAGTGAAGCAGCCTGCCATCGATGATATGCGCACGCTTGACGCCGTTTTTCACGCACATCTCACAGCAGTTGATTTTAGGAATCATACCGCCGGAAATGACGCCTTCTTCCTTCAGTGCGGCAATTTCGTCCAGCTTCACCTCGGGAATGAGCGTATCGTCGTCGTGCAGGTCACGCATAAGACCGCGCGTGTTGGTCAAAAGAATCAGCTTTTCCGCACCGAGCGCAATAGCGATTTTGGCCGCGGCCGTGTCGGAATTGATGTTGTACACGTCGCTTTCGCCGTCTACACCGGCGGCCACCGTCGCGATGACCGGAATAAAACCGGCGGCGATGTTGTCGGTGATGATTTTGGTGTTGACCTCGGTAATCTCGCCGACCGCGCCGTAATCGTTTTTGCCGTCGTCAAGCTTTTTGGCTTTGATCATGCCGCCGTCGATGCCCGAAAGGCCGACTGCACTGCCGCCGATGGAGGTAATCTTGTTGACAAGATCCTTGTTGGTCTTGCCGGCAAGCACCATCTGAACGACCTCTATGGCCTCTTCGCCGGTGTAGCGAAGCCCGTTGATAAACTGCGTTTCGATGCCGAGCTTGTCAAACATAGACGTAATTTCCGGGCCGCCGCCGTGAACCATGACCACGTTGATGCCGACAAGTCTTAACAGCACAAGGTCGGAAATGACCGCGTCCTTTAAGCCTTCGTTTTCCATAGCGTTGCCGCCGTATTTGACAACGATGGTCTTGCCGTAGTATTTTTGAATGTAAGGCAGGGCTTCGATAAGCACCTTTGCCTTGTCAATGTTGGAAATAAACATAGCCGTTGCTCCTTGCTTTTTACAGTCTGAATATCTGAGCTTTCTTAACTGCGGTAATCGCCGTTGATGCGGACATATTCGTAGGTGAGGTCGCAGCCGTAAGCCGTGGCGCACGCATCGCCCATATTCATGTTGACATCCATCACAATGGAATCTTTTAACAGAATTTCTTTGGCTTTATCCTCGTCAAAGCCGACGCTGCCGCCGTTTTTGCAGACGTTGATCTCGCCCGCGTCGGAGATAAAGCTAACGTCCACTTTATGCGGATCAAATTCCACACCGGCATAGCCGAGTGCGCATAAAATACGTCCCCAGTTGGCGTCCGCGCCGAACATGGCCGTTTTGACAAGCGGCGAATTGATGACCGATTTGGCAAGGATGCGTGCGTTTTCAAGCGTATCGCAGCCATGCACGCGGCATTCGAGAAGCTTGGATGCACCTTCGCCGTCAGCCGCCATTTTGCGTGCCAAATATTTGCAGACATATTCGAGAAGTGCTTCAAAGGCTTTGCCGCTTTCGCTGTCCGGGTCGTCGATAAGTGCATTTCCGGCAAGTCCCGATGCCATGACGCTGAAGGTATCGTTGGTGCTGGTGTCGCCGTCCACGCTGATCATGTTGAACGTGCGATCGGCCACGCGCTTGAGAAGTGTCTGCAAGGCCTCCGACGAAATATTCGCGTCGGTGGTGACAAAGCAGAGCATAGTCGCCATATTCGGCTGGATCATGCCGCTGCCCTTGCTCATGCCGCCGATTTTCACCTTCACGCCGTCGATCACCGTTTCGGCGGCAATCTGCTTTAAGCGCGTGTCGGTGGTCATAATGGCACTGGCGGCGGCATAGCCGTTTTCCGCATCATAGCCGAGCGAATCGCAAAGTGCCGGAATGCCGCTTAAGATCGGTTCGAGCGGCAGCGGCTCGCCGATTACGCCGGTGGAGGTGATGATGATATCGTTCTCATCGATGCCAAGCTGCGCCGCAAGAGCGGCACACATGGCGTTGGCCTTGTCCACACCGTCGGGATTGCAGGTGTTGGCGTTGCCGCTGTTGCAGATGGCGGCACGAGCCATGCCGTTTTTCAAATGCTCCCGCGTGACCGTGATCGGTGCGCCGTAGACCTTGTTGGTGGTGTAAATGGCGGCAGCATTGCAGAGCTTATCGGCCAAAATCAACGCCAAATCTTTTTTGCTCTTGTTTTTGCGAAGCCCGCAATGAATGCCGGAAGCACGAAAGCCGGCCGGATAGGTCACGCCGCCCTCAATGCGTTTGATGTTTGTTTCGTTCATATCGACTCAAATCTCCTTCTCGCTGTTTCGGTATCAGAACGACGGCGGAAGCATGGAAATGCCTTCGTCCTCGGGAAGCCCGAAGCGAATGTTCATGTTCTGAATGGCCTGTCCGGCCGCACCCTTGACCATGTTGTCGATGACGCTGGTGATGACTGCCGTCGAGGTATGTTCGTCAAAATGCAAGGATATATCGCAATAGTTGGAATAATGCACGTTTTTGATGTTGGCAAACGAGCCGAGCGGCATGACGCGCACGAATTTTTCGTTTTTGTAGAACGCCGTATAGGCTTCATGCAGCGTTTTGAGCGTCACGCCGGGCGCGGCTTTAACATAGATGGTGGACAAAATGCCGCGGTTGACCGGCAAAAGGTGCGGCACAAATGTCACGTTCACCTTTTTGCCGCAGAGAAGCGACAGCGTCTGTTCGATTTCCGGCGTATGGCGGTGGCAGGCAGCCTTGTAGGCCGCAAAGGCCTCGTTGGTGTCCGGAAAATGCGTGTTCTGCGAAAGACCGCGGCCAGCGCCCGTCACGCCGCTTTTGGAATCGAGGATGATGCCGTTTGACGCGTCACAGAGCTTTTCTTTTAAGGCCGGCATAAGACCAAGCGCGATGCTGGTCGGATAGCAGCCGGGATTGGCGATAATGTCAACGCCCGGAATGCTCTCGCGGTTGATTTCCGGCAGGCAATAGAGCGCCTTTTTGTGAAGCGCCGGATGCTTGAACGGCAGGCCATACCACTTGGTATAATCGGCCTCCTCGGTCAGGCGGAAATCCGCGCCGAGGTCGATTAACACCTTGCCCTTTTCGTCGGTTTTGACGGCAAGCTCTTCGGAAAGGCCGTGCGGAAGGGCGGCGAAAATCACGTCGCTTGCTTCGATGACGCTGTCCATGTTGCCTAAAAGATGCTCTTTTTTGGTCGTGAGAGCCGGATAAACCGATTCGAGCGTCTGTCCCTCAAACGAGGTCGAAGAAACTGCCGAAACCTCGGCATAGCGGTGCGCCGCAAGAAGGCGGAACAGCTCCGCACCGGCATAGCCGGTCGCGCCGATAATGCCGACCTTTACTTTCTTGTTTTCTGTCATACTGTCACTCTTTTTCTGCGCTTCTTGGCGCGTTTTATTCGTTTTCTTCCAATTCCTCGGAAGCTAAAAAATCCTCTAATTTTTCGATCTGACGCTTAACGGCCTCCGGTGCGGGACCTCCCACACAAGCGCGTCCCTTGACGCACGCCGCAAGATCGACCGCCGCGTAAACGCCCTCGTCGAACACGTCCGACACCGCTTTATAATCGGCAAGCGGCAGCGTTTCGAAGCTCTCGTTTTTCTCGATGCAGAGCGCGACAAGCTCGCCGACAATCTTATACGCCGTGCGGAACGGCAGTCCCTTTTTCACCAAATAATCGGCACAGTCGGTGGCGTTGATAAAGCCGAATCCGGCGGCATTTCTCATGCGTTCCTTACGGAAAGAAGCCGTCGCAAGCATCTCGTTAAAAATCGAAAGGCACAGCTTCACGTTGTCAAGCGCGTCAAAAACCGTCTCCTTGTCCTCCTGCATATCCTTGTTGTATGCAAGCGGAAGTCCTTTCATGACGGTAAAAAGCGCCATAAGCGAGCCGTACACGCGGCCGGTCTTGCCGCGCACAAGCTCCGCAATATCCGGATTTTTCTTCTGCGGCATGATGGACGAGCCGGTAGCAAACGCGTCGTCTAACTCCATATAGCCGAATTCACTGCTGCACCACAAAATAACCTCTTCCGAAAAACGCGACAGGTGCATTTGAATCATGGACAGATCGAATGCAAATTCGAGTACGAAATCGCGGTCGCTCACACCGTCAATGCTGTTGTCGGTCACATCGTCGAAACCGAGTTCGCGACAAACCTCATACCGGTCGATCGGATAGGTCGTTCCGGCAAGCGCACACGAGCCGAGCGGCAAAATGTTGGTTCGCGCATAGCAATCGTCTAATCTCAGCACATCGCGCTTAAACATTTGCGCATAGGCAAGCAGCTCATGCGCCAGCGTCACTGGTTGGGCACGCTGCAAATGCGTGTAGCCGCTCATGACGGTGTCGGTGTTGTCTTTCGCGATACCGATGACTGTCTGCATGAGGTTCATGACAAGCTCTTTGACGGCCTTTATCTCATCGCGCAGATACATGCGCATATCGAGCGCAACCTGGTCGTTGCGGCTGCGCGAGGTGTGAAGCCGCTTTCCGGCGTCACCGATGCGTTCGGTTAGCACCTGCTCGACAAACATATGAATATCCTCCGCCTTGGGGTCAAACGTCAGCGTGCCGCTTTCAAGGTCAGCCAAAATGCCCTCTAAACCGCGGATGATGCGTTCGCTTTCGCTTTTATCGATGATACCGGTATCGCCGAGCATTTTGGCGTGCGCCATGCTGCCGGTGATATCCTGTTTATACATACGGCTGTCGAAGGAAATCGACGAGTTGAAATCGTTGACGCGCTCGTCCTCTTCCTTTTTGAACCGTCCCTGCCACATTTTCATGTTGTGCGTCCAATCCTTTATATAAATTTCCTGTTTTACAGAGCCGTGATTTTTACGTGATAAAGCTCCACTTCCGCTTTTTCAAGCGCGAAATACAGACCGCCGCACGCATCGATTGTTTCAAACGCGTGCGTTTTTTCGTCAAGCGTGATTGCAAGCGTATGCGCCTTATAGTCGGTTTTCACGGTAAGCGCGCGCGGCGTTTCCGACGCGGCAAGCGTAAACCAGTGCGTATGCGCGCCCTGCCATTCGTTCGGCATTTCGCAGGCCGCCATAAGCCCGATGCTCGCCTCTTTTTGCGCACGGAGCGTAAAGGTTGCAAGATAGCCCGAAAGACCGGCAAGCGTATCCTGCGAAGCGATCCCGACAAGGGAGATCCCGTCGGAGCTTAGGGTCAGGTGCCTTGCGAAAGCGTCTGTTTCAAATCCGTATTTTGCCGGTACAAGACCGGTCGCGCCGCCGGTCACACTCTCGTAACCAAGATCGACAAGCCGTTTTTTCGATTCAAAATCTTCTTCATACACGGTATCGCCGGAGTTGCAGGATCTTTTCGGCGCATCCGCGACCGGCTTTGTCATATCAAGCGTAACCGACCCGAAGCCGGACAGCAAAATATGCCGGATATGCGGAGAATTTCGCAAAACATCGTTGCTTTTCCACAGCCGTATGCTCGGATACCAAAACGCCGGGCACGGCCAAAGCAGCGTTTCCGGGTCACTTGCGGTATCGAGCGCGTCCGAGCCGCCGCCGTAGCCATGGTGTCCCACCTGCAAAAACTCGCTTGCAAGGTCATTTTTTTCGTAGCGGTTCGCCACAATATCCGACGAAAGCGGCATGGCGTCGCCCAAGAACAAGATCCGCCGTCCGGCAAAATCCGCACGGAAGATGAGCGACGAATCGTTGAAGTTGGAGAACACGTTCGGCAAGTAATCGTCCGGCGTGTAAAGCATATCGATATCCAAACCGGCGAAGGAAAACTTCATGCCGGTGCGTGCCGTTACAAGCGCCGTGCCGTATGCCCCAATTTCCGGCAGCAGCGTATCAAAGACTTCATGAGGGTATTTTACGTTGAATTTGTCCGGGACGATGTTGTATACAAGGCTTTCAAGGACAATGTCGTCCTTGTGTTCTTTCCAAAGCCGGCAGAACACCGTCGTGTGGTCGTCGTGCAGATGCGTGATAAACCACGCCGCAATCACCGGCTTTTCGCCCGTGCTTTGCGCACGCAAAAGGTCGTATAACCGCTCACTTTCCTCGTAATCGTCCATGCCGCCGTCCACCATCACAAACCGGCCGTCAGCCGTGCGAAGCACATACGACATACCGCAGTCTGCACTCATGCAGGCCACGCGGTTCTGGGTAAGAAGCGGCGCTTCCGTCTGCGCGCCCGTTTCATGCACCGGGAACGCGGAAAAATAGTCGTTTCCGGTTTCGCACGTCACGCGGATCTCGCGTTTTTTCGGATAAAAGCGGACGCTTATAAAATCCTCGCCGGAAAGTGCGAAATAAAACGCATTCTCGCCGATGCTGTTTGCCGCCGTTTTTTCAGCGTCCTTTGAAAGCAAGCCGACCACGCAGTCAAAATCTTCGCGGCAGGCATCCGTCAGCACAAAAAGCACCGATTTTTCATCGATTTCGGTTTTGTTTCCGGCAAAACCGGCCGCCTTTAGCAGCTTTTCAAGGTCTTTCATAAAGTCTCCCTGTACGAAGCATAGGGCAAGATCTGCTCTTACCCTATACCCATGCGCAAATTGCGGTTAATCTCTTATTTCTTTTCCCAGTTCTGCTTTGCTTTCGCGCGGACAGCAATCGGCAGACCGTACAGATTGATGAAGCCTGCGGAATCCTTTTGGTCGTAGACATGATCTTCGCCAAAGGTGGCGATTTCTTCGGAATACAGCGAATAGTCGCTCCAAACGCCGGCCTTGATAATGTTGCCCTTGTATAACTTTAACTTCACCTTACCGGTCACGGTCTCCTGCGTTTTATCCACAAACGCGCTGAGTGCTTCGCGAAGCGGCGTGAACCATTGGCCGTTGTAGACAAGTTCGCCGAACGTGATGGCAAGCTCTTCTTTCTTGTGCGCCGTCATCTTGTCAAGGCAGATCGTTTCGAGGTATTCATGTGCAGCATACAGAATTGCACCGCCGGGCGTTTCATACACACCGCGGCACTTCATGCCGACAAGCCGGTTTTCCACGATATCGAGAAGGCCGATGCCGTTGGCACCGCCAACCTCGTTGAGCTTCAAGATGATATCCTTTGCCGACATTTTTTCATCGTTCAAGGCAACTGGAACGCCCTTTTCAAAATCGAGCGTGATGTAGGTCGGCGCATCTGGTGCATCGATCGGCGAAACGCCCATTTCGAGGAAGCCCTTCTTTTCGTAAAGCGGCTCGTTTCCGGCATCCTCCAAATCAAGGCCTTCGTGCGAAAGGTGCCACAAGTTCTTGTCCTTGGAGTAGTTGGTCTCACGGTTGATCTTGAGCGGAATGTGATGCGCTTCGGCGTAATCGATCTCCTCGTCACGGCTCTTGATGTTCCATTCACGCCACGGAGCGATGATCTTCATATCCGGTGCGAAAGCCTTGATGGCAAGCTCAAACCGAACCTGGTCGTTACCCTTGCCGGTGCAGCCGTGGCAGATGGCGTCCGCGCCCTCTTTTTTGGCGATCTCGACAAGACGCTTTGCGATAACCGGACGTGCAAAGCTCGTGCCGAGCATATATTTTTCATACAAAGCACCGGCCTTGACAGTCGGGATGATGAAATCGTCCACAAATTCATCCGTCAGATCCTCGATGTACAGCTTGGACGCGCCCGTCGCAAGTGCCTTTTCTTCGAGACCTTCGAGCTCGTCCGCCTGGCCGACATTGCCCGAAACGGCGATGACTTCGCAGTTGTCATAGTTTTCCTTTAACCACGGAATGATGATCGACGTGTCCAAACCGCCGGAATATGCCAAAACGACTTTTTTGATACCTTTCATTGCAATCACCTTTTCTGTTATCGCGCTCACGTAAGCGAGCTTTTATTTTTTCTAAATTGTACCACCGAACCGCGAAAAAATCAAGTGTTTCTTATTCAAATTTACAAAATTTATGCAATTTGGGACATTTGTCAAGAAAAGCCGTACATATCGTGCTTTACAATGCATTTTGCACAAGCATTTTTGTATATTCTTGTGCATATTCAAAATTATATGCATATTATCGCGTATATTTTTCCGCTTATGCAAAAAAATTTCTGCCGTCACGTTTTTTGCCTTGCAAACACAAAACAGATTTGTGCAGAATATAAACGAACAAAGCGCACAAAACACAATGCGCTGAAAGGAGCAAACGAAAAAATGCAAAAGTTTTCAAAAAAACGATGGCTCAGCCTTGCCGCCGGTCTTCTCTGCTTTTCTCTGACAGCGGCCGCGGTTACAAGCTATTCGTGGTATTTCAAGCCGACAACCGGCCATGCGATTCCCGAGGTCATTCCGGAGGCAAGCCGCTTTATCGGAGACCATGCGGTCATTTATCTCGGTTCGCCGGAGGAAAAACGCGTGTATCTGACGTTTGATGCCGGATACGAAAACGGCAACGTCGAAAAAATCTTAAATGTATTAAAAGAAAAAAACGTGCCGGGTGCTTTCTTTATTCTGCCGCAATTGGCAAGGGAAAATACCGCTTTGGTACAGCGGATGCATGACGAAGGGCATCTTGTCTGCAACCACACCAAAACGCACCGCGACATGAGCAAAATCACGGATTTTGATGCGTTTGCCGCAGAGCTTCGCGCCGCCGAAGACATTTTGCGCGAAAACACGGGACTCGAAATGGACAAATTTTATCGGCCGCCGGAGGGACGTTTTTCCGAGCAGAATCTGGAATTTGCCGATCGGCTCGGCTACACCACGGTCTTTTGGAGTCTTGCGTATGCGGATTGGGACAACGAAAAGCAGATGTCGCCCGAGCGTGCGCTCGATTTGATTTTGGCACGCACGCATAACGGCTGTGTGGCACTGCTGCACCCGACCTCCGCCACCAATGCCGCCATTTTGGGACGCTATATCGATGCGCTCCGCGCCGACGGCTACACGTTCGGGTCGCTGACCGAGCTTGCCGCAACGCCGGATCGTGCCGACAAGGCCGCAAAGCCCGAAGCCTTCGAGAAAGGTGGTGACAGGCATGAAGCACCGGAACAAACGAAACGTGTCAAAGCTGATTAAACGCGGCATTTGTGCGTTCCTCAGCACGCTTCTCATCGCCTCCGGCCCGGTTTTGGCAAGCGACGCGCCGCATAGTCACATTTTTGCCGCCAACCGCTCGGCCGGAAAATACGTTGCCATCACGTTTGACGACGGGCCGCACCCGGTCTACACCGAAAAAATTTTGGCGATTCTTGCCGAAAATCACGCCAAAGCCACGTTTTTCGTGGTCGGGCAGAACGCCGAGCGTTATCCGGAGCTGATCACCAAAGAATTTGAAGCCGGGCACGAGATCGGCAATCACACGTATTCGCATCCGAACATGAAAAAGATCGGCGTTTCCGAAGCCATTGCCGAGATCGAGCGGACGCAGGAGATTGTGCACGACATCACCGGCGTGTATCCGAAGGTATTCCGTTCGCCGGGCGGCATTTTCTCGGATGAGCTTGTTTCGGCGGTGGAGGGCATTTCCTGCAAGCCGGTATCCTGGTCGTGGCGGCAGGACACGCGCGATTGGTCAAAGCCGCCGGTGGAGAAGGTCGTACGCACGGTGCTGGACAATCTGCGCGACGGCGACATCATTCTGTTTCACGATTTCAACACCAAAGGCAGTCCGACGCCCGATGCATTAGCCGTGATCCTGCCGGAGCTTGTCAAGCGCGGCTACTCGTTTGTCACGGTTTCGGAGCTTGGCACGCTGAAAGACGGCGTTTGCACGTCGGAACAAACCAATTGAAAGTTGAAAATTAAGGGAGACGGGGCTTAACCGAAGCTTTGTGCGCTGATAGTAGCTGCGGCGACAATTCGCCTTCCCTGTGCAAGGGAAGGTGGCGCACGAAGTGCGCCGGAAGGGTTGTCCAAAACCGGAAGGGTTGCCCAAAAGCACAAGCTTCTCAGAAACGCGAAAAGCACCGCAGGAATCCTGCGGTGCTTTGGTGCTTTATGCGTTATTTCTTGCTTTTCTTGCGCATATTGATGGCAATGTTGTTGAAGATGTTCCACAGCGGACCTGCAAGGCAGACCGAAGAGAACAAACCGGCAACGATGCCGACGATAAGCGGCAGCGCGAAGTTCTTGATGGAAGTAACGCCGAGAATATACACCATACCGATGGTCAAAAGCGTTGTAACGGTGGTGTTTATCGAACGGCCGAGGGTGCTGCGGATACCGTCGTCCACCTTTTCGGCAAACGATACGCCGCGGCCCATGACTTTGTCGTTTTCACGGATACGGTCAAAGATGATAATGGTCGCATTGATCGAATAACCGAGAATGGTAAGAAGGGCGGCGATGATGGTGGAGTTTACCGGAATGTGGAGAAGCGAATATGCCACAAGCATAACAAAAATGTCATGGACAAGGCAGGCAATCGACGCAAACGCCGAGCTGATCTTGAAGCGGAACGCGATATACACAAGCATTAAGATAACAGCGGCAACCGTTGCCATAACGGCAGACTGCTTAAGGCCTGCGCTGACTTCGGCACTGACCGTATCGATCGAACGCCAGGAAGCGTTTTCAAAGCGTGCGGTGATAGCATCGGTAATGTCGGTGCGGAGCTTGGAAACGACGCCGGTGGATTCAAAGGAAACCGAAAGGTCAGAGCCGTTTGCCGTAACCGTTAAGCCGGCCGGTGCTTCGTCCAAGGCTTCAAGTGCGGCCTTGACGGCAGTCACATCGTCGTCCGACCAGGTTTTGGCTTCTTCGCCTTCAGCGGCAGAGAACGAAAAGACCTTATCGGTTGCGGTGTTGCTTTGGGCAGCGGCGGCATCCGGATACAGTTCGGCAAGCTTTGCGTCGATGGCAGCGGCAATCGCATCGGTGTTATCGTCGTTATCGATCACAAGCGTGCGGATGGTGACAATGTCTCTTTCGCCGGAAACACGGATGGAAGAAAACTTATCCGCGCCGATGATGGCTTTGACCTCTTGCTCGATGGCAGCTTCGTCTTCTTTGGTAATGGAGGTGCCCATATTATAGGAAATTTCCGTACCGCCCGCGAAATCAACGTCCAAGTTGAAGCCGCGCACGAAGAAGGATACAATACCGAGAATGACGACGGCAATGACGATGCCGAAGAAAATTTTCTGATGTTTGATAAAGCTGAATTTTTTCACGATACGTCACTCCTTTCCCATTAAACCGTTTTCTTGGCCGCACCGAACAGCTTCGGGCTGACCTTGAAAGCGACAAAGGCGTTTAAGAGGACTCTCGTAACGACAAGAGCGGTAAACAGGGAGATAACAACACCGATAAACAGCGTTTTTGCAAAGCCCTGAACCGAACCGGTACCGAAGTTCCACAGAACGACGGAGGCGATAAGCGTGGTAACGTTGGCATCCAAAATCGCGGTGAACGCGCGGTTAAAGCCGGATTGGACAGACGCACGCAGCGTCTTTCCGGTGCGAAGCTCTTCCTTGATTCTTTCGTAGATAACGACGTTGGAGTCAACCGCCATACCGACGGTAAGGATGATACCGGCGATACCCGGAAGCGAAAGCGTGATCTTGGTTGCGGCAAGCACAACGCCGAAAATGGCCGTGTAAGCCACAAGCGCAAGACAGGAAATAAAGCCCGGCAAGCGGTATAAGAGAATCATGTAGACCATGACGAGGATCACGCCGATAAGACCTGCCACAAGGCTGCTTCTCAAAGCATCCGAGCCCAGGGAGGCGCCGACCGAGCGCAGTTCCTTTTCTTCAAAGGCAACCGGCAGCTGACCGGACGAAATAAGGGTTGCAAGCTCCTTGGCACCGGCTTCGTCAAACGAACCGGAAATGACGCAGTTCGTATCGTCGATACGCTGTTCGACCGACGGACGGGAGATGGTATCTTCATCGAGCTTAATGGCGATGTAGTTGGTACCGTCGGCTTTCTTTGCGGCCATGCGTTCGGTCGCATCGGCAAAAGAAGCGCGGGCTGCTTCGTTGAATTCGAGCGAAACATACCATTCGCTGCCGACCGAGTTCTGGTTTAACTGACCGTAGATAGCTTGAGCGGATTTCACGTCCTTGCCTTCGACAACGACGTTGCCGTCGGAATCTTGAAAGACGAGCTTTGCGGTAGAACCGAGCGTCTTGACGGCATCTTCGGGATTGGTAACGCCGGGGATCTCGATACGGATGGAATCCGTGCCGACCTTGGAAACGGTGGCTTCGTTCTGATTCATGCCGTCGAGACGTTTACGCATGATATTGATGGCCTTTTCGACGGCTTCATCCATGTTTACGTCGGTGCCCTCTTCGGGGATTGCCTTAAACGTGATGGAAGAACCGCCCACAAGGTCGAGTCCTTTGCTGATGGTGTCCTCTTCAAACACGCCCGAAAGTGCCGTACCGCGAATGCCGAACAGAGCGACCAAAACGACAAGGGTAATGCACAATAGAGTCAGTATCAGGGAACAAACGCTGTTTTTCATTGAATTCTTTCTTCCTTTCCGTGAATAAGTCACTTGTAGTTAGTATTATACCTTTTTCGGAGCAATAAGTCAACACTTTTTCTAAAAATAATTCCAAAGTTGCCGAAGAATTCTGTAAAAAATCCTGAAAATGCGCCAAATTTTGCCGAAAACGGGCAGAAAAAACGGCGGCTTGCAGAAGCTTTTCCGCAAACCACCGTGTCATTCAAACGTGATTTAAGTGTGTTTTAAGCGTTTTCCGAAGTGCCGACGGCCGTCAGGTCTCTGCCGTCCGGGTCAAATGAGCCGGTCTTGCGGTACTTCACCACATCGCCGTCGAGATACGCTTCGATGACATCGCCCGCGCCGAGCTTTCCTTCTAACAGCTCAATCGAAAGGCTGTCCTCGATCTTGCGCTGCATGGCGCGCCGCAACGGTCTTGCACCGTAAACCGGGTCAAAGCCCTCTTTGGCAAGGAAGCCGACCACCTCGTCGGTAAACGTGATCTTCATCTTCATGCTTTCGATGCGTGACGTGATTTCGCCGAGCATCAGGCGTGCAATCTTCCGGATATTCTCGTCCGACAGCTTATGGAAGATGACAATCTCATCGATACGGTTGAGAAATTCCGGACGGAACGCCTTTTTCAACGCCTCCATCACGTTTTCCGCCGCCTTTTGTTCGGCGCGTTTGCCGGAATCGCCGCTTTGCGCAAAGCCGAGCGTTTTTGGTTCGGCAAGCGAGCTTGCGCCGAGGTTGGAGGTGAGGATGACCACCGTGTTTTTGAAATCCACCACGCGGCCGTGGCTGTCGGTAAGCCGGCCGTCCTCCAAAATCTGCAAGAGGATATTGAACACATCCGGATGCGCCTTTTCGATTTCATCGAACAGCACCACCGAATATGGGTTGCGGCGCACCTTTTCGGTCAGCTGTCCTGCCTCGTCGTAGCCGACATAGCCGGGCGGCGAACCGATGAGCTTGGAAACGCTGTGCTTCTCCATATATTCCGACATATCCACGCGGATAATGGCGCTTTCACTGCCGAACAAGGCTGCGGCAAGGGCTTTGGAAAGCTCGGTCTTGCCGACGCCGGTCGGGCCGCAGAAGATGAACGAGCCTTGCGGCCGTTTGGGATCCTTCAAGCCGGTTCTGCCGCGGCGGATGGCGCGTGCCACTACCTCGACCGCTTCCTCTTGGCCGATGACGCGTTCCTTTAAGATTTTATCGAGGTTGAGTAACTTCTCACTTTCCTCTTTTTCGAGCTTGGTGACCGGGATTTTTGTCCACTGTGTCACGATTTCCGCAATATCCTCACTGCCGATGGAGGGCATATTCGACCCGTCCGTGCGGTGCTTCCAGGTGTTTTTGCGCGTTTCAAGCTCGGCCGACAGCGTGTTTTCGATGTTGCGCAGCTCCGCCGCCTTTTCGAACTCTTGGGCGCGGACGGCTTCCTCTTTATCGGCGTGCGTTTTCTTGATTTTTTCCTCCAGCTCACGCAAATCGGGCGGCGCGGTGATTTCGCCGATACGCTTTTTGGAGGCGGCTTCGTCAATTAAGTCGATGGCCTTGTCCGGCAGGAAACGGTCGGTAATGTAGCGTGCCGAAAGGTTCACGGCCGCGTCGATGGCTTCGTCGGTAATCTTGATTTTGTGGTGTGCTTCGTATTTGCTTCTTAAGCCTTTTAAGATTTCCACGGCCTGTTCGGCGGTCGGTTCGCCCACCATGACCGATTGGAAACGGCGTTCGAGCGCGGCGTCCTTTTCGATATGCTTGCGGTATTCGTCGATGGTGGTTGCACCGATGACCTGGATTTCGCCGCGTGCAAGAGCCGGCTTTAAGATGTTGGCCGCATCAATCGCACCTTCGGCACTTCCGGCGCCGATGATTGTATGGATTTCATCGATGAACAGAATCACGTTGCCGGCTTTTTTGATTTCGGCCATCACGCTCTTAATGCGTTCTTCGAATTCGCCGCGGTATTTGGCTCCGGCAATCATGCCCGAAAGGTCGAGCGCGACCACGCGTTTGTCGGCGACCGTTTCGGGAACGACGCCCTCGGCGATCTTTTCGGCAAGGCCTTCCACGACCGCCGTTTTGCCGACACCCGGCTCACCGATTAAGCACGGATTGTTCTTGGTGCGGCGCGACAGAATCTGCAACACACGGCCGGTCTCTTCTTCCCTGCCGATGACCGGATCGATTTTTCCTTCTCTGGCCAGTGCCGTCAAATCCGTTCCATAGCTGTCAAGCGTCGGCGTTGCGCTTGCGCCTTTGCTCTTTGTGCCATGCGCCGAAGAGCCGCCGGACGCGCCGAGCGGCCGTTCGCCGCCCTCGATGGAGGCAAGCGCTTCGTTGTAAAGCTCCGCCGCGTTCACGCCCTCGTTTTTGAGAAGCCGCACAGCGACGCTGTCGGATTCCTTCAAAAGAGCCATGAGGATATGCTCGGTGCCGATGAAGCTTTGGCCGGTCATACGGGCAAGCTCGGCCGAGCCTTCGATGATGCGTGCGGCACGCGGCGTGGATTCGGGCAGCACGCCGTCGAGCGGTTCGCCCGTGCCGATGCTTTCGCCGATGGCTTCCACGACTTTTTCGTAGGTAATGCCTTTGGCGGCAAGGAGGTTGGCGGCAATCGACGTTCCTTTATATAAAAGCCCCATAAAAATATGCTCGGAGCCGATATAGGTGTGTCCGAGCTTGGACGCCGATTCGGCGGCGGCATTGAGTGCCGCTTGGGCGTTTTCGGTAAAACGGTAATTCATAAAACATCTTCCTTTCTTGCAAGGGAGTTTGGAGATTTTTTATGCGGCAAACACGCGCCGCACATAATCGGCACGGCATTCGTCGCGTTTTTCGGGCGTTTTGGCGTCCGGATATTTTTGAAGAATATGCGCCGGCATGACCGAAAACAGAAGGCTTATCAAATTGATAGACTCCGCTTCGGGAATCACGCCGCAGACGGCACCGAAACGCACGTTGGAAATGAGTCTGGCGGCTTCGGCGGTATCGAGCTTACGCGCATAGCGCAGCGTGCCGAACGAACGCCACAGCTTATCGGCGGTATCGCCGTTTTTGTCGGCTAACATCTGCGCGCGAAGCTCACGTTCCTTGGCGACGATCTGCTTGACCGCGCCGGTTAATTTCTCGATGGCATCCTTTTCGGAAATGCCGAGCGTGACTTGGTTGGACAGCTGATACAGACAACCGAGTGCTTCGCTGCCTTCGCCGTACATACCGCGCACGGTAAGGCCGATTTTGGTCATAAGCGCGGCAAGGCTCTTTATGTAGCCGTAAGCACTCAAGGCCGGCAAGTGCAGCATAACCGACGCACGAAGCCCGGTGCCGAGATTGGTCGGACAAGCCGTGAGATAGCCGAGTGTTTCATCAAAGGCAAGCGTCACACTTTCGGCAAGCGCATCGTCGGCACGCGACGCCGTTTCGTAGGCTTTTTCGAGGTCAAAACCGGGAACAATCGCCTGAATGCGCACATGATCCTCCTCGTTGATCATCACGGCAAGACTGCCGCTCTTATCGGTCACAAGCAGCCGCTTTAAGGGCGTTTCCGTGCAAAAATCGGGCGAGACCAAATGATCCTCCAACAACAGGCGTTTTCTTGTTTCGGGAGCACGCATATCGTAAACCACCAGTTCTTCTCCGAGGCCGACACGCAAGGCCTCCACCGTCTTTTGCGCGATGGCTTCGGAGGTGGCGGCGTCAAGCTTGGGCGTGAACGGAAAATCCTCCAAATTTCTGGCAAGACGCACCCGGGAGCTGATGACCACATCGTGACCGTTGCCTTGTATTTCATACCATTTCATTTGAATCATCCTTTCGTTTGCGAAGCTTCACGCATTGGCGGCGTGGTCGCCGTCGGAAGAATCGGTGTCCTGTTTTTCCGGCGTTTCGGGCGTTTTCGGCGTTTCGGAAGCTTTCGGCGTTTCCGTCGTTTCGGCAGCCGTTTCTTCTTTCTCCAAAGCACGGATAGCGTCCCGATACCCGGCCGCCTTTTCGTACTCTTGCGTTTCAATGGCGCGTTTTAGCAGCTCCTCAAGCTCAGCCTTGCGCACCTTTTTGGCGTGCTGTTCGGCACGGCCTTTCGGAAATTTTCCGGTGTGCGCAGTGTTGCCGTGCAGCTTTTTCACAGTCGGCGTGATGGCATCCTTAAAGGTGGTGTAGCATTTGGCACAGCCGGCCTTTCCGCCGTGCGTGAATTCGCTTAGGCGCATACCGCAGAACGGGCAGACCACCGCTTCCTTGAGAGAACCGGTGTGCGGCGTGCCAAGCATTCCGCCGAGCAATTCGCCGAACAGCGTATCGCCTTTTTCCGCAAACGCGAAGGGATTGAAGTTTTTGAAATTCTCGTCCAAAAGGCCTTTTTCGGCGGCACAGTCATGACACAAATGCAATTCCGTGACCTTTCCGTTTTCGTTCGATGTATAATGGAAGGTTGCTTCCTTTTTTCCGCAGGATTGACAAAGCATAAAAATCTTCCTTTCCTATATGTATCTGTTATGTTCAATCTTTCGAATCGTTCTTAATTGTGCCGCAGGGTGCGAAGCGTTAGTAAAAACGCGCGCAAAATGTCGGCGCGCAGTGCGTCACGCTTGTCCGGCGCGGCATTTTCGAGCGTGCGGTCGGTGACGGCGGCATACATAAGGTGCGCTTCGCGTTCGGTGATCAAGCCTTCGTGAAGCAGCGACAGCAAAAGCGCCTTGGTGCTGCCTGCATCGATTTCCGAACCGATGGCGGCAAACGTATGCATGAGAAACGCATCGGCATTATCAAAATTGACCTTGGTAATCTTGACATAACCACCGCCGCCGCGCCGGCTTTCCACCATATAGCCGCGGCTGCTGCCGAAGCGTGAGGTGATGACATAATTGATTTGGCTCGGCACGCAGCCGACGCGCCCGGCAAGCTTGTTGCGCTGGATTTCCAACTCGCCGCCGTTTTCTTCAAGCATTTTTTCAATGAGTGCCGCAATGCGGTCGGTCATCGGGTTGCCCATGATTTCCGCTCCCTCTCGAATTCCGGAAGACCTTTTGACCTTCCTTGACTTTTCATGCACATAGTATACAACAAAAGTCAAAGAAAGTCAAAACTTACGAAAGTCAAAGAAAGTCAAAAATCAGCTTGTTTTTCAAGATTCAGCACTCGTTTCTCCCGTTTTCTCACGATTTTGCACATTTTCTTTCTTTTTTACGTTCTTCCCGTGCGGCTGCGCAAAACCGGTTTCCGGGCGGTCGGCACTCGGATACAAATTGTCATAGAAATCAGGGATGGTGCGTACATCGTCATACGACGCGTCATGGTATTCGTTAAAACGGGACGTTTTTTCACCGGACTGTTTCATGAGCAGATTCCTCCAAAAAAATTCTGAAATTTCGAAAAAAGACTTTATTATCGGGATAAACTGTGGTATACTGTATATATCATTCTGCAAACAGTGAAAGGAACGAGATTATGCCGCAGCAAAGACCGCCGCGCCGACCGATGCCGCAGGACACGGCCGCAGCGCAAAATGCCCGTGCGCGCGAACGCGCCATCCGTGCCGAGGAACAGCGAAAGATGCGCTATTACCGCCGCAAAAAGCGTGCCGAAACGCTTGCGTATGCCGCCCGTATTTTCTTTTTGGCCTTTTTGGCAAGCGTGATTGTCGGAATTTTGGCCGTTTTTCTTGTCAAACGCGATTTTTCCCGTGCACCGGAAAAGTTTTCCTATTCTTTGACCGTCAAAAAGGACGAAAAAACGGTTTCCTTAAAGAAAGGAACGACCGTGCGCAACAACACGTTATACGTTTCGCTCGAGGATCTGGCCGATCTCATCGGCTTTCGACTGATGGGCGACGCCAAAATCATGAACGCCGTGTTTTCCGACCTTTCGGACGACGAGCGCGTTTCGGTATATCTGGACACCGACAGCGCCGTATACGGCAAAACCGTGCGGCTTCTCGGTGCGCAAAGCTATTTTTCCGGTTCAAGCGGCGATGTATACGTGCCAATCTCGTTTTTGGAGAATTCCTTTGACAACGTCACGCTGACCGGCGTTCAAAAAGGCGCGCGCATCGATTACACCCTGACCGTTTCCGGCGAAAGCCGTCTCGGCTATTCGACCGACGCGCCGGTCCCGTTACCGGATGTTTCCGGCATCGACACCTCCACCCTGCCCGACAATGCGTTTTTGACCGACCTTTCCGCCTACGAAAAATATATGGATCCCGAAAACGCCGACGACTACATTCGCCTTATCAACAAGGATCATCCGCTCGGCAAAGACTACATTCCGCCGGATCTCACCGACATCTCCGACACGCGCAAGGACCGCAAAGCCGTTCAAATGCGCGAATACGCCGCAAAGGCACTCGACGCCATGTTCATCGAGATGCGTGCCGCAGGCTTCACCGACGTGTCCGTCACCAGCGCCTACCGCTCCTACAACTACCAGACCCAACGGTTCAACGACACCATGAACAACTACCTAAAGAGCTACGACCGCGACACTGCCTACGCCAAAACCGCCGCCGAGATCGCGCTTCCCGGCTGCAGCGAGCATCAGAGCGGTCTGTGTGCCGACCTGCACAATCTGCCTGCCGCCTCGCAGACCTTCGAATCCAAAGAGGTCTACAAATGGCTCATCAAGCACTGTGCCGATTTCGGCTTTATCTTACGCTACCCGAAAGATAAAGAAGATATCACCGAGATCATTTTCGAGCCGTGGCACTATCGGTTTGTCGGGCGGTATCACGCAAAACGCATCATGTCAAGCGGTCTTTGCTTGGAGGAATATTGCGAGCAGTATAACGTCGGGTTGGAATAAATCCTGCAAAACAAGCGCAAATCGTGTGTCATGCAAGTTCTTATCTGCATGACACACTTTTTTATTATCGGTTGAATTTATCGGGTAAGCTCCGGCATTCCGGCAAGCATATTTTCCAAAAAGATTCCGTAGCCTTTGGTCGGTTCGCCGACCAGCACGTGCGTGACCGCTCCGCACAGCTTGCCGTCCTGCACCACGGGACTGCCGCTCATGCCCTGCACAATGCCGCCGGTCAAGGCAATGAGATCCGGGTCGGTGATCTCCACCACAAAGCTTTTGGTGCCGTTTGACCGATGATCCACCTTGGAAAGGCGCACGGAGAATTCTCGGACGCCCTTGCCGTCGGGATTGGCAAAAATCGAAGCTTCGCCGTCATGCACTTCCTCGCGGCTTGCAACCGACAATGCTTTGCCGATGCCTTCGGGCGCTTCGTCCAACACGCCGTACACACCGAACGGCGTATTGCCGACCAATGTGCCGCGCTTTTCGGTATCGAAAACGCCTTTCAATTCACCCGGTGCGCCGGTTTTGCCTTTGACGATATCGGTAATGCCGACCTTCACCACCGTGGCGCGTAACAGCGGCATCAGCTCTCCGGTATCGATATCGCAGATGCCGTGACCAAGCCCGGCAAAGCAGCCGTTTTCGGGATTGTAATACGTCATCGTGCCGATACCGGCCGTGCTGTCACGCACCCAAATGCCGGTTTTGTAGCGTTTGTCCGAGAGGGACAGCACCGGCGTGACCTTGCAGGTGTGCGTAAGCCCTGCGCGCGTATAGGTCACCTCGAGCGGCTTGCCTTTGGAGGCCTCCACCGCTTCGGCAAGGGCTTCGACGGTGTTGATTTCCGTGCCGTTGACGTTTATGATCACATCGTTTTTACGGATTCCGGAAACCCGTGCCGGATTGACAAAGCCTTTGTCGGTTTCGATATCCGTGTCGCCGATGACGATTACGCCTTTGGTGAAAAACTTCACGCCGAACACATCGCCGCAAGGCACAAGCTTAACCTCCGGCACCACCTCGACCGTCACATTTTTGACCGGGATCGCGCCGAACAGCTTTGCGGTATATGTGTGCGTGCCGCTTGGCGTATCCGTGTCCGCCGTCTTTAATACAGAGGAAACTTCTTGTTCGCCGTACACCGTTTTTTCGGACGGAACGGCAATATGCGCCGTAAGCGCAAGGGCGCATAGCAAACACGCAAGATACGCAAGAGTATAGCGAAAAAACGCCGCACGCTTCCGCGCGCTTTGGTTTTGCTTCATTGTTTCAAGACCTTTCTTTTTACGCAAAGCGAAAAGCCGCTCTGCTTTGTCCTCTCATACTATTTGTGAAAATCGGAGCGAATATGTCATGAAAAATCTTAAAACCGTGACAGAAATTGTTTGAACGCGCGGACGTTATTTCCCTTATGCGTATTGTATCATAAGCGTATCGCAAAATTTGTCGATTTTTCAAAACAAAACCGTTCTGCTTGAAGTATTGCCGCAAAATCCGTTCATCATGCATGGCAAAGATTCCGCGGCAGTTTATGTCACAATTGTAAATAATTGCCTTTTTCAAGCTTTCCGCTCTCGTTTTATGGTATGATATTAGAAGAAGAAACGCCGCCGCATGGCGGACGCAATCGGAGGAAAAACTATGTCCAAAACCATCGTACTTGCCGAAAAACCGTCGGTCGCACGGGAGCTTGCCGCCGTGCTCGGCTGCCGCACACGCGGCGACGGCTGCCTAATCGGCGAAAAATACATTGTCACCTGGGCGCTCGGCCATCTTGTCACGCTGGCCGATCCCGAACAGTACGACGAAAAATACAAAAAATGGTCGATGGAGACGCTGCCCATGCTGCCCGAAAAAGCAGAGCTTTGCGTCATTCCCGAGACCAAAAAGCAATATGCCGCCGTCAAAAAGCTTATCAAGGATAAAGACACCGACTGCGTCATCATCGCCACCGACGCCGGCCGTGAAGGTGAGCTTGTCGCACGCTGGATTCTCGAAAAAGCCGCCTACAAGGGCGCGATAAAGCGTCTGTGGATCTCCTCACAGACCGAAAAAGCCATCAAAGAGGGCTTTGCGCACTTAAAAGACGGTAAAGATTATGTCAACCTCGCAAACGCCGCCAAGGCGCGTGCCGAAGCGGATTGGTTGGTCGGGCTCAACGTCACGCGTGCGCTCACCTGCCACTATGGCGCAAGTTTATCGGCCGGGCGCGTGCAAACGCCGACACTTGCGCTCATCGTGCGCCGCGAAGAGGAAATCAAGGCATTCAAGCCGCGCGACTATTTTAACGTGCGCGCACTTTTCAAGACGTCGGGCGGTTCGTTTTCCGCGCTTTGGAAAAACGACAAGAAATTATCGGCCATTGCCGACATCGATACGGCAAACGCGCTGTGCGCCAAAATCAAGGGCGGTTCGTTTACTGTTTCCGAGATTACGTCAACCACGGTCAAAAAGCCGTCGCCGGCTCTGTACGACTTAACCGAGCTGCAGCGCGACGCCAACAAGCTCTACAAGCTGTCGCCCAAGGAAACGCTTTCGGTCATGCAGAAGCTGTACGAGATCCACAAGGTTCTCACCTATCCGCGCACCGATTCGCGCTACATTTCGGACGACATCGTGCCGACACTTTCCGAACGGCTTCGCGCCATGCGCGTCGGCTCGCTTTCCGCTCCGGCAAACGATGTTCTCCGTTCGGGCGCGAAGATCCACGCATCCTGCGTCAACAACGCCAAGGTTTCGGATCACCACGCCATCATTCCGACCGAAAAGGCACCGGATTTCTCGTCATTCTCCACCGATGAAAAGAAAATATACTTATTGGTCGCGTTACGCTTTTTGTGCTGCTTTATGCCGGATTACACCTACAAACAAGTCAAGGCAACGCTTTCATGCGGCGGCGAAAACTTCTATGCCGCCGGGAAAAGTGTGGTCGATGAGGGCTGGAAAAAGCTGTCGGTCACGCCGGACGAGGATGAAGACGCCGTCAACACCGATGAGGTCGAAATCGAGACCGATTCCCTGCCGCCGCTTGCCAAGGGCGAAAGACTCACCTGCGCCGACACGCTCATCAAGGCGCAGAAAACGTCTCCGCCCTCGCGCTACACCGAAGCGTCACTGCTGTCGGCCATGGAAAATCCCTCCAAATACATCGCCGACCGCGCCATGAAGGAATACATCGGCGGCGGTCTCGGCACACCGGCCACGCGTGCGGACATCATCGAAAAGCTGTATTCGTCGTTCTACATTGAAAAGAAAGACAACGTCATCCATCCGACCTCCAAAGGCGTGCAGATCATTTCGCTTGTGCCGTCCGAGCTGAAAGAGCCGCTTCTCACCGCCACCTGGGAGCAACGCTTAGAGGCCATTGCCAAGGGCGGCGGCAAAAAAGAGGACTTCATCGGCGACATGAAAACCTACGCATCGGAGCTGGTGCGCACGGTTGCCGCAAGCGACGCTGTCTATAAGCACGACAACGTCACGCGCACGCCCTGTCCGGTCTGCGGCAAATATATGCTTGAGGTCAAGGGCAAAAAGGGAAAAATGCTTGTCTGCCAAGACCGCTCCTGCGGTTATCGGGAAAGCCTGTCGGTAGTGACCGGCGCAAGATGTCCCGAATGCCACAAAACCATGGAATTACGCGGCAAGGACGATAAGAAAATCTTTGTCTGCTCCTGCGGCTTCAAGCAGAAATACGACGTTTTCACCGCCAAACGCAAGGAAAACGCGTCGGCGGCCAACAAGCACTACGTTTCGCACTTTTTGCAGAATCAGAACAAAACCGAACCCAAGGGCGACAGTGCCTTCGCCGAAGCGCTCAAAAAGGCGCTTGCCGAGGGCGGAAAAAAGAAAAAATAGCCGATTGTTTCAAATCTGATTTGTTTGACACAAAATTCATGAAATACGCTTTACAAAAGCACAAAACTCTGTTATAATAATATGAAATGATTTTTTGCGGAAAACCGCAATTTTCGGAAAGGACAACGTTCATGAACGAAAAGCTCAAAAGTGCGGATGTCAACAATTTATTCCATGCGATTCTCTCGTTAAAGGACTTAAACGAATGCTACGATCTGTTTGAGGATCTTTGCACGGTCGCCGAGATCAAGGAAATGGCCAAACGCTTCCGTGCGGCAAAAATGCTGTCGGATGGCGCCAAATATACCGAGATCTCCGAATCCACCGGCCTTTCGACCGCAACCATCAGCCGCGTCAACCGAGCCTTGAAATACGGCACGGACGGCTATATGAAGCTGCTTGCGAGAATCGACTATGAAGACTAACGAATACGGAAAATATCTGTCGGAGGCCTACGACATTTTGGAGACCGACGTGGATTACGAGGAATGGGCGGATTTTTATCTTGCCTGTGCCAAGAAATATGCCGGCAAAAAACCGGCGCACATTTGCGATATGGCGTGCGGCACGGGAAAACTGTCGGTTGCCTTTGAAAAGCGCGGCATCAAAGTGACGGCGTTCGACCTTTCGGAGGATATGCTGTCGCTGGCGGACAAGCGTGCGCGCGACGAAGGTGCGGAAGATGTGCGCTTTACGCGGCAGGATTTGCGCGATTTCCGCGTTTATGCGCCGGTCGAATTGTGCGTATGCATGATGGATGGCATCAACTGTCTTGGCACGCCCGCGGATGTTTCGAGTGCGTTTGAAAGTGCGCACCGTGCGTTATGCGAGGACGGATTATTCATTTTCGATGTCAATTCGCGCCGCAAATTCGAAGAGACCTACGGCGAAAACGCCTACCTTTTGGAAAACGAAAAGGTCTTTTTGGCGTGGCAGAATTTTTACGACCCGAAGAGCAAAAAATGCGATATGTTCCTCACGTTTTTCTTAGAGGGCGGAGACGGCCGTTACGAACGCTTTGACGAATCGGTGCGCGAACGGATGTATCCGGTAAAAACGCTTGACCGGCTGTTAAAGGACACCGGCTTCGAGGTGCTTTGCCGCACGTCGGATTTCGATTTTTCGCCGGCTGACGAAAACACATGTGAGCGGATCTTTTATGTCTGCCGCAAAAAGGATGAATAAACAACAAGGGAGTACACCATGCTCGGAAACACCATCACCAGAGCCATGACGGTGTGCGGCAACGCACGCGTCATTCTCATAAATTCACGCGAAATGGTGGATGACGCCATTCGCATTCATCACCTGTCCCCAACGGCGGCGGCCGCTTTGGGACGCACGCTCACAGCCGCCTCCATGATCGGCGTTATGCTCAAAAACAAGGACGATACAGTCACAGTTTCCTTTAACGGCGACGGCGTCTGCGGCAAAATTTTGGCGGTTGCCGATTATTACGGCAACACCAAGGGCTATGCCGAACACCCGGAAGCCGACCTGCCGCTCAACGCGCGCGGCAAATTGGATGTTGCCGGTGCGGTCGGAAAAGGAATGCTCTATGTCGTGCGCGACGAGGGCGAAGGAGAGCCGTATGTCGGCATGACGCCCATCGTTTCTGGCGAAATCGCCGAGGATATCACCGATTATTTTGCCCGCAGTGAGCAGATCCCGACGGTCTGTGCGCTCGGCGTTTTAGTCGGGAACGACTACACCTGCCGGTCCGCCGGCGGCTATATGATCCAGCTATTACCCGGTGCGGATGAAGCGTTCATCGACCGGTTGGAAGCGCGTCTGCCGCTCATTCCGCCGGTTTCAACGCTGTTTTCCACCGGCAAGACCAACGCGGAATACCTCAAAGACATCATGGGCGACATCGAATGCGATATTTTCGACGAAGCCGATGTTTCCTATCACTGCGACTGCACCAAGGAACGCGTGGAACGTGCGCTGGTGTCCATCGGTGAAAAAGAGCTTACCGAAATGATCGATGAAAACAAGGATTTCGACGTGACCTGCCAGTTCTGCGACAAGATATACACTTTCACGCCGAGCGACTTAAAGCAACTTCTGAAAAGGGCAAAAAAATAAATGACCGATCACAAAACAAACGTCTTGAACGAAGATACAAACGATCTCTCCAATCAAACCAAATATGCCGACCGCGTGCGGCTGTTGCTGACCGAAAAGGAAAAGCGTCTCGGCCGCAAGCTTGCCGTTTTTGTGCAGACCTTCGGCTGTCAACAGAACGAAGCCGACAGCGAACGCTTGATCGGCACGGCTCTCTCGCTCGGCTATGAAAAGGCCGCGTCTGTGGAGAGCGCTGACCTCATCATCTACAACACCTGCGCGGTGCGCGAACACGCCGAATTAAAGGCACTGTCCAAAACCGGGCAGCTAAAGCATATCAAGGCCGCCAATCCCGAGCTTTTAGTCGGACTTTGGGGCTGCATGGTCAACCAAGAGCACCGCGTTTCGGACATCAAAAACAAATATCCGTATGTCGATTTTGTGGCAGGCACCAATATGCTGCACCGGCTTCCGGAAATATTATGCGATGTCATGGTCAACCACCGCCGCCGCTACTATGTGGAGGACGGCGACGCACCGATCGTGGAGGGTGTGCCGGTAAGCCGCGAAAGCGACATCAAAGCATGGCTTTCCATCATGTACGGCTGCGACAATTTCTGTACGTACTGTGTGGTGCCGCACGTGCGCGGCCGCGAACGCAGCCGAAAGCCGGAGCAGATTCTCGCCGAAGCGAAAAGCCTTGCGGCAAGCGGCTGTCGCGAAATCACGCTTCTCGGGCAGAACGTCAATTCCTACGGCAAAGGCCTCGAAGAGCCATGCAGCTTTGCGGAGCTTCTTTCCAAGGTCGCGTCTCTTGACGGCGATTTTTGGGTGCGCTTTATGACCTCGCATCCGAAGGACGTATCCGATGAGCTTATCGAAGTTATGCGCACGCACGAGCGCGTCGCAAAGCATTTTCATCTGCCGGTGCAATCTGGAAACGACCGCGTGCTTGCCAAAATGAACCGCAAATATACGCGTGAAACCTATTTGGATGTCGTGAAAAAGCTGCGTGCCGCCATGCCGGACATCACTCTCACCACCGACATCATCGTCGGCTTTCCGGGCGAAACGGCGGGGGAATTTGAGGACACGCTTGACCTTGTGCGTGAAGTCGGCTACGATTCCATTTTCGCCTTTATCTATTCGCCGCGCAAGGGCACACCGGCAGCGGACATGGACGACCCTGTAAGCTACGAGGAAAAGACCGAACGCTTTGCACGTTTAATGGCACTTCACCATGAAAACATCGTGCGCATAAATGAGAGCTTTGTGGGCAAAATCGTAAAAGTCTTATGCGAAACGCCGGACGCGCCGGATAACACCGCATTTTTCGGCCGCAGCTCGGGCAACAAGCTCATCCGCTTTACCGCGCCGAAGGGCTCATCGCTGTACGGAAAATTCGTGAACGTCAAAATCGACCGTGCCGGTGATGTGCAAATCTACGGCGAAGCGGTTCTATAAAAAGCAAAAACGAAAAAAGGACATTAAAACAATGATGGGAAACAATGAGATTATCACGCTTGCAAAACAATTAGGCGAAGCGTTGAAAAGCTGTGAGGAATACAAGGCGTTCTGCGAAACGCGCGACGCCATGCGCCAAAACGTCGTCTTAAAAGAACAGCTTGACGAATTCAAGGTGCAAAAGAGCGTTTTGGAGGTTGAAAAGGAAAAGGGCGAACCGGACGAGCACGTCGTGGATGTGCTTTCGGCACGCCTGGAGGTGCTTTACAAGCAAATCACCGAAAATCCGCAGATGAAAGCCTACACCAAGGCCGAAGAGGACTTGAATCTTCTGATGAATGCCGTCAACATGACCATTTCCTCCTACATCGGCGCGGAGGAATACACATCGGATGCCGACGCGGACGACGAGGACGGCGAGGGCGGCTGCACGCACAACTGCTCGACCTGCCGCGGCTGCCACTAAATGCCGCACAAATCTTGACGGAAAGGGGTGGTTCGCTTGCCGTATACACCCATGATGCTCCAATATTTTGACATCAAAAACCAATATAAAGACCATTTATTATTTTATCGGCTCGGCGATTTTTACGAAATGTTCTTCGACGACGCCAAAACCGCCTCACGGGAGCTTGATCTGACGCTTACCGGCCGCGACTGCGGTATGCCGGAGCGTGCGCCGATGTGCGGCGTGCCGTTTCACAGTGCCGACAGCTATATCGCGCGTCTTGTCGCCAAGGGCTACAAGATCGCCATCTGCGAGCAGACCGAAGACCCGGCACTTGCCAAAGGCCTTGTCAAGCGCGAGGTCATCCGCGTGATCACGCCCGGTACGGTCACCGAAAGCGGGATGTTAAACGAAGGGCAGAACAACTATCTGTGCGCCATCTGTTTTTCCGGTGCGAGCGTCGGTCTTTCCTTTGCCGACATTTCGACCGCCAAGGTCTGCGCCACGCAGCTTGCCGATGCCGGTACGGATAAAATCTGCTCGGAGCTTGCGGCATTTGCGCCGAAAGAGATTCTGTCGAATGCCGACCGCACGGATTATCCCGAAATCTACACGTTTGCCAAAGACCGGCTCGGTGCATTTTTTGACGACACGCGCGGCGAACTGTTCGAAAACAGCAATTTTTCGGAGCTTGAAGCGCGCTTTGGCAAAGAGGTGTTCGCCTCTCACGGCTTAGGCGCCGGAAGCCCTGCGGTGTTGGCGCTCGACGCGCTCGTGCGCTACATTCGCGAAACGCAAAAGGTTGACCTTACCTACATCAACACGCTTGAATACTACACGAATGAGCTGTATCTCGGGCTTGACGTGAATACGCGCCGCAGTCTTGAGCTTTGCGAAACGCTCCGCACCAAGGAAAAGCGCGGCACGCTGTTATGGGTGCTTGACCGCACCAAGACTGCCATGGGTGCAAGACTGTTACGCAAATGGATCGAGCAGCCGCTTGTTTCGGTCGGTGCGATTTTGAACCGTCAACAGGCGGTGGCTGAATTAGCGGACTGCTACATTGAAAAAGAAGAATTGCAGAATCTGCTCGGCTCGGTCGGCGATTTGGAGCGGCTTATGACCAAAATCGTGTACAACACGGCCGGCGGCAAGGATCTGCGTGCGCTGTATCAGACCATTTCGGTGCTTGCGCCGGTCAAAGAGCAGCTAAAGGGCATGGTTTCGCCCGAGCTTGCAAAGCTGCGCGACGAGCTTGACGAGCTGTCCGACATCGGTGATTATATCGACCGCGCGATTGTGGAAGAACCGCCGTTTTCCATTCGAGAGGGCGGCTTCATCAAAAAGGGCTTTTCGCCGGAAATTGACGAGTTAAACGATATCCAAACCGACGGCAAAAGCTGGATCGCTTCGGTCGAGCAGTCCGAACGGGAATTGACCGGCATCAAAGGCTTAAAAATCGGCTACAACCGCGTGTTCGGCTACTACATCGAGGTCACCAACTCCTACAAGGAACAGGTGCCTGACCGCTACATACGCAAGCAGACGCTCACCGGCTGTGAGCGGTACATCACCCAAGAATTAAAGGACATGGAAGCCAAGATTTTAGGCGCGAAAGACAAGGTCTGTGCGCTTGAATACGAGGAATTCCAAAAGCTGCGCGGCTTTATTGCCGAAAACGTAGTGCGTGTGCAGAAAACGGCGGACATTCTTTCCAAAATCGACGTATATGTGTCACTTGCAGATGTGGCCGTGCGAAATAACTATGTCTGCCCGGAGGTGGACGCGTCGGACACGATTGTCATCAAGGACGGCCGCCATCCGGTGGTCGAAAAGTTCCTAAAGAACGAAATGTTCGTGCCAAACGATGTGAATTTGAACGAATCCGAGCGGCTGATGCTCATCACCGGGCCGAACATGGCCGGTAAATCCACCTATATGCGCCAGACGGCACTCATCATTCTGATGGCGCAGATCGGCTCGTTCGTACCGGCATCTTCGGCGCGCATCGGCGTGGTGGACAAGCTGTTTACCCGCATCGGCGCGTCGGACGACCTTGCTGCCGGACAATCGACCTTTATGCTCGAAATGACCGAGTGTGCGTATATTCTGAAAAACGCCACCGCGCGCAGCTTCATCATTTACGATGAGATCGGGCGCGGCACGTCGACCTACGACGGCATGAGTATCGCACGCGCGATCATTGAATATACTGTCAGCAAGAAGCTGTACGCCAAAACCATGTTCGCCACGCACTATCATGAGCTGACCGAGTTAGAGGAGCTGTGCCGCGGCGTGGTGAATTACAACATTGTCGCCAAAAAGCGCGGCGATGAACTGATTTTCTTACGCAAAATCGTGCGCGGTGCGGCCGACGAAAGCTACGGCATCGAGGTGGCAAAGCTTGCCGGTGTGCCGGACGAAGTGGTCAAACGCGCCGGGAAAATTTTGGCAAACATCGATGAACACGCGCCGGTTGACCCGAAAAAGAATCTTTTGCCGAAAACCGGCGACGGCGTCGCGACCTTAGGGCTTGAAACCATGGTGTATGACAAGGTTTGCGAAGCCATCAAAAAGCTTGACGTAAACACCCTCACACCGATTGAGGCGTTAGGCAAGCTGTATGAAATGAAAAAAATCTTGGAAGGCGCCGAATAGACGCCGGAGATTTTTATAAAACTATCTTAAAAGGGGGAAGACAAGTGGATATTCCGGGGCGAAGTAGATACGGACAGAGCATAACGCGAAAGACGCTTGTCTTTTTCCGCGTTCCCTGTTTTCAAAGACGCGGCGCATAGGCTTTGGGTTTTTTGACGCAAGGCGCGCCGTGCAGTCCCGTTCTGCTTTCCTGTACACAGCATTTTTACAAGGAAAGGACGGAGAAACATGACCAACGAGCTTGAAGTCAATGAGCTTATCGAACAGCTTGAAGAGCTGCTCGAGCAAAAGAACTACCGCGCCATGAAGCCGCTCTTAGAGGAGCTTCCGGCTGCGGACATCGCCGAATTTTTGGAGGAGCTGACGGTCGACCGCGCCATGCCGGTCTTCCGGTCACTGCCAAAGGAAACGGCCGTCGAGGTTTTCAGCTATTTTGAGCCGGAGACCCAAGAAAATTTCATCACCTCCATCACCGATGAGGAAATCGGACGCATTGTCGAGGAACTAAGCGTGGACGATGCGGTCGATATGCTGGAAGAGCTGCCGGCGACCATCGTCAAAAAGGTGCTCAAAAACGCCAGCGCCGCCACACGCAAGACCATCAATCAGTTTCTGAACTATCCGGAAAATTCGGTCGGCAGCATCATGACCGCCGAATTCACCGACATCAAGGGCGATATGACCGTCGGAGAGGCCATTCGCTATCTTCGCAGCGTCTCCGATAACAAAGAAACCATTTACACCTGCTACATCATCAGCCCTTCGCGTGAGCTGGAGGGCGTCGTGGAGCTTTGCGACATTCTCGCCTGCAAGGACGACAACACCCTCATTTCCGACATCATGGAAACCGGCGTTGTCAAGGCCTGCACCACCGAGGATCGAGAAGCCGCCGCCGGATTGTTTGCCAAATACGACTTAACGACGCTGCCGGTCGTGGACAACGAAAACCGGCTTGTCGGCATTGTCACGGTCGACGATGCCGTGGACGTCATCGAAGAAGAAGCCACCAAGGATATCGAACAGATGGCGGCCATGCAGCCGCTCGAAACGCCTTACTTAAAGACCGGCGTGTTCACCATCGTCAAAAAACGCATTCTGTGGCTGCTCATTCTCATGGTTGCCGGCACGATCACCGGCTCGATTTTGGGAAAATTCGAGGAAGCCATCTCGGCAATTCCCTTGCTCGTCACCTTCATGCCCATGATTTTCGATACCGGCGGAAACTCCGGCTCCCAGGCAAGCACAACCGTCATCCGCGGCCTTACGACGGGTGAACTCGAATGCAGCGACGCGCCGAAGATCCTTTGGAAGGAATTGCGCGTTTCGGTGGTAGTCGGCGTGCTGTTTGCCGCCATCAACTTTGTCCGCGTGGTGCTTTTGACGAGAGACCCCGACCGGGTGTTAATCGCACTTGTGGTTTCGCTTGCCATGCTCTTTACCATTGTCATCGCCAAAAGCATCGGCTCGGTGCTGCCGATTCTCGCCAAAAAGCTGAATTTTGACCCGGCCGTCATGGCAGCTCCCATGATCACAACGCTTGTGGACGTGTGCGCCATGCTCGTCTATTTCGGACTTGCCATCAAATTGCTGGCGTTCCGCCTGTGATTTTTCGCCAAAAGCTGGGAAACAACCGCATAACAGCAAAACGACCGCTATAGCCTCTTGAGCTATAGCGGTCGTTTTTGACATTTCATGACACGCGAAAACGTGTTTCAAGCACTTCAACGTTTCTCTGTTTACAGCCGCTGCAAGAACAGCATTCCGCCGGACGGGATGTTCGTCTCTTTCACGCGTTCGCCGCTCACGCGGTCGATCCAAAGCTCCTTGAACGCGACGTTTGCTGCCGTTTTGCCGAGATTGGACACGCACAGATAGCATTCTTCGTTGACAAACAAGCTCATATGAACATCCGCAGCAAGCGGCGCGGATGTTATCCCGTTGTCGCCCGTGATATCGATAAAGCACATAGAATCCTCACGCACCATCGGTTTGTACAGCTTCAGATAGTCGAACCATTTCTCGCGTAACGTCTCATCGTCCGGAATCTGCGACCACTCGCTGTAAACATACGGGCCGTTCGGGTGCTTTTGGTAGTATTCGCGCATTTTCCGGAAATGCAGGCTCTCGGCGTCGTCCAAATAGTCGATGCCGGGCGCACAGCTGCGTTCGCCGGTGATCGGCCGGCCGTCTAAGCGTAACGGAAACTGCAAAAACGGCAGTGCACGCGCAAAATAGATATCTCCGTTGGTCTCGCCCGTGAACTTATAGTCGGGACACGGAACGACAAACGGGCTGCATTTGACCGTTTCCATCAGCTCTTCGGAGGTTTTGCAGCTCTCGCCGACCCAAAGATAATCGTAGATTTTCTCGTCCGTCACCGGGAACTGTGTTTTGCCGATGTGCAGCTTCACAGTGCCGTGATACTCGTTTTTCACGACCGTGTACAGCCGCACAAGAAGATCCTCGATAAACGGGTCATATTCGCCGTAAGCATACGGATTTCCCTTGTTGTCGAAGCCGTCGTAGCCCATATCGTTGAAAATGCCGTCAAATTCGTATTCGTCGAGCACGCGCCGCACGTTGTCAAACAGAAATTTGTTCCATTCCGGCGAACCGGCATTGCCAAGCCGATAGCGATAGTAGTTTTGGTACAGCTTGGCGTTCGGATGCACGACGAATTTCGGGTTGTAATCCGGGTCGCGCTCGTCGAAAAAGCCGCTGGACAGATACGGCAGGATTTTGATGCCGAACGAATGGCACAGCTTGATGAATTCCTTCAAGCCCTCTTTGTCGTGCGACGAGTATTTGTCAGCTCCCATCACGCGTAAAGCATCGTTCCATTCCTCATGAATCTGAATCAAGCCGACGCCGTTTTCGGCAAGCTGTTTGATTAAGTTATAGTCGTATTCCGTCGGCCGGATGGTCATCTTGTTCGGATATTCGCCGAGGTTGTAGATGGCCTGTCCCGGAATGTAGTCGCGGATATGCAGCTTCCGAAAGCAGCTCTTGACGGCATGGCTTGCATACTCGATGTTGTCGATTCTTTTTCGGTAAAGCTCGGTGGTATAAATCACGTTTTTCCTCCGTTCGGCGTTTGCGAAACGCGCTGTATTGACACCTCATTATAGCGGTTTTCGCGCATTTCTGTCAAGCAATATCCGTAAAACTTCCTGTCTTTTCGGAAAGAGGCGGACTTTTGCAAACGGCGGATTCTGTCAAGGGCGGTTTTCCAAACCGGCATTTTATCTCACTTGCCGCAAAACACTTTCATGGCACCTTCAACATCGGCTTTCATGGCTGTGGTCGCGTCACGAACCGCATCGTGAAACTGCGTATAGCTCTTTTGCGATATCGCCTCTGCCCCGGCCTTTGCCATATAGGTATAGTAGTTGATCTTGCGCACGCCAAGAGAAATGACCTTTCGGTAATCCGCATGGCTCACGCCGCTGCCGCCGTGCATGACAAGCGGTACAGCGGTCATTTTGTGAATCTCATCCAACCGCGCAAAGTCAAGCTTCGGCTCTTTTAAGTAAATTCCGTGCGCCGTTCCAAACGCGCAGGCAAGCGCGTCGATGCCGGTTTCCTCGGAGAATTTTTTTGCGGCCTGCGGCGTTGTATAGATGCTTTCGCCGCCCTCTGCGCCCGATTCTCTTGCTCCCATCGAACCGATTTCCGCTTCGACGCTGGCACCCGTTTTTCTCGCCATTTCAACGGCGATTGCCGTGTTGGCAAAGTTTATTTCATCCGGCAGCGTCGAGCCGTCGTACATAACCGATGTAAAGCCCAAATCAAGGCCTTTTTTGACATAATCAAGATCCGTACCGTGATCCAAATGCACGCATACCGGAACGGTTGCGCGATCCGCCATGAACAGCATGATCGGCGCGATTTCCTCCATGTTACAGAGTCCCATTTGCTCGTGAATCTGCGCGTGCATGAGAATGACCGGCTGATTTAGTTCCTCCGCCGCACCGATAACGGCCTTTAAGCTCTCCAAATTCGGCGTGTTAAACGAACCGATAGCGCATTTTTTTGCTTCGGCGATTTTTAAGATGTTTTTTAATGTAACAAGCACTGTTATTCCTCCGTAAAACAAAACGCAATATGATGCTGTTTTTCTTCCTCCGGCTCTAAAAAGGCTAACATTCCTTTGCGGCGCATGACGTCGCGCCCATCCGGCAAGCAGTTTCCCGGCTCAAGCCCTAACACATAGTCATGCTCACCCATCATTTTCCATTCGACAAAGCACGGCAGCTCCGCCGTATCAAACGAAATGGCAACACGCTTTTTTATGTCGGGATTATAGGCCGAGACCTTGCCTTCCGAAAGCGTGTGATAATAGCACATTTCCTCGTATCCGCGCCCGGGCTTTTCCATTTTGAAGCACTCCGAAAGTCCCTCTCTTGCATGGTCGTTGCGCGGCTCGGTGGCACTTGCCGGAATTTTCAAAACGGTGTTTTCCGACAAAAGCGGATAGCCGATATTGCAATGATACAGCACCTCAAGCGGCGCTTTCGTCGAGCCGATATTTTGGATTCTGTCACAAAGAAACACCGTATTTTCCGTTTTTGAAACCGTATATTCCCGTTTTAGCACCAGCTGATGCGCAAACAAAGCCGCGTCGCGCACCTGTGCCTTTACGGTGATTTCCGTTTCCGTTTCCTCATACGAAAAGTTCTCGCACGGCGTATTGGCGATTGTGCCGTGTAACGGAAGCTCTTCGCCGTTATCGATGCAGGGTGAACCGACTGCCGTAAGACCGCACGTTGTGAGAAAGCCTGCGGTAAAGGATTTTAGAAAACCGTTGCCGCGGTTGTCATAAAAGCCCGGCGCGACATAGCCGCATGGCGAAAAATAGCCAATATTATCGCCTTTGAACGTGACTCTTGCAATGTCCATGGCACGGTCTGCCGAAAGGACAAGCTCAAGTCCAAGGCCGTTTCGCACCTGTAACAGCGTCATTCCCTTGCCTTTGCCTTTTGCGAGTATCACCTCTTCGACACCGCTTATCTGTGCCGGGTGTCCTATGTATTTATTCATCACGCATGACCTCCCTTGCCGCATGATAGATTTTTTGGTACTTTTTGAGTTGCCTCAGGTAATATTCGTGCCGCTTTTCGTCCGGATAAAACGTTTTTCGCGGCTTTACGAGAAGGGTGTCCTTGCCGTATACGCCCACGGCACGGCCTGCCATAACAGCTGTTCCCGCACCGCCGATTTCTTTCCCGTCAAGTGCCGTTACGGGAAGCCCCAAAACATCCGCTTTGATTTGCAGCCACACATCCGACCTTGCTCCGCCGCCGGTGGCCGTTACGGATTTTGCACATAAACCGCGCTTTGCCAAAACCGCAAGATTCAAGGCGATTTCGTAGGCTGTCCCTTCCATTAACGCCTTATAAAGATCGCTTTTGGTATGTTCAAAGGTCAAGCCGAAAACAGCCGCTTTGGAACCCGTATCCATATACGGCGTTGCCGCACCGGCAAAATGCGGCATAATGAGTAGATCCGTCGGCTTTTCTCCGACCGTTTGATCAAGTTCTGCATAGCTCTTATCCGAAAAATGATCGCGAAACCATTTTAGCGTTGCGCCGCCCGTATAGGACAGCACATAGCACGCATAGCCGCCGTTCGGATGCGGCGCGAGAGAATAGCCCATGGCATACAGTTCATAGTCTTTCGGGATATTTTCAAATAACACCGGCACGCACTCGACCGTGCCGGTTCCGTCCATGACCTGCTCATTTGCGGATATATTCGCGCCGCACATGGCCGCGATCTGGTCATGCGCTCCGCTTACGATGACGGTATCCTCCGAAACGCCAAGCTCTTTGGCAAGCGCCGCCTTGATCGTTCCTGCCGCAGAACCGGTGGGAACGGGCGTTGACAAAAGTGTTTCATCGATTCCGGCAAAAGTCAAAAGCTCCTTGTCCCAACACTTGTTTTCGATATCAAAGCAAATGGTCCGCGCGGCAAGCGAAAAATCGATCTGACGGATGCCGCTAAGCTTATACACGATATAATCCTGCATCAAAAGGATTTTCTCCGCCTGTGCAAAAGCCTCCGGCATAGCTTCTTTTATCCACATTATTTTCGGCAGGGAGTACATTTCATGCGGCTTTGCACCGGTTCGGAAGGCAAGCTCTGCCGCGCCGAACCGGTTTATCAGCCGTTCACACTGCTCTTTTCCTCGCGGATCGGTATACAGCATGGACGGTGCGCACGGCTCGTCGTTTTTATCAAGCATCGTAAAGGTTTCGCCGAAGCTGGTGACGGCAATGGCTGCCGCGTTCCGGCAATCCGCCGCCTTTATGACCTTTTTTACCGCCTGAAAGATTTCTTTTGCATCCATTTCATGCATACCGCCGGTTCTTGCTACGTCATACGCGGCATACGCATCGCGCACAAAGCTTCCGCTTTCGTCATACAGAACAAGCTTGCAGCCGCTTGTGCCGATATCCAATCCGCCGACAAGTACCGTATTCTTCATGGTTACAGCTCCAGTACATCATAGCCCAAATAGTGTTCAAAGGCTTCTTTCAAAATCATGGATATATGGCCTACGCCGACCGTCGTATGATGCCGGAAGCCGCATCTTCCGAGCTTTATCAGCTTGCGCTGCAAATCGGGAATCTTCGCAACGCCGCCGCAGCCGAAAAAGTCCTTTTCGATTTCATCCTCGGTGAATTCGCCTTCATCCACGTAAAATGTCAGCTTTCCGTCCTCGGTCTTGCAATTGGAAAGCGTCATCGGGAACGCGGCAATGCGGCCTTCGTTGGCGCCCCATCCGCAGCCGGGACAGCTTTTTGCAAACATTTTGTGGTCGGTAACCAAGCCTTTGGATTTCATGAGCTTCTGCGCCGTTGAGCCGCAGTGGAACAAAATAACCTTGTTTTCATCGTCGCCGTAGTTATTGTTCCAGTCAAGACAGGCGGTCGGCTTGCCGGTCGCAAGCTGCATGGAATACATATTGATAGCCGAACAGAGATCGATTTCGCAGGACGCGACAATGCCGCGGTCGTTTAACTCGCTTAACAGCACGCACGGCGCAACGCCGAGCACCGTCTGCATTTCCTCCCAACAGCGGAGCGTAATGCAGTCCAGACGGAACTCACGCATATAGTCGTCGATCACAACCGATACCTTCGCAAGCGTCGTCAGCTTATCGTCCGGCACAAGCGAAAAATCGGTATAGTTTTTCAGATGCTCTTTTCGGTCAAGCACCGTTTTATCCGCATCCGCATATTGTCCGACGCGCCAGAAAAGGTCGGACAAATCAAAGGTTTCGCAGGTGATGCCGTACTTTTGCAGAGTGATCTCATCATAGCGGACGGTTTTGAATTTCGAGGTTCTTGCGCCCAAAACGCCGATGGAGAAATGGCGCATACCGTTTACAACGCGGCAAACGGCGACGAAATCGTGCAGATTCTGCTCGAATTCTTTTGACAGCGGCGACACGACGTGCGGCGCGAAAACGGTATACGGCACGCCGTACTGGTGGAAAACGTCCTCAATGCTGAATTTTCCGCAATAGGAATCCCGGCGATGCGCAAAATCCATTTTTCCGATCTCATCGGGATAAGCCTGAATGTAGATCGGCTTTCCGCAATGCTCCAAGGCCGCAATCGCGCCGTTTTCATCGCTGAAATTCGGCAGTGACATGATTACGCCGTCGTATTCGCCCTCGTGCGTTTTCAGCCATTCGGCGTATTTCCACCCCTCTTGACGCGTTTCGACAGCCCCATAGCGCGTTAACGCCTCCGGCGCGATGAGATAATCGTATCCGGCATCGGTCACGGCCTTTACCATTTCCTCTCTTGCGCCGGCAATCAAATCTGCCGGAAAAAATCCTCTGTTTCCGAAATACAAGGCAAATTTCATGTGTATAACCTCCGTTTATATTGAAATTACATCTTGATTATACAACAGTTTGTGGTATAATAATAGTTAATAACGTGCCGAAAACTGTAATTTCGTCCGGAAAGTTGGATGTTTGTGTCTTCTTTTTTCTATGATAACGACTTGTCTGCCTTAATGGAAAACTTTTATACGCTTACAAAAATACGAATCGTCTTATTTGACAGCGCGTTCAACGAAATCCTGTCCTATCCCTCCGGCGGCCATTCGTTCTGCTCGCTGATGCGCACCAACGCCGCATTTGACGCTTTATGCAAAACCAGCGACCGGATTTCGTTCGAAAAATGCTGCAAAACCCATGCGCTCTGCGTTTACAAATGCCATGCCGGGTTAATCGAGGCGACCTCGCCCATTATTCAAAACGGCGCGATCATCGGCTATATTATGTTCGGTCAGATTACGGATATCAAAGACAAGGACGAGGCCGACAGCTTCGTAAATACACTTTTGAAGGACTATCCGCTCTCGGTTCCGATGCCGGGCAAATTAAAGAAGCTTAAATACAAAAGCCAAAAGCAGATATTTGCCGCGGCAAGAATCTTAGATGCCTGCACGAGCTATATTATTTTGAAAGGGATGATTACGCCGCAAAGCGAACACATTCTCGAGCTGCTGTCGAATTATGTGGATATGCACTTGAGCGAAGCCATCACCGTTGACGATCTGTGCAAAGCCTTCAACATCAGCCGCACCCGGCTCTATGAAGAAACGAAGCAATACACAAACGGCATTGCTTCGTTTATCCGGCTGAAAAAATTAGCCAAGGCCAAGGAACTTATTTTGAAAACCGATATGCCGATTTCCGCTGTTTCCGACAGTGTCGGCTTTTCCGATTATAACTATTTCTTGCGCGTGTTCAAAAAACACTATGGGGTTTCTCCCAAAAAAATGAAAGCCATGAGAAAGATTCTGTGAGGCTGCGGAAGGAAGAACCATGGAATGCCAAAATGCTTTTGAGATTCTTTTCTTAAGGGCTTCTTCTGTTTTTGCGCCGCAAAGCGCAAAATCATTTCACGGATTGCCTGAAAAGACCTTTTGGGGCATCGCCGCTTTTAACGGTCCGAAAACCACGAAACGCCGAGATGTTCACAACGATCTGCAATCAGTGTTTCACCCGAGACGGCATACGCCTCCTCCGAAGCAAGAAAGCAGACCGCAGCGGCAATGGCTTTCGCCGGAAGGATCCCGTCGTTTTGCTGAAGCGAGGTGTTGACCGCACCGGGTGCTACGGAATTTACGCGGATACCGTCCTTGATAAAGCGTCTGCCAAAGCCTTTGGTTAAGTAATCCACCGCACATTTGGAGATCGGATACGGCGTAAAGCCGCCCGGGCGGAAGCCCTGCTCCGAACCGATATTGATAATACAGCCACCGCTTCCGGTGCTTTTCATGACAAGAATCACCCGACGGCAAATAAAATACATGCTTTTCAAATTTGTGTTCATGACCGTGTCCCAATCGTCGTAAGTAACACCAAAAACATCGCCCATGAAATCCGCTTTTGCCGCAAGTCCTGCGTTGTTGATAAAAATATCGATTTTGCCGAGTATCCGCACACAATCGTCAACACGCGCATCCAAATTTGCAAAATCGGTAACATCCCACACCAGTGTATGCACACGGTCGGAATGCAAAAGAGTTTCCGCATGATGCAGTTTTTCCTTGCTTCTGCCGGTGATTAAGACCCGTGCGCCCCGTTCGAGAAAACAGGCGGCGCAGGCGAAGCCGATTCCCTCGCTTCCGCCGGTAATGACCACACATTTGTTTTCAAACATCGATTTTCCTCCTGATCTTGTCTTACCGTGCATTCCGAACGGTATAAACACGGTCGGTTTCTTGACAAATCCGGCACAGTAATTCCGGTTCGTGCGGTTGTTTTACAGATAATTCTGTGCCGCCCGAAACGCCGGCATTGTAAAACCGAACGCGCCGTTTCGGCGGGTATTTTGCATAATACGCAAAAATGCGCGAAACATAGTTGTTGGAATACGTGATACTGTCGCCGATAAAGACAACGCGGGAAGCTTTTTCGAAAACCTTCATATAAGCTTCTCACGTTTTTCTACTGCACGCTCTCCAAAACCTTTTTGACCGTCATTGTCCGCAGTTTTTTTGTCATTGCCGCAAGCACTTCGCGGTTCATTTTTTCGTTTCTTGTGTATGCCGCCCGACTGCCCACACAAGCATATTTTCGAAGTCCGAGCGGATGATACGGCTCAAGCTCCACCGCTTTGACACAACTGTGTTCGTTTGCCGTAAGTGCAATAGCCGCCAAATGGCGGTCGTTGTCATTGATATCCGGAACAATCGGACAGCGCAAGAGGACAGAGGCATCCGATCGGTCAAGAACCGCAAGTCCGGCGAGAAGCTTTTCCGGCGCGACGCCGATATACGTCTTACAAAGCTCATCTGCAAGCTTGAAATCGTACAAAAACAGATCGGTGTGTTTGGCAGCTTGCTCCAATTGTTCAGAAGACACACAACCGGAGGTTTCAATCGCTGTATGAATTCCTGCCCTTTTAAGTGCCGGAAGCAATTCCATCAGTCCTTCAGGCTGTGCAAACGGCTCACCGCCGGACAGCGTTACGCCGCCCTCCGCGCCGTAAAACACCGCGTCCTTTTTGACCTCCTGCAGGAGTGCGTCGACCGTATAGTCTTTCCCGATAATCTCCAACGCGCCGGCCGGACAAACGGAAACGCATTTGCCGCACAGGCTGCACTTTTCGCGTTTGAATATATGTGTCGGAGCAAATTCGTGTGCCTGTTCCGGGCATACGGCACATTTTCTGCACCCGATACAGCGTGCTGCATCAAAGCTCAATTCCGGCAGGAAGCCTTTTCCTTCGGGATTATGGCACCAGGCACAGTTTAACGGGCAGCCTTTGAAGAAAATCACTGTGCGCAAACCGGGACCATCGTACGTGGAAAAGTGCTGAATGTTGAACACAAGCATGTTTAATCTCCCATACTGCGCGAAATCACATCGTCCTGCAAGCCTTTCGGAATACGCGTGAAATAATCGCTGTATCCGCCGATACGCACAATAAGATCGCCGTGTTTTTCCGGATGGATCTGAGCGTCGAGAAGCTCGTCGGGACTTACGATATTGAACTGCATTTGCGCATCCTCCGTCTTTAAGAAGCCCTCAATGAGCGAGCGGATGGCGGCAGGCGGCGTGTTCTTGTTTAATTTGATATTTAATGCCGTTCCGCCCAAAAAGCGCACCGGTTTCCAAGCCGCCGACGAGCAAAGACTCATCGTCGGGCCGGAACGGTCATAGCCCTGAACCGGATCGGAACCGGCGGAAAGCGGCGCACCGGCAAGTCTGCCGTCGGGCGAAGCACCGGTATGTCTGCCGTTGATTTCGTGGTCACGATAGGAAAACGCGCCGGGAATGACTTTTGCGCCGCGGCAGGTGGTGTAGAGGTCAAACGTCTTTAATACCATGTCCGAAATACGCGCCGCAAGGCGATTCGTGCTTTCGGTGCAGTTCCCGAAATGGTCGACACGGTTTATAATCGTATTCAACAGCTCCTCATGGCCTTTATAATTGTCGTTGATTGCTTGCTTGAATTCAGCAATTGTCAGCATTTTGTCGGTATAAACGAGTTTTTCGAGAACATTGAGGCTTTCGATGACATTGGTCATACCGAGCATATTCGGCTCAATAAAATTATATCTTGCACCGCCGGCATCACTGGAAAGGCCACGCTCTGTACAATCCCCGATGAGAGCGGATATGCGGATCGGGTCAGTGCCGTTGCGTGCGCGTTCAAGCTGCCAAAGATTTTCAGTCAGCATCGCCTTATCGCAATAATCACCGAACGCTTTCTCAAAACGCGCAAGCAGCTCCTCAAAGCCGATATCCTCCGGGACATTCAAAAACGTGTCCATGAAGATTTTTAACATATTGATATAGGGACTGGTGATGGATACGCCCGAACAGCCGATGGGGGTGATCTCCACACAGACCGAATGGGTAAAATTGTTGGCGTCGTGCGGCGTGTAGCCGTATTTTAACATGGATTCCGTTATCTTATCATTGTTCCAGATCTGCGGATTGCCGTGTCCGGCTTGCAAAAGGTGCGATACGAAATCGAGAATATCGCCGCTTGTTTCGCTCGTTACGCAAAACCCGACATTCGGATCGGGCGTGTGCGTATGGGAAATGGCCATGAGAAAATGCCAGGTCAACGCATTTTCAACGGCTTTTCCCTCGGGATCTCTTCCGCCGAGCATAAAGCCGGCTGCCGCCCAAGCACTCATGTTGTTCATATACTGTAAGCAGAAGCAATCAATCAGCTCTTGTGCCGTGACTTCGTCAAGAATCCCGTTTTCGATATCGTTACGATAGTACGGCAAGAGATATTGATCGGGACGGCCGGCCGAATAAATACCGTACAGGCTGTATAAAAACAGATGAATGCTTTGCAAGGCTTCCCGAAAGGTTCGCGCCGGCTTTGCCGGAACACGTTCCAGGGTGTCTGCCAATGCGAGAAGTTCTGCCTTTTCTCCGTCAGAAGCAGCTTCCACCATACGGCGGGCTTCGGCCGCATAGTTGGCCGCAAGCGTTAATACGCCTTGCAGTTCAAGAATACAGCATTCGTAGAATTCGTATTTTCCGACGTTTCTGCCGTCACGTAAATCCAGCTTCTCACCGGCATTTTTCATTTCTGCAATCAAGCCCTCGACGCCAAGAGAAAGCAGCTTTGGATAGTCGAGTGCCATATGGTCGGCTCTGCCGCGTGATTGCGGAACGCCGTCGCGAAGCAGATCGGTGTAATAGCGATCCTTTTCGGTTTCATCCTTATTGAAGGCTGCAAAATTCGGCTGCCCGACAATAAGCTCTCCGGCGCAGATGACAGGCTTTGTATTTTCAAGCATATATTTTTCTGCCATAGAGCGGCGAAAAACAACCGTCGGA
>OIWM01000581.1_pt1 | contig 43336 bp, 30 predicted proteins | sample 1587451 | NCBI WGS metagenome assembly OIWM01 (sample SAMEA3888907, study PRJEB22519) | human gut metagenome | biome: human gut; feature: human-associated habitat; material: faeces | place: Denmark | collected 2011 | reverse complement strand
CTATGAGCTTCTGCCCCTTCGGGGCGTACTGCTGTGACTTTTGACACACCCTCCTATGAGCTTATTAGGCTTTCAGCCCGTATAACTGACATTTGACTGCACCCTTCTCCTACTATTTGAAATCAGAGGAAATTCACCCCTAAATATAAAGGACTCCTTTTGCCTTCCAATAGTTGTCCTTTTGCCCTTCAAAAGGACCCCTTTTGCTCACCAAAAGGATTCGTTTTGCAACCCAAAAGGACTCCTTTTCAAAACGACAGCGAAACACAGTTATCTGTAGGAGGAGTGAGTGTCAAAACTCAAAGAATGCGGGCTGAAAGCCCAATGACCTCCACAGCCAAGGGCAACGCCCTGGGTGAAAAGGGTATATTAAATCTAACGCCCTGTAAGGGCAACTCTCAGTGGCTCAATAGAGTTGCCCTTACAGGGCGCAATGTTTATTGAATGCTATGTACCCAGACTACCGCCCTGGGTAAAAGTATCGCAAAAACCAATGCGCCCTGTAAGGGCAAAAGCGTTAATTATCAATGCTTTTGCCCTTACAGGGCGTTTGGACTATATCTATCCGTACACCCAGGGCGGTGCCCAGGGCTATGTGCTTCTGCCCCTTCGGGGCGTGCTGCTTAGACTTTTAGCACGCCATCCTCCTACATTTGTTGCATTCAACCCATATAACTGACATCTGTTGAAGCATGCTTTCGGAAGCAATACGTATTCATCGGCAAAGTAAAACGTATTCAAAGGCAAAGTAATACGTATTCATTTTGCAAGTATCATTAATATACTTTTATCCTTATATATTCTGCCTTCAATCCTTATTGATTACGACCGTCCCGTTATTATCTTCTTCACCTCATTCAGTTTGTTCAAAGCTTCAACCGGAGTGAGATTGTTTATGTCAAGACCGAGAATCTCGTCGCGTATCTGACAGAGCACGGGGTCGTCGAGTTGGAAGAACGAGAGTTGCATACCTGCTGCCGACGACGAACCGAGATTCTGTCGCGACTCCACTCCAACGCTTGCATTATCTGCCTCCAATTGCTTCAGAATGGTGTTGGCACGGTTGACGATAGACTTCGGCATACCTGCAATCTCAGCCACATGAATACCGAACGAGTGTTCCGAACCGCCTCGCATCAGCTTGCGCAGGAAAATGACCTTGCCGTTCAGCTCCTTCACACTAACGTTATAGTTCTTGATACGGCTGAAGTTCTTCTCCATTTCGTTCAGTTCGTGATAGTGAGTGGCGAAGAGTGTGCGTGCCTGAGCACCCTTATGATCGTGCAGATATTCCACAATAGCCCACGCTATGGAGATGCCGTCATAGGTAGAAGTGCCTCGTCCAAGCTCGTCGAAGAGCACGAGCGAGCGTGGAGTGACGTTGTTGAGAATGTCAGAAGCCTCCGTCATCTCCACCATAAAGGTCGATTCACCTAATGATATGTTGTCCGATGCACCCACACGGGTGAATATCTTGTCAACAAGACCAATGCGTGCAGCCTCGGCAGGGACAAAACATCCCATCTGAGCCATGAGCGTTATGAGCGCGGTCTGGCGCAACAGAGCCGACTTACCCGCCATGTTCGGACCCGTAATGATCATTATCTGCTGCTGTTCGGCATCCAGTTCGATGTCGTTGGGCACATATTCCTCACCCATAGGCAGCTGCGTTTCTATCACGGGATGACGTCCTGCCTTAATCTGAAGCACACAGTCGTCAGCCACAACGGGGCGCACATAGCGGTGCTCTTCGGCTGCCTTGGCGAACGAGAGGAGGCAGTCGAGACGTGCAATGATGTTGGCGTTGATCTGTATCTGGGGTATGAACTCAGCCATGTCGGTGACGAGTTCGGTGAAGAGACGGGTTTCTAAGGCGAGTATTTTCTCATCTGCTCCCATTATCTTCTCCTCATATTCCTTCAGTTCCTGGGTGATGTAGCGCTCGGCATTGGCAAGAGTCTGCTTGCGAATCCACTCCTGCGGCACCTGGTCCTTGTACGTATTGCGCACCTCAAGATAGTATCCGAACACGTTGTTATATCCCACCTTGAGCGACTGAATGCCCGTTTTCTGCGCTTCTTCTTCCTGAATGCGCAGCAGATAGTCTCTTCCTCCACGCGAAATCGATCGCAGTTCGTCGAGTTCGGGCGAGAATCCGGCTGCAATAACGTCGCCCTTGTTGATGAGCTGAGGCGGATCGGGCTGTATTTCACGCTCAATGCGTTCGCGAAGCGACTCACATAGGTTCAGACGTTCGCCTATTGAGCGTATCTCTTCATTGTCGCTGTATAGGCAGGCGGTCTTTATCGGGATGATGGCTTGCAATGCCAGCTTCAGTTGTACAACCTCGCGTGGCGACACTCGTCCTACAGCCACCTTGGATATAATGCGCTCCATGTCGCCGATACGATGCAGATTGTCGTCAATGGTCTGTCGGAAGTCGGGCTTACGGAAGAATGTCTCCACCACATCCAGGCGCTTGTTGATAGACGTAACGTCCATCAGTGGGAACACAGTCCAGCGTTTCAGCATACGCGCACCCATCGCTGTCGTGGTGCGGTCGATAACGTCGAGCAGCGAAACGCCGTCGTCCTGCATCGACTGCAGCAGTTCCAGGGAGCGTATGGTGAACTTGTCGAGTCTGACATATCGGTCTTCCTCGATGCGTCGCAATGATGTGATGTGTCCCAGATGGGTGTGCTGCGTCATTTCAAGATACTGCAATATGGCTCCGGCTGCAATCACTCCGAGTTTCAGATGTTCAACGCCGAAACCCTTAAGCGACTTCGTTCCGAAATGCTTAAGCAACTTCTGTCGTGAACTTTGCTCCGTAAGCATCCAGTCGTCGAGCTGGAAAGTACACCAGCGATTGCCGAAATGCTCCTCAAACTGCGCCTTCATCTGCCGGTCGTGCAGCACCTCCTTAGGTTGGAACGATGCAAGCAGCTTCTCCACATAGTCGAAAGTGCCCTCGCCAGTGAGGAATTCTCCGGTAGAGATGTCGAGAAAAGCCACGCCACACTGGGCCTTGGTCATGAACACGGCAGCAAGGAAGTTGTTCTCCTTATAGTTGAGCACGTTGTCGCTCATAGCCACTCCGGGCGTGACAAGTTCGGTTATGCCACGCTTCACGAGCGTCTTTGTGAGCTTAGGGTCTTCCAGTTGGTCGCATATAGCCACACGTTTGCCAGCCCTGATGAGCTTAGGCAGATAGGTGTCGAGAGCGTGATGAGGAAATCCCGCCATCTCCGTAGCCGCCCCATTTGGGTTCTTTCCGTTGGAGCGTCGGGTCAGAGTGATACCAAGAATCTTAGCCGCTTCGACGGCATCGTTGGCATACGTCTCGTAGAAGTCGCCACAGCGGAAGAGCAGCAGTGCGTCGGGATGCTCGTTCTTGAACGTGTAGAACTGTCGCATCATAGGTGTCAGTCCGTCGTCATTCTTCTTCTGAGCCATATAATATAGTAGTGGTTCTTTTGTAAGCCTTTATTGTCTTTAATCTTTTTTTCTAATCAGCGTCAGTCCGTCGCGCAACGGCACAATCACCTGCTCAACACGGTTGTCGGCAGCAACGTAGTCGTTGAATTGTCTGATGCCTTGTGTCTGATGGTCGTGGTCGTAAGCTGGGTCGGTGACATGGCCGTCCCACAACGTGTTGTCGGCAATGATATATCCGCCGGGGCGCAACAATCGTAGCACCATCTCGTAAGTCTCGACATACGTACGCTTGTCGCCGTCGACAAAAGCGAGGTCGAACGTCACGCCAAGCTTAGGCGCTTCAATGTTGGCATCGCCTATACGGAAGTCTATCTTGTCTGCAACGGGCGAGTTTTCAATCCACGGACGGGTGAAGTCTTCCATCTCGTCGTTTATCTCAAACGTCCAAACCTTGCCTCCTTCGTCCAATCCTTCAGCCATACAGATGGCGCTATAGCCCGAGAAGGTGCCCACCTCAAGAATGTTCTTGGGGCGTATCATGCTCACGAGCATCTTCAGCAAGCGTCCTTGCAGATGTCCCGATGCCATGCGTCCGTGTATTGTATGGATGTTGGTGGCGCGGTAGAGGCGGTACAGATAGTCGCCTTCGGGTTCGGAGTGGGCGAGAACATACTTCTCTATATCTTCTGTCATAACGCTTTGATTGCTTCAAGTGCCAGACGGTAAGAGTCCATTCCGAATCCGCATATTACGCCCATGCAGGCGCAGGAAATCATTGACTTGTGTCGGAACTCCTCGCGTTTGTGCACATTGCTTATGTGTACTTCTATTACCGGACTCTTCAGCGAGCGTATGCAGTCCTGCAATGCAATGCTGGTGTGGGTGTAAGCGCCGGCATTGAGGATTATTCCGTCAGCTGAGAACCCCACTTCCTGCATCTTGTCGATGAGGCATCCCTCTATATTGCTTTGATAATAGTCTATCTGAACGTCAGGATACTGCTTGCGCAATGTGTCGAGATAAGCCTCGAAAGTGCTGCTTCCGTATATTCCGGGTTCGCGTGTTCCCAACAGATTGAGGTTGGGTCCGTTTATGATTTGTATTTTCATAATTCGAATTTTGAGTTTTGAATTTTGTGTTTTGAGTTGTTGCCGATGGCAATTTTGAGTTTTGAATTTTGAGCTTTGAATTCCTAATTTATCAATTCCTAATCGGCGCAGCCGACAATTCAAAATTCAAAACTCAAAATTCCTAACTCTCTTACCATCCCGATGTAGCTCCGCCGCCGCCCGTTGAGCCTCCGCCGAAGTTGCCACCGAAGCTGCCTCCGAATCCGCTTCCGCCTCTATTGCCACCGCCCAGCATCGAACCGAGCATGGCACCAGTAGCCATAGCGCTGCCGTGATCGTTCTCGTCGGTGTCCTTGGTTACGGTGTTGCCGCAGTACTTGCATACGTATGTGGTGCGCAGAATGCGTCGTATGATGCGTCCGTTCTTGTTCTTCACCACCAGATGCTGCTCCTTCACCTTGCGCAGGGCACTGCGTTTCTTGCATTTTGGACAGCGTTGCAGCGAGCCCATAGCATAAATGAATATCAGCATTGTTACTACTATGGCCAAGAGAGTAATCATGATCGTCGAAATGTCGTCCTCGCCGCTGCCCTCTTCTGCCTGCATCGAGCCGTCGAGAGTCTTCGCCACGGCACGAACGCCGCTTACCATACCGCCATCCCAGTTGCCATTCCTGAAGCGTGGTATCATTAGGGTGGTCTGGATGCGCTTCGACATGGCGTCGGTCATAGTGCCTTCTATGCCATAACCGGTAGTAAACCTCACCTTCTTCTGGTCCTTCACGAAGAGAATGAGCAGTCCGTTGTCGCTCTTCTTCTTGCCTATTCCCCACTTGCGGAACAGTTCGTGGCCAAAGTCAAAGATGTCTTCGTCGCCTATGCTTGGCAGCATTACCACGGCAGTCTCAATGCCCGTGCTCTTCTCCAAGCGTCCGAGTATGGCGTTGATAGAGTCGCGTGCTGTAGCAGAGAGAATGGCTGAAGGGTCAGTAACATACTGGCGCACGTCGCTGAGGCGCACGTTGGGCACGTCGTCGATGGTGTATTGCTTGGTCTCTGCGGCAGCAGTTGCCGTAAAGACAAAGAGCAGGGCTGCGATAAGAAGCCCCGCTCCCTTGCCCCATCCTTTAATGGACGGGGATAGAAAGTTAACGATGTTCATTGTTTAGAACTCCACTTTAGGAGCCTTGTCGGCTCCAGCCTCTGCCTCGAAGTAGTTCTTCTTGTCAAAACCGCACATGCCTGCAATCAGGCTTTTGGGGAATCGGCGTATAGCCACGTTGTATTCCTTGGCAGCATCGTTGAAGTCTTTGCGTGCCACGTTGATGCGGTTTTCGGTGCCTTCCAGCTGCGATTGCAGTTCGAGGAAGTTCTGGTTGGCCTTGAGGTCGGGATAGTTCTCGGTGATGGCGAGCAGTTTGCCCAGTGCATTGGTAACGTCGCCCTGCGCCTTCTGATACTGTGCCAGCTGCTGCGGAGTGCAGTTAGAGGGGTCAATCTTCACCTGAGTGGCCTGCGAGCGTGCAGCCATTACAGCCTCCAGAGTCTGGCTCTCGTGCTTGGCATAGCCCTTGACGGTGCTCACGAGGTTAGGTATGAGGTCGGAGCGGCGCTGATACTGTGTCTCAACGTTAGCCCACTTGCCGTTCACGTTCTCGTCCATCGACACCAGACCGTTATATCCGCTAATGCCCCAGAGAGCTATCACCAGAATCACCACACCTGCGATGATCCATCCTTTTTTGTTTGATTTCTTTTCCATTTTCGTTTCATTTAGTTGTTGCACAAATTTACTCATATATGAGTATTGTGCAAGTTGTTAATTTATAGTAACTTTGCCAGCGTGATGATGACAGTGGCTGATGCCGATGGCATTGCCGCCACACGTTTCAAAATAGCCAAAATTATAAATTCATAATGTTATTGTATAATAGACAAAGGGGTCGGCTGTGAAGTCGGTCCCCTTTTATTGTCTGCACCACCACACCATATCAACCGAGATTAAAGCAGCGCTTTAATCTCAGCATCGATGTCCTTGATCTGTGCATCGCGCTTCACAACGTTGCAGTTGCGGTCGAGCAGGAAGAAGGTGGGCACCTGCTGTACGTTGTACAGTTGCAGTACGCGTGTGTCGTCGCCTGCACGTGTGCTTATCCAAGGCAGGGCAGCAGTCTGAGTCTTCCAGAAATGCTCGTCAGAGTCGACGCTTACCTGATATATCTCGAGTCCGGCAGCGTGATACTTGTTGTACAGTTCGCGCAGCATCATGATGCGCTGCAATGACTTTTCGCCCGCAAAGAGGTGGAAGTCGAGCATCACAACCTTGCCCTGAAGCGACGACAGGCGGCGCTCCTGACCCTTATTGTCGGTCAGTGTGAAGTCGATTATGCCCGTAGTGTTCACCTTGTCGGCAGCCACGAGGCCCTGCGCCTGCTTGTTCTTGATGATGCGTATGTCCTTCATGCCCTCGATGGCTATGTTATGGAGGTTCTCGCCACGCTCCTCGTTAGGATAGAAAGTGTCCCAACTTGTAGCCACGGCAGCAAAAACCTTGACATCCTGCTCTGACGAACGTGGATTGAATATCAGCACCGACTGTCCGCCAGCGTTCAAAGTCTGGAACAATGCGAAGTAAGACGAGGCCTTCATAGGCTCCTTGAAGATGTAGTCGGTCTTCACGCGAGTCTTGTATGCTTCAACAACACGTGCCACGCTGTCGTTGACTGCATCGGCTCCGAGCTGCGGATTGTTTGCAATGGCGTTGAGCTGTGTCTGCAGTCCCATCTGCATGAGCGTAAGCTCCTTGATGCGCGAGCACTCTTCCGATCCGCTTACCTCATACTGCGACGCCATACCTGGATATTCTGCCTTTATGCTGACCGTCTCAGTAGAGTCAATGGCAATGTTTATGATTTGTCCGGCAATGCGCAGGCGGTAGAACTCGGGTGCTGTAGGGGCCTTGTCGTCAAAGTCGAAGGTGCCGTCGGCCGATAGTTTCACCGAATCGATTACCACCGGACCGTTCAGACTCATATTCTCAAAGTAGAGCGTTGAGTCGGCAGCGTTGCCGATAGTACCGTTGACGTGGAACTTCTTTTCGTTGCATGAGGCCATGCCCAGCACTGCCACTACCGCCAAAGCGATGGCGAAGAGGCTGTTTAATGGTTTTATCTTCATTGTTTTTTGTTATTATGCTATATATAAAAATGTGTGTCTATTGACTAATAGACTGCAAACTTACACATTTTTATCCACATTTTCGCGATTTTCGGGCGAAAAACGCTCCTCACGTCCGAGGAATTTGATGAGTCCCCAGCGCACGCTGCGCAGTCCGAACTGTTCCGTATGTATGTCGCCGGGTGCTATCCACATGCATTCAGCAGCGTCGTCGTTGGCTGTGAGCACGTTCTCGTCTTCCACCTTACACTCAAAGAACATGTCGAGTGTGTGTATGTCGATGCGGCTATAGCGGTAGATGTTGGGCAGCGAGAAGAGGTATTTCGACTCCGTAACCTTCAGTCCTGTCTCTTCCATAACCTCACGTGCAACGCCCTGTTCGGCAGTTTCGCCCAGTTCGGCAAATCCTCCTGGCAGGTCGAGCGTGCCCTTGGCGGGTTCGTTGCGACGGCGTTCTACGAGTATTTCGCCCTTGCTGTTGGTAATAATCGCTACATTGGCAGAGCTGGGATTCATAAAAAACTCAAATCCGCAGTTCTCGCATTTCTTACTTGCTTTGCTGTTCTCTACAAAGTGATGACTGCCGCACATGGGGCAATACTCAAATTTCTCTAATGGATGCATGTGAAGTAAATTTTAAAAACGTCTGCAATATTACTAAAAAATGGTTACCTTTGCAAGATAAAAGGCAATTATTAGTAAGATAAATCTAAAAACTTATATCAGAAATGAGAAATTTGAAATCTTTCGCTTTACTCGTTGTGCTTCTTGCCGTGTCCGTGTCGGCTATGGCGCAACGCTCATTCGATGTTAACCTATGGACTGCCAAGGCCCCTAACAAAAACGGACTGCAGGACACCGCCTACATAAAGGTGTATCTGCCTGACGCCAAGCGTGCCACCGGACGTGCCGTGGTGATTTGTCCGGGCGGCGGCTATGCTATTCTGGCTATGGAACATGAGGGAACCCAGTGGGCGCCCTTCTTCAACAATATGGGTATTGCAGCCATTGTTCTGCACTACCGCATGCCCAACGGCAACGTAAAGGTGCCAATCAGCGATGCCGAGGAGGCGATGCGCATTGTGCGCCGCAACGCCAAGAACTGGCACATCAATGCCTCTGACGTGGGCATCATGGGATTCTCGGCTGGCGGACATCTCGCCTCAACCATAGCCACACAGTCGAAAGCCGAAGCCAAACCCAACTTCCAGATTCTTTTCTATCCCGTCATAACAATGATGCAGGGCTACACCCATCAGGGCTCGCACGACAATCTGCTGGGCAAGGACGCCCATAAGAAGGACGAGCAGAAGTACTGTTCCGACCTTCAGGTTACGCGCCTTACGCCTCGTGCATGCCTGCTTCTGTCGGACGACGACCATGCAGTTATGCCCATCAACAGCGTCAACTACTATGCCGAACTGTACCGACACGACGTTCCGGCATCGCTCTACGTATATCCTACGGGCGGACACGGATGGGGTATGAACACCTCGTTTGCCTATCATGCCGAGATGCTCACCAACCTTAAGGGATGGCTTGAGAGTTTTTAAAATCTAAAACCACAACAATCTATGAAGACAGAACACCTCTTGATAATGCGTTTCACGGCCCTGGGCGAAGTGGCAATGCTCGTTCCCGTAGTCAGCTCGCTTGCACAGCAGTATCCCGAACTGCGCATCACAGTGCTCAGCAATCCCTTCGCCCGGTCGCTGTTCGACGGCATTGCGCACAACGTAGGCTTTATGGCTGCCGACCTTAATGGCGAGTATCATGGCGTGAAGGGACTCAACGCCCTATACCGCCGACTTGTAGCCAAGAACTTCACAGCCATTGCCGACATGCAGAGCATACTGCGCTCGTCCTATCTGCGCATGCGTTTCAACATATCGAGCTATCGTGTGGAGCATCTCGACAACCATCGTCAGGACCGCCGCAAGCTTGTGGCTACCAAGGACAAGTGCCTCAGGCAGCTGCCGTCGCTGTTCGACGACTATATAGACGTGCTCGCCCGTCTGGGCTACAACGTACGGCTCGACTTCCAGTCGCTATTCCCGCCTACAGGAGGCAATCTGCGACTGGTGAGCGACCGTATCGGAGAGAAGAAGATGTTTCAGCAATGGATAGGCATAGCTCCGTTCGCTGCGTTCCGCGGCAAGGTGTATCCTGCCCAGCTTACCGAACGCGTCATAGCCGAACTCATACGCCGCCATCCCTCATGCCGTATCTTCCTGTTTGGCGGAGGCGATGCCGAGATGGCGCAAATCGACCGCTGGTGCGCCCAATACAAGAACTGCACCAACGCCTCGCAGCTGCTTGGCAGCGTGCAGCAGGAACTTATAGTCATGTCGCATCTCGATGTGATGCTCTCGATGGACAGCGTCAACATGCATCTTGCCTCCATAGCCGGCACCCGGGTGGTAAGCCTTTGGGGGGCTACGCACCCTTATGCCGGCTACTTGGGCTATGGTCAGAGCCACGACGATGTCATACAGGCCGACCTCGGTTGTCGTCCGTGCAGCCTGCATGGCAACCGTCTGTGCAAGCGGGGCGACTATGCCTGCCTCACACAAATCGATCCTATTACCGTTGCCGATCACGTCGAGAAGCATTTGAAGCATTAATCCATGCCTCATGGCGGTTGTTGCCGTCGGCACGGTAGCTCACGTGCATCCATCGCGCGCCCGTCTTCGACCGATACTCGTAAATAAGCTGGTCGAAGTCAAGACTACACCTTATATAATTATACATCTTCATGCCCACCTCATCGTTGGGCACGTAGATGTCGGCAGCCTGGCCCATGGTGTGTTGCGATGTAGCCACGCCTCCCACCTTTTCGTTTACGATTGGCGAGCGGTAGCCGCTCGTAATGCGCAACACTCCAAAGCGCAGGCGCAGCGGTTCAAGCACTTTCTCGCACAGCACCCTCAGCCGCGCCACCGCCTCGTCGGGCGGCGTGTTGTCAATGCCAAAGCGTATTGCAGTGGCTGATATGACAAACTCGCGCAAGCTGAAGTGCCGGCTCAACTGAATGGTTGGTAACTTGTCGAATACTGTGTCTGCGACCATAATCTGTTGTACGTTTGTACAAGTGGCTGCCGCCAGGGCGACAGCCATTTCCGTGTTTTTCATTGTGGTTTGAATTTTTAATGTTAAGATGTCAAGTAAACGGGTCCTTTGCAGACCCTGATTGTAATATATCTTGAAGTTTTTGTGTCGGTGGTATTTTAGGTTTGATTCTTTTGATGGTGCAAAGATATTATGCAATCGGGAACTAACACTACCATTTCCGAAAATCTTCGTTTACGAAAGTTAAATATATTCCATCCGAAACCTGAACATCTAATGTTGTCACTCGAAAATATTGCTGTCCGGTAAAACTAATAATGTGGTCAAAGACGGGCTGAAAGCCCAATAAGCACATAGGAGGGTGTGTCAAAAGTCAACAAAACGGGCTGAAAGCCCCAAAAGCACATAGCCCAAGGCAGCGCCTTGGGTGTACGGATTGAAAATAGCAAAACGCCCTGCAAGGGCAAAAGCATTGATAATTAACGCTTTTGCCCTTACAGGGCGCATTATGATTTGCGATACTTTTACCCAGGGTGTTGCCCTGGGCTATGAGCTTCTGCCCCTTCGGGGCGTACTGCTGTGACTTTTGACACACCCTCTGTACGGTCGTTTTGGAAAGGAGTCCTTTTGGGTTGCAAAACGAGTCCTTTTGGTGAGCAAAAGGGGTCCTTTTGAAGGGCAAAAAGACAACTATTGGAAGGCAAAAGGAGTCGTTTTTGAATTTTGAATTTTGAGTTTTGAATTTTGAATTGTTCTCGGCTACGCCTGCGATTTTGAATTATTCAATTTTGAATTGGTGTAGATGGCAATTTTGAATTTGTGTCACCCCACACGAAAAAAGCCCGCTGAAGGAACTTGTCCTTCAACGGGCTTCGCATTGTTAAACGTATCTGAGAGGTTATTGACTATATCCTAACCGTTGCGTATTGTGTCTGATTCGTCACGAACCGTATCTGTGATGTTGCCTGCTACTTTACAACAATCTTGAATGTTTCGGTCTTGTCGTCCATGGTTGTAGCCTTGACGATGTACACACCGGGCTGCTGTACGCTGAGCTGGCAACGCTCGCCGGCTGTACTGCGGCTGCTTGTGACGAGAGCTCCTGCCGTATCGTAAACCTTAGCCTGCTTCACCTCACCGTTAAGTACTGCCACTACGATGGTGCCTTGCGCTGGTGAGAAGCAGCGGATGGCGTTGATGCCGGTCGGAACTACCCAGTTGTTGGTGGTGATGTAGTAGCGTCCGTGGTCGTTTGCCATCATCTCTATCTGCATACCGTCGGCTATCTCGCTGAACTTCTTGCTCGTTGCGTCGTAGATGAAGAGCTTGCCGCCCTCGTCGTTCATCTTGCGCAGCATCTTGCTGTTGAGACTTACGGTAACGTCGGTGCTACGGCTCTTGCCTGCCACAACGCCTATCGGCATCCAGTCGATGTCGTCGGTGGTGTTAAGGGCTACTGCCTGCGAGCCTGCTACAGAGTAAGCCTGGGCTATTTCGGCAATGTTGCCCTCGCCGAGCATGTCTACATCCTCGCCTTCTACGTAGTCGCGGCTTGCCTCAGCGCTTACTATCAGCTTCGACTGGCTGCTGCGTGTGCCGTCCGATGTGCTCAGTATGATTGTAGGTTGAGGCGTGAGTGCCTTCTCGCCGCCAGTCACCCATCTGTTGATGAGCATCGAAGCGTTGAACAATACGTTGTCGGGTACGGTCTCGGCTGACTTCACCTTGACAAAGAACGCTTGTGTAGGAGGTATGATTACGTCCTTCTTCTTGTCGTAGTCGAGGCTGGTGTCTATGGCGTGAGCCGTAAACTTGCCGTCGGCAAATGTCCATACGCTTCTCTCGAAGGCTGTGTTGGCATTGAGGAAGCGATACATACTCAACGAAGAGGGGTAGGGGTTGCCTACAAGATGATAGCTGTTGCCCTCGTGTACGTTCTGGTTGAGCGGCTGCAAGAGCTGCATTGTGTGGTCGTTGGCATCGTCGCCCAGCTGCATACGATAGTTGTCGGCTGTCTTCTGTACCGTTGCCGATATGTTGGTGTTGCTCTGGCTGTCGTAATAGCTGTAGTTGGTGTCGGCCTTAGGCAGACGTATCAGGGCGAAACTGTTGTTCTTGGCACCCTCGGTGTACTTGTCGCCAGCCTTCACAGCGAAAGCCTTGCCTTTGGCATACGCCTCGTCCACCTTATTATATACGTGGGTCCAGTAGGCAGAGTTGAGTTTTATCTCGTTGCCCGTGGTCTCTTCTATCTGTCCGTCGTGGTTGGCCTTGTATAAGGTAGTGTTGGCTATCACCTGCTGAACGTCGCCGTCCCAGCTGCGCTGATAGATAGGATAGGCGTTGCGGTTGTTCATACTCTCGCTGTATGTCATCTCCTTGAACGCTTCGGACTGCTCCTGACCGTTGTTGGCAGGCACATAGAGGTCGCCGGCGTAGGTCTGCTTCAGTGGCGACGACATCACGCTCCATGTGTTGGGCGTAAGCTTCTTCTCCACATAAGCCTTGTTGTAGGTGAGGTGACTGGCAAAGAGCAGCTCAGCCTCTGGCTTGAAGTAAATCTGGTCGCATAGGTTTCCCCTCCACTTTTCGCATCCGAATATGCCGTCACCTGCATCCGAGTGGTCGGCGGTATTGTCGGTCCACTTCGTAATCATGTCGTAGGCTATGTTGTCATAACCATTGGCTATGTCGTTGGCGCGATAGCTTATCTCGCCGAGGTTGGGATATATGCGGTCGGTGAGTGTTGGTATGGTCACCTTGGTGAACTTCATCGGCAGATAAGCTGCTGTACGCTCACCGCTGTATAGGGTATAGTTGGCGCTGCAGATCTCGTCGGGCGATGAGCGCAACCAGTTGGTGTCGTGATTCCACATAGCGTTGGTGGCTGCAGAAGGCATCCATGTGGTGTACTCAGGCACTACAAGCAGATTGATGAACACCTCGCCCGGACATGTAGCCGAGGCTGAGCTCTCTATCTTGCTGAAGCTGAAGTTGAGCTCATACATGTATCCTTCGCGCAGACGTGTGGCAGCGTCGTCGTTGAATCGTATGCCTATCGTAGCGTCGTTCTTGCCGATTGTGGCTGTGGTGACGGTTGCTATATGCTGTGCCTGTCCGCTTGTCAGCGTCATGTTGGGGTCGTTGGTCTCCGAAATCCATACCTTTCCGTCGTTCTCCAGAGTTACGCTTTCGGCATCCTCCATGCGTGTGATCGGCACAAGGAGCTTGCCGTCGGCCTTGGCAATGATGGCCTTTATCTGCGGAAGTCCTATGCGCAGGTTGCGGCTTTCGTCAGGATAGGTCACGTCCTTGAAACCTGTGTATATGCGCGGACCGTCCTTGACGATGGTAAGTGGGAACATCATCGGGTCGGTACAGATGTCGTACTGCTGTCCGCCTACTGTGATGGTGTTGGCGATAGGTATCGCTGCCACCTCAAAGCGTCCGAATTCGTTGAACTTGCTGATGGTGCTGTTTGCTGTAATCAGCAGTCGGCCGTTGTCGATATACTTCTTGAGCAATGTGCGGTCGGCTTCGGTGAAGGCTCCGCTTGCGTTTCTGAGAGTGGTAGCCGACGGATATACGTCGCGGAAGTGGTGCAGGGCCTCAAGCACTCCGTTGGTGTTGATGTCGTTTTTACAGTTGCTCTCGCTGAAGAACCAGTCGAACTGCACGTTGGGCAGTTCCACCTTGCCTCCGTTAACCTTGTCGACAGTCTCCAGTTTGGCGTACAATGTGAGGTTGGCAGTCTCCGATCCGTCGCACTTTACGCGCACTACGGTCACCACATTGCTTGTGACGTCGGTCACGATGATGTTCTGCTTGACAATCTGGAACGGGTCGCTGTATGTAGAACATACTTCGTTCGACTTGCCCCAAGGTCCTGGCAGGTCGGCATTGTCCTCGCTTGGATAGGCTATAGAGACGTGGTAGTTCTTGCCAGGGGCAAGGTTGAAGTTGCGGTTGGCAATGACGAGGCATCGGTTGCCGCTGTTGTCGTTCTCGAACATCGGCACGTTGGTCTTGCCGTCGGCTGCATATGTGGGCAGATAGAGTGTAGCGTCGTACTTGGCAGGAATGCGTGCTGTGCCATATTGGTCAGCCTGTCCGTCGCCGTTGTAGTCGATGCCGTTAACGGGATTGCCGTTCTCGTCGCAGATACGATAGAAGAGTTTCGACTCCTTCTGATTCACCATCGCCTGGAAAGTCTCGTATATGCCGCGAAGCTTGAACGTTATGTTCTCGGGAGCGGTCTCGCTTCCGCTCTCGCTTGGACATAGCGGTCGGTTCTGCAATACGTCGAGCTTGGATGTCTGGGTGTAAAGACAGAGGTCGTCGATACAGTAGTCGGCACCTCCGGTACTCTTACACATATTGTCGAGCACAATGCGGAAGGTGGTGTAGTTGCTCACTCCGGTTGACTTCTGAAGCACCTGCTTGCTGAAAATCTGATACCACTTGCCGTATTGGTGGGTCTTTGTGTTGGTGCTGAAGTCGCCTGATATGAACGACTGTATCAGTTTCTGGTCGGTCACGTTACCGTCGGCATCCTTGTTTATGCCGTATAGGCGGAACATTACCTGCGGAGCTGCTGCACCGGTTTGGGTGTAGTCGGCTACAGCACCGCTGAATATGAGCTGCGAACCCGTGCAGAGTTTGGCCTCGAAGTCGGCTGATGCTATCTGACGGCTTTCGTCTGAAGCATCAACATAAAGGAAATGTCCGAACTGTTTTCCTCCGGTCTTTGCCCAGGTGCGGTCGTATATGGTAGGCAGTGGACTTGTGTTTGTCCACCATTTGTATCCGTTGTTAGACTTAGATACACCGTCGAGGTTGGCAGACTTATACAGTCCGTAGTCGCCATGGATAGGAGTGTTGGGCTGACGCGAAGTATTCTCGTAATAGTCGGTAAGTCCAGGGTATGTGAATCCGTATGTGCTCGACTTGAAGCCGGTAGGCTTCTTGATGGTGTTGTTGGCAGTTGTCGGACGGGTAAGGTCGTTCTTGTTGTCGAACGAGATTTCCGCCTTCTGCTTAAATCGCTTGTCGAAGTAAGTGAGCGTACGGTCAATGTCGTTGTCGTCGGTCAGCTCTTGCTTTGTCTTCGGATAGCCGCTATGCAGGAACAACTCGAAGTTGGCAATCGGACACATATTTGTGCCGTCGGAAGCATACGCTACGATGTAGGCAGTATGTCCTACGCCGATATCGGTAGGTGTTCTAACGCTTTGGTTGTTATTCACGTAGCACCATCCAAGAGTATTGTTCTTAAGATCGTTCACCTTGAAGTCGTAGAACTGATTGCCTTTGTTGGTAAGTACGCAATACTTGGTGCGGTCTTCGTTGTATGCAATCCAGCGGATGTATTTGGCTTGCTTGATAGTGCCCTGAAAGTCAGACTCCTTTATCTTCTGATTCTCGGTGGTAGCATATACCGACTTGCCGTTAGTGGCGTTGTCGAGAGGATAGAACCAGTAAGACTGTCCGCCTGAATTGTTCAGATTGGTGCGCAAGGTCATAGTTGCGTTATCGTCCTTCAATCCGAATACGATGCGCTGATTGTCCTCAAGAGTCAGGTCGGAATATTCATGGGCGCTGCCTTCGCACAATGCGGTCTTTATCTTATTGGCAAGATAAGCTGCCGAACGGATGTGGAAGATGTAGCGAATGGTAAGGGTTGGCTCCTTTGTGACGTAATATGTGCTGCCACTTTTGCTGATAGTACCGTCAATATATCGGCTTACATCGCAGGCAATGGTCTCGCCTGCCCAGTCAGCAGCATCGGCTCCGAAGGGCTTTTTGTAATTAACGCCCACATAGTTACGATAGTTTTTTAGAGGTGTCGGTATTTTATATGCGCAGAGTCCGATGTCTGTGTTGCTGTTTTTGTCCTTACGTTGTAAAAGTTTGGTGTTCCGACTGTCGTAGGGAGTAAGTTGGCTGGATGCCTTGTCGGTAGTATAGTCATACCAACGAATCCATCCGTATGGCTCTAGGTCGTTACAATCTCCCGTCCAACCTACAAAAGGCAGGTTAAGAGCCATCTGCTTTGTGTTGCCGGTAGGAAGATAATAGTAGTAGTGCCATTCTGCTGTCTGCTGCATGCCAAGGTGCTTGTCGAGTGGCAAACCGCTTGCGCCAGTCTGGTGGAAAGCAAGGTTCTGCGCATAAACACAGTTGGGCGCTGCCGCAAGGGCTATCATCGCAAAGAGCTGCAGTAGCAGTCTTCTGGACTTTGCGGGTCGGTTTATATTGTTATTGCGAATCTTCATAGTCGTAAGGTGTTATGTTCGTGATAGTTTAAATGAAAAATGGGTATGGCAGGAATGCCATACCCACCTATATATTCTAATCCTTGATTATCTGCAAGCGATACGGAATGACGTAGCCTACGCCGTCTATCTGGACGTTGATTTCGTGGATAGCGTATCCCTTGCGGGGGCTTATGTATCCCTCGATCGTCTTGGTGCGGGTGTCGTAGGTTGGTTTGTCGTCGTATATCCAGACGTCTTCGGCTTCGGCAGGATTGGCTTCGAGCGTCGTAACGCCAGTAACTTTCCATGCTGTAAGTTTCTCGTTGTTGCTACGCTTGTACACGTGCAGCTTCAGATGGAACTCTCCGTATGACTTGAATGTGGCTGTGATGCGGTCGTTGCTGTAATTCAATTCGGGTTTGACACCGATGCCCGTGAATACCTGCGGTTCAATCTCTATGCGGTAGTCTACCAGTTTTACGGGTATAATCAAGTAGTCGTTGCGTGCAATTCGGTTCCATTTGGTCATTGCTATACGCTTCGTCACGGTGCCTTTGTCTGTGTCGATGCTCAGAACGAAGTAGTTCGGAGTATGGGCGACGCTCTCGTTGACGTAGAATGTGGTGTTCAGATGTGCTCCATTCTTCACCTCCTTGCCGTTGGTTCCGTCCATTGTCAGGGTGAAATCGGCGTAAGTGGCAGTGGCATTGATGTTGGGCACGACAGCGTTTGCTTCGATCTTGGGCAGCAGACCGATGTTGTTGGCAGCGTTTTCGGTTATGTCGGTCAGCGTGATGCTCTTCACGTTGAGGTCGTAACCAGTGTCGTTGGTGAACTGTAGTTGCACCTTTGCCATCATACGTATCACCTCCAGGCTTACGGTTCGGGTGTTGTCGTCGATGATAGCGGTCTGCTTGTTGCTCATAGGTATGCCGTTGCCGCTAATGGATGAAGTGTTGCCCTCTACCTTATAATACATGTTGTCGAATCCGGCAGGCAATTCGGCGGGGAACGAGTTGATGCCTTTGAGACCTATGTCGGCACGGCTGATGTTGGCAAACGAGTAGAAGGTAGCATCACCCTTAGCCACTACCGTCTTCATTACGGTTGATTCCTTCTCGCCGTCGGTAGAGAAGTCGCGCTCGATAATGTTCTGTATCTTGCCGTTCTGGACGATGACAACGAAACAATTGTGCATCATCTCTCCTTCAGGGGCAGCGTTAGTGTCTACCCATGTCGCTCTTGTAACGCCGTTGATGTTGCCGCTGGCGCGAGTAGGCGAGCTGGCAGAAGCGGCGAGCCTTAGCTCCACCTGCGTCTTGCTGCTCTCCGCCTGGCCTTGGCACTCGTCGTTACTATCCTCGAAACAGCCAGTAAGGGCAAGCGTCGAGAACAGCGCGAGCATGTATGTGAATATGTTCTTGGCGTGAGTCATCGCTTTCTTGTTTTTGTGTAAATTCACTATTGTTTATTACATTATAATATCAGAGTGGGTGCGTTTGTTCCACTCCTTCACCGTCAGTGAAATCTTCACTCCGTCGTCCTTGTAGACCGTGTACTCGTAGTAGTGGTTGCGCTGGATGTTGTAGAGTGTGGCGGGGTCGGGTGCACCGTCGGTGTAGTTGCAGAACTGCAGTGTGTATGTTCCGTCATCTTTGCCCTCGCACTTCAGGTTTAATGTTATCGTTGCCTTCTTGTCGGTAGCTGCATTGATATTGTCGTACTCGGGAATGTATAGCATGATGCTCTCTTCGTCGTTCTCGCTGTTGGTCATTGCTATCGGCGCTGCAGCCAGTGAGGCTAATGGACGTAGCGAGTTGTTGAAGAATATCTGCTTTGTGTCGGATGCCGTGTTGTATGTGGCTGGCAGTGTGTAGCCTTGAGTGTTATAGTTGTTGAACGTTATTTCGCCCAACGAATATCCACTGGCTTTCATGCCTTCCTTCATCTTCACCTTCACCTTGGCGAGCGAACGCAGCAAGTAGATGGTGCCGAGATCGTTGCTCTTGCCAATTTCGAGAGTCTTGGTTAGCGTTGTGACGCCCCACATCGGTATGTACTGCTTTGTGTCGTCTCGATTGAAGACGAGCGAGGCGATGTTGCCTTGCGTCACTGTAGAGGTTCCGCAGTTGGCAAACACCATAATCTTATTTGCCTCTGTCAGCTTGTCGGCGGCATCCTCCCAAGTTCCGGTGATGGTGTAGTTGCCGTCGGTTTCGCTCTTGATGGCAATGACGTTGTCAACGTCGGCAATGATCTTTCCGTTTGCATTGCAAATTTTAATCTGCAGTTGGTCGGGGTTGATGGCATTCTCGTAGGCAACGCCAGGGTCAGTAGGGTCGTAATCGCCCCAGCCTTCGTTGACAGCTCGTGTGTTGCTGTCAGCGAACGACATCTTGAAAGCCACCATCACCACCTCGTCGCAGTTGTCCTCATAGCCGTCGTCGAAGCCACACGACATAGTGGACAGCAGACAGAACATGAGCGAAACTGTCAGCGTTGATTTATAGCGGTTTATTCTAAGCATAGTCAGTTTCTTTAAGGGTTATTTGAAGTCTGTGTTGTTGAGCACCACTCTCCACGAATTGATGTAGATTTGAGCGGAGAGCCAGCTGTGGTTGTCGTCAATGAAGAATACAAAGTTGTACTCGTCTTGTCGATCCAGATACTCCTGATTGGACATTGCCTTGTTGTAGTTGCCCTTCACGAGTAGAACATAGTCGATGAGCGGAATCTGAAGAATCTTCTCCTGGGTCTCCTTGCTGTAGATGCTGAGTTGCGGATTCATGTTTTCGAAGAGTCGGTTGACTGTCAACTCAGCCACGACAGCCGATGTCGGCGTCACGCTTCCGTCGATGTCGGGTATCAGTTCCGATCGTGTGCCGTTGATGATGCCGTCGTACTTCGACCATGCCACATACGTAACGTCGTTCTCTGGCTCTGCCGTTGAGCGTGTGATCGGCTCGTTGTTGTAGGCAAGGAATGCATTGCCGTCGTCGATGAAGAAGTCGAAGTCGGCAGCGTTGAGAGTTTCACCCGACGTGTTCTGCAGCACTACGCGCACCACGTTGGTGTTCTTCATCAGGTCGACAGTGGCCGTCTTCACTCCGAAACCTTCAAGATTGAGGTCGGCATCCTTCAAGAGTCCGTGATAGAGCGAGGTGAGGTCGTGGTCGACAATGCATTCAGAGCGGTTGATACGACATGTGAGCGAACTGATGTCCTGGCTGTTTGGCTCGCCGTAGATGTAAGAATCGGCATATCGTTCTTCACCTTCCGCCCACACCTTGAGTGTGTAGTGTCCAGGCTTAAGCTCGTTGACCGACATATATCCGCCACGATTTTCAATGTCCTTCACGCTTTCCTTCTTCTGCAGGGCGAGTTTTCCGTCCTTGTCGAAGGCATAGAGCGTGACAGTCTTCACCTCGTTGGGGAAGGCGTCGGCAAACTTCATGTTCATGTCGTACTTGAAGTTGACGCGCAACTCCTTCGGGCAGTTCGACTGATCGTCCTCCATCATTCCACACGAGGTCACGGTGAACATCATAGCCATCACAGCTGCGAGGGCCTTGAGGCCACTAATTATTTGGCGCTTGTTGTGTTTCATATCGTTTAGTTTTTGTTTCGTGAAGTATGTGAGAGTAATATATTAATAATGTGAGAGTATATATTAATAATGAGTATAGTCTGCGTCGGTTGATGAGAGCCGCTTGTGTGGCCTCATATTGCCGTCATCCTCTTGGTATCTGGCGGCGCGATACCTCCGTCCTTGTTGTTCCGGTGGCGGAGTCGCCGGGCGTTTGTGTCGGTTAGTGTAGGTGGGTATGGCGGTAGAGTCATACCCACCTACGATTGGTTTACGTCTTTAGTACGTAGAGATTAAGTTCGCTTTGCCTTGAACTTTACATCTCAGTACGTAGTATTTCTCTTCTCTATTAATAGAGTCTTGTATCGTTCGGCTTAGCTGATTATTTGCCAAGGTCGACAGTCTGCTTAACGATTCTCCAAGAGAGAACGTTGATACGAGCTGCGAGATAAGTATGTGTATCTTCTGGAACTACAGGAACGAACTTGCTATCGGGATCGTATACCGGAGTACCGAAGCCCTTGATAGAGTTGACATCAATCTGATAGTAGTGGTTGCGTACAATACCCTTAGCTGTGCCGAGGTGTGCTACGTCGGTGTAGTAGTAAGCTCTACCCTCTTTACGGATTTCGGCAAGCGACTTGCCCATATTCTCGTTGCACTCAGCTGTAGCATTTACGTCACCCTTATATACTGTAACGCCCTCCTCGAGCTGTGCCTTAACCTGATAACCTGTCACTACGAAGTGGATGTCATTGACTGTAAGACCTGTGATTTCGGTACCAGTCGCAGTTGTGGTATGCTTCTTGTAATCCTTGTTCTCAGCCAAGATGGCCTTCTTCACAGCCTCTTCCGAGAGATACTCAACGCCCTTGTACTTGCAGATTTCGGCTTTTGTACCGTCTTCATACTGCAACTCTACGGTAGCAACGTATTGCGGGTTGGTGTTGGCAGAGGTGTTAGGATTGGTGTAGTAAACATCGCCAATCTGAGAAGTGTAGGCGTTGTACGACTTGCCCTGACTCATTTCGCTTCTTGATGTCTCCCAATAGCAGCGGAAATATGCAGGATGATTCCACTGAGTGATGCCCAGGTCATTGTCAGTCCATGTAGCGTCAATCTTCTTGATGAGGTTGGCGTCGGTTGTCTCCTTGGCGAGTCCCCAACCCTTGATGACAGCATATACCTTCTTGCCGTTGGTAGTTTCGCCTACAAGGAACTTGTCGCTTTGGTCAGCACCAGTTGCTGTAGAAGTGAGCTTGGCAGCTACGCGTTCTACGTAGATGTCGACCGGATTATTCATTGCAGTAGTCTGGTCTGTAGCAACGTGTCCTGTGATGTCGGCAACCCATACCTTGTGTGTTCCGTCAGAATACACCGAGCTTGACATTACGAAATCCTTAGCGTCAGCACCTTGTGCATTGAAGTTCTGTTCGGCTACGGCTGCCTCGACTTGTGCCTTTGTCATCTTGGCTTGAAGAACGCCTTCTTTAATCGTTGCGGGGTTGACAATAGCTATCATAGAGTGAGGAGCAGTCTTGGTTGCGCCCTCAATCACGAGCATAGCGTCTGTAATCTTCTCTACGTTAGGTGTAAGTTTGCCTTCGCCAGTAGGATTTTCCTTCTCCACATAGTTGGTTGTGCCCATATTGTAGGCCTCGCCATTCTCTGTAAAGAAGTAGAAGCGTACGGCATTAATCTTGTTCTCGTTGGCCGAACCGTCAGCATAGTCGCCGTCAGCACGCGAACCGCTGGTTCCAACGCTATTGATATTGACAGCTACATAGCTTGTTGTTCCTTCACCAGTGGAAGAGTTGTTCTCGGCAACCTCTTCGGATGTACAAGCACTAAATGCTATTGCAGCCAGTGCGAGAGGGAATAGATTAAACTTTCTCATAACTATAAAGTTTAAGTGGTGATTAATTTTTGTGTTTGAATAAAAGTCTTTTTTTAAGTCTGATTGCGTTCAGTCTGAGTTTAGTCTGTCTGTTCTGGTTTGCCAGTCAAGTCCAGTTTAGCATTGTGTCGGTGTATGTGTATTGTGTCTATTGGATGTCTTCGAGATTCCTTCGGGCTGTGTCGCAACCCTTGTCGGCAGCCTTCTTGAAGCTTTCTATAGCCTTAGTCTCGTTGCCTATCTGCCAGTAGCATACGCCTCTTGCATTGTCTGCCTCTGCAGAATCGCCTGCCTTGTCGAGCTTGCGCAGAGCGTCAGCCCATTTGTCGGCATTTATGTCGGCGCAGGCGGCATTGAGATTAGCTGTAGGATCGTCGGGATACATGAGGGCAGCGATGGCGAACACCTCGTTAAACTCCTTAGATCCCGGCTCGTAAGTCTGTGCCACCATGTACATCTCGTTCTGCGACAGCAGCTGAGGCTTGGTCTTGATGAGCTGCTTAGCCTCTTCAACAGAGAACGGGCGCACGTTGCACGTGATGACATAATCGGAATGGCGCAGAGCCGGATACCATGTAGCGAGCATTGTGCGGTACTCCTCTGGGTATTGCGACTTGATGAGCCACTCGCGTCGGTCGGGTTCCGTTGCGTTGTCCTCGGCAATTTTCAGAATGGCGTTGCGGTTGTTGAGATTGCTCTCGCGGATGTATTTGCATAGTCCTTGCCAATCCTCGGCAGTCGACTTTACTGTGAACAGACGGTCGTCGAGCTTGACGAGCTGTCTGACGTAGTTCTTCAGCGTAGCCGCACGGTTGGCAGCGAGATACTCGTTGTGCTTGTATGGAGCTTCGGGCGAGGCGTAGCCGTGGATCTCGATGCTTGTGATTGTCATGTTGGCATCCTTCTTTATGATGTTGATAGTGTCGACAATCTTGGCAAGTTCGCGTGGGTTGTTGCGGTAATTGGGATGAAGTTCGGTGCGATCGACGGGGAAATCGACGTAAGCACGGCCCGACATAGAGTACGTTTTCTGCTCTACAGCCACCGGAGCGATGTAAGCCACCTTCGGCTGGCGCATCTTCTTGATCTGTTCGCTCTCCTGCTCGTCCACCTTTCCGCATCCGCAGAGGTCCTCTTTCATTACAATGTCGGCATTGCGCATCCAGTCGGCGTATTCGGTCTGTGCCTGATATGAGAAGCTTTGAGCCTTGCCGTTCTTGCGAGTCACCGCCATTGCGTCGGGATATTTACGGTTGTCGCGGCGTTCGTACATCACCTTCTGCCTGGTTCCGTTGATGACGATGGGCTGCAGAGCCACGCTGTTGTCGCCCGACTCGATAGTCGGCGTCAGAACCACGCGTCGGTTGGCAGGCATATTCAGCTCGTCGAGGCAGAAGTCCATACCTACGAAGAACTGGTTGTCAGCCCTTGTAGCCATGATATTCTCCACCGCCACCTGTCGGTTGAGGATTCTTGCCGACCGCTTCGTCTGTGCCGTCGCATTGGCGGCACTTAAGACGAGAGCTGCTAATAATATAATGTAGTGTTTCATATATAGGAGTCTTTGTGTTAGTTAATAGAGTCTGTAGTCGGTTTAGAACATGTAGATTAGTTCGATGGCAGCCTTGGTTGGGCCCACATAGTTCTTGTGTGCCTCGCCTTTCTTGTTGCCACACGTCTTGCATTCAAACTTCTTGTAGTGGATGTAGTCGTAGCCTACACCGAGCGAAGTCTCCAGGTTCCAGTGTTTGGACAGTGGCCACTGATAGCCGGCTGTGAGTCCGCCACCTGCAAACCATCCTTCGTATCTGTGATTCTTAAACTCTTTGAGCAATCCGAACGGCATCTTGATGCCTCCGGCATTGAATTGTCCGCCCATAGCATGCACGCCGAGAAACCAGCCGTTGAACGTCTGGCAGAACCAGTAGCGGTATTCCGGCTGGATGACCCAATGGCGTATGCTCTTATTGTCTTTAAACTTCCAGGGGTTGATGCCGTAGAAGGCCTGGATGGTATGCTTACGACCGGTCTGAAGTTCAAGTCCGATGTTTGGGGTAGTAGTGGCCCAATAGAGCAAATTGGTCTTTAGTCCCAGTTGCTGGGCGTTAGCCGATACAGCCACGAGCAGAGCTACTATGAGCAGCCTAAATCTGTATGTTACGTGTTTAGCCATATTACATTCTTTTTTTAAGTGTTCTAGTTTTGTGATGTTATGTGTTTGAACTTATCGTTAAGGGTGGGGTGTCTTTTAGTCAAAGTCTGTTAGCTTTTTTAAGAGGTTTGTTTAAGACTTAATTAAGTCTGTTTAGTTTGTGCTGTTGTTTTACCCTTGTACTGTTATACGATTGCAAATATAGAGATAAATGGGAATTGTCGCTTGTTAATTTAACGTCCAAAATGCGCAAATCTGTATTTTTTTGTACATTTTATTAATCCTACATAGGAATAAGACGGCTATTTTCGTATTTCGCCACCTGATTTAACTATCGTAAAAAAAGGATTTTTATCGTATGAAGGGGTGCATATAAATTATGTAGGGGGTGTATATATATAATAATGTCAATTTCTCTGCCGGTAGACCGAAGGAGGCATTCCCTCTATCTGCTTGAATATTCTCGACATCGAAGCGAGGTCGGCAAAGCCCATACGATAGGCTATGTCGCTGAGCGGGAGCGTACGGTCGGCGAGTAGCACAACCTTGGTCTCCTGCACTTTCAGGAAGTTTATCCATGCGTTGAAGTTGCGTCCCTTCACGTAGTTGATATAGTTGGAGAGCAGTCGGGTGTTCAGTCCCATCTGTTCAGCCACCTGCGTTATGGTGATGCTCTCCTTGAGATATGGTTTGTCGTCGCGTCTGATCCACTCGTTCACTATGTCATCGATAGAGTTGGAGTCGAATGTGGCCCGCTGCGTCATGGCATCGGTCTCTCGCTTCTGCTTTGATTCGTCGCTGCTGTGCTGAGCTTTGTCTGCATCAGTGGCGTTGTCGGTTGTGGCAGCTGTTGTCGGTGTGTTGTCGTTTTCGGCAAAAGCCAGTTGAATTTTCCAATAAATGTTGCGGCACATAATGAAAGCCATACTGTTGGCGATAACAATCAGCGATAGAACCCAGAGCACGTAAGAATCCAACATGGGGTTGGATGCGCAGAGGTCAATTATACCTATTATATAATATATCACTATTGATATGACCACGGCTATGAGCCAGTGGCTCTGGCTGCGGCTCTTGCCCGAGCAATAGTTGTCGATATGCTGTCTGAAGCGTATTATCTGGTTGCCCACCGACTTGAGTATGTATGCGAATTCGACTACAAACACCGTATACAGCGCATAGCAGGTGTATATGGCGGGCTTTGTTGTGAGGAATTCGTTGTAGGCTTTGGCTGAGAAGGTCAGTCCGTAGTCGAGTATGAACAATAATATATGTATAAGCCACACGAGCAGTACGGGTGTGACAAACAGTATTGAGGTGCGCAGTTGGGGTTGCTTGCCGTGCATCAGATAGATTATGGCTGTCATGTCGATGCATATAGCGAAGTACAAGAACAGCGGGCTGGTGAATTGGTTGAGGGGCAGATACGGCACGTCGTTGACAATGCGCACGGTGTACAGCAGACTTGTCAGTCCCTCGATAAAGGCCGACGCAGCAAGGCACAATCGTGTCTTACTGTATGAGTCTATCTTCCCCTCCTTGTCCTTTCTTAAAGGTGTGAGCAGGAAGAGTATTCCAATTGTGGCGCATACGGCGCAGTTGAAAACGTATGCGATTAGTGAATATAGGTCTATTGTCATTGCGGTTAATTTAGCTTTTAAGTATATGCAAAGGTACTAAAAAGCCTACGCTTTGTCAATAATATTTGTCGTTTTTTAACCTAAAATTGACAAATTGTGTTTTATGTGCATAGTTTTGCAAAATTATTGAAGCTATGGATTTTGTTCTTGCTGTGATTGTTTGACGCATACTGTAGGAGGTTATGGCGTCCTCGCCATAACCTGGGCAGTTAAATATAAGAGCAAAATCTTTGTGTTATTGTCGGTTTTGTCCGCTTGCTCAAGCTATGGCGGGGACGCCATAGCCTCCTATTGTATGCTTTTTCTACCGCTTTATTGATATTTCCTGATATATAACGTATAATGTTCTTTAAGTAATCCTTTAGGGTTGTCTTCTATGTACTTCATTATCTTTTCGAAATCATCACCATTTCTCACAATTCTATCAAACATATTGCTTTGCCAAATGTTGTCTTTGCAGTTCAACAGTTTTTTAATCTTATGTCCAGAATAACTTTTTACTTGACCTATTATCGTATTGATTGGTAGCTTCCCCAGGGGTGATAATAATAAATGAACATGGTTGGGCATAACAACAAATGCATGAATAATGTACTCTGTCCCATCATAATAATTTAATGCCTCTACAACATATTTCCTAACATTCTCATGTTTAAGAATACACTTACCATGTCCGTTGCTCAACCATTGCTCTATTTTACGCATCAATGCTATTCGGTATTGTTCCTTATTCCTATAGTCTGATACAATAAAATCATTTTTATAAAATAGGTGGTCAACTCGCAAGCTCTCAATAGCTTCGTCAGGAAGTGAGTCTGCAAGTCGAAATGTAATGAACATTGTCTTGTGCTCTTGAAACCAATGGGGTATCTTACATCCCCAAATTGCCACATTTTCCTTTTTGTCAAGAAACTGAACTATGTCGTGTGGTATGTTTGTGTCTGAATTTGAACTCATAGGTGTTAGTTGTTTGGGATTTCACAGATAGACTTAATATGTCGAATGATTTACTTTGTTCGCTTGCTCAGGCTATGGCGGGGACGCCATAGCCTCCTACTGTTAGCTTGTTTTGCTTGTATTTGTAACGCCATAGCCTCGTACAGTTAGCTTTTTCATGCGTTGTTCTATTGCTATTATAGACTCTCTACATACTTGTAGAGCTGCTTGTAGAACGGATGGCGCGTCATTGTGGCGGCAGAGCCGAGGATGATGAGCTTCATGCGGGCGCGTGTTATGGCTACGTTCATGCGACGCAGGTCGCGCAGGAAGCCGATGTCGCCGCCGTCGTTGTCGCGCACCAGCGAGATGAGTATGATGTCGCGCTCCTGACCCTGAAATCCGTCGACCGTGTTGACGGTGATGAGGCGGCGGTAGGGACGAAGACGCTCGCTCTGGCGTATCATCTTGCGCAGCAGCTGCACCTGGGCACGATAGGGCGAGATGATGCCCACGTCGATCGACTCGTCGAGCACGCGCTGACGGCCAATCTTGTCGAAATAGTCGGCAAGGGTGGCGAGCGTGAGTTCTGCCTCGGCACGGTTGATGCGACCGAAGTTTTCGCCTACGAACTCCTCGCGGCCGTCGACATCGGTGGTGTCAACCCACATCATGGGGCGGTCGTAGTCGAGAATGCTACGTCCGCGCACCTCGGGAGCCGACTGCACGCGCGAGTTGTAGAAGTAGTCGCTTGAGAATCGCATTATCTGCTCGTTCATGCGATACTGCACTTCGAGCAGCGTCACCACCTCGGGCTTCTGCTCGGCTATGCGCTCCATAAGCGTTTTGCCCAGTCCGCCCTTAAGAGCCATGATGCTCTTTACGGTAGGCGGCAGCTGACAATGGTCGCCTGCCAGTATTACTCGTCCCGCCTTGCGTATGCCAATCCAGCATGCCGCTTCGAGAGCCTGAGCCGCCTCGTCTATAAATAAGGTGGAGTAGTGTTCACCTTCGAGCACCCGGTTGGCGCATCCGGTGAGTGTGCAGGCTATGACACGTGCCTCGCCGAAGAGCGACGAGCGTATGCGCAGCTCCAGTTCGGTGGCGCGGCTCTTCAGACGGTCCATCTTCTGGTGCCACGACTCGGTGCGTCCGCGTCGCTGCTGGCGCAGTTCGCGTATGGCCTTGCGTATGCTCCACAGCTGCGGATAGTCGGGATGCGCCTCGAAGCGTCGTTCGTAGGTGAACGACAGCATCTTGTCGTTGACGCGTGTGGGGTTGCCTATGCGCAGCACGGCAACGCCACGGTCGACGAGTTTCTCCGAAATCCAGTCGACCGCCATGTTGCTCTGTGCGCACACCAGCACCTGGCTCTCGCGTCGCAGCGTCTCGTATATAGCCTCGACAAGCGTCGTCGTCTTGCCCGTTCCGGGAGGACCGTGTACTATAGCCACGTCCTTTGCGCGCATCACTTCGCCCACGGCGTGCTGCTGTGAGGCGTTGAGCCACGGCAGAACGGGTGTGTCGAATGTGAAATGTGATGCTGGAGCCTTGGTGTAGAATATGTCGCGCAGCGCTGCCAGGCGTCCCGTCTTGGCACGTATCACGCGGTCGAGGGCGTCAAACATCAGTCGGTAGGACGTCTCGTCGAAGAACAGCTGTATGCCCAGAGCCTCCTGGCGCTGCAGGTCGACAATGCGGCCCGAGTCGGGCAGCGCCACCACCATGCGGTCCTGCTCGGCATAGCTCACCGTAGCGGTGAACGACATGTAGTGTATGGCATCGTGTCCGTCGGCGTCGCGTTTCATTGTGAAGAAGCATACGGGTCGTCCGGGCTCGAAGTTGTGCTCGATGTCCGACCCCGGCTGTCGTGTCACCTCCACGACCATCTGGTTGAGCGAGTTGTAATAGTTGCGCCCTATGCTCACGGGAAACCATGCATCGCCCCGCCGTGTCTTGCGTTCGATGCCCATTGACTGTGTCTGTTTACGAAATTCCTCCTTCTCGTGATTGTATTCAATCTCAAGAAGGAGGCGCTGCTGTTGTAGTTGGAGTATAGGGTTGTTCATTGTCTATTTTCGGTATATCCTGATAGTGTTTCCGTCGAACGTCTGCTGGGTGTGCAGGCGGGCGCAGTCGGGCAGTTGCGGGGCGCGTGTGCCGGAGGCTACGGTCATGGGTGCCGTCTCGATGCGTATCTCGTCCCACGCTCCGGCTGCTATGAACGAGTTGAGAGTGGCTGCTCCGCCCTCAACGATGAGCCACTGGCAGCGCTCGTCGTAGAGCCATGCGAGCAGTTGCGGCACTACGGGACGGCTGAAGTCGAGCCCCTCGAATGCCGGACGTCGGCTGTCGATGACTATGCGTCGGGGCGAGGGTCCTGCCCATAGGCGTGTGTTGAGCTGCGGATGTTCGCGTTCGTCGGTGGTGCGGCCCACGAGTATGGCGTCCGCCTGGGCGCGCAGTCGGTGCGAAAGCATCTTGGTGAAGGGGGTGGATATGGCAAGCGCAAGGCCGCCGTTGTCGATGAAGTGGTTGGCGGTCTGCGCCCACTTGAGTGTGATATATGGTCGGTGTTGCTCGTTGAATGTGATGAAGCGGCGGTTGAGCTGGCGGCATTCGTCGTCGAGCACTCCCACGGTGACCTCGATGCCGGCATCGCGCAGCTTCTCGATTCCGCGTCCGTGCACTTTGGCAAAGGGGTCGACACATCCCACCACGCATCGCTTTACACCTTTCTTTATTATAAGGTCGGCGCACGGCGGAGTCTTGCCGTAGTGCGAGCACGGCTCAAGGCTGACGTATATTGTGGCGTCGCTGAGCAGCGGTTCGTCCTCGGGGCGTACCGATGCGAATGCGTTCACCTCGGCATGTGGCCCGCCATAGCGGCGGTGGTAGCCCTCGCCTATGATGCGTCCGTCGGCAGATACGATGACAGCTCCTACCATCGGATTGGGCTTGGCGCCCATTATACCGCAGCCGGCAAGTTGCAGACAGCGGTGCATGTATTGTTCGTCGGTCATTGTTTTTTTTTCTTCGAGAAAAGAGGTTGTTGTGGTGTGATGTTGAGATGGTGTGATTTGTTGTTGTGGGGTGTATGGGGTTGAGGTGATAAGGGGTTGTTGTGGTGTTGTGATTTGTTGATATGGTGTTGAGGCTTATGCCTCAATAAAGGTTGCTTCATCTCCCTTCCACGCTTCGAAATAGGGCGGTTCGTCGCGCAGCGAAATGTCGTCGTAGATGAAGTCAGCCACCACTGTCTCCTTGCCATCGGGCAGGATGAGTCCCATCTTGCCGTCGCGCTGGGCTATGACGGGCAGCGTGCGCAGGTCGTCGACGTAGACGTATGGCGTGCGCAGGAAGTCGTAGTGTGCAGGGATGAGTATGTTGCCCTGGTGGTCCTTGATGCCGAAGTGTCCGTCTTCTTCGAACACTTCGTGATACTGTTCGTACTTCTCGCGTATGCGGTTGAGATAGAACACCATCTTGCGCTTGTTGTTGACAAGCTCGATAAGGTAGGCGAACGTGTCGCAGTAGTTGGCCATGGCACGTGCGAGCACCACCTTGAAGTCAAGTCCTGATAGCACTTTGCGGTTTAGGTCGATGTAGCGTGCTATGGCCTTCTCCTTCTCCTCCACGGTGAGAGTGGCGAGCTGCTCCTCAAATTTGAGCATGATGGTCTTCGAACCCTTCATCGCCTTGATGTAACGATGAATCTGTCGTGCCATTTCGTCGCACACAAACTTGTCGATACGTTCCAGTTCGATACTGTCGACGTAGGTCTCTTCGAAGTTCTCTTGTGTTATTTTCTTTTCCATAGCGTTTTCTAGGTTTACTGTTAGGATTTTATCCAAAAGTACGACATTTTTGCGAAACCTCAAAGAAAATGCCGTGATTTTTGCGTTTTATGTGTTTCGAGGCGGAATATTATTGCTAACTTTGCCAGTGGGGAATTTACAGGGGCTGCACAAAAGGGCTCCTTTTACCCCGCAAAAGGACTCGTTTTGGAGCGCAAAAGGACTCCTTTTACTCTGCAAAAGGACTCGTTTTGGAAGGCAAAAGGACCCCTTTTGCAGGAGGTGGGTGGCTTATCTTCCCCTATATATATATAATAAGGTGTAGGCGGAGACAGAAAAAGAGAATTCAGAACTAAATAAAATAACTAAAACAAAAATTATGAAGAAACTTATCTTTTCGGTACTTTTGTGCTGCGTAGCCATCGTGGCAAGCGCACAGGTACAGCGTCCGAAGCTGGTGGTAGGCATCGTTATCGACCAGATGCGTTGGGACTATCTTTACTACTATTACGACAAGTTCGGCGAGGGCGGAATGAAGCGTCTCATCAACGAGGGATTCTCGTGCGACAACCAGATGGTCAACTACGTGCCTACCGTTACGGGTGTGGGACATGCCAGCCTATATACAGGAGCCGGACCAGCCACTAACGGCATCGCCTCGAACGACTTCCGCATGGGCGACAAGATGGTTTACTGCTGCGACGACCCCTCGGTGCAGGGCGTAGGCACCACATCGAAGTCGGCACAGATGTCGCCCCACTACATGCTCGGCACCACTATAGGCGACATGCTGCGCCAGGCTACCGACTTCAAGGCCAAGGTTTTCGGCGTGGCTATAAAGGACCGTGCCGCCATACTGCCTGCGGGGCACTCTGCCAACGGCGCTTTCTGGTATGACAAGAGCGTGGCAGGATTTGTCACCAGCTCGTACTATATGGACAAGTTGCCCGACTATGTAGTGAAGTTCAACAAGCAGAACACTCTGAAGAAGGGTTACGACCCGAAGAGTCATGCCGACGGTGTGACCGTGACATTCGACATGGCAGAGGCAATAATGAAGGCCGAGAAGCTCGGACAGAACGGAACCACCGATATGCTCTGCGTCAGCATATCGTCGACCGACGCCATCTCGCACCAGACCGGTACATGGTGCTCGCCGGGCAAGGAGAACGAGGAGGTGTTCCTCACGCTCGACCGCGACATCAAGAAGTTCTTCGACGCTCTCGACGCGCAGGTGGGCAAGGACGGCTATCTGCTCTTCCTCACAGCCGACCACGCCGGAACCCACAACCCCAACACACAGCGCGAGCACAAGCTCGTGGGTGGCTCGTGGGACAAGACTGCCACGCTGCGCCAGGTGAACGAGGCTCTGTCGAAGAAGTTCGGCGTTGAGGGCAAGTACTTCAACACATCAGTAGGCTTCAGCCTCTATCTCGACCATGCCTTCCTCGCACAGAACAATCTCGACATCGAGGCTGTCAAGGCCGCTGCCATAGCCGAACTCAAGAAGGTGCCCGAACTCATCACAGCCGTAGACTACGAGAAGGCAGCCGTGGCAGCGCTGCCGCAGTGGATACGCGAGCGCATCATCAACGGATACTATAAAGGCCGTTCGGGCGATATCTACGCCGTAGTGAAGGCCAACTACTTCGACTGGAACGTGAAGCCCGGATTCTATGGCTCTACACACGGCTCATGGAACCCCGCCGACACACACATCCCACTCATCTTCATGGGATGGAACGTAAAGCCCGGCAAGACCACCCGACTGACCAATATGGTGGACACCGCACCCACAGTATGCGCCATGCTGCACGTGCAGGCACCCGATGCTTCAACCGGCAATCCGATTGTGGAAGTGGTGGACCAGAAGTAAACAAAGAATCCAATAAAACAATGATATGAAAACCAAAGAGGAATATTTAGACATATTACGCAAATACTTAGACTTAAAGTCAAAAGTATATGGCATAGTGAAAATCGGTATCTTCGGGTCGGTAGCCAGAAATGAGCAGACAGAAGATAGCGATGTGGATGTTTGTGTGGAAATGCAGAAGCCGGATATGTTCTCTTTGGTTCATATCAAGGAAGATTTACAACATCTGTTCGGCCGACCCGTAGACATCGTACGTCTAAGGGACAACATGAATCCGATGCTTTCCAAACAAATACAAAGAGATGGAATATATGTTTGATGAAGAATTTGAAGTTGTGAAGAACAAGCTTCCGGGAATGTTGAAAACGATAAACAAAATGTTGGAAGAGATTTAATAAAAAAGTAGCGGAAGGTCTGATCTTCCGCTACTTTTTTATTAAACTATTGCGCCTTGAAATCTTTTGTCTATTAAATCTTTCCTCCGTAGCACAGGTCGCCGGCATCGCCGAAGCCCGGTACGATGTACTTGTGCTCGTTGAGACCCTCGTCTACGGCAGCACACCATATGGTAGTGTCCTCGGGGAATGTCTTGCGTATGTGCTCAATGCCTTCGGGCGCTGCCATTACGCAAACCACATGCACCTTCTTGGGAGTGCCTTTGGTGAGCAGAGCTTTGTAGCCCAACTCCATAGAGCCGCCAGTGGCAAGCATCGGGTCGACTATGAGCAGAGTGGCGTCGTTGAGGTCGGGAGTGGCAAGATACTCCACATGGATGCCAACCTTGGTGTGAGCCTCGTCCTCATACTCGCGGAATGCCGAAACGAAGGCATTGCCGGCGTGGTCGAAGATGTTGAGGAAGCCCTGGTGGAAAGGCAGACCTGCACGGAAAATGGTGCCGAGCACCAGCTTGTCGGTAGGCACATTCACCTTGGCAACGCCAAGCGGAGTCTGTATGTCGCGCTCCTCATAGTCGAACGTCTTGCTCAGCTCGTAAGCGATAAGTTCGCCTACACGCATGATGTTGTTGCGGAACAGCAGACGGTTTTTCTGATAGTCCTTGTCGCGCATCTCCGCCATATACTTATTAATAATAGAGTTGCTCTTGCTGAAATCGATAATTTTCATATAGTTCGTTTGTTTTTAAATTCTTACAAAAGTACTAATAAAATCCTGTATCTCCGCAAATATAGTCTTTGCTGACCGCACACAGCATATTACATTTCTATTTCTTTAACAAATAGTGGCTCTAACTGTAGGAAGTTATGGCGTCCCCGTCATAACCTGAGCAAACAATGGTGTGAAAAAATAACAATAAGAACGTATATACCAACAGTACAGGCTACGGCGAGGATGCCATAGCCTCCTGATGATGCCCAATAAATTACCAAATTGTAAACTGCAAATGGCAATATATGAGTACATGTTCGGTTTTGCGAAATTTTAACAAAAAAAATATTGAACACGCGCAAATTTTGTCACCGATAAATATTGTTATCTTATAGTTTTTTCATAACTTTGCCGATGTAAATATAAGAGCGGCCAAATCCCCCGCAACGATTTACACCTATTTATATAAAGGACAATGAAAGTCGCCTGCACAGAAGCAACGGCCCCGATCAGGCAATAGTGGAGTCAGGCCATGGAAGTTGATTCTATATTCACATCTAAATAATATTTTTCAAAAATGGCAAAGTTAGATTTGACACAGTACGGAATTACTGGTTCTACAGTAATCGCTCACAATCCGTCTTATGAGAAGTTGTTCGAAGAGGAAACAAAGGCTGGTCTCGAAGGTTTCGAGGTAGGTCAGCAGACTGAACTCGGTGCTGTCAACGTAATGACAGGTATCTACACCGGTCGTTCACCTAAGGACAAGTACATCGTAATGGACGAGAACTCTAAGGACACTGTATGGTGGACAACAGAGGAATATAAGAATGACAATCACCCGATGTCTGAAGAGGTTTGGGCAACGGTTAAGGATATCGCCAAGAAGGAGCTTTGCAACAAGAACCTCTATGTAGTAGACGGTTTCTGCGGAGCTAACAAGGATACACGTATGGCTGTTCGTTTCATCGTTGAGGTTGCTTGGCAGGCTCACTTCGTAACAAACATGTTCATCCGTCCTACAGCTGAGGAGCTTGAGTCTTTCGAGCCTGACTTCGTTGTTTACAACGCATCTAAGGCTAAGGTAGAGAACTACAAGGAGCTCGGTCTGCACTCAGAGACTTGCGTTGCTTTCAACGTAACTTCTAAGGAGCAGGTTATCATCAACACATGGTACGGTGGTGAGATGAAGAAGGGTATGTTCTCAATGATGAACTACTTCCTCCCGCTCAAGGGCATGGCTTCTATGCACTGCTCTGCTAACTGCGACAAGAACGGTGAAAACACAGCTATCTTCTTCGGCCTCTCTGGTACAGGTAAGACCACTCTTTCTACCGACCCGAAGCGTCTCCTCATCGGCGACGACGAGCACGGATGGGACGACAACGGCGTGTTCAACTTCGAGGGTGGCTGCTATGCTAAGGTTATCAACCTCGACAAGGAGTCTGAGCCCGATATCTACAACGCTATCCGTCGCGACGCTCTCCTCGAGAACGTAACCGTTGACGCTAATGGCAAGATCGACTTCGCTGACAAGAGCGTTACAGAGAACACACGTGTTTCTTACCCGATCTACCACATCAACAACATCAAGCCGGGTTCTTCTGCACCAGCTGCTAAGCAGGTTATCTTCCTCTCAGCTGACGCATTCGGTGTACTGCCTCCAGTATCTATCCTGACTCCGGAGCAGACTCAGTACTACTTCCTCTCAGGCTTCACAGCTAAGTTGGCAGGTACAGAGCGTGGCATCACAGAGCCGACTCCTACTTTCTCAGCTTGCTTCGGCCAGGCTTTCCTCGAGTTGCACCCGACAAAGTACGCTCAGGAGCTCGTTAAGAAGATGGAGAAGAACAACGCTAAGGCTTACCTCGTTAACACTGGTTGGAACGGTACGGGCAAGCGTATCTCTATCCGCGACACACGTGGTATCATCGACGCTATCTTGAGCGGTGACATCGACAAGGCTCCTACAAAGCAGATTCCGATGTTCGACTTCAAGGTTCCGACAGAACTTCCTGGTGTAGCTACTGAGATTCTTGATCCGCGCGACACTTACGCTGAGGCTTCTCAGTGGGAGGAGAAGGCTAAGGACCTCGCTGCTCGCTTCATCAAGAACTTCGCTAAGTACACAAACAACGAGGCTGGTAAGGCTCTCGTAGCTGCTGGTCCCCAGCTCTAATCTTTCAGACGAAGATAAAGACTAAATAAAAAAGGTCTGTTTCCTGTTATCGGGAGACAGACCTTTTTTTGGTGCCTATAGTGCGGGGATTTTTGTTTATTCGTTTTTTATTTATAACTTTGCGAGTCGAAATAACAATTATCAGAAGCGTATGAATGATTTTGAGCGTCTTTTCAGCAGACTCTATCCGCGTGTGAAGCTGTTTGCCATGCAGCTATTGAAGCGTGAGGACGAGGCAGAAGATGTGGCACAGAATGTCTTCGCTAAGCTGTGGCTTATGCCAGAGAAGTGGAGCGAGGACAATGTGGACAGCTATGTCTTCGTGATGACTCGCAATCATGTACTCAACGTAATCCGCTACCACAGGCTACATGAATCGGGGGGGGTAAATTCTGACGACAACGCAGACGCAACCCTGCCATCCGAACTGGGTGCAGACGATCCACTGTATTATGAAGAGGCATTGCTGTTGATGCGCCTTACGCTCGACCGTATGCCCGAACGCCGCCGTCAGATATTTGAGATGAGTCGTATGCATGGATTGTCCAATGCTGAGATAGCCGAGCAATTGCAGCTGTCAGTGCGCACCGTAGAGCATCAGATATATCTCGCATTGAAAGAGCTTAAGAAGACTATGCTGCTCTTCGTTTTGCTCGCCGGAATATAAGCAATCAGCGGCAAAAACATAAAAAATCAAGAAAAACACATTTTTTTTATTTTTTCCTTAAGTAGTCCTTGTCCTACATGTGTGTTATATATGTATGACAGAGACAAACGGTATACATAAATATATAAATCGCATTATGCGCCTCTTCGCCCACGGCGACTTTGGTAGCTCTGCCACCAGCCATTTCCATAAGTGGTTGGCTGATGACAAACACCGTGAAGAGAAGGACGAGGCCATGGAGCAACTTTGGGACGAGACGGCATTCACCTCTGCCAATATCAGCCAAAAGCAGACCAATGATGCTTATGCCCAGTTGTGTGCCACTGTAGGTATCGGTCAGCAAAACAACGGAATGGACATTCCGGCAGACGCTATCGACCGTCGCCGTATCAAGGCAGTACGCTGGTTGCGGTTCTGGCAGTCGGCAGCAGCAGTGTTCATAATAGCAATAGGTATGTTGGGCTATATGCTTTACAATACCGACACGCAAGGCTCCGACCTTCTGCAAAGCCACACCCCCGTAGCCCAGACCCGACAGATGGTGTTGCCCGACGGCACCGTAGTGAAGCTCAACTCATGCAGTGCGTTGCTCTATCCCAACCGCTTCGACGGCCACACACGTAGCGTATACCTGATGGGTGAGGCAAGCTTCAAGGTGGCTCACGACAAGAAGCATCCGTTCATCGTCAAGACCAACGACATGCAGGTGACCGCACTCGGCACCGAGTTTAACGTGTCGGCTTATCCCGACGACCATAATGTGGAGTCGACACTGATAGAAGGTAGTGTCAAGGTAGACTGCAATGACATGCACAGCAGTGTGATCTTACAGCCGGGCGAGATGATAGCATACAATCGTGACACCCATAAGTATGAGGTGATGACACCCAATATAGCCGACATCACGGCATGGCAACGAGGCGAGGTGGTGCTTAAGGAGAAGACGCTGGCACAGATATTCTCCATACTTGAGCGCAAATATCCATACTCGTTCCACTATAGTATGCACCGCATAGGCAACGACCGATACACCCTCCACTTCCCCGACAACGCTCCGATAAAGGACGTTATGGACGTGATAGTACGCGTCACGGGCAAGCACGCCTATCGAATAGATGGCGACAACTGCTACTTCTACAACAAGTAATGTCGTGAGACATACTCTGATTTAATGAAAGACTAATTTACACCTCTATATTTACCACTGCCTAAAAATTTACGATAGAATTAAACCTATATATAAACTAATATTACTAACAATGAGTAAAAGACAACGAACAGTGGCCATGGTCTTAAGGACTATGTGCTTCTCGGCGCTGCTGCTGGCTTCGCAGACAGCAGCAATGGCACAAAGCCGAGCCCGTGTCACAATCAAGAAGAGCAACACGACCATTGTGGAAGCTCTCAAGCAAATCGAGAAACAGACAGGTATGTTTGCAGAGTACAACCATACCCAGTTGAACAAAAAGCCAGGTATCAACGTCAACCTGCATAACGCAACGGTTGACGAGGCACTGCAAAGAGTGCTTAGTGGTAGCGGATTCAGCTACCAGATAAAGGGCGACCAAATCATCATCGTTCCCGCTGGTGCTACAGAGAAGCAGCGCACCAATGGAGCAAAACAGCAAAACGGCAAGAAACAGCGCATTCAGGGACGCGTGCTCGACAAGGACGGCATGCCTCTTATCGGCGTGAGTGTACGCACCGAGGGTACGGGCAACGAAGGAACAGTGACCGATATGGACGGTAATTTCTCGTTTGAGGGTACCGCCGGACGCCATATCGTGGTGTCGTACATCGGCTACAAGAACCAGACACTGAAGGCTGGCGAGAACATGAACATAGTATTGCAGGAGGACTCAAAGCTTCTGGGCGACGTTGTGGTGACAGCCCTCGGTATCAAGCGCGAACAGAAGGCACTGTCGTACAACGTGCAACAGCTCAAGGGCGACGAACTCAACAACGTAAAGGATGCCAACTTTGCCAACTCGCTCGTTGGTAAGGTTGCAGGTGTGCAGATTAACAGCGGTGCGTCGGGTGCCGGTGGTAGTGTGCGCGTAGTTATGCGTGGTGCTAAGTCAATCGAAAAAGACAACAACGTACTGTATGTTATTGACGGTATACCAATGTACAACCACTCATTTGGCGGTACGGGTGGTTCTTATGCCCAGCAGACGGGTTCTGAAAGTTCTGCCGATATCAACCCTGAAGACATTGAATCAATAAATATGCTTACGGGTCCGTCGGCTGCCGCCCTTTATGGTAGCGACGCTGCCAATGGTGCTGTTATTATCAACACCAAGCGTGGAGCCAAAGACCGCACTACTGTGACCGTATCGAACAGCACTATGTTCTCTACAGCTACTATGCTGCCAGAGACACAGAGCAAATATGGCACAAGTACAGGACTGATGAACTGGGGCGCTGAGGTGAGCAGCGACTTCGATCCTGCCAAATTCTTCAATACTGGTTCGAGCATTATCAACTCGGTAGCACTTTCTACCGGCAACAGCAAAAACCAGACATACATTTCGGCTTCTACTACAAATACACAGGGTATTATTGTAGGCAACAAGTACGACCGTTACAACTTCACAGCACGCAACACTACATCGTTGCTCGACGACAAACTTGTAATCGACTTCGGTGCAAGCTATATCCTGCAGAAAGACCAGAACATGGTTTCGCAGGGTAAGTACTACAACCCGTTGCCCGCACTGTATCTGTTCCCACGCAGCGACAATTTTGACGAAGTGCGCAACTTTGAGCGTTGGGATCCGGTGCTGGGATACAATACACAATACTGGCCATACGGTGAGGGTGCACATTCGCTGCAGAACCCGTACTGGATACAGAAGCGCATGAACCGCACTACAGACAAGACACGCTATATGTTCAACGCATCGGTGAAGTACAACATCTTCGACTGGATGAATGTGACCGGACGTGTACGTGTGGATAACTCAGAATATCGCATACGTAACAAGATGTATGCATCGACCCTCACTACATTCTGCGACTCGAACGGTGGATATGAGGATCAGACTCAGCACGACAAGTCGGTATACGGCGATATCATGCTCAACATTAACAAGACATTGTTCAACGACTACTCGGTAGCTGCCAATATCGGTGCTTCTATCAACGACCAGCGTTTTGAGGCGGCTGGCGGTGCCGGCAACCTCCTGCTCACCAACCACTTTGCAATGAACAATATCAACTATGAGAGCAAGTATAAGCCAATACAGAGTGGATGGCACGACCAGACACAGTCGATTTTCGCTTCGCTCGAATTAGGCTACAAGAGCATGCTCTACCTTACAATGACAGGACGTAACGACTGGGCATCGCAGTTGGCATTCTCTAATCAGTCATCGTTCTTCTACCCGTCGGTAGGTATGTCGGCTGTGGTTTCGAACATGGTGAAGATGCCGAAGGGCATCGACTTCCTCAAGGTGCGTGCTTCGTACTCGAAGGTGGCATCTGCATTCAGTCGCTTCCTCTCTAACCCGAGCTACACATACAACAACCAGACCCACCAGTGGCAGAAACCTAACACGGCTCCGCTCGACAATATGAAGCCTGAGGACACTAAGTCGTGGGAGCTCGGTTTGAACGCCAAGTTCCTCAACAACACTATAAACTTCGACCTCACTCTCTATCGTTCGAACACTTATCATCAGACTATCTATGCTGCATCAAGCTCAAGTTCGCTCTACAATCGCAAGATTGAGCAGACTGGTAATATCCAGAACCAGGGTATAGAGCTGGCTGTTGGATATAACAACCAGTGGGGCAAGCTGGGCGTACAGTCGAACCTGACATACACCATCAACCAGAACCGTATCAAGCAGTTGTCGCCCGACAGCCGCAACAACAAGGGTATCCCCGAAATACAGAAGGACTATCTCGGCGCAAGCTCGGTAGCTCCTCAGGTAATACTGTACGAGGGCGGCTCGATGAGCGATATATACATCAAGCACGAACTGGCACGCGACAACAACGGTGCGATACTCCTTGACAAGAACGGCAACCTCTCAATAATGGAAACAGAGCCACGCAAGGCAGGCAGTCTGGCACCTAAGTACAACTTGGGATGGAGCAACACTATCAAATATGACGGATTGTCGCTCGGATTCGTACTCACAGCACGTGTAGGCGGACTTTGCTATTCGGCAACACAGGGTATTCTCGACTACTATGGAGCATCGCAGGCTACTGCTGACGCTCGCGACGCTGGCGGTATAGCTATTAACAATGGTACTGTACCAGCGCAGAACTACTATCAGACCATTTCATCGGCTGAAGGCGGATATGGAGCCTACTATCTGTACAGCGCTACCAACGTACGTTTGCAGGAACTGAGTCTGTCGTACGACCTGCCTAAGCGCTGGTTCGGTGGCAAGATGCGCGCTTCTGTAGGATTTGTGGCACGCAACCTTTGGATGATTTACTGCAAGGCACCGTTCGACCCCGAACTCTCAGGAGCCACAAGCAGCACATATTATCAGGGTGTGGACTACTTCATGCAGCCCTCAACGAGAAACTTCGGATTCAACGTGAAATTACAATTCTAAAAAACGAACACTACAATGAAACATATAAATAAGATGGTATTGTCTGTTGTTCTCGGCGCTTCGGCTCTGACGGCATGTACAGACAATTTCGAGAAATACAACTCCGACCCATACGCTATATATAAGGCCGACCCGTCAGTACTGCTGCCGGCAATGATTGAACCGGTGATGTATGTACAGCAGAACAACTCGCAGATGATTGACCAGATGGTGGGTGCACTCGGTGGATACATGACATGTTCAAACCGTTGGGGCGGACAGAATTTCGACACATACAATGCGTCGGATGGATGGAATGCTATTCCGTTCAATACCACATACGAAAACCTCGTGAACATCTTTGACGTAGAGAAGGCTACAAACAAGGCAGGTCACTACTATGCTATGGCTTTGCTGCTCAAGGCTTCAGCCCTGATGCGTGTAGCTGACTGCTATGGTGGTATTCCGTACAGCTCGGTGGCCAATAACTCTTTCCGCACTGGCTACGATACACCAGAGGAAACATACAAGAACATTATTGCAGATCTACGTCAGTCTGCTACGATACTCTATCAGTACTCAGTGGCTTATCCTGCCAGCCGTCCGCTTGGTAACGCTGATCCTATTTATCAAGGAGATTATGCGATGTGGGCACGTCTTGCAAACTCGCTTGCTCTGCGCGCTGCTATTCGTACAGACGACCGCCAGGCTGCTGAGGAAGTATGCGAGAGCCCTGCCGGACTGATTGAAAACAACAGCCAGAATGCTCTTGTGGATCCAGGTGTTCAGGGCAACCCTTATCAGCTGGCTTCAGCAAGCTGGGGCGACTTGCGTATAAGCTCATCTATCGTCGACTATATGCAGGGTTACAACGATCCGCGTATGGAGTCTTACTTCACCAAGTCATCTTTTGACGCAACACGCTACATTGGTATGCGTAGCGGTGAGGCAGGATTTGACAAGGCTTTGGTGAGCGGCTACTCACAAATTAATGCTACTGCATCGACAAAGATGCCGGTGTGTCTGGCTGCGGAAGTTTGTTTCCTGCGTGCAGAGGGTGCGCTGAAGGGATGGAACATGGGCGGATCAGCTCAGGAATTTTACGAGCGTGGCATACGTTTGTCGATGGAGCAGTATGGAGTAGATGCTACGACAATAGAGGCGTATATAGTTGACGACACGCATACCCCCGAAGGTCATGCAAACGATCCGCGCGGTTCAAAATACAATTACAACCGACAGACTAAGGTGAAGGTTAAGTGGGATGCAGACAACAGCCAGCAGAATCTGGAGCGTATCATCACACAGAAGTGGATTGCCAACTTCCCACTTGGACTGGAGGCTTGGGCTGAATATCGTCGCACGGGATATCCGGAACTTGCACCAGCTATCAGCAACATGAACCAGTCAGTAATCACTGATATGCAGCGTGGAATGCGTCGTCTGCGTTACCCGTACACAGAGCGCGACCTTAACCGCGAGAACTACGACAAGGCTGTACAGCAGCTGGGTGGTCCGGACAATGAGGCTACCGATTTGTTTTGGGCAAAAAAGAAGTAAAAACCTAACAACGTAATCAAATTATGAGAAAGATATTCTACTGCCTCACAGCCGCTCTCGCTATGGCTTTCGCCTCTTGCAGCGACTGGACTGAACCCGAGGCCAAACAAATGACACGCTATAACAACACCGAAATAGCGAAGACAGAGACTTATTATAAGGCTCTGCGTGACTGGAAGAAGACCAAACACTCTATCACCTTCGGATGGTATGGAGGATGGAGCGACCCTGCAGCTTCAACTGCCAACATGCTCTCGGGTATTCCCGACTCGATGGACGTTGTATCATTGTGGGACGGAGCTACCAACCTGTCGGAAGGTAAGCGTAAGGACCTTGAATTTGTACAGAAGGTGAAGGGCACAAAGATTGTGA